>JAEEGH010006265.1_pt1 | contig 29236 bp, 49 predicted proteins | sample 9134181 | NCBI WGS metagenome assembly JAEEGH01 (sample SAMN16246544, study PRJNA631951) | gut metagenome | biome: gut microbiome; feature: rumen; material: DP-attached | host: Bos | place: Iran: Karaj | collected 2018-10 | reverse complement strand
TGATCTGTACATCCAGCAGCTCCAATTCCGTCATACATCCAGCTCCTCCCACTTGCGCATGAGGTCTGCGCGGGTGTCCTCGGCTCTGGTATAGGCGTACCACTGCCGGTTGTACTCGATGACATCGCGTCGCTTGGCATCGCGGATGCGTCGCTTGCGGTCGTTGTTCTCGATCTCGCACCACTTGTCGATGCACCAGAATACGACCAGTAGGCACAGCAGCGCGAATGCGATCCATGCGCAGCAGATCAGTTCAGTATCAGTTATCTGTCCCATAGCAAGCCTCCCAGTCCAGCAGATCGACATACGCGACGACCGACTTGCCGATGTCTGCGGGGTCAACGTCGTCCCGGACATACTGCTCCAGCACGCGGAACATGTCCGCCCGCCGCTTGTCGCTGCGCAGCTCCCTGATCAGCTTTCGCATGTTCTCGATCTCACGCTCCAGCTCCTGTTTATCCGCCTCCAGCTGGGAACGCTTCGCGATCTGATCCTCGACCTCCTTGCGGAGCAGCTGATTCTCATTGTACAGCCCGTGAACACGGTTGTCGCTCTTTTCCTGTGCCGTGCGGTGCTGCTCGTCCCTGCGCCAGATCTCCTCGTTCGCAATCCGCTGGCACTTCGATGCCAGCCCGTCCTCATCGAACTTGTACGCGTGGCAGAACTGCGCCTTGCTCGTCCACAGATCCTTGCCGCTTCCGTCAACGGCGTTGTACTCCTTCTCGATGACGCTGTACAGGATGCTGTCCGGCTTGATGTCGGTCAGGTTCTCGAATTCACTCAGAAGCATCTTTGCCACCTCCGAGGATCATCTGCGCGATTTCCATGCGCAGATCCTTTTCCAGCTCATCCGGAAGGAGGGACAGTGCGTGCTCCAGCCCTTCCGTCAGCAGTAACAGTACATCCCCGCCATCGCCGATGATAGTCGACATTGCGTGCTTGTCCTCATGGCCGATCAGCAGCACGAGCGCGTCAGCACCCTCAGTTTCGCCCGCTGCTTCGAGCAGCTCTTCCTTGATCCTCTTTTCGATGTTCATTGTTTTTCCTCCTTCAGTTCCATACCGTTCAGAATACAGTGCGCCGCATTTCTGACCATTGCCTTGTCCTCCTCATCGAGATCGTCTACACAGGACGACAGCGCCGCAAGCAGCGTTGCGCAGGCTTCCAGCATACTGTCGCAGAACGCGGACAGGTTGATATTCCCATTATTTCTGCTGGTGATCAGCATGTTCGACCCACCGCCCTGGATAAGATCCACCTCTGCGTGAAGCTTCCCCTTGATCTCGTCGATACTATACGCTTTACTTTCCATTGGTTTCCTCCTTGGTAGTTACAATGCCCTTTGCTCTCTCGTTCATCCGGACGAACCACGAATATCGTTCCTCGATAAGCGCCAGCCCGTCCTTGCCCTTAAATGCCGGGAAGTCCGCCTGCACATCTCTCCGCGCGTAGTCCAGCAGCTCCTTGATGTTGCTGAACGTCAGCGCGTGATGATATGGCGATTCCATCAGACCGTGATGCATCCGCAGGAAGGCGACCTCCTCATCGCTGCATACGCTGTCCATGCGTTGCTCGGCCTTGAGCGCCTCTTGGTATGCGTGACGGTAGTTGGAGAGTACCCCCCGTTCGATGGCGACCGCCAGCGCGATGTATCCGTCCACCGGAGCGTCCGGGTATCTCCGCATGGTTGCCTGCCGAGTCGGATGCTCTTTCGCCGTGCAGAAGTCACAGACCTCTTTCTGATACCACTTGGACGGCTTTCCGGATTTGTCCGGCAGCGCGACCTTGGTGCTGGGGAACTGATCCCCGCAGATGATGCAGCGAGTGTACTTGGTTTCCAATCCTAGTCCCCCTTCATCGCGTTCAGAAACGGCTTGCGGGGGATTTTGACCCGGTTCCCGATCTTGATGGTCGGAAACGGGAAGCTGTTGATGCCGTTCTGCTTGTCCTCCCGGACCTGTGTCGTGATCGCGTAGCTGGTAGTACCCAAAATCGGTGCTACGTCCGACGGTATGAGGAACTCGCGGTCGAGTGTTTCAATCTGTTCCAGCGTCATGGTGATCTCCCCTTTCTGTGTTTTGGTGCCCACCCCCGCACATGGACACAGCGATATAAGCAAGCATACATATTGTACGATTTTAATTAAATTTGCGGGGGTATGGTGGAGCTGTCCGGAGTCGAACCGGAATCCGCACTAGTAACGGGAGACCGCAGCAGCCCCATTTGCCCCTCCCGGCTCGGGGCGGTGTATGCAGAAAGACAGTCTATGACAGGAGGTGTTTTCAACACCTTTCTTGATATGATTTCGCCGGGTGGGATGCCGCCGACCGGCTCGACGGCTCAGGAGCCTGTAATGATTAAAGAGTTGAATCAGAATCAGGAATCGTAACCGTTTCAATCTGCTCACCAGCTATGTTGACGTGAATCGAAACGCATTCTGGTGTAGTCGCACCGGAGTGCGTTTCTTTTTCAATCAGTTCCGTGATCTCCTCGTATTCTCTCATGCTGTTTTTCAGCCGTTTCAACGCACCGGCATCACTGCCACCGTATCGGTAGTAGTCGTAAGCGGTAGCGGATACTCTTTTCCTCGCACCATATTGTGCAAGCTGTAAAATTTCAAGCTGTGTCATTTTTTCACCTTCTTTCATGGGAGAACTATAATCACCCCTCCGCCACCGTCGCGGATGCGGGGGATCTTGACGCGGTTCCCGATCCGGATCGTCGGAAAGGGGAAGGAGTTGATGCCGTTCTGTTTGTCCTCGCGCACCTGAACCGTGATCGCATAGCCGGTGGTGCCGAGGACGGATGCGACCTCTGACGGGATGAGAAAATCCCTGTCGAGGCTGCGAATCTCATCGAGTGTCATCGCGGTCACTCCTTTCTTATGCGGATTTCTCATCCTGCTCCGTCTCCTGCTGCTTTGCGAGCAGGATCACAGCTAACTCGATAATAGTCTTGAATACCGCTGCACTGGCGGCATCCAGATCACGGTACTCCTGTGTAAAGCGCTGTGTATCAGTTTTGGTATCGGGCATATATCTTCACCTCGCTTTCAATCTTCCATCAGGACTTCTTTCAGTTTCGTTTCCAGTGCTTCGATACGCTTGGTAAGTACGCCGATATTCCGGTAGACCTCCAGCATATCCGCAGTATAATCCGGAACTTTCCCCTCGACATCTTTCAGACGGTTGTTCAGATGATCCAGAGCGCCGAACACACTGAAAATGGTGTCATTCGGAGTTGGCTTGTTGTCGGGCATTGTCTTCACCTCCTCGCTCCGGCTGGGAGGTTTTGTGCTCCCAGCAGACTTTCTACCCCTCCGTCACCGTCGCGGATGCGGGGGATGTATTTTTGCTCTCATGCGCTCTTAACCTTGTCGGACAGTCCCTCCACCAGCTCCCGGCAGCTTACATGCAGCACCTTCTCCATGTTGACTGCGATGATGACGCTCGGAATCTTGGTGTTCAGCTCATACTGTGCAACCATCGGCTGAGAAACGCCGATCAGCTCCGCAAGCTGTGCCTGTGAGATGTCGAGTCGTTCCCGTGCCTGTTTCAGATTCTCGCCTAATGCCATGCTCTCACCTCCTAAGCATAACTAAGCTATTGACAAAATTCACAAAATAGTGTATACTTTAAGTGTGTAGTTAAAGTGAATACACCAAATGCCGCTAGTACAATTGGATTTCTTTGGGCTGCGGTTTGTGTTGTATATTGCCTAGTTATATTATAGTCTCATTTATTAGATTTGTCAACCGTAATCAATCTAATAAATGAAACTTTGGAGGAATAGCCAAAAAAGGAGGTTGAATGTTATGACAATTACCGAGAGAATCTTTTCACGGCTTTCTGAGATTGATTTGTCCCAAAAAGAATTTGCTATTAAGATAGGCGCAAACGAAAAAACTGTATCTGCTTGGAAAAAGAACGGAACGACACCATCAGCCGATTATATATATCCAATTTCCCAGCTTCTGGGAGTATCTCTTGAATATCTCTTGATTGGCGAAGAAGCCGCTGTGAATAATTTAATTACTACCGGAGACATTACTGGAAACTATAATGCGAACATAACAACGGCAAACGCCGATAATTGTACGGAGTTTGAAAAAGAATTCAGCTCCGTCCTCTCCGGTTTGACGTTCCGGGAGAGAACAGAGCTGATGACGATGATCTACAAGTTTGCGGATGAGCATAAGAAGTAGGAGGAGGTCATGAACGAGTTTATTCAATTTCTATCTGAATCCAATAACTTTGCCCTCATTTTATCTGCTTTGGTTTCCATCAGTGCGACAATTTGCAGCACGGTTACAGCAATTCAGCAGCGAAATTACAATTATCGTGAAAAGACTATGGGGATGTATTTTGAAAAACAGTTTAATGCATATACGGAGCTGCTAGACGCTGCGGCAGAATTGGAACAAGACATGGAACCGGAAGAGATAAAGGATCTACGACGCCTGATTGCGGCTGCTAAGAAAGCAGAAATGGTTTCCCCCAATCATGTAGCTGCTATGATTGATGATTTTTGCTCATTTTTAATCGATTTCATTGAAAAAGAGGATTCAGCTAAAATCACCCCTTCGGATGAAAAGAAATTCAAGAAAGAGCTACATTTATTGATGCATTACCTTCGTGAAGAATTGATGCGGTTTGATCCACAGTATAAATACTCCAAAAAAGACCGGATTCGCCTAAATAAGTCTTTCAAAAAGTCGGTATAGTAGCTCTATGCAGCAAGCAGACAAGACTTTCAACAGTGCTTTCATCAATTGATTTCCTAATTGGTCATCCACAGGAAAGATAATGTTCGCTTTCTCCTGGTGAATTACATTAAACAGTTCTTGCTTTTCCCTGTCATTCATAGGCTGAAACCAATTTTTCGGCATATTTATCCTCCTTCCTGTATTGCTTAGTTATATTATAGTCTATGATATCTGATTTGTCAAGATATTATCTAAAATATTTCTTGACAAATCTGATTTATTATGCTATACTATCTATAACCAAGTAATTATTGGGGCATAAAAAATCGCTCCGGTGCTACCAACACCGAAGCGACCACATAAGGAAGTGATGTAATTGACAGACTATGAGATACTTCGGCATTTGCATGACAAGATTGATAAGTTGATGGAAACCAGAGCGACAACAGAATCCGCAGAGTTCAAGGTCTGGAGAAGCCGGGTCGAACGATTGATTTCTAAGCATTGCGGTGCAGAATCATTAGAACTCATACAGTTCAAAAAAATCCGGTTCGCTCCGGTTATGCACAGTAATGTAATGATGTATGATGATTCTGCCGAAAAATTCAAAAACGGGCTTATGACTGCAAAAGGAATGCTTGAAAGCTTTTTTGAGGAATGGGAGGAGGAAAAAACAGTGCATTATAACAATATGAAATGCTTCATTGTTCACGGACATGATGAAGCGTTGAAGCATCAGGTTGCCCGTATTCTGGAACGTCAAGGAATTGAAGCTGTGATTCTCAGCGAGCAGGCAAACGTCGGAAAGACGATCATCGAAAAGATAGAAAAGCACAGTGATGTCGGGGCTGCAATTCTTCTCTTCACGCCTGATGATTCCGGCAAGGCAAATGCGGAGCCTGATTATAAGCCAAGAGCGCGGCAGAATGTCGTCTTTGAAGCCGGTTTTTTCATGGGCAAGCTTGGAAGAGATCGGGTTATCATGCTGGTCACGGACCATACTCTGGAACTCCCCAGCGATTTGCACGGCGTGGTTTATGCCTCCGATAACAATTTGGAATTCAGCTTGATTCGTGAAATGAAGGTTATGGGCTTTGACGTTGACATGAACAAAGTAAAGTTTTAAAAAAAATCCGCCCCGGTGCAGCGAACACCGAGGCGGACTATGTAGGAGGCTGTGGTATACAGCGACCCTAACAATCTAAGTATACCACATTCCTCCTCAAATTGCAAGGAGGAATTTTTATGTTGTGCAAAAAATGCGGAAAGCAGATTCAGGACGACGCGATCTTCTGCCCGTACTGTGGCAAGAAGCAGGTGACGGCAGCCGATACCGAGCAGAAGTCCACTAAGAAGCGCGGAAACGGGCAGGGAAGTGTTTACAAACGTGGGAACAAGTGGTGTGCTGCCGTGACGCTCGGCTACTACATGGACGGCGGCGTTCTCAAACGTAAGGTTCGCAAAAAAGCCGGCTTTGAGCGCAAGAAAGATGCGGTCGCTTTCATCGAGGAGCTGCGCACGGCTAAGGTGCGTCCACAGATGGTGACATTCGAGTCGCTCTGGGCGTCGTATCAGACAAAACTCTCGACACTCAGCAAGTCCAAGCAGCAGGCCTACAAAATCGCCTGGAACCGGATCTCCGAGGATATACGCTTTATGGACGTGAACGATCCAACGGTCAGTGAGCTGCAAGAGCTGACGGATCTGAAGGGAACCAGCTACTATACCAAGCGGGACATCAAGTCGCTGCTGTCGCATTTGTATAAGATCGCGCTGATGGACGACTTCGCGGACAAGAACAGGGCACAGTACATCCAGCTTCCGCCGCTGGAGCAGTCGGAGCGAGAAGTGTTTACCGAGGACGAGATCAACGTGCTCTGGGCGAGCTGGCAGGCTGGCAGCATGACCGCCGGGCACATGCTCATCATGCTCTACACCGGCATCCGCCCCGGGGAGCTACTCACCATCAAGAACGAGAATATCCATCTCACGGAGCACTGGATGACAGGTGGCATCAAGACAGCAAAGGGTAAGGCACGAAAGATCATCATTCCGACCTGCCTCGATCAGATCATCAGACAAAGCGCGCAGCAGTCGCGGAAAGGCTTGCTTGCATGGTACAGTCACAAGACTGACTTTTACGACAACTGGGCGGAGCTGCGCAGTGAGCTCGGCCTCCGCAAGGAGCTGACGCCGTACTGCTGCCGGCATACATACATCACGCGTCTGACCGCTCTTAAAGTGTCCCCCGCGATGCTGCAAGAGCTGGCCGGCCATGAGGACTACGACACCACGTTGGAGTACACGCATCTATCCGTCAATGACAGGTTCATTGAAGTAGAAAAGCTATTGCACCCCGGTTGCACCCATGCAGCGTAGAAATGGCTGTTTTATGTGCGAAATCATTCCCCTGCTAAGGGAGTAGGTCGGGAAACCGGCGCGAGGGTTCAAATCCCTCTTTCTGCGTATGAAACGCCTAAACTTCGCGGTTTAGGCGTTTTTATTATCTTCTTTTGTTTCGTGTGGTTTTTCGCGTTTTTTGTCGCTGTTGCACCCACGGTTGCACCCAAAGTGCCTGAAATGATACTTTATTATATTGTGTTTTAATAATTTACAGAATATTAATTGACAAATTCCACATTATGTTATAGAATAAAATTGGAAAAGTGAGAACTGACAGTTGAAACATGCTTAATAGAGAGGGGGAGTGGCTATGCTGAGCACACAGACTGTAGCGAACACTTTTATAATGCTTGGATATCAGGAGCACATCCCAATTACACCTATGAAACTTCAAAAGCTCGTTTACTTGCTCTATAAGCGTTATCTTAAAGAAACGAATGTAAAGTTGTTTGATGAACCATTCTCAAAATGGAAATATGGTCCTGTTCTTCAGTCCCTTTATTATGAGTTTCAGAGTTTTAAAGCCTCTCCTATTACAAAGTTTGCTAGAGATGCTAATAATGGTGTTGAGATGATTGATATGTCCAGACCATCGCAAGCCCAAAGTGCAGTTTCGTATGTATGGTCAATATACAAGAATTACTCCGCTTTGTCTTTATCAGCATTAACTCACCGGGATGGGGGTGCTTGGAGTAAGGCATTTGGTACTCTTTCAGATGAGGATATAAAGAATGAACCAGAATTCAAATAATGACTATCAGTTTCCTCTTGATGAAGTTGATGTGCCAATCGAGCCCAGCACAGACATTCCTACCACTTTTATGACATCGAGCGAAGCGGATCATATTGAAAAGCAAATGAAAGTGTATAGGGTGATAGAAAAGTCAGCATTCAAGCGTTATGGATTGTTTATGATAATTGGATGCCTTGTTGCGTATTTCCTAATTGTTGCGCTGTCATCAATTCTTGAAAATTTGTGCGGCTGGACAGTGAGTACGCTTACAACCAGCTTTGTTGAGTTATTAAAGTTTTTAGTTTCCACATTAATAGGATACGTCTTTTCAGAGACTGTAAAGAATAAAGATGAATAAAAAGAACCGGCGAGAGCTCGAAGTCCCCGCCGGTTTTTTTTATACCTTCTTGCAATACGCACCGCCGATATTGATCCACCCGGCCCCCGATTTCAGCCGCCCCCAGAGCCCGCCGTCCGGCGCCTTGCAGGTCTCCGTGATCGTGAACACCTCACCGCGATGCACCACAGTCGCGATCGGGCATCCGGTGCCGATGCCGCGTCTGACGTTCAGCTCGGCGCATACCACCTTGACAAGGAACCCCTCCCCGGTAGCAGCTGCGGGCGCGGACGGCTCCGGTGCGGAGGTGCCCCCGGACTGTTTTATCAGACCGTAGTAGTCGGAGATCGTTTCCGCCTCAGCCTCCGCAAGGCGTTTGAGATTCGCGTCATTCAGCAGCCATTCCGTATTCGCCCGGTTCGTGTGGAACCCGTGCTCCATCAGGATCCCCGGAACGCCGACCTGTGCCGCGCCGTGCAGGACGCTGTACCAGTCGTAGTTGCCGTGGTCGCCCTTCTTCTTCGTGATCCTGCCGGGCTGCTTGCAGCCCATCACGCGCTGGACGGTCTGCGCGATCTCCAGCCCCAGAACGTCACACTTGCCGGAAATACAGCAGCAGGCAAGCGGGTGATCTGCGCTCTCTGAATTGCACGCATTGCTGTGAATACTCAGGAACAGGTCGCACCCCTGTGCCTTCTTCCCGCGGGAGATCAGTGCGAGATCCTTCGCCTGATCCGCACGGGTCGTGATGACCTCCACGCCGTAGCGCTCCAGCTCCGCTTTCAGCAGAAGATGGAACTTCCATGTGAATTCCGATTCCCAGTACGCCTTATCGACTGGCGACTGGTTGTATTTTCCATAATGGCCTGCGTCAAGACAAATCTTCATTGTTGACCTCCTTACGTCCCAGATTGAAGCGCAAGAATCATTTCATACAGCTCACGGTTTGTTGGAGAGTATGGCTCAAATTTTGGGCTGATTGCATAGTCTCCCGATTTGCAGAGCATAGGGTTCATTGTAAATGACCCTGAACCAGTTGTCGCTCCGTTGTTCACTGTAAATCCGATAATTACACTATTCCCATTCGCAGTAAATTCTTTTTCGACCACTTTAGAAGTATTGACGTTTTCTCTAAAAATATCGACATTGTTTGAGTCCTTGGCAACAACAAGCCCGCTGCCATCTGTCGACACACTAGAAAAATCGCATACAAATTTGTACCTATTTCCATTGACGACGTTGCAGTCAACATCCCACGCAAGCCAAGTACCACTTCCTGATAACGTATATGTGCCATCAAGATTATCCGTAATGGATTGCAGTCTTGAATTGGACGGGTGCATAATATCAAGAACATTCTTTGCCCCTCTATCCACAAGTTCCACCAGTTCTGCCGTAATCGGGACCATCTCCCGATACACCCCGTCAGACGACACGGCACAGTCCGTGTGCCCGGACGTAGGTGTTTCGTCAAACCCCTTTGCAGCAGCCTCTCCAAGATCCGTGATCTGACTCCTCGTGTGCGTATGCGATGCATCAGCCTTACCGGAAAGCGCCGAGTCCACCTCCGGCTTCGTGTATGTCGTGCTCTGCGGTGCAGCTGCATTGGCTTTGGCAACCGCTGCATCGATCTCCTCGCCTGTATAGGCGCCGTCATAGTATTCCTCTGCCATCATGACCCCTCCCCGGTATCATCGTCGTCATTGTCACTTTTCAGCTGTTTCAGAATATCCCGCAGCTTCTTCGGATACGGCACGAACTTTCCGGTATTCTCCAGAATGCTCAGCCCCTCATTCGCGATGTAGAAGCCCTCCGCCACCGGCTTGCAGAAAGCAGCTCCGAACACATACGTATCCAGGATATGCCCCAGCGCGACCACCAGCAGGATCAGCAGCTTCTTGCCGACGCCCTTGAAGCAGACCGCACTGTCCAGCTTCTTCTCCATCGCGCCCGCAATCAGCCCCGTGAGCATATCCAGACACATGCACACCAGCAGCGCGGTCATCATGCCGTCCAGATCGCCCCAGAGCAGCCCCGCGACCGCACAGAGCTCCGCAGTCAGCCATTTGATAAATGTTTCCGTTTTCATGACATCACGCTTTCACGACAAACGTTGTGCCGTTAAATCCGACATACTCTGTTCCACCTTTTGTCATAGGCATATAACCAGAAACGGTAGGATACGGGCGTACTGTTGCAATGTATACACCGTCCGCAAAAACGTCACCGTTAACCAAAAACGGGATAAAGTACGATTTGTGCGTGATATCATCATTATTTAGGTAGTAATATCTGGCATACACGTCCCCGTTTTCCAGAGTTGTGAGGATGTTAGCCGCTTGCTCCTCCGACGAAATTGCTGTTATTCCTGTCCCCGGAACAAATGTAAAAATAAAAACGATGCCGCCATTCGTGTCCTTTGCAATGACGATTGCTGCTCCGCCACCGTTGTGATTTTTTAGATAAATTGCTTTATTTGTGGCAACGATACAATCAATGTAGTCGTCAGATACCGATCCGGTATAAAACCCTGCTCTACCCCCGTCCGGAGTAATAAACCATGCCTTGCCGGATTCATATGCAAACTTGCACACCGCATTTCCGTTTTTAATGCATTCCACCTCAGACGTGCTGCCGGATGCAAACGCAAAAGAATCAAAAAAAGTATGATTCGGGTCGGCAGTCCCAAGTGCCGCAAGCAAATCTGCTGCCGTGTTTCCAACTGGAATTTCTTGCATTAGTCGCCACTCCTTTCCATCGTTCCATAGATCGTCTCACTGATCGGCAATACGGTGCCGCCCATCTGAACAACCGGCGTGCCTGCGATGACAGCCACCCCCGGATCCGGCCCTGGCCCCGGCTGCGGAACCGCACCGCCGACACCGAACGTCATCCCGACCGAGCCGCCCGTCCGGAAGTCCATCCCCACAGCCTCACCGATTGCAAACTCCATCTCCATCAGCTCTCCACCTCCTGCGGGATGTCAAGCACCTGCAAGCTCCCGACGAGCTTCCGGTAGTCCAGCTCCGACGGACTTGTCAGGATGAAGTGTATCCGGTACGTCCCCGGCAGCAGCGCCGCCGTCTCCGTGCTCAGGAGCTGCACATTGAAGCCATATCTCGTCCCATCCGAGAACAGCGTGCAGCTCTTGGTCAGCGCAACAGACCCCGGAACGGCAGTGTTCTCCAGCACCAGCCGCATCGAGTATCCCGTCGGGTCGCTCAGATCCGTCACGACCTCAAACTCCGGGAAAGTATCCCCCCGGTATCCTCGCATCAGCGGAACATCCTTGAAGAAATTGATCGTCTCCATTCACACGCCTCCTATTCCAACACCTTAAACCGGCTTCTCAGCTCACGGATCGCCTTGTCCGCCTTGCTGGCCTTGATGCAGTCCGACATGACACGCGCATCCTCGCCACCGCAGGAAAGCACCGTACCGCCGCGGAACGTCCACTCCACACCGGTGATGACGCTGTACAGCGGGTCGTGCCCCTTGAGCCGGTAGACCGCGCCGTTGCTCGTTTTGTAGACCTTGCCGCTGGTATCGCGGTAGACCTTCTGACCACTGGACTCACCAAGATCGTGCCAGTCCGGGAAGCAGATCCGCTGCCCCAGCTCGTACCGGTCAGTTGTGTGGACTTTGACCTTGAACGGCCGCGCGATGCAGTTGCGGTCAGCTCCGTAGTGGTACATCGACATCGCCAGCCCGTACACCGTGGAAAGATAGTGCGCAGACCGCTCCGACTTGTAGCCGCAGAAGCCGTTCATGAACGGATTGCCCTCCACATAGATGCGGTATGGCGTCAGCCCGTTGGAACTCGGCGCACTGCCGCCAGCGATTGCTGCCGCATCTAAATCGTCATACACGACCGCCGTATTGTACAATTGCAGGCGGTAGTCCGCCACCTCGCAGCCGTCCAGCTCCATGTCGGACATGTGAACAACGGCATCCCCGAGCGACGGCTGCACGAACTGCCGCAGCGTCAGATACCCGTTCTTCGTCACTGTGATGAAGCCGCCCGCCGCCTGTGCGAGCCATCGCAGGAAGCTCCGCGGGTTATCGTCCTTGTACACACCGTCCGCCGTGTAGATCCAGAAGTTCGCCGCCTGTGTGGTGTCCTCGACGTCGTGATCCGTCCACATGTACTGATTGCAGTACCCGATGCCGTTGTTCGCGTTTTTGTCGTAGTTCTGCCAGACCAGCAGATCACTGCGCAGACCCATCTGCCGCATCGCGAGGATGTTCGCCAGCTCCGCACTCTTTTCCATCCACCATTCCAGCGTCGCGCCGACGCTGTAGAGCTGTGACAGGAATTCGCCAAACCCCCAGATACCCGCGCTCAGACCGTCCTCATTCGCCGTATGGTTATAGCTAGACGTATCCGCCCAGCCCATTGCATCCTGCCCGGAGATCGTGAAGATCTCCGCGACCTTCTTCGCGTCCGTCACCCAGAAGATGCCCTCGACGGGTGCCGTCGATGCCGCGTAGTTCTCGCCGTCATACCAGCGCCGCAGGATGATGCGGCACCCTCTGATCTGATACCGGGTAATGCCCGGCAGCCGGCACACCAGCGACAGCGTCGCCGCATAGCACCCGCCGATCTCAAACGCGCCGTCCGCACAGCACTGCCGTTTCGTCTTGCAGGAGATGATCGTGCCGTCCGCCGCATTGTTGGTGCGTTCGTCATACAGATTCCTGATCGTCACCCATGTATATCTCGTCTCGCTGGTCGGGTCATAGTCATAGACCTGTACCACGCCGGCTACATGCTCACCAATTGTCATGTCGCCACCGCCTGTCTGTAAATGGGTATCCGGATCATCAGCGGTCTGCATCCCGTCAGCGTCACCTGAATATCGATCAGATTGTCACCGGGCGCCAGATCTGCCGTCTTCGATGCCGCCGCGCTGTTGCCGTCCACCGTCACCGTCTCTGCGGTACCGCCGATCGTGATGACCGTGCCGGACAGCGTCCGCGTCCCTGCGGCATAGTCCTGCCGCTTGACCGTCACCGCCGCCTCGATGGTGGAGCCGCCCGTGAATACCACAGCACGCCGCACAAAGACCGGCACACCGCCGACCAGCTTCAGGTCATACCCGCGCAGATGCTCGTAGGAGATCGTCTCCGCCGTCCCGCCGACGGAGAGCGCCGTCGGCATCAGCGCCGCCACCTGTTCCGTCCGGTAGGTCGTACCGCTTGCATCCAGCAGCAGCGGAATCTTCACCGAATAGATACCGGAAAGCGCGTACTTCTCAGCGATTTGTACATTACCGCTGAGAAACGCCCTGTAGCCGGTCTGGAACGGCTGCACCGGATCGGAGCTGTAATTCGTCCCGAACCGCAGCCCCGCAAACAGCAGTGAACCGAGCGCTGCCACAGCTTCGATGGCAGCGGCCTGCGTTCTTGTACACTCCAGCTCCAGCGTCATCTCCGACTTGGCCGTCTGCACCGGGTAGCAGGAGACCGTCCCGTCCGCCATTGTGTAGAATTTGGACTGCACCGCCTTGGACAGATCGGTCGTGCCTGTCTGAATGCATCCGGCAGTCACCAGAACGGTGCCGCCGGCGGTTTCCTTGTAGATATCAATTAACCTCACAGCGTCACCCCTCCCGATGCTGCGTTTGCGCTCTGCACTGCGTGGACAACGACCGTGTCGATCACATCACCGCCGATGGATACCGGGATGATGATGTCCCGCACACCGCCCCCGTCCGGAGTCGCAGAATTTGTACTGTTATTGGTCGTATAGCTGTAGTTGTTGACAACGCTGGAACCGGCTCCGGCAGGGACGAAGGAGGACGGCGTCAGCATCCCCTGCATCTCCCGCAGCGCCCTGACAGCATCCGCGTCTACAGAAATTTCCAGCGCCTGCACGGCATCCGCGTCCACAGAAACACCGATGCCATCAGCGCCGATTGTACCCAGCGCCCGCCGTGCATCCTCGCGCACATCCGGCATCTCCTCCGTGAAGCCCTCGCCGACGCCCAGTGCCAGATACTTGCCGACCTGATCGCGCATCACCCTGGACGGCGACTGGATCCCGAAGATATCCTTCACGCCGGTGATCCAGTTGTTGCCGAACTCGTCCAGATACTCGTACATGTCGAAATCCACGCCAAGAAAGCCGGACATGATGCCGTCCACGACCGCCTTGCCGAGTGCCGCCCAGTCCTTGCCGGTGATCATCTCTTTCAGGCTATCAATGAGCTTTGTCGTGAACTTCTCCGTGTTTTCCGAGATTCGGGTCGGCAGCAGCAGCTCCTCGAAGAACGCCGCAAGCAGCTCCCCGACCGCTTTCAGCAGTGTGCCCATCTTTTCCGGATCCGTCAGCGCATCCGCCAGCGCCGTGATGATCGCGACCGCCGCATCCATCAGTGGGTCGAGATTGTCAAGTACCGCGTTCAGAATTGCCGTAATAATCGTCAGAACCGCCGTCAGCAGCTCCGTGGAGTGCTCGCCGAGGTACGCCCCCAGTGTTGCGATGATCGTGATCGCCGCCGTCAGCAGCGGGGACAGGTTCTCACCCAGCAGCGTGGCAAGCGTCGTGATGATCGTCAGAACCACATCCAGCAGCCCCGTCAGCGCGTCCGGATCCGTCAGCGCACCGACCAGCTGCATTATCAGTTCCATCGCCGCCGTCAGCAGCAGCGGGGAGTTGCTCAGGAGCGCCATCGCCAGCGTCGAGAGCAGCAGGAGACCGGACGAGATGATCTCCTCCGAGTTGTCCGAGAGTGTCGTCACGATGCTGCCGATCAGCTCTGTGCCCACGCCCGCGAGCGATGTCAGCACCACCGGCAGCATTGACAGCGCCGAGGTCAGAAGCGTCGTGAAGATGCTCCCGCCCGCCTTGATGACGTCCGGCATCGCCTTCTGAATGCCTTTTGTCAGCTTCGGCAGGATCTTCTCCGCCGTCGAGCTGATATTCTCAAAGACGATCTCCAGATTGTCCGTCAGCGAATCAAGCCCCGACACCAGCACATCCGCCCCCGACAGATCCCCGGCGAGGATGCTGCTCATGCCGTCCATCATCGTCGTGAGGGATGGCAGCAGCTCCGACGCAAGTCCGCGTTTCAGACCGTCACCGGCTGTCTGTAGGTTCAGGAGCGCATCCTCATAGGCTGCCGCATCCTTGACCGCCTCGTCGCTCATCACGCCGCCCAGATCATGCACCTGCTGGCGCATCTTCTCCGTTTCCTCTGCTGAGGTGTTCAGCAGCGCCCCCAGCTCCATCGAGGATCGCCCGAGCAGATCATTCGCCAGCGCGGTTCGCTCGGCGCCTGCCGGCATCTCCTGCAATTTCGCGATGACCGCCCCGAAGAGATCCTCCTGCGACATTGCCGCCGCATCCTCGATGCTGATCCCCAGCTTATCAAACGCCGCGACCGCCGCATCGCTCTGATCCACGACCGCATTGGACAGCGTCTTCATGCCCTGTGTCATGGAGTCGATAGACGTTCCCGCGTGCTGTAGGATGAAGTCCCACTCCTGATACGCCTCGGCGCTCATGCCGATCTTCTGGCTCGCCTTGTCGATGTTGTCGCCATACGATGCCGCGCTGTTCGCAGCATCCAGCATCGCGCCGGACAGCGCTGTCACGCCCGCAACCGCACCGCCGACCGCTGCCGTCACACCAGCGACAGCGCCCGTCACGACCGTCATGCCGGTCTTGGCGATGCTCCCGAGGTCAGAGATACCGGACTCGAATCCGCTCTTGTCGATCGCCGTATCGAATTTTAATGTTCCGTCAAATGCCATGTAATCACCGCCCGGTTAGCTTTTTTCATACAGCAGCCGCACCTGCATTTGATACCGTGCTGTGTCCGCGTCCTCGGAGATCACATACCCGCTGGACAGCACATCCATCCCGCAGGCGGTCAGACCGTCGCCGAGATCGGGATAGGTCAGCGCAAGATCGTTCTCGTCGATCCACGCTTCCAGTCCCTCAAAGAGTGCCTGATTCTCTGCGCACTGTGCCACATCCGCACCATAGTACATCCGCGATGCAAACACAAACAGGAACTGCCGGATGCAGTCCCCGTCCGTATATTTTTTGTAGACCGGATCGCAGGGGACAGGCTCCAGCGTAAACTGCCCCGCCTCCGCGCCAAGAAAGTCGATCTGCACAGACCCCGCAGGCAGCTCCGGATAGGTCAGGAAAAACTCCCGTACATTCTCAATAATACTCATTTTTTCAGCCCCTCATTGGCAGCCTGTTCCAGCTCCGTGCTGTGATCGGCGACCATACGCTCGAACCAGTATTTCCCGCGTAAGCCGCCGGAACCGCCTTTGTTGGTGTAGTACTCCTGCTGTGCCTTCGGCTCCGTATTGACAATGACGCCGGGGCTTTCTTGCTTGTGGGCATCTCTCATCTTGCCGCGATTCGCGAAACGCTCCATCGCGACCGGCACGTATGGGCGCATCAGCTCAATGCATTTTGCGTCGAGTGCATTCTGCGCGTTGCTCAGTGCCGTCTTGCTCTCACTGCTGATTTTGATATCCAGCCCCGAAAACTTGATCATTTTATCGTCATCCTTTTTAGGATTGGGGGTAAGTGCCCCTGTTATTTCGCCGTAAGCTCAATATGCTGCATAAACGCCGACCCATACCGGAAATCCTTGACCTGCGTGATCGTCATCGCGCCGGCAGGCGGCGAGGCCGCCTCACTCGCCGCCGGCAGGATGCGGTCGTCCTTTTTAGGAACGTATCCGTCCAGGATGGACGTTGCCGGGATCGCCGCGAAGGTGTTGTCCTCGGGGTCACGCGCAGGCGATTCGCCGCGGCAGTCCTGCCAGTAGCTCGGGCCGTACACATGCCGCGCGAAGGTCGGCGCCCGCCCGGAGATATCCTTCGCCCAGATCGTCACAGCCGGGACATTAGTCGGGAACGTCATGTATCCTCATCTCCCTGCGCGTAAACCTCGACCGCCCCGAAGCTCTGCCCGCGGTAGAGCCCGAGGTCTTTGAGATCGTTGTTCAGAAAATACAGCGACCTGCCAGGGTTAAAAAACGTCTGCTGCACCGTGTAGGCGCCCAGCGTCTGCGAACCCTGCGTCAGACCGCCGCTGCCGGCATTACCGGCATTGTCCAGCGCCCGCGTGACCGTCTGCACGATGACAGACTTGACCGCCAGCGCGTAGTCCTCACCGGTCTCCGGCTTTGCGATCATGGCATCGACATCCTTGCCGACGCGCCGCGCCTTGATGCGAAGCTGCGCGGAAGCCTGCGCCAGCATGGTCGTCGCCGCCGTCTCCTGTGATGCCGCCAGAGGATATCCGACCGCCCGGATATCCTCAATGGTAGCATATACTGCCGCGCTCATCGTCTACTCCGATCAAGTACCAATGTCCGAAGCCGCAACGGTCACATACGCAGACGCCACGACCTTGGAGCTGGAGAGGTTGACGATCTCCAGGATATCACCGGCAGAAACGGAGATCTTAGTCGTTCCGGAAGTCAGGCTTGTGCCGTCGTAGGCGCTGGATGTCTCGTTATAGGTCGCACGCTCGCTCGGGTTGAGCTTGTAGGCGTAGGTCGTGCCGGTATTGCCCGCGGTCACAGTCGCGATGGTCTTGCCGGAATCGGATGCTGCCAGGGTCACGGTCAGAGAGCCGGGCGCATAGACCGCACGGATTGCCGCAGAGCGCAGTACCTTGTGACCGTACACGCGTCTGCCCTGTACCGCGCAAGCGCCGATGTACTTGCCGGACTGGGCGAGGCTCTGCACCCTGATCGGCTCCTGCCACTCGTGGCAGCGGGTCGCAAAGCGCGGATGACCGGCGATCATGGAAAGGTTTGCCGTGGTGTCATTCCACTCGATGACCTTGAAGCCCGCGATCTTGCCGACAAAGCCGTTGGTCACAGTCTCATCGCCGAGGGAGGTGGAGCGGATAAACTCCGGGCAGTTCAGGAGCAGGGACACGGTGTCCGGTGTGCAGAGCAGATAGCGCTTGCCGTCGTTCGGGATGTTCTCCTTGGACATGTCGCTGCGGATGTCCACGATCGTGTTATAGATGTTCTGTGCCGTGAGCTGTGCCACGTTCTTGACGGTCGCGCCCGCCAGCAGTACCGTCGCGCCGTCGGTGTCAATCTGACGTGCCAGAGAATAGCCCGCAGAATCCAGACGGTCAGCCACCAGATTGTCCGGAACAGCCGCCGCATCATAGCCGTCGATGAGCTCGTTGACCGCCTTGTCCTTGTCGATCAGCAGCGTCGTGTAGCTGGTGGAGCCGGTGGTCAGGCTGATGCCATTTGCCTTGTCATAGTCGGAAACGCTCACCTCAGTGTCGCGTACCGGGATCTTGACCGCACCAGCGGTCGGGTTGCCCTCATAGTCGTTGTTAAATACCACGCCGTCTGCGAGCTTCAGCTCCTTGCGAAGCTTTGCGAGGACAAGCTTGGAATATCTCTCCTGTGCGGTGTGTGCCATTATGCATTCTCCTTTCTGGTTTTCAGATCCTCGTTCTTTTCGTAAAACGCCTTCTCCACGCCGTCCATCTCATTGTCAGACGGGGTGAAGCTCGGTGTCTCGCCGTGGAAACCCTTGGTGATGCCGGAAAGCTTCTCCGCATCCGCATTGATCTCCTCCTCGGTCTCGCCGATCAGACGGTCGGCAAGCTCAGCGGGAAGGTCATACTGCACGGCAGCCTTCTCGCGGTATGCCTTGCAGAGCGCCGCCTTGTGCTCTGCTGCCAGATCGTCCAGCGCCTTCTGGTGATCGGCGGGAGAGATGTAGCCCTCGAATTCCGCAGCCTTTGCGGTCACTGCCGCGTCGATCAGCGGCTGTGCGGCAGCATCAAACGCCGCCTTGGTCGTGATGGTCTTAAAATCTTCCATCGTGGTTCCTCCTTTATCCTTGTAATTCTTAGCTGTAACGCCTGCTCCGACTTGTGCCGGAACCGCGACAAAGCTCAGTTCATAGGCATCATTGGCATCGTCGAGAACGTGGCAGCAGATCTGCCCGTCATACACATGCCCCTTCTGATGCTCGCAAAGCCACGCGTCTGCCCCGCAGACAGAACAGGTGCGCTTTGCTGTCAAGCATCCAACGCTGACTTCCTTTTTGATGCCCGCATCAATCTCAGTGATGAGATCGGCGTTCGATGCCGTTTTTGCCATGTACGCGTAGCCTTTCAGATAGCGGTACTCCCCACCCCATGCAGTCTGCTTCTCAGGGTCGGAAATGACCTCTGCATCATAGATACGCGCAACCTGATTGTCAGAAGACGGGTCGTGGTTCTGTATGATCGTCTTCCCGACAAACAGCTCCGCCAGCGCATCCAGCGCCTTGTCGGTGAAACGCTCATAATCCCGATCGATGTCATTGTGACACAGTACGACAGGAAAGGTATACAGCTCCTCCGCCTTAAACTTCCGGCGCGTCAGCGAGTTAATCTTGTCAAGTGTTTCCTTATCCATAGTTCACCTCTGGTTCATGTTAGTAACCTATGATCTGCTTTCTTTTCTTGCCCGTCGCCAGTGCCGCCGCCCAGTGTGCGAGCGTCACCGAGTCGATGAGCGAAGCGTCCGCCTGTTCCATCAGCGGCGTGTAGCCGAAGCCGCCGCCTGCGCCGATGGGTCTGTGCTCGCAGTTCGCCACGGCCTGTGTCAATGACGGCTGCGCCATGTGGACGATCTTCCCGTCAAAGAGATTCGTTTCAAACAGCGCATTTGCCGTGATGACCTCCGCCACCTTCGGCAGCACCGGCTTGCACTTCACGTTCGCGTTCTTCATGTCCTCCATCAGGATCGGCGCACCGGCAGCGCCGTCGATGACGACCTTTTCCGCCGACGGGCTGCGCAGGTAGTCGATGATCCACGCATTTCCGTCGCGGACGCTCCGGCAGTCGATGGATTCCACAAAAACTTTCTCGTCCTTCGTACGAACCGCCACAGACAGCGCGACGGAGTCCTTCCGGTACTTGATACCGTAGTACACATGTACCGGCTCCGCAAGCTCCGGCTTGGTCTCCGTCTTGTACCACAGCCATTCCTTTTCGGAGATGGCAGATTTCTGCGAGTACGCGATCCACAGCCCCAGGCGCTGGATGTTATCGTCCACCTGATCGTCACCCAGCTCCGACCGGACGGTTCGCTCCGTCAGGATCGTGCCGAGGGACGGGTTGGTTGCGTACCACAGCTCGGGATCGTGTGCATCCGTCAGACGCGGCACCGACCATTCCGCCCAGCCCGCATCCTCCTCCTTGCCGCGAATGAGATCGCGCCGGAGTTTCAGGAACACATCGCCGGAGGAAACCGCCGTCGGCGGCGTCCCGCACATGAGCGTCTGCGGGTTCTGCGAGCTGGTAACAACGTATTTCAGCGCCGATTCCTGATCGGCTGTGTACTCCTGCGCCTCGTCGATGACGAGCAGGTCGTACCCCTCGCCCAGGCCGCCCTTGGAAGATCGCGTTCTGAAATTGATGAGTGCTTCGGAATTGTCCGCGATCCACTCGATCCGTTCACACCCGCGTGTCTTGTAGGTCTTGTAGTCCTCGTCCTCTCGGAATCCGATCTTCGCCAGCAGCGAGCACACTTTCTCCCACGCATTCGAGGAAGTGGACGTGCGATGCGCCGTGTAGAGCGTGCGCTCCCCATGCGTCAGCGCCCAGATGCTGCGCATAATGAGCAGCTCAGACTTGCCGTTTCGTCGCGGGATGCTCCACCCGAACTTCATGTGCAGCCACCGGCCGTCCGCATCGAGCGCCATGATGTCCTCCATCATGAGCTCCTGCCAGTCCTGCGCCGTGCGCCCGGATCTGTTGTACAGCTCGACGGCTTCATTGCCGAGGGATTCCTTGTACGGCAGCACAACGGAAAGCGTCGGGGTCTGCCTGCCGCGGCGAACCGCCGCTGGCAATTCGCCGTCCAATGCTTCGCAAAGGACGGCATTCTCTTTTTGATTACGCATGATCTGCCCCTCGCTTAAAGCATGGCCGCGAACACCGCACCGATCGCGCCGTCATCCATCTCGAACGGTAAGGCAATGCGCCGCTGCATCTCTGCATAGTGCCGTTTCGCGCCCTTGTCCTTGATCTCCGACAGATCCATCGACCGGATGCCGATGCGCTGAAAGCTCCGCGAATCGTCCGGCAGGGCAGAGAACAGCGCCCGGAACTCCCACCAGTGCAGATAGTCTGCACGCAGCAGGTCAATGCCGTAATACCGCCGGAAATCTCCCAGCACATACTGCGCATCGATCTCCCAGTCCCATGTCGGTGGTTTGTTCCCGATCTCCGGCGTGTCCTGCTCGTCCTTGTCCGGATCCAGCTCCTGCGCACGGCAGAACCGGCACAGCCCCTCGACGATGCCCCTTGTGACGGGGCGCTCATCGACCAGCCACCAGCGCAGCGCCGCGACCTTTTCCGCGTCGTCGATCTCCTTGTCGTTCACCAGCCCGATGAACTGGATCCACGCACGGAAGTCCGTCAGAACCGGAATCTCCCTCCCGTCCGCTTCGATGCACTCCGGGAGCGGCTCAAACAGCAGCGAGATCACTTCTGTTCGGCAGCTTTCTCGGCTGCCTTCGTGATCTTCTGCAGCGCCTGCTCGATCGCACGGCGCTGCTCGCGGTTCGGCTGCGGCTTGTACTTGTTCAGGATCTTCTTCCGGCGCTCTGCCGCTGCCGCCGTCTGCTCATGCACGAAGTCCTGGAAAGACTCATACAGCGCGTCATAGTCAGACGGTCGCGCAGAACCTTCCAGCAGATAGTCCGTCGTGTCCTCGCCGAACAGCGTGTCGATCAGCGCCGCGACCGCATCGCAGTAGATCAGCACCTCACGCGCACCGCTCACTCCTGTACTCAGCTCCGCGAGCTGCACATTCTGTGCCTTGATGGCAGCGTCGTAGCGTGTCAGCCCGTCCAGCGAGTCCAGGTCAAGCTCGAAGCTCTTGCCGTTGTATGTCCATGTTGTTCCCAAAGAAATCACCTCTTTAAATCCGTCCCGCGAATGCGGGACACCACAATTACGCATTACGCATTCGATTCGGTGAACGTGATCGTCTGCCAGTCATCCGAGCTGACCGCCGTACCGGCAACAGCAGGGCCGCGAGCCTTGAAGGTGCCGGAATAGGTATACGCATTCAGGCTGTCGCCCTCGGTGTCTGGAATGACGGAATACTCGCGCTTGTACGCGACGCCGCCGGTCGTCTCCGCCCAGATGATGGTGACAACTGCATCATCGCCGGTCTTCTCGCCGTCGGTGATTTCCTTGATGACCGTATGGACATTGTTCAGATAGTGGTAGTCAAACGCATAGTCAATCTGCGGGGAATAGCCCACAACGTCGGAGCGCTTGAACTCCTCGTCCACATACTGACGCTCGTACTCCTGCGGGTTCTTGGACTGTTCCAGCTTCGTGAACTTCTTCATGCGGTGATTGGTGGTGGTCGTGGTGGTGGTGCCGCCGCTGTTGCTGGTGGTCGTGACCGCCATAAACGCCAGCACCTCACTGCGCTTGTAGATATCGCCTACATGTGCCATAGTGGTTCTCCTTTCGGGTTTAAAAATTGCAAAGGGTATGGGGCACAGCCCCATTGAATCGCGCCGTAAGGCGCACATCAATTACGCATTACGCCTTACGAATTACGCATTCCGTTAAAGGTTCTTCCAGTCGAACGTCTGCGGGAGCTCCCGGTTGCCGATCGGTTCCTTCTCCTGCGAGAAATCCATCTTCGCAACCAGCTTGTCCGACTTCTGGCGGTTGCACCAGAGATGCGCGAGCTGGAGGTTTCCCAGATCCGACGGATGCCCGCCCTTGGAGACCGGGATGATGTGATCGATGCAGGGGGACAGCGGATGCGGGAACTTCTGGTGGAAGTCCACCGGCTGTCCGCAGATGCCGCAGACGCGCTGCGTGGCGTAGATCTTCTTCTTGTTCGATTCAAACTGCGCCCGCTGCGTGCCGTTGTGATCGGGGCGCAGATTGGGCTTGGCTCTGGGTGCGTTCGCCATCGGTCAGACCTCCTTCACGATCAGAAGCGCGGGTCTGCCGCTTGTCTCGACCGTGACGCACTGACAGGGGTTGATCTCGGTAATGCTCACGCCCTCAGCAGTTCTCGCTTCGGCAAGCAGCTCCTCTAAGGTGCAGGACTTCTTTTCGAGTGTGACGGTTTCCGGCTTTTCGGTGTTCTTTGCCATGGTGTACCTCCTTCGGGGTAGAAAAATAGCACCCTGTTCAGGTGCTTCAATTTTTATTAGAATTTTGTTTGACTTAAATCTGATTTTTGCAGAATTTCTGCAATTTCAGCAATCAAAACTCACTTTTTGGCATGTCTTGTTTTATGCCGCTTCCTGCGAAGAATGCCGCAGACGTACTCCTTGTAGGTCGGCGCCAAACTGAAAAACATACACTCTCCTCCTTCGGTTAAGGTTGGGGTAAAACTTGGGAATTTCCGGGTAAAACAAAACCCGATCATTGCTGGGCGGGTTCATCATTATTCTGTTCAATCGGCTCAAAGCCGATGCCGTTGTTACAATTCTCAGGCTTATCCCACAACTCCATATGAGCAAATGTATCATAAGGGATTTTTTCGGGGAACGCTTTGCATCTCCCAAATTCACCACTTTGAAGATCAAATTCTTCTATGAAGTTCTTACAACGTAAGCAGGGATGTTTTCCCATTATAACCTCACCTCACATCCCCGCGCTGCTCCCGGTGTGGGGTTATTTTGATATGCGGAAACCCGCCCAGAAGTGAGCGGGTTTTAGTTGTTTATACTGGAAGTCCTTCGGCTCTGAGAGCTTGCTCTTCCTGTGCTCTGCTGAGTTCTAAAAATAATTTTACTTTTTCGCGGATCTCATCCGGCGTATCAACTCGAAGACAATCCTTTTGCGTTAAATCATAATACGGATCTATCGCATCAGACAAAGCTTTCATTTCAGGGGTCATCAACAGTCTCACAGTAATCACTTCCTTAATAGCTCAGATACTCTGTATTCAGTATACGTCTCGTAGTACTGACCTTCCAGATACTTATCACGGGCGTATTTACTGATCTCCCCTATATTATACCCCTTTTTCGCCAGTTTGTCAAGCTTTTTCTTTGCATCCCGATTGATAAAGTCAATGTACTCTGAATAGTTCTGTTCAGTGATTTCTCCATGCCGTCTCCGAAATTTCTCGGCGTCCTGCCAGTGTAGCAGCTCGTGCAAATAAGAGCTGCGGTCGTCTTTATAACCGGCAAAACGCTCCATCCCGGTGGGAACGTGTGCCTTATCGTATGTAGCAACTGCAAGATTGATATTCAACGTGTTTTTGATGGGGCTGTAGGATGCAACGGCACTACTGCCCATCTCCATGCCGTCAAGCACATGAACATCCGGTAGATTCTCATGAAGCTGTATCCCCATCATCTTAGTAACCTCTGTAAAATGCGTATCTACAGCATGAATCTGTTTAGGTTTCGCCGCTTCTCGTGCTCCATCTGACACGTAGATTGGATTCTGCGCTGTTGTAACTCGTTGTAATCCAAAGTCAAAATTTCTTGTGTCTCTGATTGGGTGCGCTGCATCATATTGCAGTTCTCTGAATTGCAGCATCAAATCAGACTGCAATTGTTCCGCCTCCGCCTGTGAGAGCACCTTCGGCGGTTCTACCACAAGACTGCGGGGATCTACCTCCACCCACTTCTTGGAACGTCCGCCGCCCTCAGTCTTCTCGCCACGGAGCACCTGCGTGTCGTAGATGATAACGCAGTCGCAGTTATCATGCCGGCGGAACACATCATCGGGCTGTTCCCCGAAGCGCCATTTTCCGGCAACGGCGGAACACCACGAGCAGCAGCCTGTTCCAAAGCGCTGCAAGATCGGTTTCAGCCCCAGGTCGCTGCGGAGCTTGGAATTGACCTTGATATAGTCATCATGGAATGACTTCGCGACCGTCGCCACCGGCGCATTGGCGCGTCTCCGGATGACCTCCGGCTTCACGCCGGGATCGAGCAGCGAGTGCGCGACCTGCTGCACGCGCTCCGCCGGGAACGGTGCCTTGATGGGGTTCAGGGATATGCCCAGCGGCTTGTCCTGCGCCCGCTGCACGGTGCCGAGCAGTTTGTTCAGGTCAGTGTATCGGTTTTTCAGAAGCGCCGCACAGAGCACCTCACGGTCTTCCTGAGCGATGTCCAGAATCTCACCGCTCAGGAACTGCCCCAGCAGATTCCCGGCGCGGATCGCATAGTCCGCCGTATCCGCAAAGGTCGCCTTTCCTCCGGTGATCTTTCGCAAAATCGCCCGGATTTGCGGGTCGGTCGCAAGTTTCGTGTCAAACGCGCTCAGAATCGCCGCGATTTGCGTTTCATCCATCGTGTACCTCCGTCTGCTTCGGTTTCAGATCGTCGAGCACGATCAGCGCCGGATGATGCGCCGAGCCGATGGCGCAGTAGCCGTTTTTCCTCACAAACACGCACTCCCCGCAGCATCGCTCGTTGCAGTATTTCCGCAGCAGCTCCGCCGCCCGGAGCGCTTTTTCATCTGACATCATGGTTGACCGCTCCTTTCGGCAGGATGCACAAACAATGCACCGGTTTTTCTGCACGTATTTCATTACGTATTTTGCAAAATCCGTTGACACGTAACTAATTACGTGGTATAATAGTATCAGGAGGTGAAGCCATGAAAAGCTTTTCTTCCCGAGATGTCATCAGGCAGCTCAAAGCTGACGGATGGTATGAAGTACATTGCGTTGGAGATCATCACCAATTCAAGCACCCCACCAAGCCGGGACGCGTCACCGTGACGCACCCGGTCAAGGACATACCGCTTCCGACCCTGAAAAGCATCGAAACACAAGCGGGGATCAAATTTCAATGATCCCCGCCCCCGCAAGGGGAGAAAGGGTGGTATTCATGAAAGACACATACATTTTCCCGGCTGTCTTCGAGCAGACTGAAACCGGCATCGCGATCGAATTTCCCGACCTGCCCGGCTGCCTGCCGTGTGCAGAAACGATGGAGGATGCCGTTGCACATGCCAAGGAAGCACTCCAGCTCCATATCTACGGCATGGAGGAGGACGGCGAGCCGGTTCCGGAGCCGACACCGTTCGCACAGCTTCGCACCGGTGAGCGTCAGACCCTGATGCTCATCGAAGTGTTCATGCCGCCATTCCGCGAGAAGCTCCGCAAGAAGTTTGTGAAGAAAACGCTGTCACTCCCGTCATGGCTGAACGCCGAGGCGGAACACGCCGGCGTCAACTTCTCCGCCGTCCTGCAAGAAGCCCTGATGGAGAAGCTCCACCTCTCCTAAACCCCAAAGCCCTCAGCTTACCGCTGGGGGCTTTTGCTTTTCCGGCGGCTCCGGAAGCGGCATCCAGTGGGTGCAATGTTCTCCTGGCTTTGCAATCAAATCAGTCCGTTCTTCATAGAAACGATCTTCCATGAACATAGCCTTTTTAATTCTATCACAAAAGTCAGGGCAGAATATCAGCACTTCGGTTTCATTTTGTGGCATCCTCTCACTGCATTTGATCCAACCGCTTTCAGTCTGTAAGCAATTGATATTCTCAATCAGATTGCAAATCGTTGCATCCTTGTCACGAATTCCGCTGATCGCCTCCTGCAAGTCCTCCGCAAGCGTGATGGGGCATTCGTAGGAGTTGGACTCCGCCCACACCAGATGCGATGCCAGGCGCTCAGACAGGCTGTCGGATTCTCTGCCGGATATCATTGCACGGTATTCGGTGAGCCAGTAAATCAATTTCTCTGCTATGCGAATATCAAACGAATTGGTTTCGAGGCATTTGCGCAGAGCGGTTATCGCTTCATCAATCGTCATCGCTGCCACCCTCTTGCTTCGCAAACAGAACGCCAACCAGAATGAACCGCAGCTTCTCATAGCTGTCTTTTACATACAGCTTCGAGCTGTTCCGCATGTGGATAATGCATAGTTCGGTGCCTTGTTCCTGCTGAACCGACACGATATCCTTCGTGTTGACAAGCATCTTAGGCTTGATTTTGCCCATACTGACGATGCTTGTACACTCTAATTCCACCTCAATAAACATGCTCATCCCTCCTGTGCATCGCTCCGCATCCCCGTCAGCGCCCGGATATTCCTCTCGCCGAGGAAGTCTGGTACTGCCTGGTTGATCTTCAGAATCGCGTCACCCAGAACACCGAGCGCCGCCGCATCCGGCTCAAAGATCGGCATCCATGCCGGCTGCACATCCGCGAACGCATACCGCTTGTACTCGAACCGGTCACGCACACACGCTGCCAGATACCCGGCATTCAGGAACCCTGTGCCGAATGTCTGCTGTGCGCGTCTGGCGGTCAGACGCAGATTCTCATGCGATGCCTTGATCGCTTCCTCCGAGGACGGGTTCTCCGTCGTGAAGCCCAGATCGTCCAGCGTCATGCCGGTCTCCGCTGCAAACAGGCTCGCCAGCTCCCGCATCTGATCGATAAACGGTGCCATACTGCCCGTCTGGAACTGCCCCAGTGTCGGCTTGTCGCCGTCCTCGTCCTTCGTAAAGTAGAGAAAGCTCGACAGCGTCGCCTTCTTCGAGTCAAAGTTGACCTTGACCTCGCCGGTCTCCTCGTCCTCCTCGGTGGCAAGTCCGAGGATGTACTTTTGCGGAACGGAGTAAAATTCCGCCCCTACCTCCGTGCGGAGCATCGTCCGCAGCGCCGACTGCACGATATCCATACACGCCCGCGAAATGCGCGAATGCCCGAACGGTCTGTGCGCATCCGGGCGGAAGATGACCGGCACCAGCAGGGGATAGGGTGCCTTGTGCTGGTAAATCTGCGGCTTGTCCTCACCGCGCCGGTAGTATTCCGTCCGATACGGCAGGAAGTACGCCTCCAGATCCGGCTCGCCGCACTCGTCCCGGTGCAGCACTGCATAGCCCTCCGTGAGCATGTTGGTGGTAGGGTCGATGATGCCGGTCGCGTTGCCGCCGTCGATGCACTCAATTTTCGGATAGCCGTCCGCGCGTTCCCCGATATACAGGAAACTGCACGAGGAGATCAGCGCAGAGAGCACCGCAGACCCGTGCAGGACATCAGCATTATTCAGTTTGTAGATCTGGTTCAGGTTGCCGACATCCCCGACAAACCCGTCGAAGACGATGCGGTCGGACAGCGTATCCACCGCCTTGCCGCACCACCCGAGCGAGTATGTCAGCGACCGGAATTCCTGCGGGATGAGCGCCGACACCTTATGCATCGCCTGTTTCATCTCGTAGTATTGATACCGCAGCCGCACTCTGTCAGCCTTCACCGACAGCAGCCCCCGCAAATATTCGATGCCGTAAGTCATTCTCACCTCTCCTTATGCAGTAAGACACAGCGCTTCCTGTAATAGCTCGTCGTTATCATAGTATCGTTCCGTCTGAAGAATTTCAGCAGCTTTCTGATTACCGGCATTGGCGAGCACTTTCAGCTTTCTGGTGATAGCTGCGTGTGTTCCAGCTCTTGATGCAGCGCCTTTGTATCGGATGTTATAGCTCTTGTCACACCATTCCAGATTGGAAACCGCATTATTCGCCCTGTTTTCGTCCTTGTGATTGACGATCTCAAATCCGTTTGGATTCGGAAGAAATGCATTTGCGACGATCCTATGCAGATAGATCGTCACAGTCTTTCCATGATGGCGCAGACGGATCAGACAATACCCGTCAGGACGTTCCATAGGCTTGACAGCCCTGTGATTATCCTGGCGACGAACGGAACCGTTCTGCGTGACTTCATATCCGGTCGGTTCTCCGTTGATCCAGATCGTTTCCCATCTCTCTTCATCCGCAGCAAACAGCTCCGGGAATACACGGCGCATCAGAACATCCAGCCGGAAGCTACGCTTTTTCACGCCGCAGCATAGGCGGACATAACGCCCTTTGTATTGCTGCCCAGAGAAGTTGTCAGACATGATCACATGCCTACGGAAGTTGTATACTTCGCTGTTTTCTGAAATCAGATAGTCGTCATTGACGCCATCAATATGTAACGGCTTCCAGCTAACGCCCTGGTTTTTCGTCATCTTTTGTGCTTCGCTCTCAGCTCGTGTCATGGCTCCGGCTCCTTTCTTGCTCAAAAATATGTATTTCACCGCAGTTTATCGAGCA
>JAEEGH010006263.1_pt1 | contig 29238 bp, 20 predicted proteins | sample 9134181 | NCBI WGS metagenome assembly JAEEGH01 (sample SAMN16246544, study PRJNA631951) | gut metagenome | biome: gut microbiome; feature: rumen; material: DP-attached | host: Bos | place: Iran: Karaj | collected 2018-10 | reverse complement strand
AGCGTAGAACAGGATATTTTCCTCATTGGAGTTACGGGCTCCAGAAAGAACATCACCCGGATGCTGAACGCGGCCATCCGTAATGTCGCTGGCGGCGACCCCATCACGGAAGGTGACGACATCGATACTATCAACCTCAAGCTCGACTATTTCACGGGCCGCGAGGGACACAATATCGGCATCTTTGACCTCCTGGACGAGGAATGTATGAAGGACGATGCAGTAATAGCCAGGAAAGAAGCCTTCTATAACAAGGTGAAGGCCTGTGCCAACTGCCCTTTCGACTGCCCTAACTCGAAGCTGAAATCCGAGGCTCAACCTTTGGAGTACGGCAGCAAGGAAATGGAAGAGTATTGTCCCTGGCCGGACCCCTATGATGCCGAGGATTCACCTACGGAGCCGAGCAGGTACATCGAACTGGTCCGCGTCGAAGAGGGCGAGCAAGGTTATACCGCCAAATTTTCCTGGTACCTTTACGAATGCTATGGCCCCAGCGACTGGGCCGATTGGGAGGATATCGCCCGCTTGTATGATTGCCGCGTCTTCGTTGATGACAACTACTACAGGAACGGACAGTTCATAAGATTCGAAAGCGCAACCATCTATGAGCCGGATGGAAAAGAGCATCGTTACGGATCCGGATCAACCCGCGAAGAGTATGATGAGTTTATGGACAAACTGGCGGAACTCTATCCGGAAAGGTATATTCCTATCCGGGAGAGGTACCTGGAGGAAAAGGAAGCCGAGAAGATGAGAGGCCTGAAGGAAGAGGAAGACGAGAAGGAGAGACAACGTCTGGAGGAAGAGCATCCAATTAAACTCAACCAAACGGTTTGGAGCCGTTTCGCATCTTGGGAAGAGGACGGCGTCAAGGCAATCAGGCGCGTATATGACGGATTACTGTGGGATATGAGAAATTATCGTCTCAGTGTCGTCGGCTCGTACTTCATATCGGATGAAGAAATCCTTAATGTGCTCAAAGTCAGGGCGGAGAAATGGAAAGGCGTTAACGACGAATTTGCCGGGTGTTATGAGGAACTGATCCGCAGTTTCAACGAGTATTGTGATACTAAAAAAGAATGCAAGTACGACTGTGTCTGGGATTTCTGCGAAGGATTGGCCAGGGTATGCAAGGATAAGAAATATGGTTTCATAGACACAAGCGGTAGGGAGGTGGTTCCTTGCAAGTATGACGACGCCAGGGATTTTCGCGAAGGGATGGCATACGTTAAACTTCAGTCAGACAAAACGATTACGTTCAATACCGGCTGGACGGAGCCGGAGGGTTGCCTATGTGGTTATATAGACAAAACCGGCCGCGAGGTTATACCTTGTCAATATAGACAGGGCTGGGATTTCAGCGATGGCCTGGCAAAGGTTTCCCTGGGGATATGGGATCCGGATATGCCTGAACCCGATGTCCCATTTTACCTACCAAGCGACATCAAATGGTTTTTTATTGATAAAACAGGGGCTGTGGTATTGGAGGACGCCGAAGATATAGATTGTTTCTTCGATGGCCTTTCCAGGATATCGCGGAACGGAAAAACAGGCTTTGTAGACAGAAATGGACACGAAGTGATTCCGTGCAAATATGATGGTGCGCATCAATTCTGTGAAGGCATGACCATAGTGCGTGAGGATCACCTCCTCCCGGAAGATGAGCAGACAGAGGACATGGATTTTTATTCAACAGAGGGCTTCATTGACAAGGTCGGCCGTGAAGTCGTTCCTTGCGGAAAATATGATGATTTAGAAGAGTATCACGAAGGGTTGGCCAGGGTATCTCGAGACGGTAAGGCAGGCTTTGTAGACAAGAATGGATACGAAGTTATTCCGTGCGAATATGACTGGGCGCACGATTTTCAAGAAGGGTTGGCTTTGGCGAAAAAGGATGGCGAAGAATGTTATATCGACAAGGACAGACGCGTGGTGCTCAAACTTGCCGAACTTGGCGTTCTCAGTGCCTGGGATTTCAGTGACGGTCTCGCCGCGGTTATTTGTGAACCTGGCGGCAAGCGTGGCTATATCAATAAGGCCGGACAATTGGTCATCCCTTGCAAGTACGATGAGGTCCACGATTTCCGCGACGGCCTGGCGATGGTAAAAGAGAATAGCACTTGGGGTTTTATAGACAAAACCGGGCAAATGGTTCTGCCCAGAATGTATAATGAGTGAAGCAATAACCACCACAACCGTCCTCCTGGCGGGAACCAGGGAGGCGATCATCCGGATTCTCAACAGGGCTTTCCAAATGAGCTCGTTTGCAGAGTACAGGATTGCCGACGATGACAGCATAGAGACAATCAACGGCAAGATCAAAGCCGCCAATGAGTATGTGTCGGGATTTCTGACAGGGTTCACCTTGATGGAGTACCTCGATCTCCAGAGCCGGATGAACAGCCCCTTCAAGGATATCATTCTTTCCTATATCGACGAGGAGGAGCCTGACGGCACCGAGAACTACGATGCCAACCCGGTCGAAGTTTCTGCCAAGGGTGAAGAATACACCCTCAAGATAGTCTCCCGCGTTCGTGAGGGCCAGCGCACCTACTGCCCGGAGGACTGGCATTACTGGTGCGCCATGATATCCATCAGCGACGGATGCCTGATTAGTTTCAAGAAGGAGAGCGAATAAAATGAAGAAATCTATCTTAGGAACCGGAATCTTCAACCTGGATACCATCGTAGTGAGGGAGTATCCGGCGTGGCCCGCAATGCGGCCGTTTGTCGATAAGGAAGTCCTGCAGGAGGTAGGCGGCACCTGCGGGAATGTCATGTGCATGCTGGCTGCTATGGGCTGGAAGGCCCGTCCTGTGGCCAGTCTGGATGACTCGCCTGAAGGTCTGAAGATTACGGAGGACCTTAAAAAGTTCGGCTGCGACTGCACCTATGTGACCAACACAACTGGCGGCGGCACTACCCTGCTGCGGTGCACGCACAAGAAGGATGCTGACGGAAAGCACATGATGAGCGTGAGGGCTGGCTCTCCCGGCGGAAGCCGCTTCCCCAAGCGACACTTCCTGAGGGCCAGGGACGAAGCCCCTGCGTTTCTCGAGGCCCTGAAGGATGCTCCTGCCGTATTCTTCTTTGACGACCCCGCGGCCGGCAACAGGGCCCTGGCCAAGGGGCTCAAGGAGCGTGGCTCCCTGGTTTACTTCGAGCCATCCAAGGTCGCTTCAAAAGCCGATCTTGAAGCCGTGAGCCTGAGCGACATCATCAAGTTCTCGGATGAGAATGTGCCTGACGTCTCTTTTGCCGACGCATTCCCTGACAAGATCTTTATCCAGACAATGGGACCTGGCGGCGTCAAGATTAAGGAAAAAGGCGGCGAATGGTATGTTATTGAGGGCGTGAGAAACGATGCGGTCGTCGATGCGGAAGGAGCCGGAGACACCTTCACATCATCCTTTATCAATGCCCTGGCCGATGGAAAAAAGATAGCAGACGCAGCGAGTGAGGCGATGAAAATGGCTTCCGAGAGCGTAGGATTCCTCGGCAGCAAAGGGATGTTCCAGAGATAACTAACCCGCAATAAAATGAAACACAGGACCCTATCCCCTATCATTCTGGCCATCCTCCTCCTGCTCACCGCCTGCTGCCCCCGCGAAGCCGAGCCGTGGCGGTCGGTCCTCAAGCAATATGCGGGCGAAGATGCCGTCCGCGAGCTCGTGTTAGTTAGATGCGAGGGCGGAAGCAACGCCAACGTGACCTACTATACCAAGACTTCAGCCCGCCGCTGGAAAAGCGTATTCGAGACCGGCGCCTTCATCGGGAAGAACGGCCTGGGCAAGACCCGGGAGGGCGATGCCATGACGCCGGAGGGCGATTTCGGCGTCCTGACGGCCTTCGGCATCCTCCCCGATCCGGGGACGGCACTCCCCTGGCTCCCGGTCACGGAAAGCACCTTCGCCTGCGACGAGGAAGGCCCCTGGTACAACCGCATCATCGATACGGCGGAAGTCCATCATCCCTGCCGCGGCGAGGACATGTTCCACACGGCCCCGCAGTACAATTACGGGATGGCGCTGGACTACAACGCCGCCTGCGCCTGGCCCGAAGGCTCCGCCATCTTCTTCCACTGCAAGGGTCCGAAACCATACACCGGCGGCTGCATCGCCATCGACGAGGCTCCCCTGCGGGAAATCCTGACCACCTGCCACCCCGGCCTCCGCATCATCATCCACTAGGCGTGCGCCCCCCACAGTGGAGGACAACTATTTAACCCTCAGGCATTTACGTAAAGTGCTTTCCGCCAAACTGCGGAAAGCACTTTAAACAAGACGCTGAGAATCAGCGATTTAGCCTCCACAAAGCCAGGTCCCCCTGGCTAGGGAAAAGAGTGCGGTTTAGCGCAGCTTGGTATAGCCGTAGCGCGCCTCACCCTCGAGCTCGATCTCGATCCGCATCAAGCGGTTGTACTTCGCGATACGGTCGGTACGGCTCAGCGAACCGGTCTTGATCTGGCCGCTGTTGGTCGCGACGGCGATGTCGGCGATCGTCGTGTCCTCGGTCTCACCGGAACGGTGGGAGGTGACGGTCGTGTAGCCGTGACGGTGCGCCATCTCGATGGCGTCCAGGGTCTCGGTCAGGGAACCGATCTGGTTGACCTTGATCAGGATGCTGTTGCCGGCACCCATCTCGATGCCCTGCTGCAGATACTTCACGTTGGTGACGAACAGGTCGTCGCCCACGAGCTGGCAGCGGTCGCCGATGGCCTTGGTGAGCTTCACCCAGCCTTCCCAGTCTTCCTCGCTGAGGCCGTCCTCGATGGAGTCGATCGGGTACTTGGTGATCAGCTGCTTAAGGTAGTTGATCTGCTGGTCCGTGGAGAGCTTGCGGCCGCGCGGATCCTTCTTCTTGCCGTCCTTTAGCTGCTTGTAGTCATAGAAGAACTTGCCGTCCTCCTTGAAGCAGAACTCGGAAGCGGCGCAGTCCATCGCGATGGTCACGTCCTTGCCGGGCACGTAGCCGGCGCCTTCGATGGCGGCGATGATGCAATCCAGGGCGTCGTTGATGCCCTTCAGGGCGGGAGCGAAACCACCCTCGTCACCCACGGCGGTGCTCAGGCCGCGGCCCTTCAGCACCTTCTGCAGCGCGTGGAAAACCTCGGCGCCCATACGGACGGCCTCGGCCTCGTTCTTCGCGCCGATCGGACGGATCATGAACTCCTGGAACGCGATGGGAGCGTCGGAGTGCGCGCCACCGTTGATGATGTTCATCATCGGGACGGGCAGGACATAGGCGTTGGTGCCGCCGATATAGCGGTACAGGGGAAGACCCAGCTCAGCGGCGGCAGCCTTCGCGACGGCCAGGGACACGCCCAGGATGGCGTTGGCGCCCAGCTTGGACTTGGTCGGAGTGCCGTCCAGCTCGATCATGGCCTTGTCGATGGCACGCTGCTGCGTGGCATCCATGCCGATGATCTCGGGAGCGATGACCTTGTTGACGTTGTCAACGGCCTTCAGGACACCCTTGCCGCCATAGCGCTTCTTGTCGCCATCGCGAAGCTCGAGAGCCTCGTTCTCACCGGTGGAGGCACCGGACGGGACAGCGGCCACGCCGACGAAACCGGAATCCAGGGTAACTTCAACTTCGATGGTAGGATTTCCACGGGAATCGAGGATCTCCCTACCGAAAACGGATACAATCTGCATAGTATTTCAGTAATTAAAGAGTTTGTTCTTGCAATTGCGGCGCAAATATACGAAATCAAAAGAAGAATGTCAATTCTTCTTGACGGGATCGCAGGTCAGGCCGACGCCCAGTTTCTTGAAGATCTTTTGGTCCACTTCGCTCAGCATCACGGTAGAATGGACCTGGCATCCTTTCAGTTGCGGCAGGCAGCTCAGGGCCTTGCTGCAATTCTCATCCTGCGTGCTGAGCATGGACAGGGCCACGAGGACCTCGTCCGTGTGCAGACGCGGGTTGTGGCCGTGGAGGTATTCGACTTTCGTCTTCTGGATGGGCTCAATCATAGACTCGGGGATAAGCTTCACCGCGTGCGGGATGCCAGCCAGATGCTTGGTCGCATTGAGGATCAGGGCGGCGCTGGGACCGAGGAGCGCGCTCGTCTCGGCGCTGATCAGCGTACCGTCGGCGAGCTCGATGGCGGAAGACGGGACGCCGGAAAGCTCCTTGCGCTCGCGGGCCGCGACCGTCGTACGGCGATAGGCCGTGTTGATGCCCGCCTGCTGCATCAGCAGCTTGATCTTGTTGACTTCTGACTCGTTGTCGGCCCCGTCCGTGAACTTGCAGAGGGCCGTGAAAAAGCGGCGGATGATCTCGTCGCGGGCGGCGGCGCAGCAGACATCCTCGTCGGACATGCAGAAGCCGGCCATGTTGACGCCCATGTCCGTCGGAGACTTGTAGGGATTCTCCCCGTAAATGCCCTTGAACAGGGCGTCCAGCACCGGGAAGATCTCGATGTCGCGGTTGTAATTGACCGCCGTCTTGCCGTAAGCCTCCAGGTGGAAGGGGTCGATCATGTTGACGTCGTTCAAATCGGCCGTGGCGGCCTCGTAAGCCATGTTGACGGGATGTTTCAAGGGCAGGTTCCAGATCGGGAAGGTCTCGAACTTGGCATAGCCGGCCTTGACTCCGCGCGTGTGGTCCTGGTAGATCTGGCTGAGGCAGGTAGCCATCTTGCCGCTGCCCGGGCCCGGGGCCGTCACGACCACCAGCGGGCGGGTCGTAACGACATAATCGTTCTTGCCGAATCCTTCCTCGGAATCGATGAGCGCCACGTTGTGCGGATAACCCTCGATCGTGTGGTGGTAATACACCTTGACGCCGAGGCGTTCCAGCCGCATCCGGAAAGCGTCCGCGCTGGACTGCCCGGTGTAATGGGTGATCACGACGGAACTGACCAGCAGTCCCCTGCTGGTGAATTCGTCCCGAAGGCGCAGGACATCCATGTCGTAGGTAATGCCCAGGTCTTCGCGGATCTTGTTTTTCTCGATGTCGACGGCACTGATGACGATGACGATCTCGACCTCGTCGCTGAGCTGCATCAGCATCTTGAGCTTGCTGTCCGGCTCGAAGCCCGGCAGCACGCGGCTGGCGTGGAAATCATCGAATAGTTTGCCCCCGAATTCCAGATACAACTTGTCCCCGAACTGAGCGATACGCTCCCTGATGTGCTCCGATTGGATCTTGAGGTACTTGGCGTTGTCGAACCCGTATTTCATACGCGAGAAAGGATAAATACGGGATACAAAAATAGGTTTTTTTCAATATATTTGCAAGGTTATGAAACGATTTTTACTCATCCTCGCCAGTGTCCTGACGCTCGCCTCCTGCGTCCGGGAATGGATCCCGGAAGAGGCTGTGCGGGAAGACGGCCTGGTCGAAAGGACCTGGACGGTCGCGATGCACGACGGAACGCGCGCGACCCTAGACGGGGACTTGCACCCCGTCTGGGAAGTCGGCGAGCGCCTCTCCGTCTATGACCACGTTGCCAAGGTCGGGCGGGTCTTCGAGGTCGTGTCCGTCGACGGCAACAAGGCCACGATCAGCGGCACCATCAGTCCCGGCGACTTCCCCTTCGACGCGATCTACCCGTCCAAGAGCGCCGGCGCCTGGTCCGCCGATGGGACCAATACCCTCAAGCTGCCTGCGACGCAGCTGATTCCCGCCGGGCGCAATGTCTGCCCCGACGTCCTCGTTTCCACGGCCCACAGCGACTCCCCCGACGGCGTCATCGCCTTCCACAACATTTCCTCGCTGCTCAAGGTCAAGATCGAGCGGGACGGCATCGCCCAGGTCAGCCTTACGCTCACCGGCTCCCAGGCATCGGATGTCCACGGCTACCAGGCGGCCGCCGAGACCGGCACCCTCGCCCCGGGTACCTATTACATCGCGGTCGATCCCGGAACCTACGCCGGCGGCCTCAGCGTCAGCTGCTCGGAAGCGTTCGGCGTAGAATATCAGAAATCCTCATCCACCCCTCTGGAAGCGGCTCCGGGCGGCATCCTGAATCTGGGAACGGTCTCCGACGGCACCCTCCGGCGCTACTACAAGATCAACAGCCAGAAGAACTACTCCAACCTGACGGCCCTGCTCAATGAGACCGGACTCGTCGCCAATATCGACCCCACGGTGCTCAACCTCTTGCTGATGCTGTATTTCCCCGACAAGAGCAAGCCCGTGCGCGCCATCAGCTACACCTACCGTTCCGTGGATCCTCAGGGGAATCCGGTAGATCTTTCGGCCCTCCTCTACGTGCCCGCGGCCGCTCTGAGCGGCACGAAACTGACCGGCATCGCCCTCGCCAACCACGGCACCATCGCCGCCAATGCCGAGTGCCCCACGATGAAGGCCCAGTTCGAAGGAGCCTTCGTCGGGAAGAACTACGCCGTCGTCATGCCCGACTATTACGGCTTCGGCGTCAGCAAGGCCCACCCCCAGGCCTACCTGAATGCAGAAACGACGGCCCGGGGCAACATCGACGCCTACCTATGCGCCGTGCAGCTGCTGACGGACAATGCCGTCACCCTTCCTGCCAAGAAGTACAACATCGGCTACTCGCAGGGCGGATTCAACGCCATGGCCAACCTGCGCTACGTATCCCAGCATCCGGAGCTCGGCATCAGTTTCACCAAGACCTTCTGCGGCGGCAGTCCTTTCGATGTCCCGACGACCTGGGAATCCTATCTCTCGACGCCCCTGGCCAACGCCGTCAAATTCGTGCCGCTGACGCTGGTCAGCTTCAACGAAACCCAGCAGTTGGGAATTGACTACAGCCACCTCTTCAAGGAGCCCCTGCTCTCCCACGTGCAGGACTGGATCCTTTCCAAGCAATACAACACCGCGCAGATCCAGGCCAAAATCGGATCCGACAGCCTGTCCGACGTCCTTACCGCAGAAATGTTGTCCGGAACCGGAGCGGATTATGCCAGCATCATGGAGGTCTGCCACCGCTTCTCGCTGACCAGCGGATGGGCGGCGCCGGCTTCCGGAAGCTGGATCTACATCTATCATTCGTCGCAGGACGACAGCGTGCCCTACGCGAATTACACGGCGATGAAGAATTACTTGAATGCCGTGGCCCCCGGTGCCAACATCACCTGGCAGTCGGGTGCCGACGGCGACCACGTCAACGGCTGCATCGCCTTCATCAAGAACATCCTAATGAATAATTACTGGTAGTCATGACACTTTACCCTTACCTTCCCCCTACCGTGGAGTTGCTGCCCGTCTGCTTCGACGCCGGCCTCTGTGTCATCACCACCAGCACGGACGCCTACGAAGACAACGGAGATTACGACTGGAATCCCTGATCCAAGACAGTTAGACAACCATGGCATACGACATCCAACTGAGACTGCCCGAAGGCTGGCAGCAGGAAATGGAGACCTACCTCGACGAGGGAGGCGCCGAGATCACGCATCTCGAGGCGCATCTGTACAATGAGGCCCGCAAGCGCGACGAGGGCTATATCGACTTGTATGTCGGTCCCCTGCCGGAGGATACGACGGCGGAAGACCAGGCCCTGTCCAATTATGCGGACATCGTGGGTTTCGACGACGACGATCCGGAGGATTTCAATCCGATCGCCACGATCAAGTTCAACGGCAAGAAGGCTTACGGCTTCGACGCGTTCTTCGAGGACGACAGTCCGATGATGTTCCTCGCGCAGGAGGTCAAGAGCGGCGTGCTCGCAATCATGTGCGTCGCCGGAGCGGACGACGAAGCTTTGAAGCAGGCGCTCACGCTCGTGGAGCGCGGCCTGCGGATCAAGTAAGGCCTATTCGAAAGAAGAACCGAATCCGCTGAAAAGCGCATCCGTCGCGCCGTACTGCGCGACGTAGTCGGCGTTGAGCCAGGTGGCGAAGTTCGTGACGGAAGCGGCGCCGAGGCTGCGGTACTGCGCCACGTCGCGGGCGCATTGGGCCGGATCGAAGGCGAGCGGCTGCAGGGCGGCCTTCTTCCATTTCGAATTCATCGACTCATCCAGCCAGTATTCCAGGATGTGCTGCGTCCCGGCCGGGAAGGCGAGCAGGTTGTCCTGCAGGGCGCGGAACTCCCCTTCCGGCAGCGGGAATGCATAATCCCGCAGGATGGGCGCATACTCCAGGAAAATCCCTTCCGACGCCCGCACCTTCCTGGGCGCGGGCAAGGTCTGGTGGTACGCCAGATGGGCCAGGGTCGCCTCCGGGTCGTATTCGCGCAGCAGGGCGAGCAGGCGGTTCTCGAAAAGGAGCGTCTGCTCCGAAGGCGAGAAAGCCTTGCAGCGGTCACAGTAACAATATTTGTATTCCTTGTCGTCAGGCCAGAGGAAATAGCGGTGCGTGCCGGGTTTCATCCACTCCAGCAGGCGCTCCAACTGGGGACGGATCGCCTCGATCACCTCCTCCGAAGTGAAACAGAGGTTGTAATCCGCCACCCGTTCCCCGTGCTCGTCCGCGCGGAACCACTCCGGATGCGACGCGTACAGGCTGCGCGGCAGCAAAGTTTCCAAGACGTGCAATTCGTATTCTACATCGACGCCCTGCGACTGGCACATCGCCAGGAAATCCCGGCCCAGGCCGCTCCGGATGAAGGCTTCGAGGGTGTCGATCGGGTCGTTGGACGTCGCCGCATGCAGTCCGATCACTTTGATGCCGGAGAGCCGGATCCGCTTCTCCCATTCCTCCAGGCCCAGCGAAGTGATATCGTCGGGATAGACCACCACGCCCCTCATTTCCTGCTTGGGCGTCATCTTGCAGGGGAAGAACACCTTCGGCTGGTGGAAGTCGGGCGACGCATCGTCGGTCGGGACCAGGGAATACCAGAGCATGTCCCGATCCGGGGAGGCCTCCCCTTGGAACACGCCCATCCAGAAGCCCTTCTCCAAGTCCATACCGAGGGATTCCAGCTCCGAGCGGGACACGCTGCCGGCGACCCGGTAGCCCCAGGGCGTCAGCATCGCGCGGGTCTCCATCGTGGCGAAATCCCAGTCGAAATCGAACTGCCGGTAGTATTCCGCCTTGTAGTCCATGATGCGGCCCTCGGCGTCGATTTCGGCGCAATAATACGGTTTTTTCAGCTTCCCGTCCGCTGCGAAGAAGACCTCCACGCGATCCTCGGGATCCACGTCCCTTTCATTCGTGAAGGGGTCCGTCCGGGTCAGGGTCGAGTCGCTGACCTCGAACTGGAAGAAAAAGCGCTCCGCCATGCTATGGCAGCAGAAACGCGTATCATTGTCCAGGCCGCTCCAGGGCGCGTGCAGCGCCGGGGACTCGAAACCTTGCCCCACATCCACGGGCGAGGGCTTTGCCGTGCAGGCGACAGCCAGGACGGCGCATATCCACAGACATTTCTTCATCTTTCTTACAACTTGGGTTGAAACAAAGATACGACAAAGGGCGGATAATTGAGCAAGATTCTTTATCTTTGGTAGTAAACCCATCCTTTCCCTGTTTTGAAACACATTCTTTCGATACTGACCGTGCTGCTGGCCTCTCTTACCGCTGGGGCGCAGACGATTTCCCTCGACGGGGCCTGGACCCTGGACTACTGGCAGCAAGGCAAGACGCCCGTCCGCGGCCCGCAGCAGATGGAAGGCGTGGACTTCCGCACCGTTCCGGCCACCGTCCCCGGCAACGTCGAGCTGGACCTGCAGCGCGCAGGCCTGGTCGAGGCCCCCGAACAGGACAGCAACGTCTATCTCCTGGAGCCCTGGGAGACCTTCCAATGGCGCTACAGCCGTTCCTTCCCTACCCCCAGTCTGGCTGAAGGAGAAAGCCTGGAGCTCCGTTTCGAGGGCGTCGACTGCTTTTCGGACATCTGGCTTAACGGGCAGTGGGTCGGCCATACGGACAACATGCTGATTCCGTTCACCTTCGACATCACGGACCTTGTTGCGCCCACGGGCGGAGACAACCGCCTGGAGGTATACCTTCGTTCCTCCGTCATCGAGGGCCGCAGCCAGGTGACGCCTTCCCTGAGCCGCAACAGCCCCAGCCCAGAAAGCGTCTATGTGCGCCGCGCGCCCCATACCTACGGCTGGGACATCATGCCGCGGCTGGTCAGCGCCGGGCTGTGGCGCGGCGTGTCCATCCAGGTCCGCGAAAAGGCCTGGATCCGCGACTGCTACTGGTATGTCGAGCGCATCGACCCGGAGAGCGGGGACGCGAAGGTGTATCTGGACTACACCCTCTCCCTGCCGCCGGATTTCGTCACCGGCAGCCTGAAGGCCGGGTACAGCATTTCCCTGGACGGGAAGACCGCCGCAGCAGGAGAGGTCATTCCGGACGCCCACGCGGGCCGGATCCAAATCCCGGTTCCCGACGCGCAACTATGGTGGCCCCGCGGCTACGGGGAGCAGCCTCTGTACGACGTGCGTTTCACGTTGACGGATGCGGACGGCCGCCCGCTGGATTCCCAAGTCAAACGCCTGGGCATCCGGACGGTCGCCCTGGAGCGCAGCGAAGTCAACACCCCGGACCGTCCCGGCTCCTTCTGCTTCCGGGTCAACGGGGAGCCCATTTTCATCAAGGGAAGCAACTGGACACCCCTGGACGCCTTCCACAGCCGGGATCCGCAGCACCTGGCAGACGCTTTCGCCATCGCCCTGGACCTCAATTGCAACATGCTCCGCTGCTGGGGCGGCAATGTCTATGAGGACCATCCCTTCTATGACCTGTGCGACGAGCACGGCATCCTGGTCTGGCAGGATTTCTCCTTCGGGTGCAATGAATACCCGCAGGACGCCGATTTCCAGAAGGCCGTCGGCGAGGAAGTGCGGCAAGTCGTGCGCAAGCTCCGCGGCCACCCCAGCATCATCCTCTGGTCCGGCAACAACGAGAACGACGCCTCTACCCGCTGGAGCATGGCCTCCTTCCGTGCCGACCCCAACCAGGACATCGTCTCGCGAGTGACCATCCCTGGGGCGCTCTTCGAGTGCGACCCCACCCGTCCCTACCTCCCCTCTTCGCCCTATTACAGCCCGGAAGTCGTGGCGATGGGCTTCGACCAGCACGCCCTGCCGGAAGACCATCTCTGGGGTCCGCGCGGCTACTACAAAGACCCTTTCTACAAGGAAGCGACCTGCCTCTTCGCCAGTGAGACCGGCTACCACGGCATGCCCTGCCGCGAGAGCTTGGAGCAGATGTTCTCCCCGGAGAACGTCTACCCCTGGAGCGACACGGCCGCCCATGTCTGGAAGGACGCCTGGCTGACCAAGTCCGTGCGGGAGTCCCCCGCCTACGGTTATGTGCCCAAGCGCAACAACCTGATGATCAATCAGGTAAACATCCTCTTCGGAGAAGTCCCCGACGAGCTGGATCGTTTCATCGAAGCCTCCCAGACCGTGCAGGCCGAGGCGCTCAAGTATTTCATCGAACGCTTCCGCATCGCCAAGTTCACGCCCCGCACCGGCATCCTCTGGTGGAACATCCGGGACGGCTGGCCCATCATCTCGGACGCCGTCGTCGACTGGTACAACCGCCCCAAGAAGGCCTGCGCTTACATCCGTAATTCCCAGCAGGACGTCTGCGCCATGATCGGCGACGCCGAGGGGAAAGGCCATCCCCTGGTCGTGGCCAACGACACGCGGGAGGCTGTCTCTGGCACCGTCCGCGTCACGGACGCAGCCAGCGGAAAGGCCGTCTATTCCGGCCGCTATTCCGTAGCGCCCAACGGGAGGACTGAAGTCGCCCGCCTCAAGCAGGTCCGCGGCCAGGGCATTTGGATCATCCGCTATACCACAGCCACCGGAGAGCAGGTCAACCACTATCTGTACGGCGAGCCACCCTTCCGGCTGGATGATTATCTGTCTTGGACGGAAGAAGTATCAGAAGCGGTATCCCGCGCCGATGCAGAACGTACCGGACGCTAAAGCAGGGGCCAGTACGTAAGCCGCGTCGATACAGACGCCGGCAATCTTGAATCCGGCTCCCAGGGAGAAGAAAGAAGGGAGCACGGCGCCCATGTGATAACCCGTGCGCACCGTAATCATGTCGTTCCAGCAATAATGCGCGCCGGCAGACACGGCGACTCCCCCGCCGAAATAGACATCCGTATCCAATTCGGCGCCGAATCCGGCTTCAGCCGCGTATGCGACACCGGCGGAGAGAGCCATGGGAAGGCCGAACTCCGTGCCGGAATAGGACTTCACCTTGGAACCGAGATTCCGGACGCCACCGCCGAGCGAAACGGGCCCGAACTGTCCATAACCCATGACATCCACACAAAAAGCGGAATAGGACGACGTGGAAGACAAGGTATTGCTCAAATACTTGGCGCTGGCGCCGATACCGATCGCATCAGTGATGCCGTATGCGACGCCGAAGCCCACGGCAAGGTCCTTGGGCGTGAACGTGGATCCCTCAAAACCGCCTTCACGGTATTCCGTATAGGGTTGGTTCATACCCAGGCTCCCGGAAAGGGACATGGCGAACTTACCGAATGCAAGGCCGGTTCCGAAGTTGACGAAACCTTCATTCGACTGGGAAGGCATCCATTTCTGATAGCCGGCATTGAAGTCCATCGTGGAGCCGCTGAAAGGCAGCGCCGCCACGTTTTCGAAAGCCCCGTACGCCATGGACGAGGGGCGGCAGAGACGGGTCCCGCCTTCCCCCAGCGTAATGCTTCCGCGCGGATTCTCCACGAAAGGCATGGCGAAACTCCCCACGCCGTCACCGGCGAAGGAGAGGCCGTGCAAGGAGACAAAAAGGAGTATGCTGACGAGTATCTTTTTCATGACAGGAACGGTTCTACAGTTTAACGATGGTTCTCTGATGCGTCTCTCCGTCGAAGGAAACATTGACGACATACTTGCCGGGAGCAAGGTTGCCCATGCTGACCTTGACCGGGTCGAACGGAGAACTGGCGGAAGAATGCTCAAACACCGTGGCGCCGGCGGAAGAAACCACCGTCACCTTCGCGGAAGACGTCTCCTTGTACGGCCGGACGGTCAGCACATCCACCACGGGATTGGGATAAACATCGATGGGGATGGACGGATCCCGGGTCAGCACGACGAAAGACAGGCTGCAATACTTGCCCTTCACGTCCGAGCCTTTCATGGTAACCGTCGTCTCGCCGAAGTTGGTGGCCCTCAATTCGATGACATCTCCTTCCTGAGCCAGGTTCAGGTTGGTGGTCGTAGAGAGGTTCGCCGAATACTTGAGCGTCTCGCCGTCCGGATCCGTGATGTAATCCTCCATATTGAGCGTGACCTTCTCGCCGACACGGGACATCAGGATATTCTCCACCTCGCGCGCCTTGACGGGCGCATGGTTTTCCAGCACGGTGTAGCTGAACTGCTTGGAGGCGCTTGCACCATATTGGTCACTCACCGTGACCTGGGCGCTGTAGGAACCGGCATCGGCCGCCGGCGCATTGATGGTTATCGTATAGTTGACCTCATCCGGACTCTTGCAGGAAGCGGCGGAAGAGCCGCCTTCGAACTGAAGGGTGACGGGATGATCGTCCGGATCGGAAACGGAGAAGGACATCGTTCCGGTCTCGTGCGCTTTCAGGGTCAGGGAGGACTCGCCCTTGACGGTAATCACGGGCGCGGAATTGGAACCTGTCTGTACGGAAGTCGGAGCGGACGTCCCCGTATCAGCGCCGTTGGCGTTCGTCACGGCGGAGTAGTAATTATTGTTGCTGAAACCGGCGATCGCCGTGTAATAGACCGTTTCAAATTCCAGCCCGGAAATACGGCCGGGCATGGTCTGGCCGGCCTTGTACCCTTCGGTAAAGACCCTGGCGGACACCACGCCTTCCGGAAGATCGCCCGAAGGATCCAGATTCTGCAGGAGCGAAGGATCCTTGGCGGCCAGAAGCAGATAGCCGTGGGCCTTGATGCCCTCCTGGTCCGTCGTTACCTTCCACGAGAAGTCAAGATTGTTGGACTTCGGGGTCACGGTAAAGCCGGCCACGGCCGCAGGAGGCAGCACGCCGCCGAAAGACATGGACCCCAACGCATCGACCAGCGGGCCGATGTACGTCCGGGAGTTAACCTTCTCCATAACCTCACTGTTCGCCCCGCCCAGGAGCTTTTTGGTCAGTTGCTCAGCCGTAAATCCCTGGCCTCCGAAATAGGAGACAATCAGCGCCGCCACGCCGCTGACGTGCGGGCAAGCCATGGAGGTACCCTGGAAATAACCGTAGGTGCCCACCTTGGTGCTGTAAATCTGGGTGCTCGTCCCCATCTGGGCGTCACCGCCGGGGGCGCAGATGTCCACCCAGGAACCATAGTTGGAATAATACGCCCGGTTGAAGTTGGGAGCGACGGCTCCGACCGAAATGACCGGCTCATACTCCCCGATCACATCGCGGGTGGTGTTTTCGTTACCCGCAGCATTGACATAGATACCGCCCTTCATGGGGCTGTCGGCACGCTGCCGGCCTGAGTTGTCGCAACCGGCATATTTGATGAAATAGTCAATTGCGGCCTTCAGGGAAGGGTCGTATTTCGCCAGGCCCATATTCGCCGCATTGACCCGGTCCTGATCGGTCTTGAAATCGTACCCCCAGCTGTTCTGGGAGATGACTGCGCCATGGTCCGCGCTCCAGCGGACAGCCTGCGCGCCGCTGCCGCCGCCGTTTTCACCGTCCATAATCTGGCAGCACAGGAATCCGACGCCCTTTTGCCCGGCTGCATAATCGCCTCCGGCAACGCCGCACACACCGATTCCATTGTTGTTGATGGCCGCAATGGTCCCGGCGACATGGGTCCCGTGATCATCGGGATGGATGACCTTGGAATTGTTGCAGAAATTGAAACCGTCCACATAATTGCCGGCAAGGTCCGGATGGGAATAATCGATCCCGGTGTCCACGATGCCGACGATAACGGACGGATTGCCCTTCGTGTAGTTGTCCCAGACGGACTGTACATTGATGTCGCACCCCTTGCTGAAATTGCCGCCCATGGATCCGGTATTGAGATACTGCCACTGTTTGGACAGGTCCGGATCGTTGAAGGACCGGATCTTGATGGGCCGGACAGGGGTAGCCATCTCAATCCCCTCGATTCCGGAGAGTTGGGCGCTGGCGCGCGTCACAGGCTGAGCGGAGGAATAGGTGAGCCGATAAAAACGATGCAGGCCTTCGCGGCGGGCACGCTCCTCATATTCGCCGCCATCGGGGAAAATCCGCTCCATGGAAATGACCCCGGATCCGGCAAAGACGCCTTCCAGCGCCGGAGCCTTTGTCAACGGGCCACCGGCCGGGAGGTTCTTCTCCACGAGGGCACACAACTCTTCACTTAAATAAACTTCCATGACTTGGGTCACGGGATCGGCGGCCATCTCGCTGTCCGAGACCGTCGGTTGTCCTTCCTGCGTTCCTTCATCCGGCAGGTCCCGGACGCAGCCCGAGAAGAGAAGTGCGACGAAAGAACAGCTTAACAATATCTTTTTCATACTTTTTCGAATTAGCGTAGACTTGCAAATATATACAAAAAAAATGGCACCCCCAATCGGGAGTGCCATAATTTGAATCAGTGGTCCGGGATCTTATTTCCTGACCGCGCTTCTCTTGGCGAAATCAGACGGGAGGACGGACTTGGCTGTTGCCGTAGGGGCGGGTTCCTCTTCTTCCACGACAGGGGTGACGGGGCTGTCGTCAAGGACGCAGTCATAGACACCCATGTAGGCACCCGAGGAAGCATCGGTGATGCCAAACTCGAAGTAGCTCATGGTGCAGATATTACCGTCGTCACCGTAGTTGAAGACGACGGGCTGCGTACCGTCAGACCCACCTCCCCAGATGGAGAAGTAATACTTATTACTGGTACCGGGGATGTAATAGAATCCAGAGCCCCACAGGTCGTCGACGGCGTCTTTGTAAATGCAGGCATCGTCGCAAGTCAGCGTCCTGGCTTCCTCACTGATCGTCAGGTAAAGAATAGGATTGGCATAGCTGCCAAAGAGACCGAACCAGTCGCCATACATGATGTACGGTCCTTCCGGATCGTCCGTCAGGGCTTGAAGCTCCATCACGAACGTGGAACCCTTTTCGCTGGTAACCGTATACTTGCCTTCGTTGGGATAGACCGGCGTATAGGCATAGCGGGCAGGTCCCACGACGGTTTCGGCGTTGGTATTGCCGTAAATATCCGTGAGCGCGCCGGCGGGGATGGTGATGGAGATCGCATCCTTCGGCTTGGGAGCGCCGGCAGGACGGACCATGACGGACGTGTCGGTGGGAGCATAGTGCTCGGTGGCAGTCATCGGGTAGGTCGTCGTCGACTCGGTCTTCACGCCGTCCACTTCCTGGACGTGCTGGATCGTGGTGACGAACTGGGCTTCCTCGTCCATGCCCAGCAGCGGAGTGGGGGCGACGGCCTCATACCACTCGCTGAGATCCTCGATGGAGGACACCTCGGGAACCTTCAAGGCGAAGGGAGCATTCTCGGTGTAACCCCAGATGAAGTTACCCGTGTAAAGGCTGCCATCATATATGATAAGCGGAGTGCCATTATAGAACCAGGGCGTACCGAACGCGCTCTCATAGGCCGGAGCGGGATTGCCGGCGGCATCCTCGAAGGCGCCGGCCGGGATGGAGATCGTGTAGAAGGTGCCGGGGACCAAGTCACCGAAGTCAAGGAATACGACATCCTCTTCGACGGTAACCTCAGCGGTAGCCGTGCCGACCGGTTCGCCGGCGATCCCGGGAACGACCTTCAGGGTAAGGCCCGAAACGATCTCATTACTATCATAGCTGTAACCAGGATAGAGGGTTGCGACGATCTCCTTGCCCTCCACATAGGTGACGGGCTCCGAATACTGGATGGCGACAACGGCGCCCTCCGACTTAAAGGCATAGCCATTCTCTTCGTCATACACGATACCGGGATCGGTCTCATCCGTGACGAAGACGTTGAGGGAAGACACGTCACCGACCAGGCCGTCGGCCGTGATGGCCGCGGCGAAAATCTGGTAATCGGCATTGGCGTCACACTCGATGTAAACCTTGGAGCTGGCGCTGTCAGCATAGGAAATGACATCGCTGTCAAATCCGCCGCTCACCTCGTCAATAACGATGTCGTAGGCCGCAGGGGCTTCGTTGTCCTTTCCTTCCATGACGACATAGCCGTAATGGGCCGCTGTCGCATCGGCGGCAAGCGTGACGGCGATCAAACCGTCGGTCGCCCCGTTAAGGGTCAGCGTCACCGCAGGCTTCGTCTTGCCTTTATTCTGATCGCTCAAGCCAGGCTCCTCGACACAAGCGCCCAAGAGAAGGCCGGCCAGGACAAGAATTGCAAAGTATTTCAATGATTTCATATACTAATTACTATTTACGAGTCATGGTAATGGTGTGATAACGATACCAATAGCCGAGATAACCGGACTCATTGTAAACTCCAAGTTCGACACCCAGACCGGGGGTGAAAGTAATGGTCGTGAGGTCCTTATCCCAAGAACCAGGGAGATCGACAGAATCGCTTGAACCCTGTGCAGGATCCCAGTAAAGCATCATAGCATACTGATTTCCACCCGCACCCCAGTCGACATCACCGGGAACAGTGAGTTGCTTCCCAGCTATGATTGCGACCTGTTGTGCATCAGCGTCATAGCTCAAATACCAGACAGGTGTATGGTCAGACCACTGGTAACCGGCAGCGCCCCAACAGACAAGGATCTTGTCTGCATTCGCTTCAATCGTCTCTTCGTCAAAACCTCCGGAGATACTGACAGCAAAATCAACCGCAGCACCAGCAGATGAAGTGGCGTGGAAGACCCAGTCACCCCAGAGTTTCTCGTACGGGTTATTGTCGTTGTCCTTGATGGTCACCACAGTCTCAGTCACTTCGGCCAACTTGCCGCCTTCGAGGTTGACGATGCCGATCTTGAACGTACGGTCTTCATTGATCTCGGTGTCGTCACTGATCTTGAATTCGATGTAAATCGTACCATTGCCGTAGTCCTTGAAATCGGTCTTCTGGGTGAAGAGTACCAGATCGTCCAGGGAAGCAAGGTCAACGAGATTCAGCGCCTCGGCCTTGACGTCGAACGTGAGCGGATAGTCGAGGGGAGAACCCGTGACCTGCACGGGGACCCTGACGATACCCGCACTCTCCTTGAAGGAATACTCCGGAGAGGCGAAACCCACGACGGCATCACCGTTTCCGTGCTTGACCTCCTCACCCATGCGGAACAGATCGCAGGAAGCGAAACTGAACGCGGCGAGAGCCAGGACGGAAGAAAGTATGATGTTTCTAAAAATCTTCATAATGTTCAGTCTTTAAAGGTTAGAGAACATAGGCGGAATTCTGGACCATCTGCGGGTTGGCCTGGCACTCATCCTTCGGGATGGGCCACAGGAAGAACGGGTCGTCCGCCTCACGGGTGCAATCCACATAGTTCCGGCCGGGGAAGAGGATCGAAGGATCCTGGCCCTTGGAACGGGTGAAGCCCATGTGCCAGCGCTTCAGGTCATTCAGACGGAAACCTTCGCCGTAGAGCTCGCGGACCCGCTCGTCACGGATCTCCTTGAAGAGGTCGAGACCGGAATAGTCAGTCGTCGTCCAACTGGGGATACGGGCGCTGCGCAGGGCGTTGAGGTACTTGTTGGCATTGGTATAGTCACCGAGGTTGTAAGCCGCCTCGGCAGCGATGAGGTGTTGCTCTCCGATATTGAAGATCTTCGGCATGTTGCAGTAGTTGGACACGTCGTTGGACTGGAGGGCAGGGTTGCCGGGATACTTCACGAGGAGATAGACGGAACCCGTCACGCGAAGATGGATGTCACGCTTGTCAAACCAGGCCCAGCGGACGTCATCCTCCGCATAGAGATTCAGGCACCAGTCCTCAGGGATGTACTGGGGATCGTCCTCGCCATCCTCACCGGTGGTGTTGTAGATGAAATAGCTGTAGCTGTTGCCGCGGTCGGAAGCGTCGATCATCTTGGCCTGCCAGAGGCACTCGGACAGGTTGTCCTTAGTCCAGGCTTCGGCAAGGGCTTCCTTGCTGTCCACGAACTTGTAGGTGCCGGACTCGACCAAGGACGATGCCTTGGTGTAGGCGGTGGACCAGTCGTGCATCGTCAGGGCGACGCGGGCCTGCATGGCCGTCACGACATCCTTGGTAATGTAGTTGGAATTGACTTCGCCTTTGGTGGTAATATACTTTTCAGCCTCGGCCAGGTCGGCGACGATTTGCTCGTAGGTGGCGGCCAGGGTGCCGCGCGCGGGATACTTGGTCGCATCGCCGGTAGGGGCATATTCCAGCACGACGGGAACGCCCAGTTTGTCGCCGGCCGTACCAGGATCATAGTCCTCGCAGAAGTACTGCGTGAGGTTGAAATAGAAGTGAGCCCTCAAATAGCAGGCTTCGCCGTAATAGAGCTGCACCAACTTCTTGTCCGCATCGGAAAGGTCTTCCTTCTCGAGCAGTTTCTGGCAGCCCGCAGTCAGGAAGTTGGCATTGCCGATGGCGGCATAGAGGCCAAACCAGGCGCTATTGGGGGTATCCTCGGAAGTGGTCATCTGATAGGAATAGAAGGGACCCTGCCAGTTGCCGAACTTGTCCACGGCGTGGTACAAGTCAGCCTGAAGATCCTGCCCGTAGATGAACGCACCGGTAAAGATGCCTTTCGTGTTGGCATACAAGCCATAACGGAACTGCTGGCAGTCTGCCGCGCTCTCCATGGCCTCCTCCGTATTGATAGCGGTCTGGGGGAACTTGTTGAGATCGCAGGCGCTGAGAAGAAGAACCGTCAGGCCAATGAGATATAATGTGATCTTTTTCATAATCGTACCTCCTTTTAGAATGAGAGTTCAATGCCGCCCACGATCTGACGGGAGTTGGGGTAAAGACCCTGCGTACCGTTTCCGTAGCCGACTTCGGGGTCATATCCTTCGTATTTGGTGTAAGTGAGAAGGTTACGGCCGATGACATAAATCTTGGCGCCGCTGAGGACCTTCGTCTGTTCCATCCATTTCTTGGGGAAGGTGTAGGAGAGGGAGATGTTCTTCATACGCAGGAAAGCCGCGTTGGAGTAAACCGACGTGTCGAACTGGAAAACCGTGTCGGCACGGGGGATGTCCGTTACCTGGCCGGGAGTCGTCCACATCGTCAGCATGATCCGCTCGAAGTTACTGGTGAGGAGCGTGGAGTTGGGGTTACGGGTGTAGTAACGCTCGTTGAGCCAGATCCAGCGGTCACCGATCCAGGAGAAGTCGGCGTTGAAGCCGAAGCCCTTCCAGGAGAAGTTGGTGCTGAAACCGCCGGACCAGGGAGCCACGGAGTCGTGACCCTTCCAGAACTGCATGTTCTCGTCCGAGTAGGTCTTGGTGTAGTTGCGGTTGAGGTCGTAGTAGACCGGCATACCGTCGGCGGGATCCACAAAGGCCCGCTCAACGACATACACGAGGGAAGATGAGTAACCGACCTGGTACTTGAGGCCTTCATCCGGGAAGGCAAGCTCGTCCAGACCCTGGTAGAGCTTGGTGATGCGGTTGCGGTTGTAGTTGACATTCGCAACGACACCCCAATAGACATTCTTCGTATGGATCAGGTCGATGCCTAGCTCAAGGTCGAAGCCCCGGTTATACATCTCGGCGATGTTGCCGTTGCCGGAGGAGTGACCGGTCGTAGCGGAGAACGGAAGAGACATCAGGAGGTTCTTGGAAGTACGGTCGTACAGCTGCAGGTCGAAGTTGACGCGATCCCAGAGGCGCCCGTTGAGGGTCCAGTTGAGGGTCGCGACGGTCTCCCAGGTCAGGTCCGCGTTCGGCACCTGGCTAAGGCCCCAGCCCGTGTGGTTGTCATACTTGCTGCCGGATCCCACGAGACCGAGCGACGCATACCAGCTGCTGAGGCCGGAGTTACCGGTCGTACCATAGCTGAGGGCGGTGGTGAGGTCGGTGACCCAGTTGGCATCCCGCAGGAAAGGCTCCTGCTTCATCTTCCACATGCCGCCGACCGAGAAGAAGGTGGCGTAACGGTGGTTCTTGCCGAACACCGAGCTGCCGTCCGTGCGCACGGAAGCGTCGAGGAAGTACTTCAGATCCCAGTTGTAGTTGAAATTGAAGAAGAAGGAGTTCATCGCGGACTCGATGGTGGAGCCAGCCCAGTCGCTGACAGCGGTCGTGGTGGCAAATGCCGTCAGACGGTCGTCGGTCAGGCCGGTACCCGTGGCGCTGAAAGTGCGCTCGTTCTTGAGGAGGGACTCATGGCCGAGGAGGGCCGTGAAATGATGCGTCCCGGCGATATCGAACTTGTACTCCGCCGTATTGGTCGAGGACAGCTGATAGTAACGCTGCAGGGCCTGGCTGTTACGTCCACGGTAGGTGTAGGGCGTATAGGAAGGCTTGTTGATGGACTCGTTGGTATAGTCGAAGGCGTCGATGGCCTGGGCCGCACGGATCGTCAAGCCCTTGAAAGGAGTGAGCTGGACATAGGTCTGACCCATCAGGCCGACGTTCTCACGGTCGTTGGTGTTGAACTTGTAGTACTCGTTGAGGTCGATCATGCCGTCCCAGGGATAGATCCACTGGACGTCGCCGTAGGACCAGGTGCCGTCGCCATTGTCGACGAGCTCGTAAGGAGTACGGTACGGAAGGCCGGTAACAGCCTGGAGAATAGGAGACTGGGTATACCAGCCGGTCACGATCGTGTGGTACTTGGAGTAACTCAGGGAGAGATTGCTTCCCACCTTGAGCCAGTCGCGCACCTGGGTGTCCACGTTGCTGCGGAAAGTGAAGCGGTCCACGCTGGAGTTGACCTTGGAGGTACCCTCCTCGGAATAGTAACCGGCGGAGATGTAGTAGGTGGACTTGTCGGAAGCGCCGCGGATCGAAAGGTCAGCCTGGGTCAGCGGGGCGGTCTTGTTGAAAAGATAGTCCGTCCAATCAAAGTTGATGTTGTTACCGAGGATGAACTCCTTCTGGGCCTGGTAGGCAGCGTCGAGTTTCAGGCTCGGACGAGCCATTTCCTCGAACTGGATGAGTTCGGCGGAGCTCATCATATCCAGCGGGTAGTTGGTCAGCATGGAAACACCGTGCTGGGCCCGGACGGAAACGACCGGAGCCTCGCCCTTGCGTCCCTTCTTGGTGGAGATGTAGATAACGCCGTTCGCAGCACGGGAGCCGTAGATGGCGGTGGAGGAAGCATCCTTCAGGATGGAGATCGTCTCGATATCCTGGGGGTTGATTTCACTGAACACCGAAGAACTGACCGGTACACCGTCGAGGATGTACAGCGGAGTCGTGCTCAGGTTGAGGGAGGAAGTACCGCGGAGCTTGACACTCACGGAACTCTGGGGTTCACCGGAGGTGTTGAAGACCTGCAGGCCGGCGACCTTACCCTGGAGGGCGTCACCGATGTTGGCGGAAGGACGATTGGTGAGTTCATCCGCCGAAACGGTCGTCACGGAACCGACGATGTTGCCGATCTTCTGGGCCGTACCGTAACCGACGACGATGGTCCCTTCAAGGGCCTCGGTGTCCTCGGACAGTACGAAATCAATCGATACCCTGCCGGCAATGTTGACAGTCTGTGTCTTGTAGCCGATGACAGAAGCCTGTAACTGGCCGTTAGCGGGAGCCTTGATCACATACTCACCGCTCGCGTCGGTCACAGTGCCGTTCGTCGTGCCGGGAACCATGACGGTCGCTCCGATCACGGGATAATTCTGCTGGTCCAGAACCGTACCACGAATGGTTATGTTCTGACCATAAGAAATCGCCGCTGAAAGAAGAACGGCCATGGCCGAAAGCAAAAGCTTAATTCTTTTCATAAGCTAGTTTTTGGGTTGAACAATAAATAAAATAATATAATGTGTATATCAATAATTCAAATCCATTCCCTGCCCCATTAGGATACAATAAACCCTTTAGGACACAAAAACGCCGCAAGTTCGGTATAAATTATTATAATTCCAAATCGCAGAGCATCTTACCGAACTGCTGAAACCGCGTTGAAAGGCCGTATAACCGTATAATATATCTAATACAGACGGCCCGTAAGTTACAAATCGTAAGAATAAAGCCCACGATTGTAACAAAAATGATCTTTAAAAAATTTTTTAATCTTTTTAGAATAAGGGTCAGCGGCGTTTCATGGAAACGATTTTCCCATTCTTCCACTTCATATCAACGGTCTGGCCGCCGCGGGTGCGCAGTCCGCGTACGCTGCCGTTCGCCCAGGACTCCGGTAAGGCGGGAAGCGTCTTGATGCTGCCGTCCGCGGCGCTCTGCAGGAGCATTTCCGCCACGCCGGCCGTACCGCCGAAATTACCGTCGATCTGGAAGGGCGGATGGGCGTCGAAGAGGTTGGGATAGGTGCCGCCGCCCTGGCGGAAATCATTGCCCGCGTAGTTATCCGGGCTGACGTATCGAAGCAGCCTCCGGTACATCCGGTAAGCGTTCTCCCCGTCACCCAGGCGGGCATAGAGGTTGACCCTCCAGCCGCAGCTCCAGCCGGTCGTCTCGAATCCCTTGATTTCCAAAGTCTTGGCGCAAGCCTGCCGCAGTTCCTCACTTTGTATGGAGGAACCCGGATACAAACCGATCAGATGGGACTGGTGCCGGTGCTGCGGGTCCGTGTCCGGCCAGTCGTGATACCACTCCTGCAAGGCCCCGTTCGCCCCGATCTGATAGGGGCGAAGGCGGGCGAGTTTGTCCTTCGCATCGGCGACGAATTCCGCATCCACGCCCAGCTCCTCCGCGGCTGCGACCGCATCCGAGACGCATTCCCGGACCAGGGCCAGGTCCGCCGTCCCGCCATACAGGGATACGGCCTTGTAGCCGTCGGGTGTAAAGAAGGCGTTTTCAGGAGAGGTCGCCGGGGAGGTGAGCAGCTCGCCGTCCTTCTCGACCAGCCAGTCCAGGCAGAAAGCGGCCGCGCCTTTCAGGATCGGATAGTCGCGCTCCAGGGCGGCCCGGTCACGGTTGAAGAGCCAGTGCTCCCAGAGGTGCGTGGAAAGCCAGACACCACCCATGGTCCAGTCCGCCCAGCGGGGATCGCCCGTGCCTTCGCCGACCGGCGTCGCCATGGCCCAGATGTCGCTGTTATGGCCGCAGCTCCAGCCGCTTTGCACCCCGTAGAAGTTGCGGGCAGGCGCCACGCCGTTCTGGCTGAGATGGTGCACGAACTGCGTCAGGACCTTGTGCATTTCGGGCAGGCCCGTGACTTCCGCGGGCCAGTAATTCTCCTCCAGGTTGATGTTCACCGTATAGTTGCTGCTCCAAGGCGGCAGAATCTTTTCGTTCCAGAGTCCCTGCAGGTTGGCGGGCACGCCGGGCGTCCGGGAGCAGGAAATCAACAGGTAGCGCCCGAACTGGAAATAGAGCGCCTCGAGCTCCGGATTGACGTCCAGGCTGTCGGTGTAACGTTTGAGCTGCTCGTCCGTCGGCAGGGCGGCGACGGCCGGGTCCGTGCGTCCGAGATCCAGGCTGACGCGGTCGAAATACTGCTTGTAATCAGCCACGTGCGCCTTCCTGAGGGCGGCGTAAGGTTTGGCGGAGGCCTTGTCCATCACGCGCCGGGCCTCCGTCACGTAGTCGCGGCCTTCCGTCGCCGGATTCTTGAACGGGCCGTTGAAGCTTGTGGCGTTGGCGACCAGGATCAGCACCTCACGGCAGCCGCGCAGGAGCAGGGACTCGCCGTCGCAAGCCACGTCCCCGTCCACCGGAATCGCCTTGAGCAGGGTGCGGAAGTGGATGCCGCGCGAAGGATCGTAGAGGAAAGGCTCGACCCCTTCCGGATGATAGTAACTGGGAAGGGAATGGTAGGCGGCATAGCCGCGCAGGTCCAACTCCCCGTCCGTCGCCTTGATTTCGCAAGGCAGGGGGCATTCCAGCACGATGCGGCCGTCGATCCCCGCCTCGTCCCACAGGCGCAGCACGATGACGGAATCGGGCGCCGACACGAAGCAGTCCCGTTCCTGCACGCTCCCCTCCCGGGAAAAACGCACGGAAGCCGTCGCGTCTGAAATATCCAGGATGCGCTGATAATCAGCAACATCACCGTCTTTACCGATAGCGATGCGCATCGTACCCAGCGGCTGATAATTCTCGCAATAATGTCCCTGGACGTGATGCTGCAACTCGTCCGCCAGACGATAATCTTCCGCATCCAGCGCTTCGCGGATCGCCGGGATCCATTCCCCGTCCGCATACTTTCCCAACTGGCTGCCGGTATAATAATCTTTCTCCACCGTCTCCCCTTCTCCCGTCCAGAGCGTGATGTCGTTGAGCGAGAGACGCTCTTCCTTCACGCCGCCGTACAGCATGACGCCCAGCCTTCCGTTGCCCAGCGGGAGCGCTTCCTCAAAAAACTCCGCCGGGCGGTCATAGCGCAACTGCAGGCTGCAGTCATCCTTCCTTTCGCCGCAAGCGGTCAAGGCAAGGGCCATCACACAGGAAAACAACACGATGGGAGAAAAAAACTTGCTCATAATGCAAAAAGATCAATCAGTTTTATTTCAAATATACGTCAAAGGACCTAAATTTGCAATAAAGAAAAGAAACGGTATCCCTATATGAAGAAAACACTGCTTTTACTCACCCTCGCCGTCCTGGCGGCGCTGACCCTGGTTTCGTGCAACAAGAACAAGGGCAAGACCAAGGACCCGCTCAACGCCACGACCTGGACGGCCTACGACGGCGATTACCTGATGGTGCTCAAGTTCGAGATGGGCACCCTCGCGACCTTCTATGTGGGCGACAAGAACCTCAACCGCCTGGGCCCGGTCTCCACTTCCGCCTACACGCTGACGGATGATACCAAGCTCAGTTTCTCCAACTTCAACGGCAGCATGGACGTCACCCGCTACCGTTTCAAGACCGGCACCCTGGATGGAGATTCCATGACGGTCGCCTACGACCGCTGGACCACGTCCTCTGGCATGGACAGCCCCAAGGAGCATCTCCAGGCCGTATTCAAGAAGAAATAATCAAAACCCCATTTATCATGAAGAAGATTATCTGCATCCTTTCCCTGCTCAGCCTGTGTTTCCTGTCCTTCGCACAGGACAAGAAGATCCCCCAGCGTCTCGAGCTGGTCGAAATCGAAGCCAACGGCACACAAATCGAAGTGTTCAACCTGCCCATAGACGGGGACAACAACTACTATCTCTCCGTAGGCACCCTCGGCATCGGTGACGAGACCGTCCAGGTCCAGTTCGATCCTCTCTTCGAATTGTTCATCCCCCTCGGTGAGACGCTCGAAGAAGCCGCTGAGACGCTCCAGTTCATGCAGCAGTTGTTCAAGACCGAAATCGGCACTGCCATCGAGGTGGACGGCTGCCTGGCCGCCGGCATCCCCAATGACAAAACGGAGATCGCCCGTGTCACCTATCGCAAATCCATGCTGACCCACTTGCTGGAGTTCAGCCTGGAGAGAGAAGGCTACATCCGCGCGACACACATCCCCAGGTCCGAATTCAATTCCCTCATCTCCTCTCTCAACGTTTACCGCAAACTCCACCCGAACGAGGAATAAGGATCAGTCAGTGATCAAACTGATCATCTTCGACTTTGACGGTACGCTCGGCGATACCCGGCGCAACATCGTCCTGACCTTGCAGCAGACGATGGAGGCGCTGGGACTTGCCGTCCAGGATGAAGAGACTTGCGCCGCGACTATCGGGCTGACGCTCGGCGACAGTTTCCGGCGGATGTATCCCGAATTGGATGAGGCCCGGATCAGCGCGTGCCTGGACACCTACCGGCGCCTGTTTGATGAAAACAAGAAGATCCTCGTCCCGGCCTTGTTCCCCGGCGTTGTCGAAACGCTGGACGCCTTGCAGAAGAAGGGCCTGACGATGAGCATCGCCTCCTCGCGGAGTTCCAAGTCGTTGAATGAATTCTTAAGCGAGATGGGCATCGCGGACTATATGTCGTTCGTCATTGCCGGCGACCACGTCGAGAAAGGGAAACCGGACCCGGAGCCTGTCCTGAAGACCCTTGCCGCCCTGGGCGCGGATGCGTCTGAGACACTCGTCGTGGGCGACATGCCCGTCGACATCATCATGGGCAGAGGGGCCGGCGCGATTACCTGCGGAGTCTCCTGGGGCAACGCCACCCGCCAGGACCTCCAAGCCGCCGGCGCCGACTATATCATAGATAAGATGTCAGAGCTCCTCAACATCTAGGCAAAAGAGAACTCGGTGCCCGCACCACGGGAGGGGTTTGAGGGGTTCGCCCCTCAATGGGTAATAGGTGCCCCGCACCACGGGAGGGGTTTGGGGAGTTCCCTCCCCAATGGATAATAGGTGCTCCGCACCACAAAAAAAGACCAGGAGCAACCTGGTCTTTTTTTGGAGGTGCGTAGCGGAATCGAACCACTGTGA
>JAEEGH010006261.1_pt1 | contig 29243 bp, 26 predicted proteins | sample 9134181 | NCBI WGS metagenome assembly JAEEGH01 (sample SAMN16246544, study PRJNA631951) | gut metagenome | biome: gut microbiome; feature: rumen; material: DP-attached | host: Bos | place: Iran: Karaj | collected 2018-10 | reverse complement strand
TGCGTTGCTGGAAGTTTTGGAAGAAATGCTTAGAACAGGGATCGTCCGCTCCGCGTGTACACACGATATCCGTCTCGTCACGCCGCTTTATGGTTGCCGTGAGACACTCATCGATGGATACGCCGGGCACGAATGCCCCCATGTGCAGCTGCACCGTGTCCCCTGGCGTGAGGATGGATGTAATGGTGTCTTTTGAACGAGAAGCCATCGGACGATATGTGGTGACTAGCGTGACCGTTTCACTCAAATCGTTTTGCACGATGCTCCATCCGCTGCTACTCCATTCCACGATTGCGCCCAGCTCTTCGGTCGTATAGATCTTTTCGCAAGCGCAAAAGACCATCGTCGCCGCGAACAAAGCAATTCCTAAGCGTTTCATGGTATTGTTCTTTAGGTGTAGGGTATCATTTCTGTCGGCCAGCCTGATGAATGACGAAAGTGTCGAAGACTGTGGTGCGCTGCTTGTCGGTCAGTTGGAGCGTGAATGTCCGTGATTCGGAAGAGGTATTGGAAGGAATTTCTGCCGCGACAGTGCCGACATGAACTTCATCTTCAGAAGGGACTTCCTGGACTTTGATTTGTACGGACTCGGACTGATCAGAGGGGGAGACCGCCACCATATAATCAAGCGTGTTGAAAGTAATCGTGGCTAAAACGGAACCACCATAGTAAGGAACTGTTTCCGATTTTTTGAAAAAGAATACCGCAAACGGTTCCCGCGGTTCCTGGGCAATTGATATGCAATGCTTCTGGGGCTCTTCTCCGCTGCCGTATTCTATCTCAATGACACCGATCTTTTTGTAGTTCATGACATTCTTCCAGGAATTTATCTGAATAGTGCCGTCGGCCTGACCGGAGTCAGGAGTAAGAGAAAAGAATTCAACGCCGGTCTCCAGATGTACTGTGGCTTTCCAAGCGCAATTTGCTTTAACTTGAATGTTGAAAGTGCCTCCATCCTTATCGATGATTATAGGCCCGTCGACGTCGGTAAACAACTGAGGTTCCAGGCTCACCGGGTTACAGGCGTAGGCCAGAAAGGTAAGACTGAGCAGGAGGAAAATAAACTGTTTCATGGGTCAAGCTGTGGATGTGTTCACAATATATAGATGCGACTAGGATGTAAAACGTTGCGTCAGTATTTCTTTTTTTACTTAGACGGGAAATCGGAGAAAAATGGCTACTCAGGATAGAATCGTGGTCGTCTGATACGGCTGAATAAGCCTGCTATCGGGTCAATCGGTTGTAGTGGCAGACGAGCAGTTTGCCTTCTTCGTCGTGGAGGTGCATGCCGTTGCCGCGGCAGTAGCGGAACATCTTGCAATCGCTGCAGATGCCCTGGCGTGCCCAGCTGCGGTCGCGGTACATGCCGAAGCCTTCGTTCCAGACCGTCCAGAAATCATCCTTGTAGATGTTGCCCTGGTAGAACTTGGAGCGGATGCTCGGGCAGGCGGAGATGGAACCGTCGGCCAGGACCGAGGCGACCGAGACGCCGGCCTCGCAGTGGTAGAATAAATCGCGCACTTCGTTCTCGTAGCCGCCGAGGAAGCCTTCGCACGCGTAGTTTACGGCAATGCGTCCTTCTTTCCGCGTGGCCACGATGAAATCCATGAGCGAAGTGAACTGCTCGTTCGAGAGCTGAAGCTCCGGATAAGCCTTGGCACGGCCCACCGGAAAGATGGTGAAGATGCGCCAGGAGCGCACGCCCAGCGAGATGAGATATTCCTTGAATTCGGCGAGGCGGGGGAGGGAGCGCTGGTTGACGCAGGTCACTACGTCAAAGATGAACCCGGGTTCCTGCGCCATCATCCGGATGGCGTTCGAGGCGTTCTCGAAAGCCTTCGGATGGCCACGCATCCACGTGTGCTCCTCCTGGAAGCCGTCGAGGCTGACGGTGGCGGTGTGGATGCCGCTCGCCAGCAGGCTGTCGAAACGCCGGCGGTCGAGCAGGATGCCGTTGGTCACCATGCCCCAGGGATACTCGCGCCGGTAGAGCTCTTTGCCCACATAGTCGAGGTCCCGCCGCATCAGCGGTTCTCCTCCCGTGAGGATGATGAAAGTGGTGTGCGGATCCACGTGCGGGGTGAGGGAATCAATCACCCGCAGGAAATCGGAAGCGGGCATATCCTTTACCGCGGAACTCACGCGGCAGTCGCTGCCGCAATGCAGGCACGCCGCGTTGCAGCGCAGCGTACACTCCCAGAAAAGTTGACGGAGCCGATGCTCCTCGATCCGCCTGTCCTGCAGTTTCGCGAATAGTTCCAGTTTCAGCCGCTTCCCCGGCCCGATGTGCTTTCCCGTCATTTCTTCTTCAGCCTGACGGTTGGGACATCGACTTTCGCGTCGCCGACATACCAGGCATCGTTGTTTTTGGGGTCTTTTTCAATCTTGACGGGAACCCGGATGCTGTCGGCAGCGAATTCACCGCCATTCGCGGCTCCGTCAATGTCCGTGAAAACGATTTGCAGCGTATCGGTGGGCATGGCCCGGGGTTCAGCTTCCCATTTGCCTTTCGAATCGGACGTAATCGGAAAGATAATATCGGAATACCAGGAGCGGTTATCTCCATGACGCTTGCTTTTGACGCTCACCTGGATTCCTTCCAGCGCTTTTCCTTTTTCATCCGTGACCTTTCCTTTGATGGTATAATGGACGGTGGGAACGCCGTAAGCAACCATCGTCAGTTCTCCGACCTTCTCATCGGCTTCTTCCAGCGACTGGCACCCGCCGATGCCCAACAAGGCCAGCAGCATGGCAAAGAAACCGATCTTCCGAGGTTTTCTGATCTGTAACATGTTATTTCTTTTTCAATGTGACGTGTTCGATGTGCTATCTAATAGATGCAATAGGCGCGGAAATGTTGCGTCACCTCGTGAAAACTTTCGCCTGACGCCCGCCAACCTATTGATATATCTTCGCCCCGGGGCGTGGCGGACAAGTGGCTGTCAGCCACATCATTATGCATAATCGTGTGCGCATTTTTACGCACACGATTTCTTATTAACAACTGTGAATCAGCGACCTGGGTGCCACGGGGTTTGTGAAGTTTGCGCTCCTCCGAGGTTTTCGCGTATGTCTTGAGTGTTATTTCTTCTTGAGCTTGATGTCGGGGACTTCGACGGCTGCTTCGCCTTCATACCAGCCTTTTCCATTTTCATACTCGATGTCCTTGACGAGAACCGTGGCGCTTTCGAAAATGCCGCCGTTGGCCTCGCCGTCGATGTCGTTCACATCGACCTGAAGATTGAGGATCGGAATTGTCGAGGCGAAGAAGACCTCATATTCTCCATTCGGGCCGGTCTTGAGGGAATCGATGGGCGTATAGCTGGTATCATCATAGTTTTCGCCGTGCCAGCGGTTGCCAAGGATGACCTGCAGTCCCTGGATAGGCCGTCCGTCCTCGTCGATGACACGACCTTTGGCGGAGAAATCAGCGGTCGGGCTGCCATACATGCAGGGGTAGCAGCCGGTCGTCCCCAGTCCTATCAGAGAACATAAGAGGGCGATGAACCTGACCTTGTGGCAGTTGTTGTGGCGTCTTGTTTTCATGGCTGTGATGTGTCCGATGTGCTATAATAGAAATGCAAAAGGCACGGGAATGTTGCGTGGACAAGGAGAAACTGTCACAACTTACCAAAGGAATATTTTGAAAAATACCTGGTCTGCCCCGTTCCGGAGGGTCTGCATGGCTTTGGTCAGCTGGTTGTGGACAGTGCTTTCGGAGATGCCCATCTTTCGGGCGATTTCGGCGTGGGAGAGTCCGTCGCGCTTGCTCAGGAGCAGGATCCGGCGTCTCTTCTCGGGCAGGCGGTCGATGGCCGTCCAGAGCCGGGCCCAGATGAAGGAACGGTCCACAATCTCTTCATTGGGAACGTCTTCCTTCAGATGCTCCAGATTGATGGCAGCCTCCTGTCCGCCTTTCCGGAGCGCGTCGATGCAGCGGTTGTGGACGATGCGATAGAGATAGGATTTGGGCGAATCGGGCTGCTTCCCGCTCTCCGTCTTCTCCCAGAAAGCGACAAAAGCCCCCTGGACGATGTCCTCAACTGCGTCAGCATCATGCAGATACCGCGCTGCATACAGGCACAGCGGCCTGTAATACATCCGGAAGAAATTGTCTATGCCATCCATTCCCATCACGACAAAGATGCACAAAATTAACGAAATGTTGCGTCACCTCGTGAAAACTTCTGCCCAAAAGCATGTCGGCCACGTCTGGGACGTAAAACGTGGCCCGCATGGGTTTAATACCATTGCGGGCCACGCTTAGTGCGCTATCTGTGGCCGGAAAGCCACCGGGATGCTTCGACTACTTCTTCACTTCTTCAGCGGGCTGCTCGACGAACGGGCGGACCGAGATGAGTTCCACCTTGAAGGTGAGGGCTTCGTTCGGGCCGATGTCGGAACCGACGTTGCGGTCGCCGTAAGCCAGTTCGGCCGGGATCCAGAGCTGGATCTCACCGCCTTCGCCAATGTACTGCATGCCTTCGGTCCAGCCTTTGATCACGCCGTTGAGCGGGAACTTGGCCGTGACGCCACGATCGTAGGAAGAGTCGAAGACGACACCCGCGAGGTTCTTGCCCTCATAGTTGACTTCAACCGTGTCGCGCTCGCTCGGTTTGACGCCGGCACCTTCGCGGACGATCTTGTACTGCAGGCCGGATTCGGTGGTAACCACACCTTCTTTCTTGGCATTGTCAGCAAGCATCTTTTCGCTCCGGGCCTTGTTGTCGTCGGCGATCGACTCCATGCGTTTTTCCATGAAGCCGTTCAGCACGTTCTGGAACGTGGCGTAGTCGACCTCGACACCCTTGCAGGCGTCCTGGATGCCCTTGATGATGTTGTTGGCGCTCAGGGGACCCATGTTGTTCTGTTTGATCTGCATGCCGGTGGAATAGCCGATCATGTAGCTGACCGAGTCGATGTCGGATTTCGAGATGCCGGCCGGCTGGGAGCCGGCGGACGTCTTCTTGTCGCAAGAAGAGAACATCATTGCGACGGATGCGCAGAGAACTGCGATAGCAATAAACTTTTTCATATCGTTGGAATAATTATTCTCAATACGGGCTGCAAAGATAACAAAAGTTCAAAAAATTGTTCCGAATCGCTGGAATTTCCGGATTTTTTTGTAATTTAGTGCTATGAACATCACTTCTGCAGACCTCCACGACAAGCTTAAGGACTTTTTCGGATGGGACGCCTTCAAAGGCAACCAGGAAGATATCATCATGCACCTGATCGGTGGCCATGACGTCTTCGTACTGATGCCCACCGGCGGCGGCAAATCGCTGTGCTACCAGCTCCCCGCCCTCTGCCTGCCAGGCACGGCCATCGTCATCTCACCGCTGATCGCCCTGATGAAGAACCAGGTCGACGCCATCCGCGGTTTCGTCCAGAACCGCGAAGGCATCGCCCACTTCCTGAATTCGTCGCTCAACAAGGCGCAGGCCGCAGAAGTGAAGGCCGACCTGCTTTCCGGCGTGACCAAACTCCTCTACGTGGCGCCCGAGTCACTCACCAAAGAAGAGAACGTCCAGTTGCTCAAGCAGTTGACCATCTCGTTCTACGCCATCGACGAGGCGCACTGCATCTCCGAATGGGGTCACGACTTCCGGCCGGAATACCGTCGTATCCGGGAGATCATCGGCCAGATCCGCCGGGCTCCAATCATCGCCCTGACGGCCACGGCCACCCCCAAGGTCCAGTCGGACATCCAGAAAAACCTCGGCATGCAGGACGCCAAGGTGTTCAAGTCCTCGTTCAACCGCGAGAACCTCTACTACGAAATCCGGGACAAGTCGAATCCCAAGCGCGACATCATCAAGTTCATCAAGGAAAACCCCGGCAAGAGCGGCATCATCTACTGCCTGAGCCGCAAGAAGGTGGAGGAGATCGCCGAACTGCTGACCATCAACGGCATCAAGGCGCTCCCTTACCACGCCGGCATGGATGCCGCCTCCCGCGCCCGCAACCAGGACGCCTTCCTGATGGAAGAGGTCGACGTAATCGTGGCCACCATCGCCTTCGGCATGGGCATCGACAAGCCCGACGTCCGCTTCGTCATCCACTACGACATCCCCAAGAGCCTGGAAGGCTACTACCAGGAAACGGGCCGTGCCGGCCGCGACGGCCGCGAGGGCCAGTGCATCGCCTTCTACAGCTATAAGGATATCCTGCGGCTGGAAAAATTCATGCAGGGGAAACCCATCTCCGAGCAGGAGATCGGCAAGCAGCTCCTGATGGAAACGGTCTCCTACGCCGAATCCAACCAGTGCCGCCGCAAGATCCTCCTCAATTACTTCGGTGAAGACTACCTGCAGGACAACTGCGGCATGTGCGACAACTGCCTCTTCCCCAAGAAGCAGTTCGACGGCCGCGAGGAGATGTGCACCGTCATCGAGCTCATCCTCTCGCTCAAGGAGGCCTTCAAGGCCGACCATCTGGCCAACATCCTCTCCGGTGTGAACAATTCCATCATCAAATCGTACAACCACCATCACCACGAACTCTTCGGTTTCGGCCGCGACAAGGGCGTCCGCTTCTGGAACGCCGTCATCCGTCAGGGCCTGGTGCTCCATCTGCTCGACAAGGACATCGAACGCTACGGCCTGATCTCGGTCACGATGGCGGGCCGCGCGTTCTACGAGAATCCTACGGAACTGATGCTCACGGAAGACCGCGAATTCGTGGACGGCGAGGACGACGATGACGACGAGATCCTCCCCGGCGCCGGCAAGCACAGCCAGAACGCCGGCGGTGGCGGCGACCAGCAGTTGCTGGCGATGCTCAAGGACGTGCGCAAGGACCTCTCGCGCAAGCAGGGCCTCCCCGCCTGGGTAATCTTCTCCGACCCCAGCCTCGAAGACATGTCGATCCAGTATCCCGTCACGATCGACGAACTCAAGTCCTGCCAGGGCGTAGGCGAAGGAAAGGCCCGCAAGTTCGGCAAACCGTTCGTCGAGCTGATCGCCAAATACGTGGAAGAGAACGACATCATCCGCCCCGACGACTTCGTGGTCAAATCGGTGGTCAACCGTTCGGCCAACAAGGTCTTCATCATCCAGAGCATCGACCGCCGGCTCCCCTTCGAGGACATCGCCCGCACCAAGGACATGGAACTCGACGAGCTCCTCACTGAAATCGAGTCGATCGTAGCCTCCGGCACCCGCCTCAACATCGACTACTACATCCGCCAGACCGTCGACGACGACAAACTCGACGACATCTACGACTACTTCAAGGAAGAAGCCGACACCGATTCCGTGACCGACGCCATGAAAGAGCTTGGCGGCGACTACACCGAAGAAGAAGTCCGCCTGGTCCGCATCAAGTTCCTGTCGGAAGTGGGGAACTAGTTGCGGTGACGCCCAGGGGCGTGGCGCCCAGGCTGCTGATTCACAGCTGTTTATAAGAAATCGTGTGCGTGAAAATGCGCACACGATTTTGTATAATGATGTGGCTGACAGCCACTTGTCCGCCACGGCCGGCCACGGCAAAAGGCCACGGCGGCCTGTCACGGCTGCCACGGCCGCCGAAGTCTATCCGCAGTAGTAGTATTTCCGGACCAGTTCGGCCATCTTCTTGGGGTCGTTGGTGGCTTCGTGGCGGATGCGCTGGTCTTTGTAGGCTTTCAGTTTGGCGATGGTTCCGTCGATCAGGCTGGGGGAGAAGATGCCGTCCTTCTCGTAGAGGGCGCGGTTTTTCTCGAGGCAGAGCGCGGATTCGTGGCAGGAGGCGGGGAGCTGCTCGAGCGATTTGAGGAGCGCTTCGTTTTTCTTGTCGTGGATGTTGACGTCCACGTAGGTCTTTTCCGCGATTTCCAGGGCGTCGGGCATTTCGAATCCGGTGCGGGCGGCGGTCACCAGGCCGGCGAGCATGTTGTAGATGTCTGCGCTGCCGTCGCCGGAGCGCATTTCCACGGTCTGCTTGTCAGGGACGACGAAGTCGGCGGGATCTTCCAGCGGATTGGCCAGGGCGCACATACTGTGGCCGACGCTCCAGCCCAGCGGTACGCGAACGAGCACCGAGCGGTTGCGGTCGCCCCAGCAGACGCTGGTCGGCGCCTCCTGGTGCGGCACGAGGCGGAAGTAGGAGGTCGGGTTGGTGTTGCCGAAGGCCGTCAGCGACGAGGCGAACTTCATGTAGCCGGCGATGGCGCGGCGGGCGTCGTCCGACAGGGAACCGTCCTTGATCATCACGGAGCGGTCGCCCTTCATCATCCGGGTGTGGAAGTGCAGGCCGCTGCCTGCCTTGCCGGTGGTAATCTTCGGGGCGAAGGTGATGTCGAGGCCGTATTCGTAGGCCAGCGAGCGGAGGATCCACTTGGCCATCATCAGCTGGTCGGCGGCCGATTCGACGGGGTTGACCAGGAACTCGATCTCGTTCTGTTCGTAGATCTTGCCGTCGAGGGTGAAGTTGCCCACCTCGCAGTGGCCGTATTTGATCTGGCCGCCTACCTGTGCGATGCAGCGGATGGCGTCGGCACGGAAGGCCTCGAACTTGGCGAAAGGCGTGGATTCGTGGTAGCCGTGCTGGTCTTCAGCCGGGAAACGTTCATCGTCGTCGGCCACGATGTAGAATTCCAGCTCGCCCATGGCTTCGAAGGTGTAGCCGGTGCGCTCCTGGAAGGCTTTGTGCGCCTTGCGGAGCGTGAACTCCGGCGCGCTTTCGAGCGGTTCGCCGTCCTTGGTGAAATAGCTGCAGAGGAAACCGATGGTCGGAATCTCCTGGAAGGGATCGAGATAGGCCGTGCTGAAGCGCGGGATTACGTAGAGGTCGCTGCTGTCGGCGGCGATATAGGGGAAGAGGCTGGAGCCGTCCACCCGTTCGCCGTAGGAGAGGATCGTGTCGAGGTACTGGCGGTTGGTGACCGGGAAGTTCAGGGTCTTGAGCCGCCCGTCGGCCGCCACGTAACGGAAGTTGACGATGCGGACCTCGTGGTTGACGATGTAGTCAACCAGGTCTTTTTTCGTGAAAGCCGCCGGCTTCTTGCCGATGGCCTGCACCAGTGGATTGATGTTATAGTCGCAGAATGTGCTCATGGTTGATATCATGGTGTGTTTTATGGCATCAAAGATAACAAATCATCATAAGAATGCCATACATTCGCGAAAAATTATAAATGAGAGGAGCCTTTCTCCATGCGGTTGCATGGTATGATTCTTGCGGCGGCGGGATTCATCAATCCCTCTTATTATGAAATCCAACAAGTCCCTGATTTTGAAAATCGTGCTGGTGGGTGTGCTGGCACTTGTCATGCTGATTCCGCTGGCGATGATCTCCGGGCTGATCGACGAACGGCAGCGTAATGCGGACTGGACGGCACAGGCTATTTCCAATGAATGGAGCCAGGCGCAGACCGTTTCGGGACCGCGTCTGGTCTTTGAATACGAGGTCACGGATAAGGATGCGGACGGAAAACCGCAAGTCCGGAAAACCACCCGTAAAGTTTATCCCGACCATCTGAAAGTGGACGCCGCCATCGCCACGCAGTTGTTGCACAGGTCTATCTATGATGTGATGGTGTATCACTCCGATCTGGCGCTTTCTGGTGACTTTGTGATTCCGGAAGATCTTGCGGCGCAGGATGCACGTGTCCGGATGGAGATGGAACTGTCCGACCTGCGCGGCATCGAAGGCGAAGCCGTCTTTACCGTGGCGGGCGAACCGTACCGTTTCACGGACAGTCGCAACGCCGTGCTGGTCAAGGAATTGAAGTTGGTTCGCGAGAAGGGTAAGGAGATCGGCCTCCCCTTTGAGATGAATCTGCGCGTCAAGGGTTCAAAGTCGATATCATTCAGGCCGGTCGGCGGGATTACGGAAGTGGCGGTGCGCGGCGACTGCCCGACCCCGTCGTTCCATGGCGATTTTCTCCCCGCGGAGCGGGAAATCCGTGATGACGGTTTTTCGGCCAAATGGATCGTATCTCAGATCAACCGGGGCGGACCGGAGGAGTCTGTCTTCCATGTCGACCTGCTCCAGAAGGTCACGCAGTATCAGCAGGCGACCCGCACACTGAAATATGGCATCCTTATCATCGTGCTGGTCTTCATCGCCGGTCTCATCGTGGAACTTGTGGGCAAGCGGGAAATCAGCATCATCCAGTACCTGGTCATCGGACTCTCGCTTGTGCTGTTCTATGCCCTGGTGCTTTCCTTCTCCGAATTCATGTCTTTCGGCCTCGCCTACGCCCTGGCCGCGGCAATGACGACCCTCGCGCTTCTGGGATACTTCCGGGGCATCCTCAAGGACAAGACCGCCTATCTGCTCGTGGCGCTTGTTGCCCTGGCCTACATCGTCAGCTACGTCCTGGTCCAGATGGAGACCTACGCCCTCCTCTCCGGTTCGCTGATCCTCTTCGTCGTCCTGGCCGTCGTCATGTACTTCACCCGGAATCTCAACAAAAAGGAAGAAACCCAGCCGGAATAACGAGCGCAAGATGCTGCATTCCCGGTTATTCGTCTGCGTCGCTGAAGGAAAATGGGATTGGAAGCAGGCAGTTCACTGCCGTCGGCCTGAAAGATTCAGCACCGACTTCGGTGATGCAGTTACGTTTGTGAGATTACAGGGTTCCATGGTTAGCCGTAGCAAAAAAAAGTATATTATCTTTGTGGCTGGACAATAAACCCAGAACCGGCACGGCTTGCGTGCACCATCAATATGAAACACACCTCTCTTATTGCCATAGCAGCCTTCTTGCTTTTGTTTGCATTTTCTTGTGAATCATCGAGTGACGATACACCCGAACAGCTGCCGGCCGTTCGGGAAGCCTATATGGCAGAATGCCCGATATCAGGAAGCGTTGCCAACAAGGACTACCGCAAAGTCCTGCTTTTCCGGCCTGAGCAGGGTTGGTCCAAGGAGAAGCCTCTGGCAGTCTTTCGTGTGAAAAAGGGCCGGTTCTCCGGTACAGCCCTGGTGGATACGACGCTGGTCTATGAACTCATCTTCACGGTCCCTGGTTCCGGGATGGCCGAAGCAAGGCCATTCGTTCCCACACAGGCAGGTATCCAGATCGTTTGCCCCGACGGGATGACGGGCGATATCCTCCTGCAATCGGATTCAGAGGAGAATGCAAACTTGAACGGCTATGAGGGAATCAGCCGGAGCCTGCGGCCTGTTTCGAGCCCCATCTACCAGAAGTATCACCAGTTGTTGAAAGAGGGACGGCTTTATAATGACGAAGTGGAGGCGCTCCGTACAGAAGAGAAAACCGCTTCCCGCGAAAGGGCAAACGAGATTTGGTTACTGGTGGATAAGCTGAAGAACCTTGACGAGAGTTACACTGAAGAAGGGCTTGTCGCAAAGAAAGAGCTGGATGCATTCGAAGCGATGCGGGATAGCCTGCACTGGGCATATCTCGAGGCGCATCCCATGCTGGGTTCATTCTATGAGGTATGGCAGGGAATCAGAAATGCCCGTATACTGGGGAAAGACTTTCAGCCCTGGCTGGATCTGTATGAGTCGCACTATGCCAAGCTGTTCCCGGGACATCCTTATCATGCGATGATCCTCGGCCTGACAGGCAATAACGTAGGTGAAAAATTCCGCGATTTTACTTTGCCTGATGCGGAAGGAGTGGAGCACAGGCTCTCCGACCTGACAGACGGAAAGATGGCCATCGTTGACTTCTGGGCCTCCTGGTGCGGCAATTGCCGTATCCGCAGCAAGTCCCTCATACCCATCTATGAGAAATATGCCGGAGAAGACTTCACCATCGTCGGCGTCGCCAACGAATTTGTCGATGATGCCAAATGGCGCGTTGCCCTTAAACGGGACGGCTACCCCTGGCTCAATCTGATCTCCGTCGACGGCAGTTCCTATATCCAGTCCAATCACGGCAAAGTCTTCCTCCTCGACCGGGACGGCACCATCTTAGCCATCGATCCTACCAAAGAAGAGATAGAGGTAGCGCTGAAATAGTCATGGATACCTTTAAGCGTGTTTTGTCTTTTGCCCGGCCGTACGGCCGGAAGATTCCCGGCTACCTGCTGCTGTCGCTTTTGTCGGTGGTCTTCGGCGTGGTCAATTATGCGCTTTTGGGTCCGCTGCTGACGGTGCTCTTCGACAACCAGGAAGCTGCTGCCGCCGTGGCCAGACCGGACTTCGCGCCGACCGTCGACTTCGTGTCGGAGTGGTTCCGCTGGCTGCTGTCGTCGGTCATCCGCGACGGTGGGGTCATCCGGGGCCTTCTGCTGGTATGTGGGGCCATCGTGGGGGCGTGCCTGCTTGCCAACGTGTGCCGCTACCTGTCGCAGCGCATCATTGTGGGCGTGGAGACGCGGCTGATGCAGAATATCCGGGGGGCACTCTTTTCCAAGATCCTTTCGCTGCCGGTGGGCTGGTTTACCGCCCGCCGCAAAGGCGACGTGCTTTCGAGCATCTCGAATGACGTGGCAGAGGTGCAGGGTTCCGTTGCGGGGAGTTTCCATGTGTTCCTGCGTGAGCCCCTGCTGGTGATCGGTTTTCTGGCGATGCTGATCTATATGTCGCCGCAGCTGACGCTGGTGTCGCTCGTTGCCCTGCCCATCTCGGCTTTCATCGTGACGCGCATTACCCGCAAGCTGCGCTCCGGCAGTGTCGAGACGCAGCGGCTGATGGGACGCATCCTGAGTCATTTCGAGGAGGCCATCTCCGGCTCGCGGATCATCAAGGCATTCGGTGCCCGCCGCTATGCCGAGCATTCGTTCGACGCGGACAACAGGCAGCATCGCGAAACGCTCCGGCAGGTGCGCAACCGGCAGGAACTGGCTTCTCCCTTGTCGGAGTTCCTGGGCATTACGATCGCAGCGGGTGTCCTGTTCTATGGCGGCTGGCTCAACTATCACGGCAGCCTGGGCATGACCTGGCAGCAGTTCATCGTCTATATCATGTTCTACTGGAAGGTGCTCGAACCGGCCAAGACCATCGCCAAACAGTATGCCCTCGTCCAGAAAGGACTCGTGTCGGCCGAACGGATCTTCGCCATCCTCGACGAGCCGGCAGGTATTCCGGACGGCACGGAGAACCTGCCGGAATTCCGCGAAGCGGTGACTTTCGACCATGTGACCTTCTCCTATGACGGAGAACCCGTGCTGCGCGACGTCTGTCTGACGATTCCCAAGGGAAAGATGATTGCGGTAGTCGGTCCGTCCGGGGCGGGGAAGTCCACGATGGCCGACCTGCTGCCGCGCTTCTACGATGTGGAAGAGGGCGCCATCCGGATCGACGGCAAGGACATCCGCACCCTCTCGCTGGAGAGCCTCATTTCGTTGATGGGCATCGTGACCCAGGAGACATTCCTGTTCAACGATACGGTTTACGGCAACATCGCCTTCGGTCAGGAAGGGGTCAGCCGGGAAGCCGTTGAGGCGGCTGCCCGCGTGGCGAATGCCGACGGGTTCATCCGTGCCCTGCCGCAAGGCTATGACACCAACATCGGAGACCGGGGCGCAAAGCTCTCGGGAGGTCAGCGGCAACGCATCGCCATCGCCCGCGCCGTGCTCAAGAATCCGCCCATCCTGATCCTCGACGAGGCTACCTCCGCGCTTGACACCGAGAGCGAGCGACTCGTACAGGACGCGCTTTCCCGCCTGATGGAGAGCCGTACCTCGCTCGTGATCGCGCACCGGCTCTCCACCATCCGGCACGCCGACGAAATCTACGTCGTACAGGACGGACGCATCGTCGAACACGGAAATCATGAAGATTTGGTTGCAAAAAACGGTCTTTATTCGCATCTTTGCAACTTGCAGGATTTTACATAAAGTTAATTATGGCAAAGAAACCTTCCCGGAAAAAGTCGCTGAATGTCCTTTTTGAGAACAGTTTCAAGAAGAACTGGGACCGGCCCGCCTTATCGAACTACAATCAGAATACCCTTTATTATAAGGACGTGGCGCGTGAAATAGCCCGCCTGCACCTTTTCTTCGAGGCCTGCGGCCTCAAGCAGGGCGACAAGGTGGCCGTCTGTGGACGCAACCAGGTCAACTGGGCCATCTCCTATCTGGCCGCCATGACTTACGGCGCCGTGGTGGTCCCGATCCTTCACGAGTTCCAACCGGTGAACCTCCGGCATCTGGTGGCCCATTCCGATGCCCGCATCCTCTTCGTGGGCGATATTATCTGGCGGGGCCTTTCCGAACTGGACCTGCCCGGCGTCGAGGTGATCGTCACGATGAACGACTTTACGGTGGTCCGGTCCATCAATCCGCTGGCAACCGCCGCGATGGAGGGGATCGATGCCAAGATGGCCGAGCGTTTCCCCGGCGGATACGCGCCCGAGAACCTCAACTACTACATCGACTCGCCGGAAGAATTGGCGCTGATCAGCTATACCTCAGGCACTTCTGGCTTCTCGAAGGGCGTTATGATCCCGTACCGGGCCCTCCTGTCCAATGTCCAGTTCGCCCATGAGGCCGAGCCGCAGATGGACTGCAACTCCCGGATGGTCTCCATGCTGCCGACCGCCCACATGTACGGTATGATCTTCGAGTTCCTGTTCGAGATGACGATCGGTGCCCACGTGTTCTTCCTGACGCGCCTCCCCAGCCCGAAAATCATCCTCGAGGCGATGGGGTCGGTCAAGCCCGACACCATCATCGCCGTCCCGCTGGTCATCGAGAAGATCTACAAGAACACGCTGGTCCCGTTCATCAGCAAGAAGCGCATCAAACTGATGCTCAACCTGCCCGTGCTCGACAAGATGGTCAAGAACAAGTTCCGCGACAACCTCGTCCAGGCTTTTGGCGGCAAGTTCGGCGAGGTGATCATCGGCGGCGCCCCGTTCAACCGCGAGGCGGAAGCCTTCTTCAAGCGCATCAACTTCCCCTTCACCATCGGCTACGGCATGACCGAATGCGCGCCGATCATCACGTACGTCCACTGGGACAAGACCAAGCTCTATTCCTGCGGCAAGGCGGCGCCCCGGATGAAGATCAAGATCGATTCCGACGATCCCAAGAAGATTCCGGGCGAGGTGCTGGTCAAGGGCGAAAACGTGTTCCTGGGCTACTACAAGAACGAGATGGCGACCAAGGACGCCTTTGTGGACGGCTGGTTCCGCACGGGGGACATGGGTGTCATCGACGGCGACGGCTACCTTTATCTGAAAGGCCGTTGCAAGAGCATGATCCTGGGACCTTCCGGCCAGAACATCTATCCCGAGGAGATCGAGAGCATCCTCAACAACATGCCCTATGTGGTGGAGTCGCTGGTGGTGGAGGACGACTTCAAACTCGTCGCTCTCGTGTACCCCGACTTCGAGCAGGCAACGGAAGACGGCCTGGACCGCGAGCAGCTGCTGGAAAAGCTCAAGGAAGGCGTACAGCTGGCCAACCTGGAGCTCGACCAGTACTGCAAGATCCACAACGTGGAGATGGTGGACCAGGAATTCGAAAAGACCCCGAAGCGAAGCATCAAGCGTTACCTGTATCAACGAGGCGTCGATACGCACTGACATGGACAAGGAAAACAAATTTGACAGAAGCTATCTGGAGATGGCGGCGGTGTGGGCGAAGAATTCATACTGCATCCGCCGGCAGGTCGGTGCCATCCTGGTCAAGGACCGGATGATCATCTCGGATGGCTATAACGGCACCCCCTCGGGTTTCGAGAACGTGTGCGAGGAAGACGGCGTGACCAAGCCCTACGTGCTCCATGCGGAGGCCAATGCCATCACCAAGGTGGCCAAGAGCAGCAACAGCAGCGAGGGCGCTACCCTTTATATTACGGATTCCCCCTGTATGGAGTGCGCCAAACTGATTATCCAGGCAGGCATCAAGCGGGTGGTCTATGCCCGTGAATACCGGATTACCGACGGGGCGGACCTGCTGCGCCGCGCCGGCATCCAGGTCGATAAAATCGAGGTATAGATGGATCCCAAGATACAAAACCGCCTGATCACCATCGGATGGTGCGTGATCCTGGCGCTCCTGCTGGTCATTTTGGGCCGCATGTGGCAGCGCGACAGACGGAATGAAGTCAGGATTCCCGCGTCGGACTGGTCCAAACTGATGCTGGTGCTCCAGAGCGTGGACCGCGACTACGTGGATCCCATCGACCAGGGCGCGGTGACCGAAAAGATCCTGCCCGACATCCTCTCGAAACTCGATCCGCATTCGGTCTACCTTCCGCCCGTCGAGCTGGAGGCGGCCGAACAGGACCTGCAGGGCGGGTTCGACGGCATCGGCATCCAGTTCAATGTGCCCAACGACACGGCCGTGGTCACGCACGTGATTGCGGGCGGGCCTTCCGAAAAGGCGGGCCTTCTCTCGGGCGACCGCATCGTCAAGGTGGATGACCGCGTGATTGCGGGCAACAGCACGCCGCAGGACACGATGGTCCGGCTCATGAAGGGGCAGCGCGGCACGAAAGTCCGCATCTATGTGCAACGCGAGGGGGTGCGCGAACCCATCCAGTTCAATATCACACGCGGCATGATTCCGGTCAACAGCGTGGACGTGGCCTATATGGTCGACGATACGACCGGCTTCATCAAGCTCTCGAAGTTTGCCCGCAGCACCTACCTTGAGTTCCTCAAAGCGGCGCTCAGCCTGCGCGAAAAGGGCATGAAGCGCCTGATCTTCGACTTGCGCGACAACACGGGCGGCTATCTCGACCAGGCCCTGATGCTTTGCAACGAGTTCCTGGAAAAAGGCGACCTGATCGTCTATATGGAAGGCCGCAACCGTCCGCGTAACGATGTATTTGCCGATGGCAAGGGCAGCTGCCGGGACATCGAACTGGCCGTCCTGATCAACGAAGGCTCCGCTTCTTCGAGCGAGATCTTCGCCGGGGCGATGCAGGACAACGACCGGGCGACGCTCTATGGCCTGCGTTCCTTCGGCAAGGGACTGGTGCAGGAACCGGTCTTCTTCAGCGACGGTTCGGGCATCCGTCTGACGGTGGCCCGCTACCATACGCCTTCCGGCCGCTGCATCCAGAAGCCCTATGGCGACGACTACGGCTACGACATCTATGAACGCTATCTCCACGGCGAGATGATGAGCGTCGACAGCATCCGCGTCAACGACTCGCTGAAGTTCACTACGCGGGGCGGACGCACGGTTTACGGCGGAGGAGGCATCATTCCCGACGTATTCGTACCGATCGATACGACGCATTACACCGAGTATCTGGGCCAGTGCAACCGCAAGAGCCTTCAGGTGAAGTTCGCCAACCAGGTGGCCGACCGCAACCGGAGCCGTCTGCGCGAGATCCGCGACCTGCCTTCGCTCTACCGTTTCCTCGACGGACAGAATCTCAAATCCGACTTCATCGCTTTCACCACGGCCGAGGGCGTCAAGCCCACCGAGGAGGAGTGGGCCGTCTCCGGCGAGACGATCCTGGTGCAGCTGCGCGCCCTGATCGGGCGCAACACACCGCTCAACGACGACGCCTTCTATCCCATCTACCTGACGATCGACAATGTGCTCGAAGCGGCGATGAAAGACCGATAATTTGAAACTTTTTTAGATTTGCTGCGTATAATTGTTGTTTTCTCGCATAAAATCTAAAAAAATGAAATTATCACAGTTCGGATTTGATTTTCCCCATGAGCTGATTGCCAAATATCCTTCTGAAGAACGCGACGAGTGCCGTCTGATGGTGGTCCACAAGGACACCGGCGAGATCGAGCACCGGATTTTCAAGGATATCATCGAATACGCTGCCCCGCACGACCTGTTCGTTTTCAACGACGCCAAGGTATTCCCCGCCCGGATGAGCGGCAACAAGGAAAAGACCGGCGCCGAGATCGACGTCTTCCTGCTTCGCGAGCTCAACCGCGACCAGCGCCTGTGGGACGTGCTGGTCGATCCCGCACGCAAGATCCGCATCGGCAACAAGCTCTATTTCGGCGAGAACGACTCCCTGGTCGCCGAGGTCATCGACAACACGACCTCCCGCGGCCGCACGCTCCGTTTCCTGTTTGACGGTTCTTACGAAGAGTTCCGCCAGACGCTCTACCAGATGGGTTCGCTGCCGGTTCCCAAGTGGATCCGTCCGCACGCCGAGGAAATCGACAAGGAGCGTTTCCAGACCATCTTCGCCAGCAAGGAAGGCGCCGTGGCCTGCCCGGCCGCCGGCCTGCATTTCAGCAAGATCCTCTTCAAGAAGATGGAGATCCACGACATCGACCGCACCTTCCTGACGCTCTATATGGGCAACGCGCATTTCCACAACGTGGACGTGGAGGACCTCTCCAAGCACAAGATGGACTCCGAGCAGTATTCGATCTCCGAGGAAACGGCACAGGCCGTCAACGGGGCCCGCGCCCGCGGCAACAAAGTGTTCGCAGTCGGCGTCACGGTCGTCCGCGCACTGGAGACGTATGTGACCACCAAGCGGGAGATCCGCGCCTTCGACGGCTGGACCAACAAGTTCATCTTCCCGCCCTACCAGTTCTCGATTCCGGACGCGATGGTCACCAACTTCCATCTGCCCTACAGCACGATGCTGATGACCGCCGCCGCCTTCGGCGGCTACCACAACATCATGAACGCCTACAAAGTCGCCGTCGACGAAAAATACCAGTTCGGTACTTATGGCGATGCCATGTTGATTATCTAAATACCGGGGCTCTGCCCCGAACCCCAGCCGCGGACTGTTAGTTTCGCCGCGACGACATTCTGAAGGGTACTACGTTGTCGTCGTGGAGCTTTTTTGGCCTTTTTGGGCGAAATAATGGCCGCGACGGCACTCTGGCGCCCCTCACATTGTTTTCGCGTCCAAACTCTTTTTGCCGGAGGGCGAGACAACTTTTGAGTCAAAAACCCATAGACGCCCATGTCTCTGTGAATGGGAGGGGCCCAGCGAAGCTGGGAGGGATGAGCGAAGCGAAGGTTTTTGAATCAAAAGTTGCGAGCCTGGAGGCAAAAGCTTTTTTTAGATTTTTCTTTCGGGAGGATATTGCTTTTTTGCCGGGTGGGTTGAGGCCGGAGTTTGTATCTTGCGTCCAAAAAAGATATGGAGTCCGGTGTTTCTGTTTATTATTGTGCGTTGAGCCGGGTCTTTGCGTACAAGTGTGCTGTCGGGAGGCAGTTGATGGCGGCTTTCGAGGGTCCGGCGGGTGTGTTTGCAGCGGGGAGGGATGCCCTCTCTGATGTGCTGCGGGGCGGAAGCGAGTATGTCGACAAACTTTGTGATCCGGCGTTGCTGGAGTGGGCTGCCGGAGAAGTAGCCTGGGCGCAGCGGTATGGCATCCGCTTGCTGGGCTTGGGGGAGACGGATTATCCGCGCCGCTTGGCCGAGTGTGAGGACGCGCCCCTGATGCTCTATTGCAAGGGGCCGGCCGATTTGAATGCGCCGCGTGCCGTGGCGGTCGTGGGTACGCGCAAGGCCACATGGTATGGCCGGGAAACCTGTCGCAGGCTAGTGGAGAGTCTGGCTGAACTGGATGAAAAGCCCCTGATTGTCAGCGGCCTTGCGCTGGGAATCGACGGCTGTGCACACGAGGCGGCACTTGCTTCGGATTTGCCGACGGTGGGGGTGTTGCCGTGCGGGTTGGATGAGATTTATCCGCGGCAGCACCGCGAGATGGCCCGGCAGATTCTGGAGCGGGGTGCACTGGTGACCGATTTTCCGCGGGGAACTGCGCCGGTGGCGTTCACTTTCCTGCGACGCAACCGCATCATCGCCGGGATGGCCGACGCGACCCTGCTTGCCGAGTCGTTTGTACGGGGCGGGGGACTGATCACCTTGTCGCTGGCCGCTTCCTACAACCGGGAGACTTTCGCTGTGCCCGGCCGGATGACGGACGCCTCGTTCGAAGGCTGCAACCGGGCGATCGCCCGGCAGGAGGCCACGCTCGTGGCTGACGAGCGGACCTTGCCCGCGGCGATGGGCTGGGCGGCGCCGCTCACGCGCGTCCGCCGTCCGTCGCTGCTGCGTCCCGACGACCCGCCTATGCGGCGGGAGGCGCTCAAACTGCTGGAAAGCCGCACGGCACTCTCTGCCGACGAGCTTGCAGCCCTGATGCGGGTGGATGCCCGGGAGGCGAATATCCTGCTCCTGGAACTCGAATTGGAGGGCCGTGTGGTGGCCGATGGGAGCAAATTTTTGCTATCTTTGTAGGAAACTCTTCCTCCGATGCTGATCGACACCCATTGCCACCTCTATGACGAAGCTTTCCGCGACGATTTCGAGGCGGTGCTTTCGCGTGCCCGCGAAGCCGGTCTGGAAGCTTGCGTGATGCCCGGTATCGACCGCTCCTGCCACGACGCCCTGCTGGCTGTGGCCGACGCGCTGCCGGACTTCGCCTATCCTTGCATTGGTCTGCATCCCACCTCGGTGGGGGAGAACTGGCAGGAGGAACTCGATTTCGTCAAACAGCATCTTTCCGATCGCCGCTGGTACGCCATCGGCGAAATCGGCCTGGACGAATACTGGTCTAAGGACTTCGTGAAGGAGCAGGTCCGGGTGCTGGAGGAACAGATCTCTCTGGCCGCTGAGGCCGGGCTGCCCGTGATCATCCATCTGCGAGAAGCCACCGACGACTTCTTCCGGGTGCTCGACGACCTGCGAGGGGTGGATTTCCGGGGCGTGATGCACGCCTGGTCGGGGAGCTATGAGTCCTACAAGCGGCTGCTGGGCCTGGCCGACTTCAAGTTCGGCATCGGTGGGGTCGTCACCTACAAGAACGCCGGCGTCGCCGTCGCTTTGGAGCGGATGTCGCTCGAGGATGTGATTCTCGAGACCGACTGCCCCTGGCTGACGCCCGTTCCTTACCGCGGAAAACGCAACGAACCTTCCTATGTGCGGCTCGTCGCCGAAAAAGTCGCCCTGATCAAGGATCTCCCGCTGGAAACCGTTTCCGGCGTGACTTCCGCCAACGCGAAAAAACTCTTCAAACTATAACAGGATGGACAGAAAGATACTCCTCATCTATACCGGCGGTACCATCGGCATGAAGCAGGACCCGGAAACCCTGCTGCTGAAGCCCTTCAATTTCTCCCAGATCCTGGAGGAGGTGCCTGAGCTCAGGAAGTTCGACTTCCATATCGACACCCTCTCGTTCGATCCGGTCATCGACTCGTCCGATGCCAGGCCGGAATTCTGGGTGGAGCTGGCCGGCATCATCCGCGACCACTACGAGGACTACTTCGGATTCGTCGTCCTGCACGGGACCGATACCATGGCCTATTCCGCCTCGGCGCTGAGTTTCATGCTCGAGAATCTCGAGAAGCCCGTCATCTTCACGGGGAGCCAGCTGCCGATCGGGATGCTGCGCACCGACGGCAAGGAGAACCTCATCGACTCGCTCGAACTGGCCGCCGCCTGCGACGCGCAGGGGCACCCGTATGTAAGCGAGGTCTGCATCTATTTCGAAACCGAGCTGTTCCGCGGCAACCGCACCACCAAGTACAGCGCCGAGACTTTCAGCGCCTTCCGCTCCGCCAATTATCCCGTGCTGGCGGAAGTGGGTATCCACGTGAAATACGATACGACGGCGCTCTACCGTCCGCGCAGATGGGGCAAGCCGCTTAAAATCCATACGAAGCTCGATACGCGGGTAGCCGTACTGAAGATCTTTCCGGGCATCACGGAGGCTTTTGTGCGGGCCGTCCTCTCTGCGGAGGGGCTGCGGGCCGTGGTGCTGGAGACCTATGGTTCGGGCAATTCGCTTTCGGATCCCTGGTTCCTCGACGCGCTGTCCGGTTTCACGGCCCGGGGCGGCATCGTAGTCAACATCACCCAGTGCCAGGCAGGCGCCGTCGATATGGGCGCCTATGCCAACGGAGATATCCTCCGACAGGCCGGCGTTTGCTGCGGAAGGGATATGACGACCGAATCCGCCGTGACAAAATTATTTGTCCTTTTGGGTCAGTACTCTGATAATAAGGAAGTTAGTAAAAAACTGGAAATTAGCATAAGTGGAGAAATTTCTGAGAAATAGTGTTACTTTCCGAAAAAATTGTTAAATTGCAAAGAATTTTTGGCGGAGACCGCGCCGGAAATGACCGAAAACTATAACTATTTAAATACAGTGTTTAATAATTAATCAAAAAACCTATGAAAAAAATTTTCATGTTTTTGGCAGTGATTGGCCTTCTGACCATTTCTGCTGAGTACCAGAAGACTTTTGCACAGGACAATCAGGCTGCCGAGCAGACTGAAGCTGTCGCACAAGCCAATGATGAGGTCGTCGACCCGTTCGCAGCCGCGCCGAATGACCAGCCGATCCACCAGCAGCTCAAGAAGCTGTTCATCGAAGGTGGTGCTACGTTCATGGCCCTCGTGCTGTTGTGCCTTATCCTCGGTCTGGCCATCGCCATCGCGAAGATCATTACACTGAGTATCGCCCAGAACAACAACACCAAACTCCTCAACAAGATCGAAGACTGCCTGAAGAACGACGGTGTCGACAAAGCTTACGAGCTCTGCAAGAACACCCCCGGCCCGGTGGCCCGTATCTTCACCCAGGGTCTGCTCCGCGTCAAGGACGGCCAGGGCATCGAGAAAGCTGAGAAGTCGGTCATCGAGTACGGCTCCGTTGAAATGGGTAAACTTGAGAAGGGCCTCTCCTGGATCGGTCTGTTTATCGGTATCGCTCCGCAGTTGGGCTTCATGGGTACGGTGCTCGGTCTGATCCAGGCATTCGACGCCATCGAGGTCGCCGGCGATATCAGCCCGGCACTGGTCGCTGGTGGTATGAAAGTCGCTCTGATCACCACCGTCGGCGGTCTGGTCGTCGCTATCATCCTGCAGCTGTTCTACAACTACATCATCTCCAAGATCGACACGATCGTCGTGGATATGGAAGACTCCTCCATCTCGCTCGTCGACATGCTTGTCAAGTACAGCAAATAAATAACAAAAACAACACTTGTCATTTGATTTTGTTATGAAAGAAGCTAACGAAAAAAGAGAGACAAGACCCTGGAAGATTCTGCAATTGATCCTCTTCGTGGTGTCGCTGGTGCTCTTCGCGATCGTCTTCGCCGCCAAGCCGACGACGACCGATGCCGCATCGCTCAACCCGTTCCTGTACTGGATCTATTGCTTGCTCGCCCTCGCAATCTGCGTGACCTTGCTGTTCCCGCTCTTTGCCGCGTTCAAGAACAAGAAGAAGCTTCTGCGTCTGATCCTCCTCATTGTGGCGGTCGTCGTCATTGTCGGCGGCGCCTTCCTGCTCGCGCCCGGTAAGGCGATCGACGTCAACACGCAGACCACGCCGAGCGACTTCAAGTTTGCCGATACAGTGCTCTTTGTCACGTATCTCGCTGTGGGCGGTGCCATCGTGGCACTGATCTGGAGCGCCATCCGTAATGCAGTTAAAAAATAGTATTGGCTATGGCTAAGAAAAAGGTTCCCGAAATTAACGGCTCATCTATGGCGGATATCGCGTTCATTGCGCTGATTTTCTTCCTGATGGTGACCACGATGGACAAGGAGGAGGGTATCGCCCGCCAGCTCCCGCCGATTCCGCCCGAGGATCAGAAGGTGGAAAACCAGGAGGTCAACCGTCGTAACATCATCCAGGTGAAGATCAACTCGAACGACCGCCTTCTGGCCGGAGGTGTACCGATGGATGTCAGCCAGCTGAAAGATAAGATCAAAGAATTCATGACCAACCCTAACGATGACCCGAACCTCCCTGAGAAAGAAGTCAAGGAAGTCAAGGGCATCGGACCGGTCCCTGTTTCCAAAGGCGTCATCTCGTTGCAGAATGACCGCGGTACCACATACCAGGCCTACATCACCGTCCAGAACGAACTGGTGAAGGCCATCAATGAGATCCGCGACGACTTCTCGATGAGGACCTTCGGCAAAAAGTACGCGAAACTCGACGAGGAACAGCAGAATGCTGTCCGCGAAGCAGTCCCTCAGCGTATTTCCGAGGCCGAGCCTAAGGATGTCAAAAAGAGATAGGAGGATTCAGTATGGCTAAATTCATCAAAGAAAACAAAGGCGAACTTCCGCAGATGAATACCTCGTCCCTCCCGGACATCGTGTTCATCATCCTGATGTTCTTCATGGTGTGTACCTCCATGCGTCAGAATGAGACGAAAGTGCGCGTACGTACGCCGCAGGCGTCCGAGATTGCGAAACTCGACCGTAAGGATCTTGCTACCTATATCTATATCGGTACTCCCTCGCAGCAGTATCAGAAGGAGTATGGTACGGATTCCCGTATTCAGCTGAACGACGTCATCTGCAAGGACAACAACGACCTGAGCCCGATCCGTGACTTCATCGCCGCGGAACGTGAAAAGATCTCCGAGGTCGACCGTCCGTTCATGCAGGTCAACATCAAGGCAGACCAGGATACCCGCATGGGTATCATCACCGACGTGAAGCAGGAGCTTCGCCGGTGCTCAGCCTTGAAGATCATGTATGGCGCCCGCAAAGGCGGCGTGAAGAAATAGCGAATGCTTGACGAAAGGAAAGGGTGGCTTCGTGTCACCCTTTCTTTTATCTGTTTGATTTATGAAGAAGATTTTCTGTATGATGGCAGCGGCCGCCCTGCTCCTGATGGCGGTCTCCTGCGGAAGGCAGGATGCCCAAAAGGCGAAATACGTTTTTTATTTCATCGGCGACGGCATGGGATCGACCCACGTGGCTGCCGCAGAGGCCTATCTGGCCCAGGAACGCGGCGTGATCGGCATGGATCCGCTGTGTTTCACGCAATTCCCCGTCATGGGTGAAGCGACCAGTTTTTCGGCCAACAGCATCATTACCGACTCCTCGGCGGCCGGCACCGCCCTCTCTACGGGCGAGAAGACCAAGAACGGCATGCTCTGCATCGCCCCGGATTCGACCACCCTTTTGAAAAGTATTGCATACAAGATACATGAGGCGGGTTACAGCGTGGGCGTAATGTCGACCACGCCGATCAACCACGCCACCCCGGCCGCTTTCTTCGGCCACAACATCAAACGCGGCAACTATTATGAGATCGGCAAGGAGATTCCTTCCACCGACTTCGAGTTCTTCGCCGGCGGCGGACTCTACCATCCCAAAGGAAAGGACAAGGATCAGCCCGTGTCTCTCTACGATATGATTGCCGAAGGCGGCTATACGCTGGCATACGGCTATGAGGATTTCAAGGCCAAGAAAGAGGCTGACCGCATCGTCCTGGTACAGGCGGAAGACTCGGAAGAGATCTGCCCCTATGCCCTGGGCCGTCCTGAAGGTGCGTTGACGCTTCCCCAGATCGTGGAGGCCGCCATCAGCGTGCTGGAGCGCAATCCGAAAGGCTTTTTCATGATGGCCGAGGGCGGTCTGATCGACTGGACGGCGCATAGCCAGGACCTGGCAGGCACCATCTTCGAGATTCTCGATTTCGACCAGGCCATCGCCGTGGCGAACGCTTTTTATGAGCGTCACCCCAAGGAGACGCTGATCGTCGTGACCGCCGACCACGAGACCGGCGGTATCGCCCTGGGCCGCAAAGGCTACAACTTCGACCTGACGGTCATCGACAAGATCAAGAACGCTTCGGCATCCACCGATGTGGAGCAGTATATGAACGATCCCAAATCGATCGACAGCGTCAACGAGGAAGCCCGCATCGGCTGGACCACGACCTCGCATTGCGGCGGTCCGGTCCCGGTCTGGGCCAAAGGCGTGGGCAGTGAATTGTTCGCTGCACGTCAGGACAACACCGACATTCCCAAGAAGATCTGTGCCGCCATGGGCGTCCAGTTTTAATTCCCTCCGATGAAAAGAACGCTTCCCTTCCTGCTTGCGCTCCTTCTGGCTGTCGCCCCTGCCTTTGCGCAGGAACCGCCCAAACGCGAATTCCGTGGTGCCTGGCTCCACATCGTAGGCAACCAGCAAATCAAGAACCTTTCGCGCGAGCAGATCCAGCAATGGTTCACCGCTACGCTCGACGCGCTGCAGGCGCAGGGCTGCAATGCCGTGATTTTCCAGGTCCGCCCGCAGGCCGACGCTTTCTATGTGTCGGAACTCGAGCCCTGGACCCGCTTTATGACCGGTGAGCAGGGTGTCGCGCCCGATCCGCTCTGGGATCCGCTGCAGTTCATGATCGAGCAATGCCATGCCCGGGGCATGGAGCTCCATGCCTGGCTCAACCCTTACCGGGTGACTTCCAACGACAAGGAGCAGCTCCATCCGGACCATCTGTATTTCCGCAAACCCGAGATCTTCAAGCGCTATGGGAAGCAGCTCTACTTCGATCCGGGCGAACCGGAGGCGGTGGCCCATACCGTGAATGTGATCGCCGACATCGTGACGCGCTACGACGTGGATGCCATCCATTTCGACGACTATTTCTATCCCTATCCCGAGAAATTCGAGGAGTTCCACGACGATGCCTCCTTCGCCCGTTACGGCAAGGCGCAGGGTTTCGAATACTGGCAGAAGAACGACTGGCGGCGCAATAACGTGGAGACGCTCATCCACGCTGTCAACGACACGATCAAGGCCATCAAACCCTGGGTGCGTTTCGGCATCTCGCCTTTCGGCATCCACCGCAACAAGAAAGATGATCCGGAGGGGAGTGAAACCAACGGCCTGTCGAACTACGACCAGCTGTTCGCCGACGTGCCGGGCTGGGCTCAGAAAGGCTACATCGACTACATCGTGCCGCAACTTTATTGGCGCATCGGCTATCCCGCAGCGGACTACGAAGTGCTGATCAACTGGTGGAACGACAAGGATTACAAAGGGCAGCTCTATATAGGCCAGAGCATCTCCACCTTCGGGGAACCGGATCTCGACAATCCGGCTATCACGCAGACCGGGCGCAAGATGGATCTGGTCCGCGACCTTCCGAATGTGGACGGCAATGTGTGGTGGCCGGGCTGGTCGCTGGCCCCCGAGGCGCAGCCGGGCTATTCCGGCCCGCGCCGGGGCGGACGCAGCGACTTCAAGCTGCAGGATTCGCTCAGGGTCGTGTACCAGAAGTATCCTGCGCTGATTCCCGCCTACACGGATCTCGATGCCGTGGCGCCCGAGCCTGTCGCCTCGATCCGTGTTTCCGGCCATGCCATCGCCTGGCAGCCTGAGAAGACGGACGACGTGCTGCAGCAGCCTCATTTCTATGTGGTGTACCGCTTCGGCGCGAAGGAGAAGGTGGATCTGACGGAGAGCCGGCATATCGTGAAGATCACCCGCCAGAACAAGTATGTGCCTTCCGGAAAACGCAACGGCAAGTACAAGTACGTGGTGACGGTCGTCGACCGCTGCTGGAACGAAAGTGAAGCTTCGAAAGCAATCAAATGGTAAACTGAATATATGAAAAGAATCAAAGACTATCTGAGCGGCCAGCCCGAGAAAGACGTGGTGGTGAAAGGCTGGGTCCGCACCAAACGTGGCAACAAGAACGTGGCCTTCATCGCCCTCAATGACGGTTCTACGATCAACAATATCCAAGTCGTCTGTGACCTGCAGCACTTCGATGAAGCGCTGATGAAGCAGATCACGACCGGTTCCTGCCTCTGCGTGCAGGGCGACCTCGTCCCGTCGCTGGGCAGCGGCCAGGCTGTGGAGGTCCAGGCCCGCAACATCGAGGTCTACGGCACCGCCGATCCGGAAACCTATCCGCTCCAGAAGAAAGGCCACAGCATGGAATTCCTGCGCGAGATCGCACACCTGCGTCCCCGCACCAATACTTTCGGCGCGGTGCTCCGTATCCGTCACGCGATGGCTTTCGCTATCCATAAGTTCTTCAACGACAAGGGTTTCTTCTATCTCCATACGCCGCTTATCACTGCCAGTGACTGCGAAGGCGCCGGCGAGATGTTCCAGGTCACGACCCTCGATCTGGACAACCTTCCGCGCACCGAAGAGGGGAAGATCGACTATTCCCAGGACTTCTTCGGCCGTCAGACGGCACTGACCGTGAGCGGACAGCTTGAAGGCGAGCTGGGTGCCACCGCGCTGGGCAGCATCTATACGTTCGGTCCGACCTTCCGCGCCGAGAATTCCAACACGCCGCGTCACCTGGCCGAATTCTGGATGATCGAACCGGAGATGGCCTTCTACGATGTGAACGACCTGATGGATCTCGAAGAAGAATTCATCAAGTATCTGGTGCAGTATGCCCTCGACAACTGCCAGGATGATCTGGCGTTCCTCAACAAGATGATCGATCCCGAGCTGATTGCCCGGCTCAAGAGCGTCGTCTCGACCGAATTCGTGCGCCTGACCTATACCGAAGGCATCCGCATCCTCGAGGCCAGCGGCCAGAAATTCGAGTTCCCGGTGGCCTGGGGCGTGGACCTGCAGAGCGAGCACGAGCGTTACCTGGTGGAGAAGCATTTCGGCAAACCGGTCATCCTGACCGACTATCCGAAAGACATCAAGGCTTTCTACATGAAGCAGAACGACGACGGAAAGACGGTCCGCGGCACGGACGTCCTCTTCCCGAAGATCGGCGAGATCATCGGCGGTTCCGAGCGTGAAGCATCACTGGAGAAACTCAACCGCCGTATTGCGGAACTGAAGATGGACACCACCACCCTCTGGTGGTACCTCGACACCCGTCGCTTCGGCACCTGCCCGCACAGCGGATTCGGCCTGGGCTTCGAGCGTCTGCTGCTCTTCGTCACCGGCATGGCCAACATCCGTGACGTGATCCCGTTCCCCAGAACGCCCAAGACGGCTGAATTCTAAACCTTCCATAAACGCAGACTGAACTATGCTAATCATCGGCATCGCAGGGGGCTCAGGCTCCGGTAAGACGACTGTTGTCAGGGAGATCGCCCGCAGGATGTCTCCCCACGAGCACGTGACGGTCATTCCGCAGGACTCCTATTACAAGGACCAGGGCCATCTCTCGATGGAGGAGCGCCAGGCTCTGAACTTCGACCATCCGGATTCCATCGACTGGGAACTGCTCGTGCGGCAGCTCCGGGACCTGAAGGCGGGAAAGGCCATCGACCAGCCCACCTATTCCTACATCACCTGCACCCGGCAGGAGGAGACCGTCCACGTGGAGCCTTCCGACATCATCATCGTGGAAGGTATCCTGATCTTCACCTGCAAGGAGCTGATGGATGAGCTGGACATCAAGGTGTTCGTCGATGCCGACGATGACGACCGGCTGATGCGGGTCATCACGCGCGACATCGTCGAGCGCGGCAAGAACGTGGAGTGGGTCATCGACCGCTACACCAAGACCGTCAAGCCGATGTACCTGCAGTTCATCGCCCCGAGCAAGCGCTATGCCGATATCATCGTGCCACAAGGCGGGCATAACAAGGTGGCCATCAACGTACTCCTTTCCGGTATCCGGAAGATGGCCCGTGAAAAGGAAGGCGAGGCATGAAATGGTGGGGCGGTCGGAATAAGGAGGACCG
>JAEEGH010006256.1_pt1 | contig 29256 bp, 30 predicted proteins | sample 9134181 | NCBI WGS metagenome assembly JAEEGH01 (sample SAMN16246544, study PRJNA631951) | gut metagenome | biome: gut microbiome; feature: rumen; material: DP-attached | host: Bos | place: Iran: Karaj | collected 2018-10 | reverse complement strand
TCCTCCTGACCTTGTATTGTGGAAACTGCTGATTCCAATACTCTTGATAGTTTAAAACAATCTGCAGATATGGTACTTTCTTCAAATAACTTCTCAATTGCACTGAAATCAACAAACTGATTTATGTCATAAGAGATATTATGCGATAGTTTGAACAACCCTTCAATTTTGTGAATCCAATAAGACGTCATTATTTGCCTTTTACAGATTGTGATTATCTTGTCTGAAGGGCAGTTTTCCTTTTCCCATTCATTGAATCGTTCAAGCTTCAAACAGAGCACCCGATCCAAAGCATCTGAAAAACCGTTAACACCTATTGTGTTGTCAATGGGCCAATAATTATAATCAATATGAGTGTAAAATGAATGTAGACAAGCATTATCCCAACCACTTTTACCAGAAAACTTGATTTTTGACAAATCAGAAAAATCAATCTCTATAATAAGCGAATCGCCTGGAGCTATCAAAAACCTGTCTATATATGGTAGCATAGAAATTTCGCGCTCATAATATGGATAAACCTCCATTTTGAAAAAACCATTGCTGTCTATTTCTGTAGTGTAACTAAAATCTATTCGGTCAAAGAAGGGCATGCTTACCGTGATCGATTTGCACTGGGGATAGATTTTCTGATTGCGTATATAGCCTGTTATAACAGCAGGCTCCGACTCGTTCCAAGATTTAGTATTATCTTTCCCCGAACAAGCATTTGCACATATCGCTACAATAATCAGCAATACTATAGATACAGAGTTTTTCATAAAGACGTGTCAAATGGATATGATTATTCTTGCAAAGACATAGAGGCTCAAGAGAATAGCAAGAGGATAATACAATGTCTTAACAAGATATCCGAGAAAAGAAGGGTGAGAGGTTGTCAGCATAACAATCCTGTCTTTTGCAGAGCCCAAAAAGAAACTCCCGGCATTCCTTTTAAAAATAGATCCCGTCACCGATAAAAGTATAAGACGACAGTATTCTTTCAAGTCCGCACCACAAGAAACAGCATATTCGTCCGCCTGATATTCGTGTATGTCCTTCAGGTATATTCTCATCAGGTAAATGAATGGATTGAACCACTGCAAGGCAACAGCAATGTCCATAAGGATTATATCGGCAGAATGTCTCATTGAAACGTGCCCCAGTTCATGGTTGACAATATACTCTTGGAGAGATTCTTTTTTCAAAGCATCGTTCTTTCCTATGACAATGAAATTGAACCAGCTGAAAGACTCTTCTGTCTCAGAATATAAAAGCCTTGCCTTTTTTCCGGAAACCGTTATTGTCCTGACAAGCAGGCTCTTCCGGATTGTGAGAAGCAGATGGTATACCGAAAACGCGCGGTACAAAACACTAAAAACCACGCCGGCTAAATATACTGAAATAATATCGCAGAGCAGAGCACTGTCTCTTTCTGCAGATATGGCTCCTGAAAAGAAAAGATTCGTGCCTATAAGTCTAATTTCTCCAGATGAAACAGAATAACTGCAATAGAAAACCACCAGAGGCAATACAAATGACATCAGGCAACTTGAGAGTACAACTATCCTATTGAGGGAGTGAAACTTGTCTTCTCTAAGGAAAATATTGAACAGCGCACAGAATACAGCCTCAACAGCAGCAGCCCTTATAATATATTCCAGAAACAAGCTGGCCATTGAATTATACCTAAAAGTCGGCCCTCTTTAACGCTATTCTCAAAAATAGAGATATCAGGTAAAGGACCAATCCGCAGAAAATCTGGAAAGCCATGATCTTGAGAGCTCCATACACCAGTACCGTCGACACATCACCACCCGATGCTTCCAAGGCGGAAAGGGCGGGAACAAGACCATAGATGGCGTAAGCAATGCAGAAAACCAGCCCGAAACTTCCTACAAGCTTCACTTTCTCTGGCTTTTTGAATACTGTAAAAAACAAAATAAGGAAAATTATCCCTACAAAAACAAAAAACAGAGTAGGGAAACTATTGCTTTGAAACAACTGTAACATAACTGACCTCCTTTATTATTCTGATTTTGATTCCATCCGGCTGATAAGTTCTTTAAGTTCCTTGACGGAAATCTTTTCCTCTTCTACAAATGCAGACACAAGACCCATATAGGATTTGCCAAAATACTTGTCAACTACAGATGTAAGGGAGAACTTGTTGTATTCCTTGCTTGTGACAGTAGTATAATACTGGTAAGTGGGACCAAAAGAATTGTGGCTGAGGAATCCTTCCGCCTCAAGATTTCGAACAAAAGTAGATAAGGTGTTAAAGTGAGGTTTTGGGTCGGAATAAAGTTCCCTTAGTTCCCTTACGAACATCGGGCCTTTCTCCCAGAAGAAATTCATTATCTCCTCTTCTTTGCGTGTAAGTCTTTTCATTTCCAGTATTTTTCCGTTTACACAGTAAATATAACTAAAATATTCTTTTATTCAACTAACTTTTTTAGTTAGAATAATTGAATTAACTTTTGGTTAATTACTTTTGGTTAATTATAAAAACAGTATTATTTTTGCCCTAAAACAACGGTTTATGAATGACAACCCTTTTATATTAGAACCTTATAAAAGCAAAGACTTGTTTTGCGACAGAGAAAAGGAAACCTCTGAGATTATTCGTTATCTTGAAAACGGAAGAAATATCACCCTTGTTTCCCCGCGACGTCTTGGAAAGACAGGTCTCATTTATCGAATTTTTGATGAGTTATCAGACAGAAAAACCGGATTTGATACCTTCTATACAGACATCAGTTCATCTCAAAACATAGATGACTTTGTAAAATTACTGTCTGAATCAGTTGTGTCCACACTTAAGCAAAAGTCAAGAATATCAAACTTTTTTAAATTGCTGGGTGGTATTCGTCCTATTTTATCATACGATCCATTATCCGGTAAACCAGAAGTTTCAATCACATACAGAAATGAAGATGAACGGGTATTCACACTGAAATCCATATTCAACTATCTTGAAAACAATAACCGGAAGGTTATAGTGGCTATTGATGAGTTTCAGCAGATTCGCCAATATCATAATATAGATATGGAAGCTCTTCTGAGAACTTATATACAGCCTCTCCACAATGTGCGTTTTCTTTTCTGCGGGAGCAAAAAACACACAATGACAGATATCTTTTCAAACGCAAAGAGACCATTTTACGAAAGCACAACATTCTACTCTCTAAAGAAACTGGACATAGATATTTACTGTAATTTCATTATCCGCAAGTTCACCGAAAGAGGAAAACTTATCAATCAAGAACAAGCCAAGGACATCATTCTGTGGACAAAAGACCACACGTTTTACACTCAAGCCCTATGCAATGAAGTCTTTATTAGAAGCGGTTCAACAATTCATGACAAAGACATCTCTGAAGCAAAAAACGTTATTCTACGCTTAAACGAAGACCGCTTCCTTGAAATTCAGAGACTGGTTACTCCATCTCAATGGAATCTAATGAAAGCCATCGCTAAAGAAAGTACTTTAAAACAGCCCACGGCACAAGCATTCCTAACGAAATATGGCCTTGGCTCCGGAGCTGGTGTTCTCAAAAACCTTAAAACTCTAGTGGAAAAAGAGCTCGTGTTGGAAGAAAATGCGCTTGAAGGAACGGCTTACAGCATTTACAACATATTCCTTTTCAGGTATTTGGAAAAATTATAGGAGTCCCTGGGGGATTGTCATCACGATGGTCCTGTTTTCCTGGTCAAAAGAAAGGACCAGGTCTTCGTGGAACGGAAGAAGGTTTTCTTTTCCTTCCAGTTCCAGGCAGATGTTGTTAGGGTATTCGATTACCCTGGAGATTGTTCCCGCCTTTACGCCTTCCTTAGAGATAACGGTATAGCCGACCAGAATGTCCAGATCGCTGAAGCGGTCTTCATCCCTGGATTCCAGGAAGAGATCCCTGCCTACGATCTCCTCAGCATGCTCGCTATCCCTTATTGTGGAAAAGGTCACCACCCAGGCGTTTCCGTTTCTGTGAGTGGCGGAAGAAATAAAAAAAGGAACCGGCAGTCCGTCAAAATAGATGAACACCGGTTCCTCGAGTTCTTTTCCTTTGTCCTGGCATCCTTCCAGCATTTCAGATAAGCGGTCAGACTTTATTCTCAGAAGGATTTCTCCCCTGTTTCCGTAAGTCTTGGCTATCTGTGCGCAGGATGCAAGGTCCATAGGATTACTCAGCCTTAGCTTCCTCTGCAGGTGCAGCAGCCTCCTGGGCAGCTTCCTCAGCGGCCTTAGCCTCTGCCTCGGCAGCCTTGCGAGCCTCTTCTGCAGCCTTCTCAGCCTCAGCCTTCTTCTTTGCAAGTTCCTCTGCGCGTGCAGCGTTTACCTTGCTCTCGGCCTCAACTGCGGCCTTCTTGGCATCAGCCTTGGAAACCTTCAGGCTTTCCTTCTTCTTTTCAACCTTAGCCTCTTTCTCTGCAACCCATGCATTGAACTTGGCGTCGGCCTGCTCCTGGGTGAGGGCACCCTTCTTTACTCCCTCAGCAAGGTGCTTCTTAAGCAGAGCGCCCTTGTAGGAGAGGATTCTTCTTGCTGTGATGGTTGGCTGTGCACCATTCTGGAGCCAATAAACTGCTCTGTCAACGTTCAGAACGATGGTAGCCGGATTGGTGTTAGGGTCATAAGATCCCAAAAGCTCAATAAAGCGGCTGTCACGTGGGCTTCTGACGTCGGTAGCCAAAATGTGGAAGAAGGCATAATTCTTCTTTCCATGACGTGAAAGACGGATTTTTACAGACATAACTGTGAGTTTTTAATTGTTAATAGTAATATTTACTTGTCCTTTCTACCCGAGAAAGGGTTGCAAAGATATATGTTTTACCCAAAACTGCAAAATATAAATTGAAAAAGGGCTGGCAGATTGCCAACCCATTTCTCAAACCTAAAAATTAACCTATGAAAAAACTACGCTTTTAGGTATTGCAAAGCCCGTGCCAAACTTTTTACTTCACGGGTAAAATTGAAATAATTTTTATATCCGTGTTCGGAAGATCCTGTTTTCTGGCCCCTGTGGCAACTGCGGAAATCTTGTCAACGACATCAAGTCCGCTAACTGTTTCCCCGAATACGGTATAGTCTCCATCCAGCTGGGCGCAGGCCCTCGCGTCCTGAACAATGTAGAACTGGCTGCCGGAAGAAGCTTTCTCAGGATTGGCGCGGTCTCCCTTGCGGGCTGCTGCCAAAGCTCCCTTCTTGTGCAGGTGGAGGGTCTTTCCGTCCTCTCCCTTGATTTCTGCAGGGATCGTGTAGCCAGGTCCGCCGGTTCCGAATACATCCGGACGATCCGGATTATCCTTTGTGAAATGGTCTCCGGTCTGGATCATGAATCCGGGGATTACTCGGTGGAAAAGAATGCCGTCATAATATTTTAAGGAAGCCAGGCGGATAAAGTTCTTCTTATGCTTAGGAGTATCCTCATAAAGCTTGATGCGGATGGTTCCCATAGAGGTCACGATGTCGAACTGAGGCTCGGTTCCCAGAGAATCAGGGTTGAAAGCCAGTTCCGGCTGTTTCTTTTCAGGCTCGGCCTGCTGCTCAGGGTTTGCCTGCTGAGAATTATCCTCAGTTTTCTCCCCGCCCTTGCAGGAGAAAAGGAAAAGGCTGCACAAAGATGCCATGATAAATAACTTTTTCATATCGCTTGTTTATGTTTGTTTGCTTTCGGGTATATCTGCATTACAAATATAATGATTAACTTTGGCAATTAATGGCAAAACGGTTTGCAATATTATTGGCTTTGGTTCTGGCAGCGGAGGTTTCCTTTGCCCAGGACACTCTGCAAAGCCCTCGCAGGGGCGGTGTGGGGCTGGTTCTTAGCGGAGGAGGAGCCAAAGGCCTGTCTCATATAGGAGTTATCAAGGCTCTGGAAGAAAACGACATCCCCATAGACTATATTTGCGGCACCTCCATAGGCGCGATTATCGGTGGACTGTATGCCATTGGCTACAGCCCGGAAGAAATGGTGGAACTCATCAAGAAGCCGGAATTTGCAGCCTGGAGCAAGGGCAAGGCCGAAATACCATATGCCTCCTATTTCTACAAATGGCCTCCCGATGCCGCCATGGCAAACATTAACCTGGGATCCATTAAGAACATAGAAGGAGATACCCTCAAGAGGTTCCAGTGGGCCATACCTACCTCCCTTATATCCTCCTATCCTATGGACCTTGCGGTGATAGAACTGTTTGCTCCGGCAGGCAAGGCGGCGGGAGGGGATTTTGACAGGTTGATGGTGCCGTTTTTCTGCATTTCCACGGATGTGAACAACCGTTCTCCAAGAATCGAACGCAAGGGAAACCTCAGCACCGCAATCAGGGCGTCAATGTCTATACCTTTGGTATTCAAACCAGTGTATGAAGACGGCAAGATCCTCTACGACGGGGGGCTTTACAACAACTTCCCTTGGAAGGATATGGAAGAAATCTACAGGCCGGACTTCATCATCGGAGTCCAGTGCGCACCCGGCAACTACAATATGGATGAGGACAACGCGCTTTCCCTGGCACTCGGCCTGATGATAGACAAGAGCAACTACGACATTCCGGAAGAATCGGGAATCATCCTCAAGGGAGATTATACAAAGTTCGGTATTCTGGAATTCGAGAAGGTGGATGAACTCGTCCAGATGGGTTACGACCTGACACTGGAACATATAGACCAGATAAAGGCAAGGGCGGGGAGGTCTTTCCCTAAGGAGTTGGCCATAAGGAGAAGGGAGGCTTTCAAGCAAAAGCTTCCTGCCATGAGATTCCATCAGGATGTAGTGGTTACAGGAAGCGTCCCGACCGGAACGGCAAGGTTCATACGCAGGACCCTGAGGGAAGACCGCCGGGAGAATTTCGGTTTAGACCAGCTAAGGAAGGGTTATTACAGGGTTATCCAGAGCGGTGTCGTGAACACATTCTTCCCTTCAGTAGCTACCGACAACAATTCGGATTCTCTGTTCACGCTGAAAGTCAGGGCCTCCAGAGCCCATCCACTCAAGCTTAGCGTGGGAGGGAACATATCTACGTCTTCCATCAACCAGATATTCCTCGGAGCTGAATACATCCACGCCGGAATGAATCCGTGGAGACTCAGGGGAAGCGTTAACCTGGGAAAATATTACAGAGGAGCCGCCATAAGATTCCGCCACGATATCGGAGTGAAGCCTTTGGCTTACTACTATGCAGACATCATCGGCCATCAGTACGACTATTACAACGGCAACCAGAATATCCTAAGGGCCAACAAGCTGCCGCAGAACATACAGTTCAAGGAGTTTTTCGCAAGGCTTGGAATGGCAACCCCGCTGTCGCTGAGAAAGAACTCAATAGCCCAGGCCGGAGTTGATATAGGCCGGGCCTACCAGAACTTCTATCTTACTGAGGAATATCTGTCTTCAGACACTCCTGACAAGGGAAGCGCTTTCTTCGTTTCAGCAAAGGTGGTCTTGAAAAAGAACACGCTGGACTATCCTCTTTACCCTACAGCTGGTGTTTTCTGGAGCATAAGGCCGAGATTCACATATGCGGTGGAAGAGTATTCCCCTGGTTCCACAAACCACACGGCAACGGCAATAAAGGGCAAAAAGCACAATATCCCGTCGCTGAGTATAAGTGGTGAGAGATATCTCAGGGCGGATAAAAGTTTCTCTATCGGAGCTTCGTTTGATATGGTTGTGAGTCAGAAGGGCAAGTTTTCAAACTATTACTCAGACCTGATGGCTATGCCTGCTTATCAGCCTGTTCCTCACGCTGCTACCCTGATGATGGAAGGTTACAGAGCCAATTCTTTCGGAGCGGTGGCCATTCATCCGGTAATCAAGTTCGCAGACAAGATCTACCTCCACACCACAGGCGCGTATTTCCAGCCTTACAAGCATATAACCAAAGATGCTGACGGCTGGAGTTTCACTTATTCGGAAAAGATGCCAAGAGGGCACTGGATAGCAAACGCCGCCTTGGTTTGGCAGAGCCCTATCGGGCCGATATCCCTGTCCACGACATATTACAGTCACGGAGAATACAAATGGTATCCGCAGATAAATATAGGACTGCTGTTGTTCAACAAGAAATCCATGGAAGACTGATATGGCAAATCCTCTGAAAAAACTTGCGGGCGAAACCGCCATATACGGGCTTAGCACAATACTGGCCAGAATAATAAACTTCTTCTTCGTGCCTATATACACGAGGATCCTGACAACTGACGGATATGGTTCGTATGCAGAGATAATGAGTTACATCGCCGTATTCCAGGTTGTGCTGGTATTGGGCCTGGAGACGGGATGCTTCAAGTTCGCCTCGAGAGGAACCACATCGGAAGACGGCACGGATAGCGGGGCTGATTCCCTCCGTCACCACACCGTCTTTTCCACCGCCCTTTCCACTGTAACCACCCTTGCGATATTTTTCTTTGCGGCCTGCTGGCTTTTCAGCGGAAATATTTCCTCAGCGATGGGTTATCAGGGATATTCCAAAATGATAATCTATGTTGGAGGAATCCTTGCCCTGGATGCGATAACGGCCATCCTTTTTGCCCGTCTCAGATATCAGCAGAAGGCTCTGAAATTCGCTCTTTTCAAATCCATCAAGATTGTCAGCGAGTTGGGATTCAACCTGCTGCTGTTCTTTGCGGTACCAAGGTTCATGGCCTCCCATCCGGGCAATTTCCTGACGACCTTCATTCCCGAGCAGATTCACTTCTCATATATAATCTTTGCGGTATTCCTCAGCTGCGTCCTGTGTTTCCTGCTTTTCATACCTGACCTTCTGAAAATCAAATTCCGGTTCGACGGGGCCCTATGGAAGAAGATGATGCTCTATTCCCTGCCGCTTATGATTGCAAACCTTCCGGGCATAATCAACGAGAGCGCGGACAGGTTCCTGTTCCGTTTCCTGGTCGGGGACGGAATTACCGGAGACGGCTGGAAGGCGGACCTGGGAGTTTATCAGGCGGCTATCAAACTTGCCGTCATAATGAACCTCTTCATCCAGATGTTCCGTTACGCCGCGGAACCGTTCTTCTTTTCGAGATATAAGGAGAAAGGATCCAATGAACTCTATGCCAAGGTGATGGAGTATTTTGTGGCGTTCTGTATGCTGATATTCCTGGGCATCGTCTTCTATATGGACATCATCGGCCTTATACTTGGCAAGGATTTCCGAAGCGCTCTGGGAACGGTTCCGGTGATGCTTATCGCCTATATGATTCTGGGAATGCTGTTCAACGTATCTATGTGGTACAAGCTCAGCGGCCAGACAAAATATGCCATTGTAATAACGCTTCTGGGATTGGGCGTGACTATAGTGGGCAACCTGATCTTCATGCCGATGTTCTCATACTGGGCATCTGTATGGGTACATCTTGCCAGCTGCCTGGCGATGCTGCTGCTGAGTGCATATCTGGGACAGAAATACTACCCTATTCCATACAGGTGGAAGCAGATCCTTTCCTACATAGCCGTAGGAGTGGTCCTGTATATTGTTGCCGTAGGAGGACAGTTTGCCCTTGAGAAAATTACCGGCAAAACCGCAAACCTCCAGAATACCGGAATGCTTATAGCCAAGCTTGCGTTCAACACCATCCTGCTCGGTGTCTTCCTGGTATTCCTGAAGAAAAAGACAAAAATTAAATTATCACGATGATAGTAAAGATAGTAAACCAGTCTGCCTACCCGCTGCCGAAATACGCCACGGCTCTTTCGGCCGGAATGGACCTTAACGCAAACATAGAAAGCCCGATAGAGCTTCACTCCCTGGAAAGGACGATAGTGCCTACAGGACTTTTCATAGAGCTTCCTCAGGGTTACGAGGCCCAGATCCGCCCAAGAAGCGGACTGGCTGCAAAGCACGGCATAACCGTAGCCAACGCTCCTGGTACCATAGACGCAGATTATCGCGGAGAAATTAAGGTCATACTCGTAAACCTTTCCAAAGAGACTTTCGTCATAAAGCCTGGTGAGAGAATAGCCCAGATGGTTATCGCCAAGTATTCCCAGGTACAATGGCAGCAGGTTGACAAGCTTTCAGAAACTCTCCGGGGAGAAGGCGGATTCGGATCCACCGGGCTTGGAGTCAAGGCCAATAACATTTCCGTCTCCAAGATCTGCTCCAAAGAGGGTAAGCCGGACATTTACAAACTCTACACACTGTATCAGAAAACCACCGGCCTGTGCACCGATACCCGCAAGATTCAGGAAGGATGTATGTTCCTGGCTCTGAAGGGAGAGAACTTCGACGGCAACGATTTCCTCACCCAGGCCCTGGAAAAAGGTGCCGCCTATGTGATTTCCGACAACAAGCAGAAAGCCTCGGCAGCCAAGAAGCAGTTCCCGAAGCGAGTCATAGTCGTGGATGATTCGCTAAGGACCCTCCAGCAACTGGCAAAGCATCACAGACTACAGTTCAAGATTCCGGTAATAGGACTTACCGGCACCAACGGAAAGACAACCACAAAAGAACTTATCAACGCTGTCCTTGCCACAAGATACAAGGTAGTTGCCACGGAAGGTAACCTCAATAATGATATCGGAGTTCCGCTTACGCTTCTGAGAATAGACAAGGACACCGAAGTTGCCGTAGTGGAAATGGGCGCCTCTCATCCTAAGGACATCGCCACCCTGGTTGCCCTGGTATGCCCTTCCTTCGGACTGATAACCAGCATTGGCAAGGCTCATCTCCAGGGTTTCGGATCCCTGGAAGGCGTAATGAAAGCCAAGGGGGAACTTTACGACAACCTGCAGGAACACAAGAAGATAGCCTTTGTAAACACAGACAATCCATTGCTCAGGGAAATGGCTGAGAAGCGGCCGGAAATGCAGATCGTGCCTTACGGCCTTACCAGCAACAGCGCCCGCCTGCTTCCTAACACCGACAAGGATCCGTTCCTCAAGCTGGAGATCGCTGACCCGTCCGGCAGCAAAGGCGGAAAGATGATAAAGATCAAGACCAATCTCATCGGAAGCTACAACAGCGACAATGTACTTGCGGCCATCAGCATAGGAACTTACTTCGCCGTGCCTACTTCTGACGCCGTAAAGGCAATCTCAGCCTATGTGCCGTCAAACAACCGGTCCCAGATGACCAAGACAAAGCACAACGTCCTCATAAAAGACACCTACAACGCCAATCCTACCAGCATGAAGGCTTCTCTGGAAAGTTTCAACGCCCTTCAACTCTCAAGCCGCAAGATGAGCAAGGTGATGCTGCTCGGCGACATGAGGGAGCTCGGCGATGATTCCCAGAAAGAGCACCGCAACATTCTGGACGTTGCCCTGAAGTTCCATCCAGCAAAACTGCTGCTGGTTGGAGAAGAGTTCGCCAAGGCCTACAAGAGCCTCTACGACAAGAACGCGGACTGCATAAAGGAATCCAGGGGCAAAACCGAAGTAATGCTGTTTGAAAACACCCCGGCCCTGGCCGCGTACCTGAAGGACAATCCTCTAAAGGACAAGGCCATACTGATTAAAGGCTCCCACTCCATCGGACTGGAAAAACTGTTTGACCTGCTATGAGAAGATTTGTCTGTCTGATATTCTTGCTTACACTGTCCCTGAGCCTTATGGCCCAGAAGGGCTGGTATCGCGACAAGACAGATCCCCAGCCTACGGTAAATCCGGACAGGACGGTCACTTTCAGGTACTATGCTCCAGGAGCGGATACGGTTGAGGTGAACGGAGATTTCCTCAGCAAGGCGGAAAGGCCGGCCCTGATGAAAAACAACGGCAACGGACTTTGGGAATACACTACCTCAGCCCCAGTAAAGCCGGAGATCTACACCTATTCCTACATCGTTGACAACCAGAAGGTACTGGATCCCCTGAACATGTTTGTCTGGAGAAATATCTCAGACCTTTACAACATCTTCATCGTTCCAGGAGAAAGAACCGATAACTACCAGATCAAGGATGTGCCGCACGGAACTGTAAGTTCTGTCTGGTACAACAGCCCTTACCTGCAGATGAACCGCAGGATGATGGTCTATACTCCAGCCGGTTATGAAAACGGAAGGAGAAAATATCCCGTCCTCTATCTTCTTCACGGGATGGGCGGAGACGAGACAGCCTGGCTGGATTTCGGAAGGGCCGCCCAGATTCTGGACAACCTGATTGCCCAGGGAAAGGCATCGCCGATGATAGTGGTAATGCCTAACGGCAATCCGAGCCAGGAGGCCGCCCCATTGGAAAACTCCACCGGCTACAACCTTCCGCAGTTCTACCTGCCAAAAACTATGGACGGATCGTTCGAGGAGTCTTTCACAGACATAGTTTCCTATGTGGAAAAGAATTACAGGGTCATCAGAAAGAAGTCCGCAAGAGCCATTGCCGGATTGAGCATGGGCGGATTCCACTCTCTGTACATCTCCGCCCTTTATCCTAAGATGTTCGGCTACGTGGGTCTTTTCTCTCCTGCCGTATCTGTCCAGGAAGAGTACAAAGACGTCCCTGTTTATCGCGACATAGACCTGGAACTGAAGGCACAGCTTGAAAAGAACCCGCCGTTCTACTGGATCGGCATAGGGAATGAAGACCCTCTTTACCAGGATGTCACCGCACTTAGAAAAAAGTTCGACCTCTGCGGCTATCCATATACTTACTATGAGTCTGAAGGCGGTCACGTATGGACCTGCTGGAGGATTTACCTTGAAGAATTTTCACAATTACTGTTCAAATAATCATAGACAATGAAAAAGGTTTTACTTGCTCTCTCAGCCCTTTTCCTGATTGCAGCTCTTTATTCTTGCAAGGAGCAGGCTTCAGGATTCTTTTCCGGTGACGTTACCGTAAAGAAATACGAATACCATTATTACGATGCCAGAGTTGCTCCTGAACCTCCGGCTGATTCTGAGTACAAGAACGACGATGATTCTGTCCACATTTCAATTTCCCTGGAGCTGGATCTTCCAGAAGGCAATTCCGCCCTGGCGCACAGGGTCAGGGAATGGGTAAGCGAGCAGATTTCCTTTAACAACCAGTTAAGCAACGGTTTTTTTGCCGGCAATCTGGACGATGCACAGGCCATCGCTGATTTCTACGGAAAAGATTTGCTGCAAACCATTGAAAAAGACATTGAGGCTCCTATCTTCAACGGTCACAGGAGCATAGACATTACCGCAAGCAAGTATTACGAGAATGACAAGTGCGTTACCTGGCTGTTCACCATATACGAATATATGGGTGGAGCCCATCCTTCCCAGACTGCATACGGCGCAACTTTCAGGAAATCCGACGGAAGAATGTTCGGCAACGACATGTTTTCCCCTGACTGGGATAACCGCAATAAACTGGACTCGCTGATAGTTGAAAGCCTGTGCGCATATTTCAGCGAAGGTGTTGACGAAAAGATAGACGATGATCAGCTCTTCCACGAATTTACCAATGAAAAAATCACTGAAACGATGGTTGCCCTTCCTAAATACGGCCCGTGGTTCAGCCAAACTGGCGTAGAATTCGTTTACCAGCAGTACGAGATTACCGCTTACGCTTTCGGAATGCCTTCGTTCACACTTCCTTACGAAAAGGTGAAGGGCTTTCTCACCCCTGCCGCCGCGGATCTGGTGAAATAAAACAATCGTTGATCAAAAAACTGTTACAGATATGAAAAAGACATTATCAATTATTGCCGCGCTGACCATTGCAGCAGCCATTGCCGGTTGCAAGAACTCTTCTTCCAGCGATCCTTTTGAAACCGGAGAGTTCCTCACCGAAAACGCCAAGTACAACTGTGAGGAAAAGTTCTGGCTCACCCTCACAGAAAAGTATGACGACCAGGACAGTACCGAAATTATGGTTTCTCTCGACATCGACTGGCCAAAGGAGACAGGCAAGAACATTGTTTCCGTAAATGCCGTAAGGGACTGGATCAAAGAACACCTCAGTTTCCTCAACGAATACAAGAATGTCTATGAAGGGAACATGAACGATGCCGATGCCATAACAAAGTTCTACGGAGATTCCTATAAGGAACGCTTTGAAGCTACAGACGATTTCCCTGCTCCGGCACTGAGCTTCGACATCCAGGTCAAGAAGGAGTTTGAGAACGACAAGTGCGTTACTTACACCTATCTCCTCGACCAGTATCTTGGCGGCGCCCACGGCGGCAGAACCCATTACGGGGCAACCTTCCGCAAGTCTGACGGCAAGATAATGACAAACTTTATCACCAACAACGATTCCAGCGACGAAGGCCTGAACAACATCATCAAGAAAGGCCTTATGAAGTACTGGGAGATAGACAACGAGGAGACACTTTACGAATACACCTGGGAGAACGCTGTTACCAAATACTACGCAAAACTGCCAGACCATTCTCCTTGCTTTGTGAAGGACGGTCTTCTTTTCAGCTATCAGGAATACGAGATAGCAGCCTATGCTGCCGGCGCTCCTGAGTTCATTGTTCCTTACGCAGAGATAGAAAAGTACCTCACCCCTTCAGCCGCCGACCTGCTGAAATAATTACTTGATCTTGTAGCGGGGGCGGAAGTTGCGGGTTTCAAGCTTGCGGAGCTTGCCGCCTATGAGTTTACGGCGTATCTGGGATACGCGGTCGATGAACATGTGGCCTTCAAGATGGTCAAGCTCATGTTCCACCATACGGCAGCCGAAGCCGTCGAAGGATTCGGTCACCTCTTCCTTTTTCTCGTTGAAATACTTTACGGTTATCCTCTTCGGGCGGGTGACGTTGCAGTTTATGTCCGGAACGCTAAGGCATCCCTCTGAATAGTCTGCGGTCTCTTCGCTCTTTTCCGTGATCTCGGGATTTATCATAACTCTCTTGAAATCCTTGAGTTCAGGATAGTCGTCAGCGATGTCCGTACCGTCCACGATAACGATTCTGAGGCTTTTGCCAACCTGAGGGGCGGCGATGCCCACGCCGTCGGCGTTTTTCATTGTCTCGTACATATCGGCGATCAGCTGGTCCAGGCCTTCCATGTTAAGGTCTACCGGCTTTGCAATTTCTCTGAGGACAGGCTGTCCGTAAACGTATATCGGGAGTATCATATTCTTTGTGTTATTCTGTTATAGTTTCTTTCTGGTTGGCCTTTCGGTCAAGATATGACTGGAGGATCAGCACGGCGCTGATCTTGTCCGCATTGCCTTTTACTCTGCGGTCGGACTTTTTCATTCCGCCATCAATCATGGTACGGTGAGCGATCGTGGAGGTGAACCTCTCGTCCTCCAGCTCCACCGGAATATCGGGAAAAGCCTTCTTGAGTTGCTTGAGGAAAGCGTCCACGAACTTCAGGTTTTCGCTCGGGGTGTTGTCCAGATTCTTGGGATATCCGACTACAAACAGTCTGACGGTCTCTTTCTGGGCGTAGTTTTTCAGATAATCAATTATCTTTGCACTTGGCACGAAGTCAAGGGCAGAGGCAAAGATTCCTAGAGGATCGCTTTGGGCAACCCCGGTACGCTTTCTTCCGTAATCTATGCCGAGAACTCTCTCCATCTGACAGGTGCAAAGTTAAATGAATTTATGTTAAAATCGCTCTCTGGAAAATATCATCTGGAATTAAGCAAGCGGAGCCTTCTGCTCTATGTCCTGATAGGCGCTGTCACCGCTTTCATCTTGAGTTTCCTGATAATCTCCATCACTCCGCTGAAAAAACTCATACCGGGTTATCCTACGGAGCAGACCCGGCGGGAAATGATACAGAACCGCATTATGCTGGATTCCCTCAAGCAGGAAATCCTCCAGTGGGAAAAGCAGATGCAGGATATGCAGATGATAACCTCAGGCAGAATCCCCCAGCAGGAAAAACAAAACGAAAACCCGTAAGATGGAACAGAAAAGAAGGATAGCCATACTCGGGTCCACAGGATCCATCGGCACCCAGGCTCTGGATGTGATTTCTCATCATCCCGATTTGTTCCAGGTGGAAATGCTCTCCGCCGGAAGCAATGCCGAACTTCTGATAGCCCAGGCAAGGAAGTTCAATCCAAATGCCGTGGTCATCTGCAACAAGGACAAATACAAGGAAGTCAAGGACGCCCTCGAACCTTTGGATATAAAAGTATTCGCGGGAGTTGAAAGCGCTGGAGATCTCGCCGGAGGAAACAATGTGGACATAGTCCTGGCTTCGATGGTAGGTTTTTCCGGACTGGCTCCTACCATCTCCGCGATGAAAAAAGGCAAGGTCATAGCCCTTGCCAACAAGGAAACCCTGGTTGCGGCTGGAAGCATCATCAGCCGTCTCAGCCGTGAATGCGGAAGTCCTCTGATTCCGGTTGACAGCGAACATTCCGCTATCTTCCAGAGCCTTCAGGGAGAAAGGGCCCAGATAGAGAAACTCCTTCTTACGGCAAGCGGAGGACCTTTCTTCAATCTTCCGGCAGAGAAGTTCAACGATATAACAGTGGAGCAGGCTCTCAATCATCCTAACTGGAAAATGGGCAGCAAGGTTACCATCGATTCCGCATCTATGATGAACAAGGGTCTGGAGATAATGGAAGCCGCCTGGCTGTTCAACATCCCGGTGGAAAAGATAGAGGTAGTGGTTCACCCACAGAGCATAATCCACTCTATGGTGCAATTTTCCGACGGAAGCATAAAAGCCCAGCTCGGATACCCGGACATGAGAGTCCCTATCCAGTACGCCCTTTCCTATCCGAATCGCATAGACCTGGATACCAAGCGCATAAGCTTCCCCGAACTCAAACAGCTCACATTCTTCTCCCCGGACCTCGAGAAATTCCCTTGCCTGAGGATAGCTTACGATTCCTTCAAAAAGGGAGGCAATATCCCTTGCGCAATGAATGCAGCCAACGAAGTGGCGGTTGCTTCTTTCCTCAGGGGAGAAATAAAGTTCACCCAAATACCTCTCGTTATAGAAAAAACACTGGAAAAGTGTAATTTTGTCGCCTCGCCTTCGGTAGAAGATATCTTCTCCACGGACAGACAGTCCAAAGAAAGGGCGCAGGAGGTATTAACACAGATCAGATAATTATGGCAATTTTCATGAAGATATTGCAAGTGGTGCTGGCTCTCAGCCTGCTTGTCCTCGTACACGAATTCGGACATTATTTCTTTGCCCGCCTGTTCAAGATCAAGGTGGAGAAGTTTTACCTGTTCTTCGATGCGGGATTCGCCCTTTTCAGATGGAAACCCAAGAAATCGGATACCGAATACGGAATCGGTTGGCTGCCTCTGGGAGGCTATTGCAAGATTGCGGGAATGATAGACGAGTCCATGGACAAGGAACAGATGAAAAGCGAGCCGCAGCCGTGGGAGTTCCGCAGCCATCCGGCCTGGCAGAGATTCTTTGTACTGTTCGGAGGAGTCTTCTTCAACGTGATCCTTGCCGTGGTTCTCTATACCTGCATAATGGCATCCTGGGGGGAGGAATATATCAAAAACTCTGACGTTGACACAGGTATCGCCACCAACAGCCTGGGACGCGAGATCGGTTTCCGTAATGCCGACAAGGTCTTGGGATTCGACGGAAAGCCTGTTGAGAAATTCGATGAACTCCGTCTTCAGCTCATCCAGGACCAGGCCAGGACCGCTACCGTGGAAAGAGGGGGAGAAAGCAAGGAAATCAGCATTGACCCGATATACATGCCGGCAATCCTGGAGAGTGCAGACTTGTTCGAGTACGGAATCCCGTTTGTCGTGGCTGAAGTTCCGGACACTTCCATAAACGCCTCCGCCGGACTTATGAAGGGAGACAGGCTTCTGGCCCTGAACATTCCGGCCCAGGACAGCACCGGTAAAGACACCACCCTGCTTTCTGAAGGCAGGACACTGATGTTCACGGAGGTTCTGGAATTCATTTCCGCCCATCCTGGAAGGCAGGCAATGGCAACCGTGCAGAGAGATGCGGACAGTCTCCAGCTCCTTCAGATTCCGCTTCAGATAAGCCCGGAAGGTCTCTTTGGCGTTGTGGTTGACGCAGACCTTTCCAAATTCTACAAGGTTACGGAGAAGAATTACACCTTCCTAGAGGCCATTCCGGCAGGAATCAAGAAAGCCGGGGAACAGATAAGCAATTACTGGAAACAGCTCAAGCTGATATTCACGCCAAAGACCAAGGCTTACAAATCCGTTGGAAGTTTCATCGCGATAGGACAAATATTTCCAGGTTTCTGGAACTGGAGGGCTTTCTGGAGCATCACGGCCTTCCTGTCCATAATGCTGGCAGTACTGAACATCCTGCCTATTCCGGCTCTGGACGGCGGGCACATACTGTTCACCCTGTATGAAATGATCACGGGAAGAAAACCTAGTGACAAATTCCTGATCGCCGCCCAGACAGTGGGAATGATACTTCTGATAGGCCTTATGATACTGGCTTTCGGAAACGACATTTTCCGTCTTCTGAAATAGTTTGATATTTTATTGATATTGAGGAAAGGGTTTCTGGCCCTTATTATGATATTTTTGTAGGGTAAAAAGATACTGCTATGCGTAAAAGTTTGTTTTTGCTCGCCATTGCGGCTTTCGCCCTTGCCTCCTGCGGAAATAGCGACGATTCCGCCTACATGAAGACGGTAAACGGCAAGGCCGGAGAGGTTATTGTCATACTCGACAAGACCAACTGGGATTCCGAAGTAGGAACTTCCGTAAGGGATGTCCTGGGGAAGGATTACCCAATGCTTCCACAGAGAGAGCCTTCTTTTACCCTCATAAACATCAATGAGAACGCTTTCTCAGACCTTTTCAAGGGACACCGTAACATCCTTTATTTCAACATCAGCGATAAGGTCGCCGAGAATGGTGTTTTCGTCAAGAGGAACGTCTGGGCCCAGCCTCAGATCGTCATAACCGTGGACGCCAGGGACGCCCGCACCGCGGATTCTCTGGTAAAGGCAGACGGAGAGGTCATCTTCAGCGCCATAGACCAGATTGAGAAGGAAAGGATAGCCCGTTCTTCCAAGAAATTCGAGGAAAGCTCCATACGAAGCGTGGTTGCCGAGAGATTCGGCGGATCCCCTTATTTCCCTAAGGGATACTCCATAAAGAAGGTTGCAGACGGTTTCATCTGGATTTCCAGCGAGAAAACCTACATCAACCAGGGTATCCTCATCTACACCATCCCGTTCGACGGAGTCCAGTTCCCGTCTCTGGAAACGGTCATCGCCGAGCAGAACGAGGTGCTCAAGAACAATGTTCCGGGAATGTTTCCTAACAGTTATATGACAACTTCCACCGCAATCACCCCAACTATGACCTCCTACAAGTACAAAGACAAGAGCTATGTGGAAATCCGGGGCCTCTGGGAGGTTGCGAACGATTATATGGGCGGTCCGTTCGTGGAACACGTACTTTACTCCAAAGATCCTAATAAACTCCTTGTGATTCAGGGGTTTGTCTATGCTCCGCGATATAAGAAGAGAAATCTGGTCCGTCAGGTGGAAAGTGTAGTTTATTCATTTGATTGGGCAGAAAATTTTCAGAATAAATAAATTTTTATATCTTTGCGCCCCAATTGGTCGGTTCGTCTAACGGTTAGGACACAAGATTTTCATTCTTGTAATAGGAGTTCGATTCTCCTACCGACTACAGAATTCAAAAACAAAAACATTATTTATGGCAAATCATAAGAGTGCAGAAAAGCGCGTTCGCCAGACCGCAAAGCGCAAGGAGCATAACCACTATTATGCAAAGACTGCCCGCAATGCCATCAAGGCTTTGAGGGAGACAACAGACAAGAAAGAGGCTGAGGAGAAACTTCCTAAGATGGCCGCTATGCTGGACAAGCTCGCAGCAAAGGGTGTCATCCACAAGAACAAGGCTTCCAACCTCAAGAGCGGTCTTGTAAAGCACGTGGCAAAGCTCGAAGAAGCTGCAAAGTAGTAAATCGTACAAAAACCGAAAGTTTTTTACTTTCTTAAGATTTACACTGCAGCGAATTTACTGTTTTGCATGGCGTTACAGAAAAACTTCCCGACTTTCGGGAAGTTTTTTTATTTGTAATGCCATGAAAAAGAACCTATCAAGGATCTCCAGCTGGGACTTGAGCCAAAGGCCCAGGGAAAAATTCGTACAGAAAGGGGCTCAGGCCCTGAGCACGGAAGAACTCATCGCGATTATCATTTCAAGCGGAACTCCGGAAAAGAATGCGGTGGAGCTTGCCCGGGAAATCCTGGACGCCGCCTCAAACGATCTTGCCCGGCTTTCCCGTTTTTCTGAAGAGGATTTCAGAAGTTTCCCGGGAATCGGCTTGGGAAAGGCTGTAAAACTTATGGCCGTATTCGAGATATCCAGGCGTTCCCAAGTACAGGAAGCCCCGCCTCTTCCGCAGATATATTCCTCCGCGGCCGCAGCCCAGACAATCGCCCCTATGCTTAAAGACCTGACCCACGAGGAGTGCTGGATAATGTACCTCAACCGCAGCAACCGGCTGATTTCCCAGGAAAAACTGAGCAGTGGAGGCATAGGCGCCACCGTTATGGACACCAAGATGATCCTCAAGAAAGCCATGGGCAAGCTTGCAAGTTCCATCATCCTGGTCCACAATCACCCGAGCGGGAACCGTACTCCCGGCAAGGAAGACATCATCCAGACCCGCAAGCTCAAGGAAGCTGCGTCAGCCTGCGACATATGCCTTATGGACCACCTAATCATTGCCGGAAGCAGTTATTTCTCCTTTTCAGACGACGGTGCATTGTAGATTTTGTTTATCTTTGCTTTAAACAAAACAAAACATGTTATGAAAATCGTAAACCTCTGCGAAAAGAACTCCATCGTCTGCCAGTATCTGGCAGAGCTCAGGGACAAGAAAATCCAGAAGGACAGCATGCGTTTCCGCCGCAATATGGAAAGGATCGGAATGTATGCAGCAATGGAGATAAGCAAGACCCTTAACTACCAAGACACCGAGATAGCCACTCCGCTTGGCATCGCCCAGTGCAAGACATTGGCTGACAAGGTAGTGATTTCATCCATAATGAGAGCTGGCCTTACCCTTCACAACGGAGTGCTGGAAGTATTTGACAAGGCGGAGAATTCGTTCATAGCGGCCTACCGCAAATACGGGAATGACAACAAGTTTGTAATCCAGATGGAATATATGAGCCGTCCTCCTATGGAAGGGAAGGTTCTCATAATCACGGACTGCATGATTGCAACCGGAAGCTCCCTGATGCTGGCTTACAACAAGCTCATAGACGAAGGAGAGCCTATCCATACCCATATAGTGGCATCCATATGCAGCGAGGCTGCTTTAAGGTATCTTTCAAAGCAGTTGCCTCACAAGAGGGTTACATTGTGGATCGGAGCGGTGGACGAGGAGCTTACAAACAAAGCCTACATCATCCCGGGTCTGGGAGATGCAGGAGACCTTGCCTACGGCGAGAAGATTTAGATTACAGGGAGAAAACCTTTTCTCCGTTGATCCAGGTGCCGGTAACTACAGTTTCCGGCACTTTCTTTTCATCAGCCGTGAAGAAATCAATGTCCGTGGTGACGAAGTCAGCTACCTTGCCGGCCTCGATGCTGCCCTTCGATGCTTCTTCATTGGTAGAGCGGGCTGCCCATATCGTCATTGACCTCAGGGCTTCTTCCTTTGTCAGGGCATTCTCCATCTGGAACCCTTCTTCAGGCTTGAATTCCAGATTTTTGCGGAACACGGCCGCAAAGAATGTATAGATTGGAGTCACGTGCTCTATCGGGAAGTCCGTTCCACTCGGAAGCCATCCGAGCTGAGCCAGAAGCTCTTTGTAACGGTAGCCTGTGCGGATACGGTCTCCCAACCTTTCCTTAGCCCAGAACATATCGGATGTGCAGTGAGTCGGCTGCACGGAAGGAATCACAGAATACTGACGGAAACGGTCCAGATCCTCATCGGCGACGATCTGGGCGTGCTCAATCCTCCATCCCAGGTCATTAGGACCCTTGAGAAGCTCTGAATACACATCCAGGGCGGAAGCAACCGCAGCGTCACCGATGCAGTGGGTGGCAACCCTGAAACCGTGCTCATAGCACCACTGGCAGTAACTCTTGAAACGGTCATAGGCATAGAAGTCCAAACCTTTCCATCCCGGCATGTCGGAATAGTCTTCCTTCAGAAGGGAACCTCTTGAGCCCAGAGCACCATCGCGATAAAGCTTATAGGTATCCACCTTCACCCTACCCTGGGTGAAAGGAGAGGTTACTTTCTCAAAATTCTCCTCCGTAGGAAGCGGCCAGGCATCAACCCTGAGCTTAAGCGATCCTTCAGAATCCATGCGAAGCAGGGTCTGGAGAGTCCCATATTCCTCCTCAGCATCGCAGACTGAGGTTAGACCATAGCGGAAACATTCTTTCTGGGCTTCCATCAGAGCAGCATCCAGACTGTCCTTGTTAACAGGAGAAAGATCCGTACGGAACCTTACGCACATATTCTCCATAAAGATTCCGGTAAACTTTCCTCCGCTGATCTTGCATTCTCCCTTGTCCAGTTTTTTGTCATTTACATCAAGTCCCAAAGCTTTTATGGCAGCCTCGTTAGCCAGTACGGCATGCCCGTCTATCCTTACAAGACAAACCGGAATATCAGGGAACTCCCGATTGAGAAGCTTATTGTCAGGAAGGTTTTTGTTTTCCCAGAGATTCTGGTCCCAGCCAGCTCCGGTCAGGATTTTGATACCTGGATGCTTGGCGTGAAAATCCTTCACCCTCCCGACAACCTCTTCCAGGCTCTTGCTGCCCTTCAGGTCTGCCGACATCAGATCCACTCCCAGTTCCAGAAGATGGCAGTGAGCGTCGATCAGGCCGGGATAAACGGCCCCGCCTTTAAAGTCTATAACGTTGTCGGAGGTGTAATTATCCTTAACCTCTTCCGTCGTACCAACAAACAGGAACTTGCCGTCTTTTACGGCGAATGCCTCAGCGATGCTGAAAGCGGAATCCACGGTATAAATCACTCCGTTTATTCCGATAAGGTCTGCCTTTGTCTTCATTGTGCAGGATTGAGAAAAAGCCATCCCGAAAAACAGGACGGCGGCTATTATTCTAAGATGTTTCATATTTCCCTTCTCATTCGGGCGATAGGAATGTCCAGCTGGCTACGGTACTTGGCTATGGTTCGTCTGGAAATCTTGTATCCCTTGTCCGTCAGCAAATCAACAAGTTCTTCGTCCGTAAGAGGATTGGACTTGTCTTCGTTTTCCACGCTCTGCTGGAGAATCTTCTTGATTTCACGGGTGGAAACCTCCTCGCCGGAATCGGTGACCATACCTTCGGAGAAGAAATGCTTCAGGGGATAGATGCCGAAAGGTGTCTGGACATATTTGCTGTTGACCACTCTGGAAATTGTGGAGATGTCGAGGCCGGTAATCTCAGCGATATTCCTAAGCACCATCGGTTTGAGCTTTGTGTCATCTCCATCCAGGAAATAATCCATCTGGAAATTCACTATGGCGTTCATGGTTTTCTGCATGGTATCCTGGCGGCGGCGAATAGCCTCCTGGAACCACTTGGCGCTGTCCAGCTTGTTCTTTACGAAACTGGTGGCCTCCTTCTCTGCCTTGGTGCTGTCCTGCCTTTTCTCCACATATCTCTCATAATCCTTGTTGACCTTGATCTGCGGAATCTTCAGTTTCGGCAGGGAAACTGTCAGACGGCCGTCCTCGTTCTCCAGGATAAAGTCCGGCACGATCTGCATTGTCTGGTCCGTATAGGAATCATCCACCTGGCCTCCAGGATGAAGATAGAGCTTGCGGATCTCGTCATAAGCGTCCTTTATCTCATCCTCCGAAATGGAAAGCTTGGCCATTATCTTCTCGAAATGCTTCTTGGTAAACTCCTCGTAATAACCATCCAGGATCCTGATGGCATTCTCCACCTCCGGAGTGCGGTTCTCCTTTGCCCGAAGCTGCAGCAGCAGGCATTCCCTGGTGTTGCGGGCTCCAACCCCTACCGGATCCAACTGCTGGATGTCTTCCGTCAGGATGCTTTCAAGCTCCTTCACGTCGGTTTCTATATTCAGGCGGAGATATATGTCATTGGCCAGAGACTCCAGGTTCCTGGAAAGATATCCGGTGGAATCCAGGCTGCATATCATAAAGGCTGCAAGATTCTTGCGGCGCTCATCCATATGCCTGTATCCCAACTGGCTGAGTAAAGACTGATAGAAGCTTTCCTTTACCGAGAACGTATTGTATTCCGGCCTTTCGTCACGTCCGCGATTGTTGATGTAAAGCCGGTAGGAAGGTATGGAATCGTCCTTGACCTCATTGAGGGATACCTTCTTGCGTTCCTGGGGATTCTCCTCCATCTCGGTCTCAACGGGATCTTCCAGCACAGGATTCTCCTCTATCTCCTTCTGGATCCTTTGCTCAAGTTCCACCAGCGGAAGCTCCAGGAGCTTGATAGTCTGGATCTGGATAGGAGTCAGAGTCTGCGTCTGGACAACTTTCTGCCCGATGCCCATTCCCGTTTTTGAACCTTCCATTGCCATTTGGAACAAAGATACTATTTTTTTTAATTTTGTCCTCTAAATAAAAGTCCATAAAGCAACGCAGAATGGAACCTATCAACCTGAAGGAAGTAATCAGAAAGAAAAACCCGAAGCTTGCCAAAAAGCTTCCCGGATTCGTTATCTGGATACTCGGGAAAATCATACATCTGAAAGAAATAAACCAGATACTGGAAAAATACGGAGACCTTAAGGGGCTGGATTTTGCCAACGGGGTTCTGGAACACCTGAATGTCAAGAACAACCTCAATATCCTCCATCCGGAAAAGTTCAGGGAGGGAGAAAAATACGTCTTTGTCAGCAACCATCCTCTCGGAGGTCTGGACGGATTGATAATAACCACGGAACTCAGCAAAAGGTTCGGTCCTTCCAAATTCCTGGTCAACGATATCCTTATGAACCTGGAACCCCTCCAGGAACTATTTGTGCCGGTGAACAATCTGGGTACCGCAGGTGGAAAGCAGGTCCGCGGAGTTATGGACCTCTACAGCTCGGACTACAACGTACTCAATTTCCCTGCCGGAGCCTGTTCAAGGCTTATCAAGGGCAAAATCCAGGACCTGGAATGGAAAAGGAGTTTTGTCCGCCAGGCTTCAAACAGCGGCCGCAGCATAGTGCCTATGCATTTCAAAGGCAAGAATTCCAGACTTTTCTACTGGTCTTCAAAAATCAGGATGGCCTTGGGAATAAAGTCTTTCATAGAGATGATCCTCCTTCCTCACGAGATGTTCCGCCAAAGGAACAAAACCTTCCTGCTTACCATCGGTGACCCTATAACCCCTGAGGAAATCACAAATTCAAATGAGACCCCTCAACAGTGGTGCGACAAAATAAGAGAGATAGTTTACAGTTATGGAGAAAGTAATCCAGCCAATAGATAGAGATCTCATCAAAAGGGAGCTCACGCCTGAAAAATTCATAGGCAAGACCCGCAAGGGAGACAATATGATCTTTGAGGTCACCGCAGAGGATTCTCCATTCACCATGAGAGAAATAGGAAGGCTCCGCGAAATCTCCTTCCGCCTTGGTGGCGGAGGAACCGGGAAGGCCTGTGACATCGACGAGTTTGATACCGACCCTCACGACGCCTACAAACAGCTTCTGGTATGGGATACCGATAATCAGGAGATAATAGGAGGTTATCGCTATATCGTTTGCAGCGCACTTCCTACCGAAAAAATGGCAACCACGGAAATTCTCTCTTTCTCCGACCAGTTCAAGAAGGAATATCTGCCCTGGACAATCGAACTGGGCAGGTCTTTCATCCAGCCGAATTACCAGAGCGCAAACATCCGTCGAAAGAGCATCTACGCCCTCGACAATCTCTGGGACGGTCTTGGAGCCCTCGTGGCCAAATACGAGAACATTAAGTATTTCTTCGGCAAGGTCACGATGTATACCGGATACAACAGCAGGGCCAGGAATACCCTTCTCTGCTTCCTGCACAAGTACTTCCCGGATCCGGACCATCTGGTTACCGCCTACAAACCTCTCGAGGGCATCGCTGAGGATCCTTATATCAATTCCCTTTTCGAGGGCCTTGAATACAAGGAAGCCCTCAAGGTAATGCAGAAAGAGCTGAAGGCCAACGGGGAGAACATTCCTCCGCTGATTCATTCATATATGAACCTGTCCCCTTCCATGAAGGTGTTCGATACCGCCATCAACGACTATTTCGGCGGTGTAGAAGAGACCGGAATACTGATAAAGATCTCAGATATCTATCCCGAGAAGATAGACCGCCACGTCAAGCCTATCCGCAGATGGGCCCTGGACAAAAAATACAAGTGGTGGAACAGGTTTAAAAAGCATACCAACCGATAGCCGAGCGCACTACCTTGGCCTGCCGGTAAGTGGAAGAGATGTCATGAAGGATTTTCATGGCATCGCTTTTTGTTCTGAAATCCCCTATGTGGACCATAAAGAACGGTGCTTTGTATGAGCGGTAAACATTCAGGCTGGGATATGTATTCTTCAGCGATCCGGCGATACCGGAAGAAGCTCCCCTCGCATTCTTTCCGTTGCTGGAATAGACGAGTATCTTGTAGCCGTAACTTTTCTTGGAAGAGGCTGAAGCATTGTAGCGGTCAAAGGCCTGCCTGACCTGGTCAGTCTGGTCTATAACCGCACTACCGCCTCCTTCAGAAGAAAGCAATGAGAACACGGAGGTATTTACCAGGGACGAATCGACAAGACTCAAGTCCTTTACGGCCGTGGTGTCCTGGGCTCCCAAATTCAGGGAAAAGGCTAATGCGAAAACCGCCAGCAAAAATATTCTCTTCATAACGTTACTTTTTCCAAACGGAACGGGCTTGCTTTATCAAATCCGCCACAGGTATGTTTTTCTTCTCCATGGGTACCATGAAGAGTCCGGATCCCGCCATAGCACTCAAATCCACTGTAAAGTCCTTGTAATCAGGACGGACTCCTCTCTGGAACTGTTCCAGGAAGAACAACGCGTTTTCTACTGTAACCCTAACCTTTATACGGTTGGAGGAAATGCTTCTTGGCGAAAGCTCCACCTCATCGTCTGAGGTAATGGTTGCTATCTGCTTGCCATTCTGATAGACATATCCCGTCATTCTCCTGACCTTGACCTTTGCTCTCAGGGGATTGTCCACATCAACCATCAGCACGGCATCCACACTTTTAAGGGAAGAAGGAGTCACTTTCTCCAGCTTTATGCCTTTAACCTGTATGTCCTTGTACCTGTCTGCACACGATGGCAATAGCCAAACCATGGCAAAAGCAGCCAGCAAAAACAAAAAGGCTCTATTTCTTGGCACAACAATTCTCACACCACAAAGTTAAAAATCTTATCTTTGTCAAGCAAATACTGCAAAATGGACCTTAAAATTTACATAGAGACATACGGATGCCAGATGAATGTGGCAGATTCCCAGGTTGCCTCAGCCATACTGAAAGCTTCCGGCTGCAGCTTTACGGAAGATATCACCCAAGCGGATGTTATCCTTGTCAACACCTGTTCCGTCAGGGACAACGCTGAAAAAAGGGTGTTGGGACGCCTGGATGTATTCCGTCTGGAAAAGAAGAAACGCAACGTTACCGTTGGAGTTCTTGGCTGTATGGCCCAGAGACTCAAGGAAAGACTTCTGGAAAACCCGGCCGTGGACTTTACCATAGGACCCGATTCCTACCGTAGCCTGCCTGCCGTGATTTCTTTCATCCGCGACCATGGAGGAAAGATGACGGAAACCAATCTTTCCATACAGGAGACTTACGCAGACATCGAGCCTGTCAGAACAGACAGCAACGGCGTTTCCGCCTTCATCTCCATAATGAGGGGCTGCAACAACCTCTGCTCCTACTGCATCGTGCCTTTCACAAGAGGAAGGGAAAGAAGCCGTGATCCTAAGAGCATTGTCGCTGAGGCGGAACAGCTTGCAAAAGAAGGTTACAAAGAAATCACACTTCTCGGACAGAACGTGGATTCCTACAACTGGACAGACCCGGAAAACACCACCCGCAAGGTTAATTTCTCCCAGCTTCTGGAACTTGTCGCCATCGCCTGTCCAAAGATGAGGATCCGTTTCCAGACCTCTCATCCTAAGGATATCCGCAAAGGAGTACTCTACACCATGGCGATGTATCCTAACATCTGCCCTCACATCCATCTGCCGGTCCAGAGCGGAAGCACCCGTCTTCTGCAGAAGATGAACCGTAAATACACCAGGGAAGATTATCTTCAGAAGATCAGTGATATCAGAAACATTATGCCGGACTGTGCCATAACCACCGATATCATTGCCGGATTCTGTTCGGAAACCGAGGAAGACCACAAGCAGACACTGAGCCTTATGCAGGAAGTGCAGTACGACAGTGCCTTCATGTTCCAGTATTCCCAGAGGCCTGACACCCTTGCCGCCAAAAGATATCCGGACGATGTTCCTGAAGAGGAAAAGACACGCCGTCTCAACGAGATCATAGCTCTCCAGAACACTCTCAGTCTCAAATCCAACCAGAAATGTATCGGCCAGACCTACCAGGTCCTTGTTGAGGGGCCTTCAAAACGTTCTGAAGACCAGATGACGGGCCGTACTCCTCAAAACAGGTTCTGCGTATTCGATGCCAAAGACGCCAAACCGGGAGACTTTGTCTGGGTCAAAATCCTCACCTGCACCCAGGCCACCCTTATGGGAGAAATCGTGGAACAACCCAAATCGCTGATAGAAAAAGCTGAAGAAACAATAGAAGAAGGTCTCAACGAAATCAAGGAAAAAATCAAAAAACGCATTATCCGCAGCAAAAAGCCAAATAACAAATAATCCTAAAAATCCATAGATATGACAAAGATGCTCACCAGATACAAGGGCAACCTCCGCAACGAGGTCACCCATCTCCAGAGCGGAACAACCATCCTCACCGATGCTCCTCTGGACAACCACGGCAAGGGAGAGAGCTTCTCCCCCACTGACCTTCTGGCCTCTTCCCTGGGCTGCTGCATGCTCACAATTATGGGCATCAGCGCAGAAAGCTACGGCTTCACCCTTGAAGGCACCACTGTAGAAACTGAAAAGATAATGGGCACAGACCCTAGGCGTGTCGTTGAAATAAAGATAGACTTCCACTTCCCTGAAGGCAGCAATTTCACCCCTCAGCAAAAGCGAGTCATCGAGTCTGCCGCCAAGACCTGCCCTGTCGCCAACAGCCTTCACCCTGACCTGAAGAAGACCATCAATTTCAATTGGTAGGTTTTTTTACATATCTTTGCAGTCCTTTGAGACAATCTGACAATTGATGCCCGGATGGCGGAATTGGTAGACGCGCTGGTCTCAAACACCAGTGGGGTAAAACCTGTGCCGGTTCGATCCCGGCTCCGGGTACAAGAAAGACTTTGTAAGTTGCTCATTTTCAAGCACCATACA
>JAEEGH010006255.1_pt1 | contig 29259 bp, 23 predicted proteins | sample 9134181 | NCBI WGS metagenome assembly JAEEGH01 (sample SAMN16246544, study PRJNA631951) | gut metagenome | biome: gut microbiome; feature: rumen; material: DP-attached | host: Bos | place: Iran: Karaj | collected 2018-10 | reverse complement strand
GACCTTTTGTCGAGGGCATCTGCGGCAGGCGTAAAGCGCATCCTCATCCCCGGAGATTCCGAGGAGACATCGCGAAAGGCAGTTGCCATGTGCGAAGATCTTAACGGTCAGAGCGGCGTCGAGCTGTTCTGCTCGGTGGGCGTTCATCCGCACGAGGCAAAAGACTACACGGATGCCACTGACGAATACCTCAGGGGAGAACTCGAGCACCGCAAAGAGAAGAGGATCTGCGCGCTTGGCGAGATCGGCCTGGACTATTACTATGACCTGTCACCGCGCGATGTTCAGCAGGACGTATTCAGAAGACAGCTTCAGATGGCATATGAACTTGATATTCCCATCATCCTTCACGAGAGGGATGCCACGGGTGACTGCCTGGATATCCTCAGAGAATTTGCCGGCAGGGGACAGCTGCGCGGCAATCCCGGCGTATGCCACTGCTGCTCGATGTCGCCTGAGGCCGCAAGAGAGATAGTTAAGCTCGGGTTCTACATAGGATTCGACGGACCTCTGACCTTCAAGAACAACAAGAAGGGTCCGGTTCTGGCGCAGGAGACTCCTGAAGACCGCATCGTAATAGAGACCGACAGTCCGTATCTTACTCCGGAACCCAACAGGGGTCTGCAGAATGAGCCCTGCTTCGTGCCTTACGTGGCGCAGAAGCTCGCCGAGATACGCAACACGGATATTGAGAGAATTGCAGAAATAACTTATCATAACGGCAGTATGTTGTACGAGATATAAGGGAGGACCTCATGTCGCAGTTATCAAGGAAAGACGTTGTTCTTATAGTAGTCACCGCCATATTGTTCATTATCATGGTGGGCGGATTCATATATGACAATAACGGGGCTCTGCTCGACAGGACCAATCTTATACCTATATCCAAAGACGAGAATCTCGAAGTCGTCAAGATGGAGAAGGTGGGATTCCTCTATTCCAGATCATCCTATGAGGCCAAGATCCGCATCAAGGATGGAATGTGGCAGCAGTATATCGATGTCATCTATACATATTACGAAGGTTCCGGCATGATCATGATGACTTCTGACTTTGAAGACTATAAGCAGGTAACTTTGAATGAAGTCAACGTTAAGCCTTCTCCGTCTGCAGATTCTTATGTATTCATCTTCGGTTCTACGATCAAACCGAATTCAAAGGAGAATGTCGTATATATCCTCGATCAGGAAGATGACGGCAACTCTTATATGTACATCTACTACAGTAAAGACTAAGGGTTTGAAGACTCTTAAGAAGTTTTTTAATTTGTAGTTGACATTAATGCAAATCTTTTTTATAATCAACGAGCGCTTGCAAAAGAGCGCGTGTGACGGAAGCTTAGCTCAGCTGGGAGAGCATCTGCCTTACAAGCAGAGGGTCACAGGTTCGAGCCCTGTAGTTTCCACCATTACGGCGCAGTAGTTCAGCCTGGTTAGAACGCCAGCCTGTCACGCTGGAGGTCGAGGGTTCGAGCCCCTTCTGCGTCGCCATCAGGCCGGAGCCTTCCGGTTCCGGCCTGACTTTTGCCCAGATAGCTCAGTTGGTAGAGCAGGGGACTGAAAATCCCCGTGTCACTGGTTCGATTCCGGTTCTGGGCACCAGAAGAGAGCGCGAATTAGCGCTCTCTTTTTTTCTTTATTTGCATCTAAACTTTTCATATATAAAGCGGTATTATTAATTGTCCGACACGGATAAGGAGATACGAAATGGAAAAAGCGTTTACCAAGACCGCGGAGCAGGCAGTACAGGAACTGAACTCCGATGCGGTCAAAGGTCTTACTCAAGACGAAGCCTCACTAAGACTCGTTAAGTACGGTCCCAACTCTCTCGGTGAAGAGAAGAAGGTCCCCCTCTGGAAGAAATTCCTCGCTCAGTTCAAGGATGCGATGGTAATAATCCTCATCGCCGCAGCAGGCCTGTCTGCTTTCATGGCAGTTAAGAGCGGCGGCGGATTCGCTGACTGGATCGACGTTATCGTCATCCTCGCGATCGTTATCCTCAACGCCATCTTAGGCGTATATCAGGAAGGCAAGGCAGATCAGGCCCTTGCCGCACTCAAGAAGATGAGCGCTCCCCAGGCCAAGGTCATCAGAGACGGCAACGTCATCATGACAGACTCAGGCAACATCGTCGTCGGAGACATCATCGCTCTCGATGCAGGCGATTCCGTAGCGGCTGACATCAGGCTCATCGAATCCAGCTCACTTAAGGCTGAAGAAGCATCTCTCACGGGCGAATCCGTATCCGTCGAGAAAGACGCTTCCGTAATCTGCGACGAAGACGCAGGCATAGGCGACAGGAAGAACATGCTGTTCATGGGAACCGCAGTTACTTACGGAAGAGCCAAGGGCGTGGTAGTCGCTACTTCAAGAGACACCGAGCTCGGTAAGATCGCCAAGAAACTCACAGACATCAATGACGAGCAGACACCTCTGCAGAGGAACCTTAACTCACTCGGTAAGATCCTCGCAGTCGTCTGCATTATCGTTTGTATAATCGTCCTCGTGGTGGATATTTTCGTGCAGAAGCTCGAATGGACCGACGCCATGATGACGGCAGTATCCCTCGCAGTTGCAGCCATCCCTGAAGGTCTGGCGGCAGTCGTTACGATCGTCCTGTCCATCGGCATGACCAAGATGGCAGAGAGCAACGCCATCGTAAAGAGGCTCCTCGCGGTAGAGACGCTCGGCTGCGTCGACGTTATCTGCTCCGATAAGACGGGCACTCTCACACAGAACCAGATGACGGTCAAGGTGCTCTATGACGGCGCCAACATCGTAAACGTCGAAGGCAACGGCTATGCTCCCGACGGTAAGCTCGTAGACGAGAACGGCAAGCCGGTCAAGATGTACGACGAGCTCGAAGAACTCGTAAGGGCCGCAGTCCTCTGTAACGACGCGAGCATCGTTAAGGACGACAAGGGCGAATACTCCTGCATCGGCGACCCGACGGAAGGTTCTCTTACCACGCTCGGCTCGAAATGCGGCATGCTCCGCCAGGAGACCATGCACAAGTACCCGAGGATGACGGAGCTCCCGTTCGATTCTGACCGTAAGATGATGACCACTTACCACTCCGGCGTTACCGCAGGCAAGTGGGTAAGCTATACCAAGGGCGGTCCGGACATCGTTATCTCCAGATGTAACCGCTACCTCGACAGCACCGGCGTTCACACCATGACTCCCGAGTACAGGGAGCGCATCTCCGAGCAGAACCACCAGTTCGCATGCAAGGCGATAAGAGTGCTCGCTTTCGCTTATGACAACCATGAAGAAGGCAAGGAGCCCGGCTTCGAGGATGAGGAGGACATGATCTTCCTCGGTCTCATCGGCATGATCGACCCGGCGCGTGAGGAGGCAAAGGACGCCATCGCAGTTTGCCGTGAGGCAGGTATCCGTGCGGTCATGATCACGGGCGACTATAAAGATTCCGCTGTTGCCATCTCAGATAACCTCGAGATGCGCGACGAGAAGCACATGGATGCTTTCTCAGGCTCAGAACTCGATAAGATGAGCGACGAAGACCTCAAGAAAGCAGTCGAGACCGCGAGCGTATATGCCCGTGTATCTCCCGAACATAAGGTAAGGATCGTTACCGCTCTTAAGGAGAACGGCCACATCGCTTCTATGACGGGCGACGGCGTCAATGATGCGATGGCTCTGAAGACTGCCGATATTGGCGTCGCGATGGGCATCACCGGTACTGACGTATCCAAGAACTCCGCGGACATGATCCTGATGGATGATAACTTCGCGACGATAGTTAAGGCGGTAGAGCAGGGAAGGATCATCTACGCGAACATCAGAAAGTTCGTATCGTTCCTTCTGTCCTGCAACGTAGGCGAGATCCTTGTTATCTTCCTGCTGTCGCTCATACCGAATACGGTAATCCCGGGCATCGCAGCACCTCTTACTGCGATCCAGCTCCTCTGGCTGAACCTCGTTACCGACTCGTTCCCGGCACTCGCGCTCGGAAGAGAGAAGGGCGAGCCCGGTATCATGAAGCTGCCGCCCCGTAAGAAGACAGAACATATCGTAAATAAGCACATGATGGTCAACATCGCTCTGCAGGCAACAGGTATCTTCCTGTCTGTCGCAGCAGCGTTCATCGCAGCTCTCATGAGCATGAATGCGGGAAGCACTTTCTTCTACGCAGGCGAAGCAACAGACGGCATCGCGCTGTCTACCGCGAGGACCGTGGCATTCGCGACTCTCATCTGCTGCGAGCTGTTCAGGGCATTCGCTGCAAGGTCTGAGAGGATCTCCGTATTCAAGCTCGGCATTTTCTCGAACTCCATGATGAACAAGGCTGTAGGCGTATCTCTGGTGCTGCTCCTCGCAGTAATCTACATCCCTGTTGTCAACGGCATCTTCGACAATGTCGCACTTAATCCGCTGGCATGGCTCGTTATCCTGCCGCTGGCATTGATCCCGTTCGCACTGAGCGAGGGCCATAAGGCATTGAAAGCACGTTTGCATAAGTAAAAGGCATGTGTTATTATCTAACGGCTTAATTTGAGATAGGAGGCAGATATAATGAGTGTTCTGCAAATCATATTATCTGTAGTCGATATAATCAGTGCGATCGGCATCATCGTTCTCTTCCTCGTTCAGGAAGGTAACGATCAGGGTCTTGGCGCCGTAACAGGTGCTACTTCCGATTCTTACTACAGTAAGGCAAAGGGAAGGACTCTTGAAGAACAGCTTAAGAGATGGACCGTCATCTGCTGCGTGGCATTTGCGGTTATTTCCGTCATCCTCTATCTTGCAGTTGCAAGACACTGGTAAGCTTAACAAAGTTCATTCATGAGCCTCCGGTAATTGCCGGAGGCTTTTTTGTACTATAATCAAAGAAAACATGGAAGGCAGATAGATGAGTAATAACAATAACAAAGACAACAGATTCTCATATGCAAAGAGTATGAGCCAGAATGCCAGAAGGCGCAGCCGCGAGATAATGGCAAAGATCCAGAGCGAGCGCGAGAAGCCCCAGTGTCCTGCTGAGCTCGCCCCGAAGGGACCTCTGGCAGTAAAGAACCAGGTAGTAGGAATACTGAGGATGACTTCTGACGGAGGCGTCGTAATTCCCGATCCTTCGTTCAAGGATACTGACTGGGGCATGGTCGATATCGATAAGAACCACCTGAACGGCGCGCCCTTCGACATGCTCGTCGTATGCGAGATCCTGAACCCCGAAGAAGGCAAGGGCAAGTGCAGGGGAACCATCAAGGAAGTCCTGGGCGACCCCGGCAACAACGATGCCAGGATGCTCACGGTCTTAAGGCAGTTCGGCCTGGCGCAGAACTTCCCGGACGAAGTCCTGGCTGAAGTCGAGCCCCTGCCGGTCGATCCCGAGCCTGCTCTTGTTGATGAGGAGATCAGGAAGGGCAGACACGATCTCCGGGACCTTCTTACGATCACGATTGACGGCGAGGACGCCAAGGACCTGGACGATGCCATCTCGATCGAAGAACTGTCCAACGGCAACTTCAGACTCTATGTCCATATCGCAGATGTATCCAACTATGTAAGAGAAGACACGGCCCTGGACGAAGAAGCGTTCAAGAGGGCGACTTCCGTATATCTTGCTGACCGCGTCATTCCGATGCTCCCGCCGAAGCTGTCGAACGGTCTGTGCAGCCTTAACCCCAAGGTGGACAGGCTTGCCATGACATGCGAGATGCTCGTTGACCGCGAGGGCAGCACATATGACGGCAAGATCTATGAGAGTGTCATCAGATCCGACAGGAGGATGAGCTATAACGAGGTCTACCGCATCCTTACCGAGCCTAAGGATTCCGATAAAGAGGAATACGGCCCGATCATCAGGATGCTCGGAGATATGAAGGTCCTCGCTGACTGTCTGAAGAGGATGAGGGAGAGAAGAGGGGCGTTAGCTTTCGAGTTCCCCGAGACCAAGGTCATCCTTAACGACGACGGCAGCGTCAGAGACGTCATGCCATACCCCATTACGTTTGCCAACGGCATCATAGAGTCGTTCATGATATGCGCCAACGAGTTCGTTGCAAAGACCTATGCGCAGATGGAATACCCGTTCGTCTACCGTGTGCACGAAGACCCGGATCCGATCAAGATCGCCAGGTTTTCGCTCGTCGCGAGAAATCTCGGCGCGATAGGAAGGCTCTCGGGCAAGGTAACGCCTCTGGATATCGTGAACTTCACGGATACCATTGCCGACGAGAAGGTAAAGCCCGTCGCGGACGAACTTCTTCTCCGTTCCATGGCGAAAGCGAGATACAGCTCGCAGTGCTTGGGGCATTTCGGTCTGGCATCAAAGTATTACTGCCACTTCACGAGCCCCATCAGGCGTTATCCCGACCTCTATATCCACCGCATCATCAAGAGCGTGATACATGAAGAGAATAAGAAGTCCCACTTCTCGGGCCTCGTCGAGCGTGCGGCAGAGCAATCTTCCGAGATGGAGAGGAATGCAGTTGATGCTGAGCGCGCTTCGGTCGACATCAAGGTCTGTGACTTCATGTCTGACAAGGTCGGTGAGCATTATGAGGGTACGGTATCGTCAATAATCGACGTAGGATTCTTCGTTGTCCTGCCTAGCTCCATCGAAGGCTTTGTTCCCTTCAGGAGCCTCGCGGATCACTACTACTTCGACGAGAGAAGATACTGCGCGGTAGGTGCGCACACAGGCACGATCATAAGCATCGGCCTCAAGGTGGATGTCATCGTAGAGAACGTTGATACAGAGCTTAACAGGATAGACTTCTCGCTCGAGAACGACTTTATCCCGCGCCCGGCAGGCAGGAACTCCGGCAAACAGGGCAAAGTAAGCGGCAAAGGCAAGGGTAAGGAGAGGCGCACGCCGATCCGCAAAGCTTCCCACGGCAAGGGCGATAAGTTCAAGAACAGACCGTCCAAGGGCGGCAGGAGAGGCCCCGGAGGAAGAAGAGCGAGATAACCGTTTGACAACGACGGTGAATGTAGTGTAATATTCGCTAATACCACGCGATGACGGAGACCCAGTAACCCGGGGATACACCCACAGAGAGTCTGTCCTTTGGCTGGAAGACAGGCGGCAGTGACCGGGCGAATAACAGCTCTAACAGCATGGGAGACAATCTAAGAGAGATCCTGCCTGATGCGGCGGGATAATTCAGGTGGCACCGCGGATACTTTGCAGTATATCGTCCTGAACTTGTAAGCAAGGCTTGTAAGTTCGGGGCGTTTTTTTTCTCCGGACATGAATTTGGAAAGGACTGTAAGACAATGGGCAACATCTACAGAGACAAGATCATCAGTGAGATCTCCGAGAGCGATGTCGGATCAGAGCTCCGCGTATGCGGCTGGATCGAGAACATCAGAGATCACGGCGGCGTATCTTTCATCGACCTTCGTGATATGTACGGCACGCTCCAGGTCGTAATGAGAGACACGACTCTCCTCGACGGACTCGTTAAGGAAGAGTGCATCTCGATCGAAGGTAAGATCGAGCACAGAGACGAGGAGACATATAACCCGAAGATCGCTACGGGTACGATCGAGCTCGAGGCACACAAGGTAGACGTGCTCGGCAAGGTCTACACACAGCTCCCGTTCGAGATCATGACATCCAAGGAGATCAGAGAGGATGTAAGACTTAAGTACAGATACTTGGATCTCCGTAACCAGAAGGTCAAGGACAACATCATCTTCAGATCCAATGTCATCGCATTCTTAAGACAGAAGATGACCGAGATGGGCTTCCTCGAGATCCAGACTCCTATCCTCACGAGCTCTTCGCCTGAGGGCGCGAGAGACTATATCGTTCCTTCCAGAAAGTTCAAGGGCAAGTTCTATGCGCTTCCCCAGGCACCTCAGCAGTTCAAGCAGCTCCTTATGGTATCCGGCTTCGATAAGTACTTCCAGATCGCTCCCTGCTTCAGAGACGAGGATGCAAGAGCAGACAGGTCTCCGGGAGAGTTCTATCAGCTCGACTTCGAGATGAGCTTTGCTACACAGGAAGACGTATTCAGGGCAGGAGAGGAAGTGCTCACGGCTGCATTCGAGAAGTTCGCACCCGAGGGCGCGGCAGTTACCGCAGCACCTTATCCGGTCATCCCTTACAAGCAGGCAATGCTCGAGTTCGGTACGGACAAGCCTGACCTCAGGAACCCTCTGAGGATCATCGACGTTACAGAGTTCTTCTCCAGATGTACATTCAAGGCATTCCACGGCAAGACCGTACGTGCGATCAACGTTCATGCGAAGCTGTCCAAGGGCCAGCACGAGAAGATGCTCAAGTTCGCTCAGGACGACCTCGGAATGGGTGGTCTCGGCTACCTCGAAGTTCTCGAGGACATGAGCTACAAGGGACCTATCGACAAGTTCATCCCCGATGACATGAAGACAGAACTTAAAGATCTCGCAGGCCTTCAGGCAGGCGATACGATCTTCTTCATCGCAGATAACGAGGCACGTGCATGCGAGTGCGCAGGCGGCATCAGGAACGAGCTCGGAAGACGTCTCGACCTTACTGAGAAGAACGCATTCAGATTCTGCTTCGTCAACGACTTCCCGATGTTCGAGAAGGATCCCGAGACACGTAAGTATATCTTCACGCACAATCCTTTCTCCATGCCTCAGGGCGGTCTCGAAGCACTCGAGACAAAGGATCCCGGCGAGATCCTCGCTTACCAGTACGATATCGTCTGCAACGGCGTAGAGCTCTCTTCCGGTGCGGTAAGAAACCACGATCTGCAGATCATGAAGAAGGCTTTCGAGATCGCAGGATACTCTGAAGAAGACCTTAAGACCAAGTTCGGCGCTCTCTATAACGCATTCCAGTTCGGCGCTCCGCCGCACGCGGGAATGGCTCCGGGCGTTGACCGTATGATCATGCTCTTAAGAGGCGAAGACAACATCAGAGAAGTAATCGCATTCCCTATGAACGGCAATGCGCAGGATCTGCTCTGCGGTGCGCCCGGCGATGTTACCGAGCAGCAGCTCAGAGAAGTACACATCAAGGTAAGGCAGTAAGCTTTGAAGGTATATTTCCTTACATTAGGATGCAGAGTAAACCGTTACGAGACAGACGCCATGCGGCGCCTGTTTCTCGATAAGGGGTTCGAAGTGACAGAGGACGCTTCTGAGGCGGACTGCTGTGTGGTCAACACGTGCTCCGTTACGGGCGAGGCTGACCGCAAGTCTCATCAGATGCTCAGGAAGATGGCGCGCCTCAACCCTGATGCGGTAGTCGTTGCCACGGGGTGTTCGGCAGAGCTTGCAGACGGCACCATCGACTGCGATCTCATAGTCGGCAACCGCGAGAAGAACGAGATAGCAGACCGCGTCCTGGAATATATGAAGCAGCAGGGTAAGCACGAACACACGGCTTCCCATGTAAGACCTGAAGTTACTAAGAAGGACGAGTACCATGACTTCGGCTCTGTCCTGTCTCCTGAAGGTACAAGGGCCTTCATCAAGGTCGAAGACGGCTGCAACAATTTCTGCACATACTGCGCGATACCGTATGCCAGAGGCAGGGTCGCGAGCAGGAGCTTCGAGTCATGTGTCGAGGAAGCAAAGTTCCTGGCGGATTCCGGCTATAAGGAGATAACGGTCTCGGGCATACATCTGTGCTCATACGGCAAGGACAGAGGAGAAGACATCATGTCTCTTCTTAAGCTCCTTCAGGCGATAGATACTGTTCCCGGAGTTGAGAGGCTCGGCCTTGGTTCTCTCGAACCAATGTCCATGACAGAAGAGTTCATTGAAGGTCTGGCAGGGCTTAAGCACCTGTGCCCGCACTTCCATCTGTCACTTCAGAGCGGGTCTGACACGGTGTTGAAGCGCATGAACCGCAGATACGATACAGAAGAGTACGAAGAGCGCGTCAGGCTCTTAAGGAAGTACTTCCCGGATATGTCGCTTACAACGGACATCATTACGGGATTTCCCGGCGAGACGGAAGAGGAGTTTGAGGAGACGTGCCTTTTCGCGCGGAAGATGGCTTTCGCGAAAATACATGTGTTCCCGTATTCCGAGAGGGAGGGGACGGCGGCTGCCGCCATGCCGCAGATGGACATGTCCGTAAGGAAGGCGCGTGCCGCGAAGCTTATCAGTATCTCGGATGAGCTCTCTGCGGAGTTTGCGGCGGGAATGAACGGCAAGACCGCAGAAGTCCTCGTAGAGACAGTCTCGGGCGGCATCCCTGAAGGCTATACAGCGAACTATGTAAGGACGAAGATCACTGAAGGCGCGGACGTCTCTGAGATCAGGTCCGGAGACATCGTCAAAGGCGTGATATCAGGCAGCGACGGGGCATTCTGCCTGATGGGTTTAAGATTTAAATAAATTTTTAGAAAATACACATTTATTATGTTAGAATGTCTCTGTAGGAATAATAGGTACGATTATCGGAGGCAATCTTGATAAACGACAGCACGGCAAAATTCAATCTCTCGGGCGATCAGTCTGCTGATGTGCAGGCTCTCATGACGTATGTCCTGAGCGCTCTTAAGGAGAAGGGCTACAACCCCATCAATCAGCTTGTCGGCTACTTCATCTCCGGCGATCCTACATATATCACGAGCTACAAGGGCGCGAGAGGACTTATCAAGAGGATCGACAGAGACGAGCTCCTCGAAGTCATCATCAGCGACTACTGCTCGAGACTCTAAGGAGACAGATGCCTCCATCCAAGGGAAGAGTAATGGGTATTGATTTCGGGACCAGGCATATCGGTCTCGCTCTTTCTGATGAATCCAGGATACTTGCCAGAGGTTTTGAGACCGTCAACTGGAACGGAAGAGATCCCGAATGGGCTCTTGACCGCATATGCACGATAATCAAGGAGATGAACGTCACTGCCCTGGTCATCGGAAGACCGACAAGGACCGACGGCGAACGCTCCGAGACGCAGGAGAAGGCAGAGGAGTTCGGCGCTGAACTCGAGAGAAGATCCGGCCTTACCCCCGAATACAAAGACGAGAGATTCACCACGGTCATGGCTTCCAGATATCTTCACGACTGCAACGTCAAGGCCAAGAAGCAGAAGGCGGTCATAGATCAGGTCGCCGCAGAGATCATCCTTCAGGAGTACCTCGACAAAATAAGAAACACTTAATATGCTATAATTAATAAATCTGTTTTTGAGGAGGCATTATTATGGCAGACGAGCTTCTTAACAATATGCTTGATATGGATGAAGAGGATCGTAAGATCACTCTTGAAGATGAAGAGACAGGCGAAGCGATCGAGTTCATCCTCGACGACGCTTTCAAGTTCAACGGCAAGGACTATGTTGTCCTCTTAAGACCCGTTGACGATCCCGAATATGATTATGATTCAGTCATCATGGAATCCGTCGAAGAGGACGGCCAGATGCTGCTCCAGACGATCCCCGAGAAGGAGATCGACGTGATCTACGATTACTACGACAAGCTCTGCGAAGAGCTCTACGGCGATGAAGAATCAGACGAGTAATCCTCACTCGGGCGGCCTTCGCAAGAAGCGCGCCATGCAGGCTGACCGTAAAGCCAAGCTTGCCGGCGAGCATCTTAAGAACAGCCGCGAGGACGAACTTATCGTCATCAGGGATCCTTACAACAAGAAGGATTACTATATGTCCGTCATAGACACCTTCGTCATCATGAAGAAGGAATACATTGTCATGTATAACTATGCGCCGGACGACGGAAACCACGACAAACCCGAACTCGTTATCATGAGGACCGAGTATGCCAAGAGCGGAGAACAGCTCTTCTATTCGATCAAGGACGGTACCGAGCTCGAGACGGCATTCGTTTACTTTATGAGACGCTACTACAACTCGCAGGTACCCGACAACAAAGCGAGAAAAGGCGTCTTCCAGGGAGCAGAACCTGAATGAGTCCACTTGCCAAAGCAGGCAGATATGCATTAGCCCTTTTCCTGGCGTTGGTCTGCTTATGCCTTTATATGGCAATGAGCTTTATCGCATACTATGCGATGGAGTTCGCAGGACTTGATACCAATATCCACGAGGGCCTGTATTCGTTTATCAGTGCGGTCCTCGTTATCATCTGCTTTCTTATCTACAACAGATTCTCATCTAAGGACAAGACCAAGAGATTCATCAAGACAAGGAAGATCAGTGCCTTTGAGGTGCTGCTCCTTGTCATAATCGGTCTCGGCCTTATTGGCTTCGTTACTTCCTATCTCAGCGTGTTCGTAATAGTCTCGGATTATCTGCAGCCCGTTCAGCAGGAAGTGGCGAACTATGACGCTTCGGTCGACCGCTATGCCGTGGTCGAAGAGAACGTGGTCCCGTTCTGGGATTCGTGCCTCTATGCCATAACGATGGCTTTCTTCATACCCCTGAGTGAAGAGATGGTGTTCAGGGGAGCACTCTTCGGGCATCTCGAGCGTGCCTTCAAGCCGTGGGTGGCAGTGCTCATCGCGGCGGCGCTTTTCGGTGCGCTGCACGGCATGTCGATACATATCGGATATGCCCTTGTCTGCGGCATCATCATTACTTTCTGCTATTACTACACGGGAAGCATCTTCTCGTCCGTACTGCTGCATTCGCTGTTCAACCTGATAGGTTCTGCGGTCCCGTTCTTCCTGAAGCTGGAGGTGTTCGGCATACCGGAAGATACGAGGATAACGATCAATGCCACGATGAACTTCATAACGATACTTGCCATGGTGCCTGCGGTATTCGCATTCATAACGCTGGTAAAGTACAGCCGTAATAGAATAAAATCAGAGTCTGACAAGAACGAGAAGGTAATGGTCACGGAGGTTGCTGCAGCCGATGAATAAGCTCGACCGGTTCAGATACGGCAATACCAGAAGGAAGAACCTGACAATAGCAGGTATCATCAGTCTGGCCGTAATCATCCTCGCGACCATTCTCCTTGCCGCGGTAGGTATCTTCAGCTACCGTACGGAACTCGTTACTTTAAGAGCAACGTCTGTTGATGCGGATAATACTTTCGGAGGCGCGGGAGTTAATCTGAAGGCTGTTCCGAATGTCAATCTGATCTCGGATCCTTCCTTTGAGATGTCGTCTGATTATCTGACATTCGTCGTAGCATCCGTTGACGGCGGTGCCATCTACCTTGAACCCGAAGCCATAGAAGCGCAGGGCATAGAAGGCGATGAGATGGCAGGCGACCTTGTCAGGATCCTGTCCATTGACGAGAACGGCATAATGACAGAGAGATATACGGGTACCTGCACGGGATATGAACCTGCAAGGCTCAGTTCCATCGAACTGCTCGAAGACGAAGAAGGACTTATCGCAGGCGTTAAGATCCTGGACGTCATAAGCTACAACAATTCCTATACGGCCCTTACCGAAGACGGCAATGTCATCTGCAGCATCGGTTCCGATACGCAGGAAGCCGCACTCGAGACTTCCGGCAGCGAGCTTATCGCAGGTATCGAAGCGACGGACGACGGCGTCTATGCTATAGGCACACAGGGCAATATCTATTACGCTGCAGACGGAAGGAATTTTAGTCTGCTCTCTTCCGGTGCGGACCTTGATACCCGCAGCGAGAGCCCGGTTACGGCTTCTTCCGGCGAGGTGTTTGCCGCAGCATATAAGGACGGAACGGTGCTCACGGTAACAGACGGCATCGTTACAGAGGCGCAGATACCGACAGAAGGGAAGATTGCCTTTTTCGATGCGTCCGAGGCGGGATTCATCGCAGCAGACACTAAGGGCAACGTATATTACTCCGGCAACGGCCTTATCTACACCGCGGTCGTGAACGATTCCCTTGCGGACATGACGGTCAACGGCATCAGCGCCCAGGGCAGCTGCTTCTATATCCTGAGAGATGACGGTGAGATCGCCGTGATAGATACCGAGAATGACATGGCCGTAACGCTCCTTGATGCATGCAGGGAAGACGGCAATACATACAAGTCTGTAAGCGCATCCGATTCCGGCAAGATAATACTCGTGTCGGACAAGGGCGTTTGCACCGCCATCTACGCGGATAAGGATGAGAGCACCGTATTTACAGGCGAGAATGTCGTCGTCGATACGATCTACGGTATCTCCGGAGACCGCATAATCTATTCTTCTGCAGGCAAGCTCTACCGTGCCGCGATTCTCTCGGGTCTGTCCATGGAGGGCTCGATCCCCGAAGACGCGATAATCAGCGGTGATATCTGCATCGTAGAGAACGGACAGGCACCTGCCGCAGTATATTCAGTCAGTGAAGAAGACACATGGAAAGCATCTTCCTACAGCGACTGGAGCTGCTCGGGAGCCGGCACTTCTCTCGTCACCTGCCAGAGACCTGACGGCAAGGGGCTGTGTGCGATGCTCACGGGCGAGACAGAAGGCGTTCATGTGATGTCTCAGAAACTCAACGGCACTTCATCAGACTGCTTTGCGGATGATACCTTCTACCGCATAAGCCTGTCTGCCATGAGCTATAACGAGAATGCGAGCATCAAGGTATGGGTCTACGGCGATACCTTCGGTACGCAGGGCTTTGTCATCAATGACCTCAAGGAGAACTTCAACGAATACAGCTTCGTCTTCGCCGTTACCGACAGCATGACTGCAGATGACAGCATAAGGTTCAGCATCTCAGTTGAAGGCGCTTATTCGGTGCTGATTGACGAGATCTATCTTGGTCCCGACGAGTATGCGGCTTCAGGCATTCCGGAGTATTACCAGACGAGACTGTCCGACAGCGGTCTGTCCGTCGTTAGGCTCGATAACCTGAACCTCGGTTCGAGCGGATTCTGCCGTAATGCTTTCTTCGGCATGAGCGAGGATTCCGTGTCAGTTCAGCTCATATCTTCAGAGTACGGCGGACAGGTAAGAGTGTCTGCCTGCAATTCCCTGGAGGAGAGCTTGAGGCTCGTCAGTTCCTGCCAGGCCACACCGTGGTTCGTAATAGGTTCTGCTGCATCCCAGAGCGACATCGACAATTTCCTCGAATACCTCTGCGGATCCGTCTCTTCGGAGTACGGCGGCAAGAGGATCGACAACGGAACCGCGCTTCCCTGGAGCAGACAGTTCGACAAGATCCTCATAGAGATCAACGACAGCGAGAACTGCTTTGCCAGCGATACGCAGAAGGCTTCCTATGTGGACTGCGTGATGGCAATGTTCGCAGGTTCCGAGTACTATTCAGACGTCAAGGACAAGATAATCTTCCTGGACGGCATGGAGTATTCCGGAGGTACCATGATCTCGGGCGCAGACTGCCACGCGATGGCAATGGACCTTGAGTTCGCAGATGCCGAGGCATCTTCTCTCGAGAATATCTTAAGCTCGCTCGGCGTTGCCCAGTATAACTCGCCGCACGTGACATCTTCGTCCTTCGGAGGCGAGTATATCTCCAGCCTGTCATGCAGCAAGTCCATCAATGCGGGTGAGTTCATATCGCTCCTGATCAACGACGATGCCGACTTCATCACGACCACCGCAGTTGACCTTGATTCGAGCTTCGTGCCTTCCATGTACGGCGGAGACGGAGTGTTTGAAGATCCGGAATACGCGGGGACCATACTGTCTTCTGTTAAGGTGGTCAACTGCTGCAAGGACATGCGTGAAGTATATGTCGAAGCATCCGAGCCTCTCGATGCTGCTTCCACTGAATCCGTGCAGCTCCTCTCTCTCGGATGCGTATGGAGTGCTTATTCCGGCAACGGCTGCAACTACATCGTCGTGGCCAATCCTTCCGATACGCAGCAGAACTTCCTTCTGAGCGTATCAGCGTTCCTCGGTACGGGCGCCACAGTCGACAGATATTCTTCGACCGGACAGCTGCTGACTACCAGGAACTATGCAATGAAATCAATGAGATACACGCTCCAGCCGGGCGAGTTCATAATAGTTACGATCGATTCTCCGGTATCCGAATGATCAGCTAAGCGCTGAGAAGAATGCATTAACGGCCTTGTCTTCGCCGCTTTTCCATGCATCGCAGAGCTTTCTTGCTTCCGCCTCGCTCTCGCAAAGGAACGAAGCGCGGAAAGACTTGCCCTCCTTGTCAGAGAACAACGTCACCCTGAACCTGCCGTCAGATTCCCTGGCAAGTTCTGCAGTTACGCTGATCTTCCTGTTCATGAGGTCGGTAAGCTTCCTGGATACGAGCTCTAAGTGTTCGATAAGCGGCTGTCTTACGGCAGGGAGGACCTCGTCGAGCATGGCGCTTCCGCCGTTGGTGATGGTAAGAGTCTCCGTTCCGCCGAGAGCATCGGTTATGCCGTTCATCTCGTAGTGCTTGTCGATGAGATTGCCCGCAGTAAGCTCGTCATAGGCCTGGTTGAACGTAAAATAGTTCATGTAAAGAGAGTCTGCCGAGTTCTCCTCCAGCATGTGAAAGCTAATGCCGGGGACTGCTCTGACCAGGTATAGGATGTAGATTTTCGCCTCTGCGATAGAAATATCAGCCATGTGTTAGATTATACCCTTTTTTTTATGCGAAGAAAGGCAAAAACGGGGTACATAATCGGCACTTCGGGTGATATACTCTGTATGTTTTGGAAATACATATACAAGGAGAGGTTATATGATTACTTTTGATTATCAGAATGCGCTGAAGTTTATCGGCGGACAGGAAGCTATCGACAGAATGGAGCCCCAGATCAAGACGGCTTCCGACATGCTCCACAAGAAGAACGGCCCCGGCAATGATTTCCTCGGCTGGCTCGATCTTCCTTCCAAGTATGACAAGGAGGAATTCTCCCGCATCCAGAAGGCAGCGCAGAAGATCAGAAGAGATTCTGACATCCTTATCGTTATAGGTATCGGCGGTTCCTACCTCGGTGCAAGAGCCGTTATCGAACTCCTCGGACACTCATTCGCTTCCGCAGCTTCCAAGAAGCTCAGGAAGAGCCCGATGATCCTGTTCTGCGGCAACTCTATCAGCGCTACGTATCTTGCAGACCTGATGGAGATCATCGAGGGCAAGAACATCTCGCTGAACATCATCTCCAAGTCCGGTACGACAACAGAGCCTGCTATCGCTTTCCGTATCCTCCGCGCTTACATGGAGAACAAGTACGGCAAGGAAGAGGCTAAGGCAAGGATCTATGCCACAACAGACAAGGCAAGAGGAGCTCTTAAGGGTCTCGCTGACAAGGAAGGCTATGAGTCTTTCGTAGTACCTGATGATGTCGGAGGCAGATTCTCCGTTCTTACTGCAGTAGGACTTCTTCCCATCGCAGTTGCAGGCATCGATATCAGAGAGCTCATGAAGGGCGCAAGAGATGCTTCCAAGGCATACAAGAAGCTCCCCTTCGCAGAGAACCCCTGCTACCAGTACGCAGCAGTTCGTAACTGCCTGCTCAGATCCGGTTATTCCACAGAGGTCATGGTCAACTATGAGCCTTCCTTCCACTATATGACAGAGTGGTGGAAGCAGCTCTACGGCGAGTCCGAGGGTAAGGACAGAAGAGGTATCTTCCCGGCAGGCGTAGACAATACAACAGACCTTCACTCCATGGGCCAGTTCATCCAGGACGGCGCCAGGATCATGTATGAGACAGTCGTACAGATCGACAATCCCCGCAAGGGCTTCGAGATCCCGAACGATCCCGAGAACCTCGACGGTCTCAACTTCCTGTCCGGCAAGGATATGAACGAAGTCAACATGAAGGCAATGCAGGGTACCATCCTCGCTCACGTTGACGGCGGCGTTCCGAACCTTATGATCCACATGCCCGAGCAGAACGCTTATTCATTAGGTGAGCTCATCTACTTCTTCGAGAAGGCATGCGGCATCTCCGGCTATCTCCTCGCAGTCAACCCCTTCAACCAGCCCGGCGTTGAAGCTTACAAGAAGAACATGTTCGCTCTTCTCGGCAAGCCCGGCTACGAAGATCAGAAGGCTGAGCTCGAGGCAAGACTCAACGGCTGATATCGGCAGAACTAAGATCAAAACAGGGGGTGTCCTGCGGGGCGCCCTCTTTTTTTGCCCGGAAATGCCCGAAAAGCACTACGCTTGTACCGCATAGCAGTACACTTGTAGTAACAAACGTGCATTTTCCCCATACAGGTTTATAATCATCTTATGAGTAATTTTCTTGACTATCTTACATGGCGTGGCGATCTCACGCTGGAACAGGACCCCTTCAACGATATTGATGCGCTGCTGCTTTCAACGCTGTCTTATGTGGACTTCTCGGAAGTTGTTCCGACGTTCGGAGGCGGCAAGATCAAGCTGAAGGATGCGGCAGAGAAGTTCTTTGAGCTTCACCCGGACGCAGATCGTGAGGTCAGTAAGGAATTCATAAGTTACGGCCCCGCGCTTCTCAGAGGTCTCGCCGGGTCGGCCAGATTCGGCGGAGCGTATCTCCAGAACTATGTAGACGACTCTGATGTCGGCAGGGAGATACAGTTCGCAGCGGTCGAGATCGATACTTCTGACGGCGTATCGTTCTTCTCTTACAGGGGGACGGATGACAAGATCGTCGGCTGGAAAGAGGACTTCAACCTGAGCTACATGACGGTACCTGCCGAGACGGAAGCCGTAAACTATCTGCACAAGGCAATGGCCGGCAAGCGCGGCAAGCTCCGTGTGGGCGGACATTCCAAGGGCGGTCATCTGGCCATATATGCCGCATCCGTGGCAAATGACAAGTTTGTCGACAGGATAATCAATATCTACAGTTTTGACGGCCCGGGCTTCGGATACAACAAGGAAATACTGCTGACCGAGCAGTTCAAGAGTATCAAGCCGCGAATCAAGAAGTTCATACCCCAGACATCAATAGTCGGAAGGCTTCTTACGAACGCGGTCGTACCCGTTATAGTAAGAAGTAATGAGCAGGGCATCATGCAGCACGATCCGCTCTCATGGCAGCTCGAAGGCAAGGTATTCGAGACTTGCAGCTCGACGGACAATATCAGCGATGCATTTGATGAGTCGATGACCATCTGGCTTAACGGAATGAGTATGGATGACAGGAAGGTGTTCGTGGATGAACTGTTCTCTGTTTTCGAGGCGTCCGGATGTGAGACGCTGAGCGCCATGACCAAGGTCGGTGTCATGGGTACAAGAAAGATGATCATCCGCATGCGACAGATACGTAACGATTCCGGCGAGAAGGTAAGGGCGCTGGTCAAGATGTTCTTCGTCAACTTCAATGCGATGAACGACAGCGGGAACATGCTGGGACTCGTCGCGAACATAACGCGTAACGACAATAAATAAACAAAAAGGCCGCCGGAGATACCGACGGCCTTGCTTTTGAACCTACAGCAGGATCACTTCGCAACGATGTTTGCGAGACGTCCCTTAACGTAGATGAACTTAACGATGTTTCTTCCTGCGAGGGCGCCCTCGAGTCTGGAGTCGGCCTTTACGATGGCTTCGACTGCATCCTGGTCGGCAGTTGCAGGGATATAGACCTTGAACTGTACCTTGCCGTTGATCTGGACAGCGATCTCGATCTCGTCCTTAACGAGAGCGGACTCGTCGCACTCGGGCCACTTCTGGTTGAAGATGGAATACTCGTTGCCGAGAGCATCACACCAGAGTTCCTCGGTGAAGTGAGGCGCGAACGGAGCGAGTACGAGGAGCAGAGTCTCGACAGCCTTGCGGTAGAGCTCAGGCTTAGCGCCTTCCGTCTGCTGATACTTGGAGATGGCGTTGAGCAGCTCCATGAGTCTTGCGACGGGCGTATTGAACTGGAATCTCTCGATATCGTTCGTAGCGCTCTTGATCGTGTAGTTGATGGCGTAGTTGAGTTCCTTGTCGTCCTTGGTAAGATCTGCGGGAACGCCTGAAGCAGCCTTTGCAGCATCAGGGATCATAGCCTCGATCCTTCTGAAGAATTTGACGATTGCCTGGAGTCCGGAATCAGACCAGGGACCGCCCTCGGTGTAAGCAAAGCCGAAAGCAAGATATGTCCTGAATACGTCTGAACCGTACTTGTCGATATACTCGTCGGGAGCAACGGTGTTGCCCTTGGACTTACTCATCTTCTGTCCGTCGGAACCGAGGATTACACCCTGGTGTACGAGGCTTGTGAAAGGCTCGTCGAAGTCCAGCAGGCCCATATCACGCATGGCCTTTGTGAAGAACCTTGCGTAGAGCAGGTGCATGCATGCGTGCTCGGCGCCGCCTACGTACTTGTCGACAGGGCAGAGCTTGTCGATCTTCTCGCGGCTGAACATCTCTGCCTCGTTCTTGTTGTCGCAGTATCTGAACTGATACCAGGAAGAGTCAACGAAAGTATCCATCGTATCAGGATCTCTTCTCGCATCGCCGCCGCACTCGGGGCACTTGCAGTTCATGAAGGACTCGCACTTTGCAAGCGGGCTCTCACCGTCGGGTGTGAACTCAACGTCGTAGGGGAGCTCAACAGGGAGCTGGTCTTCCGGAACGGGAACCACGCCGCACTTCGGGCAGTGGATCATCGGGATAGGCGTACCCCAGTAACGCTGACGTGAGATGAGCCAGTCTCTCAGACGGAAGTTGACCTTCCACTTACCCATGTCCATCTCGGCAAGCTTAGCAACGATGGCCTTCTGCGCATCGTGCATCTCCATGCCGTCGAACTCTCCGGAGTTTGTGAGGTAACCCTTCTTCTCGCAGTAAGGAAGCTCATCGTCCGTGCCCTTCTCGGACTGGATGACGCGGATTATCTCGAGGCCGTACTTGTGCGCGAAATCAAAGTCTCTCTCATCGTGCGAAGGAACAGCCATGACAACGCCCGTACCGTAACCTGCAACAACATAGTCAGCAGCCCAGATCGGAACCTTACGTCCGTTCAGGGGGTGAATTGCATAAGCACCAGTGAAGACGCCCGTCTTCTCGCGTGTCGTGGACATACGCTCGATCTCGGAGACCTTGGCTGTTGCCTTCTTGTACTCTTCGACCGCTTCTCTGCAGTCGTCAGTTGTAAGCTTCTCGCAGAGCTCAGACTCAGGTGCGATAACGACATATGTTATACCCATGAAGGTGTCTACACGGGTAGTGAATACTTCGAGCTTAACAGGAGTGCCGTCTTCGTTCTCGAGACGCTTGCCGTCCTTCTCGACATAGAGTGCGACCTGAGCGCCTTCCGATCTTCCGATCCAGTTGGTCTGGAGCTTCTTGGTCTTCTCGGGCCAGTCGAGCTTCGGAAGGTCATCTAAGAGTTCCTGTGCATAATCAGTGATCTTGAAGAACCACTGTGTCATGTTCTTACGGACTACTTCGCTGCCGCATCTCTCGCATGCACCGTCAACGACCTGCTCGTTGGCAAGAACGGTCTTGCATGAAGGGCACCAGTTAACGGGTGCGTTCTTCCTGTATGCCAGGCCCTTCTTGTAGAGCTCGATGAAGAACCACTGGTTCCACTTGTAGTAGTCGGGCATGCAGGTCTTGATCTCATAGTCCCAGTCGACCGTTGTACCCATGGCACGGAGCTGCTGTTCCATGGTGTCTATGTTCTTGAGCGTGGAATCCTTGGGGTGGATGCCTGTCTTGATCGCATAGTTCTCTGCGGGAAGTCCGAAAGAGTCGAAGCCCATCGGATGGAAAACGTTGTATCCCTGCATCCTCTTCATTCTTGACCATGAATCGGTGAGGGAATAGTTATACCAGTGACCGAGGTGAAGCTTGGCGCCTGAAGGATATGAAAACATCTCAAGGCAATAAAGCTTCTTGCCTTCAGCGTTGGGATCGTACTTGTAGAGTCCGGTCTCAGCCCATTTCTTTTGCCACTTACCGTCGGTCTCTTTTGAATAACTCATAGGTTATGCTCCTTATTACTTGTTATAAACAACTAATTTTAGCACCGAGGCACATAAAATGAAACAATATTGTCATTCAGCTTTGCCCCATATTTGATTGATTTTTGATAAATTGAATGTAATAATTACTGTGTTTTAGTATGAACACAGATGCCGCAAGGCATTTATCGATATATCTTGAGGTGAATCAATATGGGTCTAGGCATGGAGATCGGTGTCGATCTCGGCACCAGCAGCGTGCTGATATATATCAGAGGTAAGGGAATCGTTCTCAAGGAACCCTCTGTAGTTGCAATCAACAGTAAGTCAGGCAAGGTACTTGCCGTAGGTGAGGCAGCAAGCCTCATGCTCGGAAGAACTCCGGGAATCGTAGAAGCAATCAGACCTCTTCGTGAGGGTGTTATCTCAGACTTCCGCGCTACGGAAGTCATGCTCAAGGCATTTATCGGCAGAGTCTGCACGGGCCTCAGGGCTTCTTACTTCAAGCCGACTATCGTCGTATGCGTTCCTTCGGTAATCACACCCGTTGAGCAGCAGGCCGTTGAGAATGCCTGCCGTCACGCTGGTGCAAAGGACGTATTCCTCATCAGAGAGCCTATTGCTGCAGCAATCGGAGCTGGTATCGATATCACAAAGGCAGCAGGTTCAATGGTAGTTGATATCGGCGGCGGTACAACGGATATTTCCGTCATCTCACTTTGTGAGCCTGTTGTTGATGCATCACTTAAGGTGGCAGGCGACAAGTTTGATGAAGCCATCATCAAGCACGTAAGGAAGAGACATAACATCCTCATCGGTGAGAAGACTGCAGAGAAGCTCAAGATCGAGATCGGCTGCGCTTATCCGAGAGACGAGGAGCTTACACTGGACGTTCAGGGAAGAAACATCATCACAGGTCTTCCTTCAACTGTCACGGTATCATCCACAGAGATGCTCGAAGCTCTCGAAGAACCTATCACACAGATCTTCGAAGCGGTACATAACGTTCTCGAGAGAACACCTCCGGAACTCATGGCTGATATCTCGCAGAGAGGTATCGTTATGACAGGCGGCGGTGCGATGCTCTACGGACTTGACCACATGCTGTCCAACAGGATCGGCATCGATGTATATCTTGCCCAGGATCCTGTATCCTGCGTAGTTATCGGAACCGGTAAGGCGCTCGACATGATGGATAAGTTCGCCGCGCTGAGCGATAACTGATCGATAGATAACAGTAAATATTTATTCCCGTCTATGAATTCAGACGGGATTTTTTTATTGATATCACAAACAGGACGAGTAATTGCACATTCATTGTTTTTTAAAAGCACCTTCACTTCATATTAAAATGTAAAAGATATAATTGTATTATTGGAGGTTCTCGGGAATTGGGTGTAAAGCGGCATAAAGGATTGAGTATCAAGGTGGCAATGGCACTTTATTCTGCCATTGTCATTATCGTGCTTACCATCCTTATCGTCGTGGCAGGATACAGCCTCTACGAGAATCATGTCATGGAGAACTACAAGAAGTATGTTACGACGGTTCTCGAGTATGCTTACAGCATTACCAATGACTATGCGTTCGGTGACATGATCGCAGCACGCGAGATGCCTGTCGAATACGAAGAGATGAGAGATGATCTTAATCATGTTAAAGAGAACTCCGACATCGACTATCTCTATGCAATATATTTTGATGATATCGACGACGTCAATTCCCTTACATATGCAATCAACACCAAGACCGCCGAAGAACTCGATAAGGGCGGAACCTATACTTATCTCGGCACACCATGTGAAGAGGGAAGCTTCGAAGAGGAGACTCTTCTTAACCTTCAGGAAGCGGTAAAGACAGGCAAACTGGACAGTGGTGTTCAGCAGGGCTATTCCGAAGGCTACGGCTACATGTTCAACAGCTATAAGGTTATCTTCGACAGTGAAGGCAATCCTGTCGGACTTCTCTGTGTTGAGATCGATGTTACGAACATTCAGGGAGAACTTGAACACTACCTCCGCATCATCGCCATCGTAGTCGCCGTATTCACTACGGTTATAACCGTTATCTTTGTCGGAATAGCCGAATACTTTATCAGCTATCCGATCATATCGCTTACTGATTCTGCGAATGATTTCATCAAGAATATCGGAGATCAGGAAGCTCTCGATAAGAGCGTCGAGAAGATCAAGTCTTTGGATATCAGGTCGAAGAATGAGATCGGCGAGCTGTACCGTACGGTAAGCAGGATGGAATCCGAGATGGCAGACCAGTACCGCGATATCCGTGAATTCTCCGAGAGTGTGATGAAGATGCAGGACGGTCTCATCATCCTGATGGCAGACATGGTGGAGAACCGTGACTCTGATACCGGTGACCACATCCAGAAGACTGCCGAATATGTGCATATAATCCTGAGAGGATTAAGGCGCAAGGGTTACTATCTCGACCAGCTCACGCCCGAATACATCGAGTATGCCGTTAAGTCTGCGCCGCTCCATGACGTCGGCAAGATAAGGATATCCGATACGGTCCTCAATAAGCCCGGCAAACTTACACCCGAAGAATATGAGATCATGAAGACTCATGCGACAGCAGGCAAGGAGATAATCGAGAAGGCGATAAGGACCGTCGAAGGCGGTAACTATCTCACCGAAGCGCGTAACATGGCCGCTTACCATCACGAGCGCTGGGACGGCAAGGGTTATCCCGAAGGACTGAAGGGAGAGGAGATACCTCTGTCTGCGAGAGTCATGGCTGTGGCGGATGTTTTCGATGCGCTTACATCGACGCGTGTGTACAAGCCTGCATTCCCGCTTGATGAGGCGCTGAAGATAATCGAAGAAGGCAAGGGCACGCAGTTCGATCCGAAGTGCGTTGAGGTCTTCCTGGAATCACTTCCGGACATCAGGAATGTCCTGAAGAGATACAACCACAACAAGACATCCTGAGCTGACGAAGATGCCTTTACAATTTGGTGTTGACTAGAGTTGATACAGAGTGTTAAAATTCGCAGGAAGTCGGTTATACGACATGCGTAATAAGTTGTTCCATTTATAATTTATTTTTCCGCACTTACACAACATTTATATACACTTGTGAATCAACTTTTTCCCAGGAAAGGAAAACTATGAGCGAACTCGAAAATCTTGAGTCAAAGACTGATGCTGACCTCGTGCAGATCGCGATCGCGTTTGGCGATTTTACACCCGAGGAAGCAGCAACAAAATCACGTGAAGAACTGATCGGTGCCATCAGCGGCATCCTCCCGGCAAAGAAGGATGACAAGGCTGCTGAAGCAAAGGTTGAAGCGCCGGCTGAAGAAGCCGAAGCACCTGCGCCCAAGAAGCGTGGACGCAAGAAGAAAGCCGATGCCGAAGAGCCTGAACAGGCTAAGGAAGAAGCACCGAAGAAGACCAGATCTTCCAGGAAGAGCGCAGCCAAGGAATCCGATAAGGATGAGGCTGCCAAGGAAGAGAAGAAGCCTGCAAAGAAGCGCAGCTCGAAGAAGGCCAAGGAAGAGAAGGCTGAAGAGGCCGCTCCCGAAGCTAAGGAAGAAGCTCCGGTGCAGGCAGCTGAGACTGCTGAAGCCAATGCTCCCGCAGCCGAAGAGAAGAAGGCTGAAGGCGAAGCAAAAGCAGAACCCGCACGTCAGGACCGCAAGGGAATGAAGTCAAAGAGAAGGAAGCTCTCATTCGGTCCCGGTCAGGACGTAAAGCAGGTCGCAACAACGGAAGGCGATAATCCCGAAGGCGATCAGCAGGTTGAAGAGCAGCCCATCGAGATCGAGATAGAAGGCGTTCTCTCCATCGGCAATCCCGACAGCAACAAGAATGATTTCTGCGGATTCGTCCACAGGAAGAATTACCTTCCCGGTGATGAAGATGCTTATGTTCCCGGCCAGCTCATCAAGAGAATGGGCCTGAGAAGAGGAGACTTTATCAAGGGCTACATGCTTCCCAAGAGAGGCAAGGAGAAGTACGCTCCGTTAAGAAGAGTAGTCGAAGTCAACGGCATCGAAGTCAAAGAAGACAACAACTACGAGAATATCAGGAGAAGACCGAAGTTCGAGAATCTTACCGCGATCTATCCTGACCACAGACTTACACTGGAGACGGAGAAGGAAGACATCTCCACGAGGATCATCGATCTGTTCTCGCCTATCGGTAAGGGCCAGAGAGGTATGATCGTTTCCCCGCCAAAGGCCGGTAAGACCATACTTCTCCAGAAGGTCGCAAATTCCATTACGGCAAATAATCCCAACTGCGTTCTCATCGTTCTCCTCATCGACGAGCGTCCTGAGGAAGTTACGGACATGCAGAGGAATATCAAGGGCGAAGTCGTATATTCAACATTCGACAAGAGACCCGAGAATCACGTAAGAGTTACCGAGCTCGTGCTCGAGAGAGCGATGAGACTCGTGGAGATCGGCAAGGATGTCGTTATCCTGCTCGACTCGATGACGAGACTTGCTAGAGCTTATAACCTTACGATCAACCCCACCGGAAGGACGCTCTCGGGCGGTCTTGATCCGGGATCACTCTACGGTCCTAAGAGATTCTTCGGTGCGGCACGTAACATCGAGGACGGCGGAAGCCTTACGATCCTTGCCACGGCCCTCATCGAGACCGGTTCCAGGATGGACGAAGTCATTTTCGAGGAGTTCAAGGGTACGGGTAACATGGAAGTTACGCTCGACAGGAAGCTCGCAGACAGAAGGATCTTCCCGGCCATTGCCGTTGATAAGTCCGGTACGAGAAGAGAGGATCTCCTCCTCGAGCCCGAAGAACTCGATGCGGTATGGCTCATCAGAAGAAGGATCGCCGAGGCGGATACTGCTACTGCAACGAATGCGGTCATCAGCTTCATGGAGAAGACCTCCAACAACCGCTCGTTCATCTATTCCGTCAAAAAGTCCTTTGCAGCTGATTGACAAGATGCGGACTATAAAGTAATATAGCAAGGCTAACAAAATCCGGTATGGCATACGTAGCCCGATTACGCGCCATATCTTTGATTAAGAGGTGAAAGACATGAAAGAAGGAATCCATCCTAAGACACAGCTCGTAACTGTGAAGTGTGCTTGCGGTGCGACTTTCGAGACTCTTTCCACAAAGGAAGATCTCAGAGTTGATATCTGCTCCAACTGCCACCCGTTCTATACAGGCAAGCAGAAGCTCGTTGATACAGGCGGACGTGTAGATAAGTTCAAGAAGAGAATGGAAGCTAAGGCTTAAGTTCGAACCAATGAGAACAATGACCGCGATCCTTCGGGACCGCGGTTTTATTTTCTTTGCTTTTTGCCTCAAGGCTGTAATATTACGCGCGTGCAATAATGCTATAATCTTGAATAATATGGATAATTGTGTACCGAACTAAGGAGCAAACATGGCTGACAAAGAAGTATTCAACGATATAGACGATCTCGATTCCGTTCCCCAGCCGGTAGAGGAAGTTAACCTCGCCGCGATCTCTGACGAGCAGACGATGCAGGAGCTTGCAAAGCCCGAAGAAGCGCCCGCTCCCAAGAAGACCGGAACTGCAAAGAAGGCTGTCAAGAAGACCACGATCGGCGGTCAGGCCCTGATAGAAGGTGTCATGATGGTCGGTCCCAAGCGCACATGCATGGCGGTAAGGAAGGGCGACGGCACGATCAAGGTCGAAGAGATCAAGCAGGACGAGAGAGTATCCTACTTCGAGACTGTTCCGTTCATCAGAGGCATCATCAGATTCTATAAGATGCTCGTAACGGGTACCGGCGCGCTCATGAAGGCTGCCGATATCTCGGAAGAGGGCAAGCCCGAGGATAAGAAGGAAGGCGAGAAGAAGACTTCAGGTCTCGATGACTTCCTTAACAAGCACAACAATCTCGCTGTCACCATTGCAGCAATATTCGGTATCGCACTCAGCATCGGACTGTTCATCCTGCTCCCGAGACTCATCGTTGAGATCGGCTCGAAGTTCATTCCCGATGTCTATATGGAGAAGACATGGATGTCCGTTGCTCTCAATATCGTTGAGGGCATACTGCGTATGATGATCTTCCTCATCTACCTCATCAATGCATCCAGGCTTCCCGATATCAAGAGAGTATGGAAGTATCACGGTGCAGAGCACAAGACCATCGCATGCTATGAGGCAGGCGAGCCTCTGACGGTAGAGAACGTCATGAAGTATCCGAGGCTCCATCCCCGCTGCGGAACAGCATTCATGTTCATCGTTCTTGCGATCTCGATCCTCATCTATACGATCATCGGTATCTTCACGGGCGCTCAGAGCATGCTCGTGAATATCCTTATCCGACTTGTCTGCATCCCGCTCATCTGCGGCATCTCCTATGAGATCCTCCGCTTCATCGGCCGTCACGACGACAGCAAGTTCTGGCACGGCTTTGCAAAGCCCGGACTCTGGCTGCAGAAGTTCACCACGGATGAGCCTGACGCTTCCATCATCGAAGTAGCCATCGCTTCCATCCAGGCAGTAATCCCCGAGAACAGCGAAGATGACCGATGGTAACAGATCTGAGATCGAACATATCTTAAGGGAAGCCGGCGACTGTGAACCGGAACTTGATTCCCGCATATTAACTGAAGAATTAGAAGGAGAGGCTCTTGATGAGGCCGTCAGAAGACGCGCTTCAGGCGAGCCTCTCGCTTATATACTGGGGCACAGGCATTTCTACCGTGAGGACTATAAGGTCCGCCCGGGCGTGCTCATACCCAGGGCAGATTCCGAACTCCTCGTCGAGGCAGCACTGCAGTATCTCGGATGTCTCGAGATGGCTTTGGGTGATGTCTCGAAAATCTCTCCTTCCGGCGTGTCCGGTGCTGTCCGCTTTGCAGATCTCTGCACGGGTACGGGATGCATCGGGATATCGCTCGCAAACGAGGTCATACGCCGCGGCAGGGATATCTCCGGAGTGCTGACTGACATAAGCGATACCGCGCTTAAGACTGCCGAAGAGAATGTAAAAGGCTGCTCTGTCAAGCAAGGCTGTCTGCAGGTAATAAGGCACGATATCCTCACAGAAGACCTTACCGGCAGATATGATCTCATTGTGTCCAATCCGCCGTATGTAACAGATGCCGAGATGAAGCAGCTGGACAGGGAAGTATCAGGATATGAGCCGCACCTGGCACTCGAGGCAGGCGAAGACGGCCTGAGGTTTTATAAGGCTATTTTCCCTCGGGCATACAGCGCCCTGACCGACCGCGGCGCAGTAATGGTCGAACACGGCTGCCTTCAGGGTGAGCAGGTGAGGAGTCTGTGCGAAGAAGCCGGATTCAAGCGTATAATTACTCTTAAAGATTATGGCGGTAACGACAGAGTAACAGCGGGGTTCAAAGATGCCGGGTAAATTCTTCAGATATCAGTACGCAGAAGGCGACATAGTAACCATGAAGAAGCAGCATCCCTGCGGATCCAAGCAGTGGGAGGTGCTCTCTGCAGAATCAGAGATCCGCTTCAAGTGCTGCGGTTGCGGTCATATAGCCGCGCTCTCGAGGGCTGCTGCCGAGAAGGCAACAGTTGCCGTTAAGCCGTCGGAACCGAAGGGAAGTCCTGCGGAATAAGATGAAATACAAAACCCAATATGACCTTATGACGCGCAAGCCTGTGCCG
>JAEEGH010006253.1_pt1 | contig 29265 bp, 28 predicted proteins | sample 9134181 | NCBI WGS metagenome assembly JAEEGH01 (sample SAMN16246544, study PRJNA631951) | gut metagenome | biome: gut microbiome; feature: rumen; material: DP-attached | host: Bos | place: Iran: Karaj | collected 2018-10 | reverse complement strand
GCATCGATGGCGCTGCGGGGCGCCAGCGCATCATCATGAACCCCATTCAGGCCAAACGGACGCTGGCGGCGTTGACCGACAACATCAAGAAGTACGAGCAGCAGTTTGGCACCATCGAAGAGCCGAGGGTGCCGCTGCCAGGTGACACGGTGCCCTACGACATCATTGGCAAGGCATGAAGTGGCTTGTTGAGCCGTTGAAGGCCGACGCTGACGGCAGTCCGCGCCAGCGCGAGCATGACGCGGCCTATGGTTTGCTGTGCCGTTTGACTGGGGGGCGTCCTGCATTGGAACACGACACGGAGGGGGCGCCGTATCTGCCGGAACACCCTGAATTGCATGTGACCCTCAGCCATTGTCGCGCTGCGGTGGCTGCTGCTGTCAGCATGGAGGGCATGGTGGGCATTGACATCGAGTGCCGCCGCCGTATCGGCGACGGACTGATGGAGCGCGTCTGCACAGCCGACGAGCTGGCTGCGGTGCATGCGGCGGACGATCCCGTGATGGCGTTCCTGCGCCTTTGGACTCGCAAGGAGGCCGTTCTCAAATGTCGCGGCACGGGCATCAAAGGTTTTGGAAGCATGGTCGATGCCTTGGCGGCGGGCGACTGCGAGGTCACCGATTTGGATACGGGAATGACCGACGTTGTGGCGGCTGTGGCAGTTGCTACGGGCGTATGACGGTGGTGGTGCCGTCAGGGTTTACTTTGACAATGCGGCTACCGCGTGTCTCGTCGGAGAGTAGTGCGGGGAGGGGTGGGACGCAGAAGTCCACGTGACGGCGCAGCTCGTCCTCGATCTCATGGTAGTTTTTGGGCGACGGGTGCCCCGAGAGGTTGGCTGAAGTGCTCACCAACGGGGCGCCGAGATGGCGGATGACTTCCTGGCAGAAGGGATGATTGGGAATGCGGATGCCCAGTGTGCCGTCGGCAGCACAGAGGTTGTCGGCAACCGCCACTTTCAGCTCCCGCCGCCAAATTGCCTCAGGCAGGATGTAGGTTGTCGGCCGTTCTCCGTTCTCTACACCCCAGGCCCCATTTCCCATCTGCACGCTGGTGCAGAGAATGAGCATGCTTTTGCTGCGGTCGCGACCTTTGATGGCGTAGAGGCGTTCCACAGCGGCGGCGTTGCGTGCGTCGCAGCCGATACCCCAGATGGTGTCGGTGGGGTAGAGGATGGTTTCGCCACGGCGTAGCACCTCGACAGTCTGTTGGATGATGTGCTCCATAATTGCGTTGCAAAAATACAAAAAAAAACGGCACGGACTTGGCTGTGTCAACTTTTTTTTGTATCTTTGCACATTGATAATCCGTCCATAGAGGTATTAAAAACAGTTAAATAAATTATAAACCAAAACTTTACACTTATGGATTTTATTACAAATCTGTGGAACGCCAACACGCCGCTGTTTATGCTGATAGCGGGTCTGATTGTTGTCACTCCGTTCATCATCTTCTATGTGCGTAAGGCACTGAAGGAACACCCCAAAGGACTTATCCCCGCCGCATTGAGCAACATGGGCGAGCGCTTTGGCTACTACATCATGAATGCCGTGCTGACGCTGTTCATCTGCTCGAAGTTCGGTGTGCCCGACCAGACGGCAGGCATCATGTTCGCCGGGTTCTATTTCCTGATCTATGTACTCTCTCTGCCCGGCGGTATCATTGCTGACCGCACCAAAAACTACAAAGGAACCATCATTGCCGGTATCATTGTGATGGCAGTGGGATACGCCATATTGTCGGTGCCTGTGTTCAGTGGCCATGGTTTCTCGTGGGTCATGGTGCTCACACTCTGCGCGCTGGTGATTATTGCCTGCGGTAACGGCCTGTTCAAAGGCAACCTGCAGGCCGTGGTCGGTCAGCTTTACGACGATTTCGAGGCTGAAGAGGCCAAAAAAGGTCCCGAGGCTCTTGCTAAAGCCAAAGAAAAACGCGACAGCGGTTTCCAGATTTTCTACGTCTTCATCAACATCGGTGGCGTGATAGCCCCCTTCATCGCCCCCATCATCCGTAACTGGTGGCTTGGCACCAAGGGTTTGGTCTACAATGCCCAGTTGCCCATGCTGTGCCACAACTACTTGACCAACAACATGCAGGGGAACGACATGGACAACCTCACCGCACTCACCGCCCAGTATCCCGAGGCAGCCAACAACCTCGAAGCTTTCTGCGACAGTTACATCAATGTTTTCAACACCGGTGTCCACTTCGCCTTCATTGCCTCAGTGGTCGCTATGCTCATCTCGCTCGTCATCTTCCTCTGCACCAAGAAGGGCCTGCCCAACCCGGTGAAGAAGGAAGCTGCCGCTTCGAATGACACCAAGGAGGTTACCTACACCGCCGAAGAGAAGGCCGCCATGGCCAAAGATGTCAAGCAGCGTATGGCTGGTCTCTATGCCGTGCTCGGCGTCTGCGTCTTCTTCTGGTTCGCTTTCCACCAGAACGCCGAGTCGCTTTCGCTCTTCGCGCGCGACTTCGTCAGCACGTCGTCCATCCCGCCCGAGATCTGGCAGTGCATCAACCCGTTCCTCGTGGTCATCCTCACGCCTCTCATCATGTGGATGTTTGCCTCCTTTGTGCGTAAAGGCAAAGAGGTGTCCACGCCCAAGAAGATTGCTTTCGGTATGGGCATTGCAGCCTGCGCCTACCTGTTCCTGATGCTGTTGTGCATGTTCACCGGCTATCCCAGTGTCGACGAGTTCCGCGGCATGCCGGTTGAGACGGCGTCAGCCATGAAGGTCGGCCCATGGGCATTGATTGTCACTTACTTCTTCCTCACCGTGGCTGAGCTCTTCATCAGCCCGTTGGGTCTGAGTTTCGTGTCGAAGATTGCTCCGAAGCACATTCAGGGCATCTGCCAGGGCTTGTGGCTCAGCGCCACCGCCATTGGCAACCTGCTCATCCTCCTCGGACCGGTACTGTACAACAGCATGCCCAATCTGTGGATGTGCTGGCTGGTGTTCCTCGTGGTCTGCGCCATTGCCATGTTTGTCATGTTCGGCATGCTCAAGTGGCTTGAAAAGATTACCGCAGAAAAGCAGTAATTGAGCAAATAAACAGAAAAAGTGAGGTTCGGGAGACTGCATGTTTCCCGAACCTTTTGTTTTGTATCTATAGGCCAGGTGTCCTGAATGTTAAATTTTACAGGATATTATGTTGTGGATTAGTGTGTTGTGTTGTTTGTTCCGGGGATGGCAAAAAAAATATTTGCAAAAGTCATTGTTTCTTCATACCTTTGCATTTCCAATTCTTACAATGAATAAGTAACAATAAATTAAATAGATATGGCAATAATTGATTTAGTTAGATGGTCCCCCGACGATGGGAAAATGCTTTACGCCTATCGTTTCCCGGAAACAAACTTGAGTACCTATACCCAGTTGGTGGTGTATGAGTCGCAGCAGGCGCTGCTGTTCTCGAAGGGACAGCTGTTGGGCAAGTTCGGTCCGGGCAAGCACACGCTCAATACAGAGAACCTGCCGATACTTCGGTCGCTGTTCGGCATCCCGTTTGGCGGCAAGAACCCCTTCACGGCGGAAGTGTGGTATGTCAACCTGCTGCAGCCTGCCAATCTGGAATGGGCGACGGGCAGCATGTCAATCCACGACGCCGACTACCAGACGCAGCTGCCGTTGGTGGCCAAAGGCCGCTATGGCATCAAGGTGGTGGATGCGGAGAAGTTCCTCATCAACCTCGTGGTGCCGCGCCATCAGTTCTCGCGCGATGATGTCACCGACCAGTGCTTGGGAGAGTTCATCACCAAGACCAAATCGGCCATTGTGCAGTACATGACCAGTAACCAAATCGGGTATAAGTCGATTTCGGGCCATCTGGACCAGATCTCTACCTATCTGAAGAGCAATATCGCCGCATTCTGGGCGCAGTTTGGCATAGAGCTGGCGCATTTCTATATTACCGAAATTGATATAGACACCACGACGGAAGAGGGCCGCAGGGTCAAGGAAGCTATTGCCCAGCAGAGTTCGATGCACATCACGGGCCACACCTGGCAGCAGGAGCAGATGTTCAGCACTGCGCAGGGTGCGGTCAACAGCATGGGCAACGGCCAGGGCGGTATTCTGGGCGGTTTGATGGCCATCGGCATGATGGGCGGTTTCGGTGGCAATATGGGTGGCGGCAGCATGGGTCAGCCGCTGATGTCGCCCAATAACGACCACCCGACGTTCGGCCCAGGAGGCCAACAGCAGCAAGGGATGGGCGCGGCCCCGCAGGGAGGTGGTGGCATGCCACGTCCGGCAGCGGTGTTCTGCAGCAACTGCGGCAAACAGTTCCTGACTACCTCGCAGTTCTGCCCTAGCTGTGGACATAAGTATAATCCGTGCCCCAACTGCGGCCGCGACAACGACGAGAAAGCCCGTCGTTGCACGGGGTGTGGTGCCCAACTACAGGCGTCGGAGAGTCGCTGCCCGCATTGCAACGCTCCGATACCCGCGGGTGCGTCGTTCTGCAGCAGTTGCGGCAAACCGACACAGTCGGGCGATGTATGCTCGCGTTGCGGTGCCGTGCTTCCGCCGTCGGTCAAGTTCTGCCCGAAGTGTGGTAATAAGAGATAAGTGTAAACCATAAAAACGAAGAGATATGATACGCAAGTTTTTGTCTTGGGTGGCCTTGGCAATATGCGAGGCTATTATGATTGCAGCCTTCCTCCTGTACAGGGGTGATATGCCGACTGAGGTGATGATTCTGGACATGGTGGTGTGCACCATCATCATCGGACTATTCTTTGTGGATATTACCCGCCCGTGGGGCGACGAACACACGGCCAAGTTGGGCGCGATGGGTGTGCGGTGGACGATTACGTTCATCTACGCTATCCTTGCGGTGGGACTTATGATTGCATTGCGGAACCAAGAGTTCAGCGTGCAGCTGCTCGTGCAGGGTGGCATTCTCGTGCTGTTGCTACTGGGTTTGGCTGCGGCACTTCGTACGCGGGAACAGATTGTGGGTGTGCACAAAGAGGAGCAGCAGAAGGTGGGAAATCGCGACAGCGTGAAGAATGCATGGCGCGACCTGCTGGAGAAGATGGACCTTCAGCCCGACTTCCCGGTAGCATTGCGTGAGCGTACCAATACCATGGTGCAGGACATGCGCTATCTTTCGCCGACAAACAACCCCGAGGCACTGGACACCGACCGCCAGTTGGTGGAAGGTGCGGTTGAGATTGGGCGCATGGTGGGCGACTATCGCATGAATGCCGAGCAGGCTGAACAGGTACTGGCACGGTGTGAACGCCTGTTGCAGCGCCGTCGGACGCAATACTCAAACTGAAAGATTAGTTCATTAATAATATTCACCAAAACTTATTTACCATGACAGGAAAGATATTCCCCGAGTCGGTCAACATCTACCAGGACCAGGCGAGAGTGTTGTTCAACTACTACCGCCAGGCCGCCGAGAAGATTGTTGGCGAAGAAGAGCGCATTGAAGGCGAGATTGCCAAGCTCGAACGAGAGAAAGAAGAGAAGATTGCCCAGCAGTCGAAGCTGTGGATTCCTTGGCTGCTGCCATTGGCGATACTGCTGATTCCAATTATCTTGTATTTCGTGAAGAAGAATCAACTGCAGAAAGAGATTGATGATATCACGGTAAGGATAGAAGAGTTTAAGAAGCAGCATAAGGAAATCTTCCGCGACTATAAGGTAAATAAGTTAGGTGTGGCCTATGTGCCGGTGGCTGACCAGATAAAGTATGAAGACAAGAGCTTTATCGTGGACTATACCGGGACAGTGGGCGAGTCGGAGGTGACGCTGCAGATGTCGCGTCAGAACGACCTGCTGGTGTCCACCATAGGAGACATCGAGGAACTCTCGAAAGGAGCCCCTGTGGTGGAGAGCTCGGAAGACTCCGAAGCGCTGGATACGGACGAGTATTCCACCTCGATACAGCAGGTTACCCAGCACGACTACTTCGGCAAGATGGAGCGTTCGCTTCGCACCATCGGCTACTGCATGGAGGACCTCGATGTGTCGAGCGTGAGCCTCCCGTTGGTGGCGGACAAGAGTGAGTACCATGAGTTCCTTGACGAATATGCTACAGGCGATGTGCCGCAGGAGGCCCCTGTCGTGGAGGTCTTCGACAAGAGCCGCTACGCCGCCAGTATCAATAAGTTCCAGGAGTTGAACAGGCTGAAAGACTCGCTGTCGAGCAAGACGGAGCAATTCGAGGATGTGCTGAAGAAGTTGATGGTGACCATGGCTCATTCGGTGCAGGCTATCTCGAACCTGAAGGTCGCATCGGCCGACAAAGTGATATTTGAGTCGAACAAGTTGCTCTATCAGATACTGAAAGCCCCCTATAACCACTATTCTCCGCTTCTGGAGCATGATGAGATTGAAAGAATCCGTAATGAGAAGTTCGACTTCTCGGAGGATGTGCAGGGTTATACTCCCTTCCAGCTCAAGGAAAGTTCCCGTGTGCGCTATAACCTGGTGACAGGGATGTGGACTGCGGAGGACGGCAGCACCACCACGGTGCCTTTCGGTGTACACCAGCTCTATGAGGAAATTGTGGCCCCGGTGGTACAGAACCTCATGCGTGAGACCCGTATTGAGCGCTTGAAGATATATAACCATATCAAGGACCAGAAGATAAGCTATCTAAACAAGTGGAATCAGGATACTGACGCGTTCTACCGCGACAACCGTTCCGAAGCCAACAAGATTATTGCCGCCATGCAGGAGAGCTTGCGCGAGTACACCGCGGCATACAATACGCTTGTCTCCCTGCAGCGCACGGAAGCCAATATGGCTAAGAGCGAGGGCCAGCTCGACTCCACCCTGGTTGAAAGCAGTGACAATGTGGCCGAGACCGCCGTTGCCTTTGAGACCCAGTCGCAGCAGTTCAAACAGGTGCAGAACCAGTTTGAGGACTATATGGACCGCCTGCAGGATGACATTCGCCTGAAAGGTGAGAAGTTCGGCCATGTGGAGTACTATGACGCCAAACTGCGTGATGGCCATTCGAGCGAAGAAGCTGTGGCAGCGGGCGAGGTCAATCAGCTCGACAGCCGCCGCAAACCGCTGGCCGCTGCGAACCCGCTCCTTGCCAAGCAGGCTGATATGCCGCCCACGCCCAATGTGGATGACATCACCTTCGAATACCTCAACCTTGACCTGCCCTCCATTGCCGAGAAGGCGCTGAAGGACTTGGAGAGCGGTGCCGAACAGGCAAAAGCCCCGGAACCCGTGATGGAAGAGGAAGTGCCGGAGGAGATGCCTGAGGAAATAGAGGAAGAGGTCGTCCTTGAAGAGGAAGAGCCCCAAGAGGTAGAGGAGCCTTCGGAGGAAGAGGAAATCGACGAAGAAGAGGAAGAAAGTGACGACGATGAAGAAGAGGGCGAAGGCGAGGAAGAAGGTGACAACGAGGAAGAAAACAATCAGTAACCCCTAAATTCGGCTCATTATGGCATCATATATAGATTGTGTTGTCGACACCAAGCCCATGGCGCATGAGATAGACAAGGTGTCGCACCATGTAACCGCCACAACCACGGCAGTGGTCGCCATGAAGACTGCCGTCATCGCTGCCGAGAAAGAAGCTTCCGACCATGTGTGTGAGAAAGTAAATCAGGGTTTCTACACCATGATTCGCTCGCAGATATCACAGAAAATGGCCAAATTGCAGAGTGATGTCGACTCATTGCTCATGCAGTTGGCTCAGCAGCAGAAGCAGTTGCTCGGCATCCGCACCCGTATGGAGCGTGACTACAACATGCTCCTTGCACGTTACAGCAAGTTGTTCACTGGTCTCAACCAGAACCTCAAGCAGCGTGTTGCGGAACTCGACCGTCCCACGATGAACTTCGCCCTCGGCGAGGTTGAGCATATCACCAACCGTAGCAAACTGCTCACCGCCACGGTGCCGGTCGGGCAGCTCGAGTCGGTTATGCAGAGTCAGCAGATACTGGCCTCCAATGCCAAATATCAGGGCATGAAGGTCATCAACACCATGCGCGACTTCCTGTCCGACTTCAATGACCAACGCCGACTGACGTCCACCATCCTGCTCAGCGGCGAGGCCCGTGAGTCGCACCTTGCAGTGCCGGTGGTGATGATGGAGACCTGCATCGACCGCAACGGAACCACCGTTGAGAACATTGTGATGAATGACACGGGCTTGAGTGCCTCGATGCAGCGTAGCATCCAGAACACCATCACCTCGACGGAGGACAACCTTCCTTGGGTCGACACTACGGATAAGGACCGCGAGACTATCAACGAATATGGCAAGATGGTGGCCTCTGCCAACCTTCCCGACCGCGTCAAGGAAATGATGAACAACCTTTTCCGTACCACCTCATATCAAACCCTTAAACAATAGGAGGCGTTATGAGTTACACAAGACAAGTAAGGAAAACCATTGCGGTTCATTATTCGGGTACGGTCAGCTACGGTCCTTCCCAGAATGGCGGCACGGCATCCTACAGCGGCACGGCCTATGAAGATGTCGTGGTGAATGTGGAAGTGGACACCACGCCCTTCGATGCATCCACCCATCGCTGCGGCGGCCAGGTAGACCTGTTGACAGGCTCTGTTGCCGCCACAGAGGCAGCCCAAGTGGCTTCCATCAAGGAGAACTCTCGCAAGGTTGGTAAAACTCTCATCGATGGATTCTTTAAGACTGTCCGCAGTGAAATCAGCCAGCAGATCAGCGAACTGAAGAACAATGTTGAAGCCACCCTTCTGAAACTGCAGAGCGACGCCCGTCGTTGCAACGACATGAAACGCCAGATGGAGGTGGACTACAACCGCAAGTGCGAGCAGTACCTCAAGATTTTCTCCGACCTCGACCGCGAACTGGAGAACCGCATCCGCAATCTTGACCAGCCTACTTTCATGTTCCGGTCTGACGCCGACAAGCTCAATAGCCGTCTGGTCGAGAGCGACATGGTGCCCACTGTCTCCATTTCGGGCGGTGAAAACGCCCGTCTGGGAGCACAGCTCAGCGCCACGCTGACCAAGCAGCGTGCCAACGACACTCTGGGCAAGGCCACTCGTTTCCTGCAAGTGCAGAAGCACACTGTCGATACCATCACCTCGAGCATCATCGATAGCAACAGCGAGGGCTACCTCTTCCTGCCGGTCTGCTACATGGAGGCTGCCGACAGCCACGGAAGCGTCTCACGCAATATCTACAGCCCCGAGCAACTGGCCTCCAACAAGGCTCAAATCGGGGAGGGTTTGCGTAACCAACAGTGGCCCAGACCCACCGAAGAGGACATGGGCGCCATCCGCCGCTACTTCAACGAGGAGGTCTCCACGGCTGTGGGTTCCGACAAGCACGGCGAGCGTGTCCGCGAACAAATCATCCGTTTGTTTAACAATTAGCAAATTATCCAAGTCATGAAAGAATTGAATGAAATACGTTTCAACGGCAGCAACGTTCTGCTGAAGGACAATCTGGTCAAAGGCTCCATCATCCCCGAGCAGGTGAGCGAGTTGACCCGCGACATAACCATCCAGGAAGATACCGTCATCGAAGGGGCTGTCTATGCCCATCGTCTTGAAATCCAGAACGGTGACTGTGAACTGCGCGGCGCCGTGTTCACACAGCTCGAACTCTACGTCAACGCTGATGCCAAGGGCAATATCGTGTTCCGTAAGAGCGTTGGCTCGGTCGACACCATCGCCTCCCGGGCCTCGGGTTGCCAGCTCACCTTCCAGAGCGACATCAACGCCAAGAGCGTCACGCTCTACAACGCCTTCGTAGCCGGCAGCATCTATGCCGACGAGGTGGTGCTCGACAATTGCGTGGTGATTGGCGGTGTCTTCGCCACCCAGGGCATTGAGATGAACAACTGCATCGTGGGCACCTTCAACACGCCCACTGTGAGCATCGACGGCACTGTCCAGCTGCTGCTCCCCTCGGCCTTCTCCATCGAGAAGATGGTCGTGGCCACCGGCGCCAAGTTCTACAACCTCAGCCTTGCCGACCTCGGTGCGCTCTACAAAGGCATGCCGCAAGCTCCCGAATCGGGTCGTGTGGTGCTCGATGTCGACGCCGATGAGGTGCGTACCACCCTCACCAGCGAGGAGATGCAGAAGACCCTGCGCAGCTACACCATTGTGGGTAAGGTGCTTGCTGCCGACCTTATCGACACTGACAAGTTCCAGAACCACTTCTTGCTTGCCGCTGCCGCTCTTGGCCCGCAGCTGCTGAAGACCTACGACCTCGGTCCCGACAAAGACGGCAAGACCGCCGTACTTTCGTTCGACCGCTTGCGCGAGTTCTTCTTCGGCATCCTCCGTGGCACCGTTGCCGTCCAAGACATGCAGGGCAACTTCAGCATCAACGAAGTGGCCCAGAAGTACCAATAAACCAAGGTGCTAACCAATGCAAAAAGCCCGACACCTCATGGGTATCGGGCTTTTCTTGTTCAATGGCGTCGCTCCTTCTTGTGGAGCTCTCTCGGTGGGCTTACTTGTCCAGCTCTTGCTGACGCAGGTGCTGAACGTAGATGGCCTTGAGGTGCTTCTCGCGATTGATGACGCTCGGTTTGGTGAACTGCTGACGACGACGCATCTCCTTCACCACGCCGGTTTTGTCAAATTTGCGTTTCAGCTTCTTCAGAGCTCTTTCGAGGTTTTCACCTTCTTTGATGGGAACTACGATCATTGCTAATACCTCTTTCTTTTAATGTTAATAATAATTGATTTATTAAGACTTTGGGGTCTTCACGTTTAGAACATCAGGTGTCCCTGGGCGGCAGCGTCGTTGAGGGCGGCGATGATGCCTTTCTTGTTGATGATGCGCATACCCTTGGCCGAGACTTTCAGCGTGATCCACATATCCTCTTCAGGGATGTAGAACTTCTTGGTCTGCAGGTTGGGGGAGAAGGTGCGCTTGGTGTGGATGCGCGAATGCGACACGTTGTTGCCCACGACTACTTTCTTGCCGGTGATTTCACATTTCTTTGACATTGCAGTATACTTTTTATTGTTTTTTTACGTTTATTATTGCGTCCATTTTCTTTCGAAAACGGAGTGCAAAAGTACTACCTTTTTCCGATATGACCAAAACTCTCGCGGTTCAAAAGTGGATATTTAAATATTTTTAACATATTGTAAAACGTAACTACCAGTAAACGAGTGATGTGTATAAAATATAAAATTGCAATTTAACACTCTTTTTTCAGGTAGTTAGCGTCTCTCAGCAGCACATTTATCAACAATCGGCATGGCTTTTTCGCAAAAATTGGAGGCTTGGTACAACGACTTCGGACGTGATCTTCCGTGGCGCGGAATCGACAATCCATACCATATTTGGCTGTCTGAAATCATACTCCAGCAGACCCGTATCGAGCAGGGCCGCGACTACTGGTTCCGATTCATCGAAGCTTTCCCCATGGTGGCCGACCTCGCCGCCGCCACCGAGGAGCAGGTGCTGCGCCTCTGGCAGGGGCTCGGCTACTATTCCCGTGCCCGCAACCTCCATGCTGCTGCCCAATACATCATGGACCAGTGTGGCGGCCGTTTTCCCGATACCTACGATGGCATCCTGCATCTCAAAGGGGTTGGCCGCTACACCGCCGCCGCCATTGCCTCGTTCGCCTACCGTCTTCCTTATCCCGTCATCGACGGAAACGTCTACCGCTTCATCAGCCGCCTCTATGGCATCGCCACTCCGGTTGCTACTGATGCTGCCTACACCGAGTTTGAGGGCCTGCTGCGACGTCTTATCGACCCCGAGCGGCCCGACCGCTTCAATGCCGCTCTGATGGACTTTGGCTCGCTCCAGTGCCGGCCCGCCCCTGACTGTGCAGCCTGCCCCTTCGCCTCCGAATGCGTAGCGCTGCGCACCGGGCGTGTCGACTCTCTGCCGGTCAAGGCCGCCAAAGTCCGACCCACCGACCGCTGGTTCCTCTATCTCGACCTGCGCTGCGGTGACAGCCGACTGATTCAGCAGCGCACCGCACGCGATATCTGGCGCAATCTGTGGGAGTTACCGCTGGTTGAGCTCGGCAGTCAGGCCGCGCCCGCCGCCCTTGTCGCTGCCGCCCGTCGTTATTGCCGCGAGAGCCTTGGGCTGACGGGGCTGCGGTTCAGCGATGCGGGCACCTGTGTCCACCAGCTCACTCACCGCACCGTCCACGCCGCTTTCTTGTGGGCCGAAATCGCCACGCCACCCGCCGCCATGCCTGAAAATATGCGCATGGTTTCAGCTGAAGAGATAAAAGATATCCCTGTGTCAAGGTTGATAGACAGATATTTGCAGGGTTTGTGAATATCTTTATAGCGCTGTTTGCAAAAAAAGTCGTATTTTCGCAATCGAATTTATGAGTATAGGAGTGCGTCTTCCGCACCCGGAAAAACGACATCAGCAAACAGTAACGTACAACGAAACAAGTATGATTGGAGTAAACAAAGTTATTCTCGTGGGCAATGTGGGCAAGAACCCTGACGTAGTGACATTCCCTTCCGAAGGCGCCGCGCCTGTCAAAAAGGCATCCTTCCCCCTGGCAACTACCGAAACCCGGCGCAGCCGCGACAACGAACGTGTAGAAATCACCGAGTGGCACAGCGTGGTTTGCTGGCGCGGCTTGGCCGATGTGGCCGAGCGCATCCTGACCAAAGGTGCCCAAGTCTATATAGAAGGACGGCTCCAGAGCCGCACCTGGGAGGACAAAGATGGCAACAAGCGGCACGTCACCGAGGTGGTGGCCGACAACCTGCTCCTCCTCTCCAACCGGCAGCGCAACGACGACAATGCCGCTCACAACAACCCCTTGATGGACATCCTCAACGCCGATACCGAACCGCTCGGCGACCTGCCCTTCTAGGGATTAACCTCAATAATGTCAAGTCGAAAGAGGCTGCAGCGCAAGATGCCGTAGCCCTTTGTGATATGCCCTGCGTGTGCAGGGCTTTTTTTTTATGCCTGTGGAGAACTTAAACAAGGTACCTTCGACGTATCATCACCGAATGTCGTCGGAGGGAGTACGGAGAGGGTATGTCGATGGGACGGTGTTGATACGGTGCTGGTCCCTGGAAGACTTGAAACAGAGGTTGTTATAAATATTAAAAATTGTTAAAATTAGGGCGTTTGGAAGGCTTGAGATGCAATAAAACATATAGCACTTTCACCCTATGTCGGGGCAAAAGTGCTATATGATTATTTAATGGAATAAAGGAAGAGGTTTAAAAACCGGGTTTGCCGAGCAGGTGGAACATGTTCTTTTTGTAGGCTTCCACACCAGGTTGGTCGAAGGGGTTGACGCCGAGGGTATATCCGCTCACGCCGCAGGCGAACTCAAAGAAGTAAATGAGTTGCCCGAGAGTGTATTCATCCACGCGGGGCACCGTGATTTCCATGACGGGCACACCGCCGGAGACATGGGCAGCGATGGTGCCTTCGGCGGCACAGTCGTTGATTTCGGTCAAGCTCTTGTTGGTGAGGTAGTTGATGCCGTCGAGGTTGCGTTCGTCGGTGGGCACGGGAACGGTGGCGTTCGGTTTGCGCACGCGGAGCATGGTTTCCATCATTAGACGCTCGCCGTCTTGCACATACTGGCCCATGGAGTGCAGATCGGTAGTGATGGTGATGCTGTGCGGCAGCAGGCCTTTGCCGTCTTTGCCCTCGCTTTCGCCATAGAGCTGCTTCCACCATTCGGCAAGATAGCGCAGGTTCAGCTGGCAGCTGACGAGCATCTCGACCTTGATGCCCTTGCGGTAGAGCGCGTTGCGGACGGCGGCGTACATCAGGGCGGGGTTGGTGTCGAGGGTGTCGTTGTCGATGCAGGTGCGGCGCATGTCGCGGGCGCCTTGCAGCAGACGGTCGATGTTGTAGCCCGCCATGGCGATGGGCAGCAGGCCAACGGGGGTGAGCACGGAGAAGCGTCCGCCGACGTCGTCGGGGATGACATACATCGGGTAGCCTTCCTGAACTGCAATTTCGTGCAGGGCGCCCCGGCGGGCGTCGGTGATGGCTATAATGCGCTTGCTGGCTTCTTCGGCACCGTATTTTTTCTCCAGATGGGCCTTGACGATACGGAATGCCACGGCGGGCTCAGTGGTTGTGCCGCTTTTGGAGATGACGCAGACGGAATAGTCACAGCCGTCCAGAAGGGTGAGCAGCTGGTGATAGTAGTCCTCTCCGAGGGTGTGTCCCGCGTAGACAATATAAGGCTTTTCCCCATGGTTCATGGCGTCGAACTCCGATTGCAGCGCCTCGATTACCATGCGCGCACCGAGATAGGAACCGCCGATGCCGACAACCACCATGATGCGGCTTTTGGGGGCGAGCCTGTGGATATCGGCTTTCAGCCGTGAAAGCATCTCGCTGTCGATGGTTTCGGGCAGATTGACCCAGCCAAGGAAGTCGTTTCCGGCGGCATCGCCCGCCAGAAGGTGCTTTTTCGCTTCCAGTATCTCGGGCAGAAGGGCGTCTATCTCTGCCCGCGTCAGTTTGTTGAGCACATGCTCAATGTTGATGCTGATTGTCTCCATATTTCGTATTGTTTTGTTGATATTTTGTTCAAAAATAATGGCCCAAAAACAGGCACTTGCAAAATTTTTTTATGCTGTAACTGCAATATTTTCTTCTAATTAACGAAGAGGTAAAAAAAATATTTTCTCCAATTGAAAAAATATTTGTACTTTTGCATTTTGATTTAGAGCATGTAAGTCGAAAATTATAAAAGAAAATAACTATAAATACAGAAAAAAAATATGCTGAAAAAAGTATTAAAATTGAGCGTTGTGATGTCAATCGTACTGACATCCATTACCGCTATTGCACAGAACACCGGTAAGCCCGAGTATCCGCGCTATGGTTTCTGGAGCAACTGGTCGATTGGTACTTCGATTGACCTCAACAATCAGGCCCAAATGGGCGGTTTCAACTTCGGTGAAGGTTGGCGCGTGTCCACCAACACTGGTATGGACTTCTTCGCCCAGCAGAAGCTTAACCACGCTTTTGACTGGCGTATCCGTCTGGGCTTCCCTAGCTTCGGCGCTCCCAGAGTGGCTACGGATGGCAACGGCAAGGGCTTTGGCATGGACCGTCATGCTACGCTGACTCTTGACCTGCTGTTCTCGCTGAACAACGCTATCATGGGCTACGATCCTGATCGTCGCTTTAACCTCTACATCTTTGCTGGTGGCGGTCTTGGTCTCAGCATGAACGGTCTGATGAAAGACACCGTTTCGATTCCCCATACCGATTATGGTACTGTTGGAATCACTCTTGACGGCGGTCTTGGTATGAACTACCGTTTTGGCGATGCTCACCACTTCTTCATGGAGTACGGCTATGACATCAACGGTGATGCTCCCTCGCCCAAGGTGTTCTTCTCCTCGGATCTGCACCACACCAACCGTATCTTCCGTTTGGGTTACTTCTATTGCTTCGGCGTAACCGCCGCTGACCAGGCTGTAGCCGCTCAGAAAGCTATGCTGACTCAGGAGAACTTCGGTGCCCTCAACACCCAGGTTAACAACCTCGAGAACCAGGTTGCCGCTTCGCGCAACAACGAGAAGAAACTCGAGAACCGTATTGCCGAGCTTGAGGATCAGCTCGCCGAGGCTCAGGCCAACCAGGCCAAGGGCAACAGCGCTGCTGCCGATAGCCTCCAGGCTGTCATCGACCAGATCAAGGCCGACCAGCTCAACTTCTACGCTATGCCTTTCTCGGTGCAGTATGAGGTCAACGACTGGAAGGTCTCCGATACGGAGATGGACAAGGTGAAAGCCGTGGCTCGCGTCCTGAAGGACAACTCCGATGTGAAGATCATGGTTGTTGGTTTTGCTGACTACACTGGCAGCGACCAGTACAACATGAAGCTCTCCGAGAAGCGTGCCAACGAGGTCAAGCGCCTCCTTGTCAAGAGCTATGGTATTGACGAAGATCGTATCCAGACCGACTATAAGGGTAAGAGCGTTGCCTTCGGCGACATTCAGTACGCCCTCAACCGTCGTGTCAGTTTCTATCGCGTGATGGATTAATTAAAGTTGTCGAGATAAAAGAGGCGGGCTTCCATCGGAAGCCCGCCTCTTTTTATATATATACATAATCTATTTTGTCAGCACCCGGTACTCCACGCGGCGGTTGCGGCTCCTCCCCTCGGCCGTATCGTTTGAGTCTATCGGCATGGTCTTCCCGAAACCGACGGTGGTGAGTCTTGCTTTGTCGATGCCGTGCGCAACGAGATAGTCGGCCACGGCCTGGGCACGCGCTTCCGACAGGCGGCGGTTGAATTCGGAGGTTCCTTGGTTGTCGGTATGCCCACGCAGTTCTATCTTCATGGTTGGGTTTTCCTCCATCAGTCGACGCAATCGGTACAGCTCATTGTGCGATTGAGGCAGCACCTCGCTTTTGCCCGTGGCAAAAAACAGGTTCCACAGCGTGACCACCTGGCCCTCCTCCGGAAGTTGCTTCGGTTGAGGCTTTGCAGGCTGCTTATCTTCATCCAACGCTGTCACGCTCACGTCGTCAATGTAGTAGTAGGCACCCTGCAAGATAGCGTTTATCTGTTCTCTATTGCGGACATTCGAGTGGTTGAACGTGCGGAAGTTGCCCAGCGTCAGGAAGCGTTCCCCTCCCGACGCGGTCATCTCACCGCTGACTTCCACCCACTCCTTGTCGTTGTCCAGTACCCGCTCCTCACCGTTCGCCACTTGCGCATTATATGGTGTGGCGATGACTTGGTTCTCGTTGTGTTCAAGTGTCACTATTTCCTTGTGCATCAGCAATCCCCATGACGTATCGCTGATGCGTTCGGTGGTGAACAGCGCGCCTAATGTTGCCACGGCGTGGGGCGACTTGTCGGCCAGGCTCACCCAGAAGCTCACGTGGTATCGCCGGCCGGCCTTCATGGGTTCTTTCAGTTCAGTTTGCAAGTATTCGCGGTAGTTCTCCTGTGAGCAGTAGATGCCACAATAGGCGTCGCCCGAGTGTGCGGCCTGGACCCCCAGCTTGTTGCGGGGCACACCGCAGTCGCGACCGCCGCAGATGTGGAAGTAGTCGCTGCTTCCGCCGGTAGGTTGCCACCACGCCTCGACACTGGTCATCACCCCCAGAGCGTCGATACGCTCGGGGCAGCGCAGATGTTCTTCGAACGATGGATTAAATACCATGTTATCAGTAGTCTGCGCATTCAATACGCCCCATTGCAGGGCTATCAGTAGGCAGGCGAGGGTTGTCCAGTGGCGTCTCATTCGTTTCCGATGGTATTCATCATGCTTGTCCACAGCAGGTTAGCGGTCTTCTTCCAGCTAAATTTCTCTCGCTGTAGGCGACCTTTCGCAATCAAGCTTTCCTTCACCTTTGGGTCTTCCAACTGCCTGATAGCATGTGCTATGCTGTCCGTGGAGGTCGGGTCGATATACAGCGCCGCATCGCCTCCCACTTCGGGCATCGAGGTGGTCTGTGAGCAGATGACGGGTGTTTCGGCGTACATGGCTTCCAGTATTGGAATGCCAAACCCCTCAAAGTATGATGGATAGACCAGTGCCTCGGCTGCAGACAGAAGCTCTGATAATGGCTCAGCGTCCACCCTGCCCAGCATCAGTACATCCTCCTTGTGGCGCATTGCGTCGTAGGCCGCCGCCAACTCATCCTGCCACCAGGCGCGGTGTCCCACCACCACTAACTTCAGCCCGCGGCGGTCGTCCTCCTTCACCTTGTCGAAGGCCGTTAGCAGGGCCGCCAAGTTCTTGCGTTTCAGTATGGTGCTGATGAAAATCAGGTAGGGGCATCCTTGTGTGTAGCGCTGCCGTGTGGCTGCCTTCTGGGCGTCATCGGAAGGCCGGTAGCAGGAATGTGCACCGTCATAGACCACGTCAATCTTTTTGGGATTAATGACGTAGGTTTCTGCGATGTCGCGCTTTGAGTACTCCGACACCGTGGCCACGCGTGTAGCCTTGCGGGCAAACCGCGGGAAGAAATACTTCATATAGCGGTGGTGCGACGGCTTGAGATTCTGCTCCGAGTGTTCGAAGTTCAGGTCGTGTATTACGCTTAGTGTCGGCACGTTGCAGTGCAGCGGTATCATGCCGTCGGGCGACACGAAGAGGTCTATCTTGTAGCGTTTCAATGCTGCTGGGACTGCCCATTCGAAGAACATCTGCCACAGCACGGGGTGCCGCGCCTGCGGGCACAGCACCACCGGCACCACATTGTCAGCGTAGAGGAATGAGGGGTCGGGCTTGCGATCAAAGAAAAAGTAGAATGTGTGTTCGGGATGGGCCAGCACAATGTGGCGGGCCGTCTCGGCCGTGAACCACCCGATGCCGTCCATCCGATGTGGAAGCAGCAGTCTTGTGTTGATGGCGATGCGCATGACTTAACCGCGGTGTATCGTTTCGTCAATCACCCGCGGGAAATACTCCTTCTCCAGCAGGTGAATCTTTGCCGCCAGCGTGTCGGGGGTGTCGTCGGGCGTTACCGTGCAGCGCGCCTGGAACAGGGTGGTGCCTCGGTCATAGTGTTGGTCGACGATGTGGATGGTGATGCCGCTCTCATGCTCGCCGGCGGCCACGACAGCCTCGTGCACATGGTGGCCGTACATGCCTTTGCCGCCGTATTTCGGAAGCAGGGCGGGGTGGATGTTGATGATGCGCCCGGGGTAGGCAGCCAGCATCGGCTCGGGCACCAGCCAGAGGAACCCGGCTAGAATCACCCAGTCGGCCTGCTTCTCGCGCAGATAGTCGAGCACCGCCGTGCTCTCATAGAATTCTTTCCGGCCGAAATAGCGCGCCTCGATGCCCATGTTGCGGGCCCGCTGCGCTATGTATGCGTCGCGTTTGTTGTAGATGATGCAAGCCACCTCGACATCGGTTCTCCCCGCAAAAAACTCGCTAATCTGCTGTGCGTTGGTGCCGTTGCCGGAGCCCAGTATGGCTAATCTCACAGGCTTTTCCATTCCTTATATATAATATATGTTTGAAATGCAAAGATACGAAAAAAAGCCAATCGACGCGAAGAAAATTTCTCCCGGTAGCTAAAATACGCCCAAAATTAAGGAAAATTAATACTTTGTAACGTGTTGTATTCCAGCTATTCCAGGGACAAATGCCGTATCAACACCGTCCCATCGACCTACCCTCTCCGTACCCCCTCCGACGTTAGTCGGAGATGATACGTCGATGGTAGGTCTGGGAAGGGGTCCAAAAAGGGGGAAAAGGGTCGCGGCGGGAGTAAAAAACAGCTGCAGAGGTGTTCGAAAAGTTAAATTTTTTAATAACTCACATGCTTTTATATCAACGCCTTATCGTCCGAGGGGTAGGTGAGAAGTGTTAAAAAATGTTTACATGTCAGATTTTTTTTGTTTCTTTGCATCCGTTTTCAACTTTAAAAACTGAAGAATATGTCAGAAATTGCAACCAAAGTTATCAGCATTATCACCGACAAACTGGGTGTGGAAGAAAGTCAAGTAGTCCCCGAAGCCAGCTTCACCAACGACCTTGGCGCCGATTCTCTGGACACCGTCGAACTCATCATGGAGCTTGAGAAAGAATTCGATCTTTCGATTCCCGACGAGGCCGCTGAGAAGATCGTCACTGTCGGCGACGCTATTGCTTACATCGAGAACGAGAAGAAGTAAATCTACACGCAGCTTTCAACTCAACGTTCGCCTATGGAGTTGAAGAGAGTTGTGGTTACTGGTCTCGGCGCGCTCACCCCGATTGGCAACACTGTCCCCGAAATGTGGGACAACATGGTCAAGGGAGTGAGCGGTGCCGGGCCGATAACGCATTTTGACGCCTCCAAATTCAAATGCCGCATTGCAGCTGAATTGAAGGGATTTGACCCTTTACGGCATTTCGACAGAAAAGAGATTCGGCTTCTCGACGGCTATACGGTCTACGGACTGGTGGTCGTGGACGAGGCAATCAATGACGCAGGCCTTACCGACGAGAACTTCGATAAGGACCGTGTTGGTGTTGTCTGGGGTTCGGGCATGGGCGGCGTCACCAGTCTGCAGGAAGAGATAATGGAGTATGCCGTCAACGGACGCACACCCCGGTTCAGCCCCTATTTGGTCCCCAAAGTCATTATCGACATCTGTGCCGGTCAGATAGCCATCCGCTACGGACTGCGCGGCCCCAACTACTGTACGGCGGCGGCATGTGCCTCTTCGGCAGCAGCCATCAACGACGCTTTCAACTTGATTCGTCTTGGAAAGGCCGATGCCATGGTGGTCGGTGGTTCGGAGTGCGCTGTCATGGAGGCTAGCATCGGCGGCTTTGGCAACATGCGGGCTTTGTCGACCCGCAACGATGACCCGTGGACGGCCTCGCGGCCGTTTGACCTCGACCGTGACGGTTTCGTGCTCGGCGAGGGTGCGGGATGTCTGGTGCTGGAAGAGTATGAACATGCGAAGGCGCGCGGAGCCAAAATTTATGCTGAGATGACCGGTGCCGGGCTTTCGGCCGACGCCTACCACATCACCGCTTCGCATCCCGAAGGACTGGGCGTCATCGCCGCCATGCGGCAGGCCGTTGAAGAGTCGGGCATGCAGATTACCGATGTGGACCACATCAACACCCACGGCACCTCGACGCCCATCGGCGACATCTCGGAGCCCAAGGCCATCGTCGGCCTCTTTGGCGACCATGCCTATAAGCTCGCCATCAACTCCACCAAGTCGATGACAGGCCATCTGCTGGGAGCCGCAGGAGCGGTGGAGGCCATCGCCACCATCCTGACCATCAGGAACGGCATCGTCCCGCCCACCATCAACCACTTCAACGACGACCCGCAGATTCCGGCTCTCGATTTCACATTTAACCATGCCCGCAAGCACGAGGTGCATTTTGCGCTCAGCAACGCTTTCGGCTTCGGCGGGCACAATGTCTGCCTCGCCTTCAGGGCGGTGTAGCGGCAGGGCGAACGGATGCGGCGCCCAATCAGGAGGAGTGCCGCACAGAAGAAGGAAGCCATCACCAAAAGCATCCGACCGTGTCGCTGTTTCACAGAAGGGAAGAATCTCCCGAGTTCCGCCATTTTTTTAAGAATGTGCTCGGCTTCTCGCCGCGGCGCACGGAGTTGTATCACATCGCTTTTACCCACCGTTCGCTGTCGTCGAAACAGCAAGGGCACAAGGTGAACAACGAGCGCTTGGAATATCTCGGCGACGCTGTGCTCGGTGCTGTGGTGGCAGAGTTCCTGTATAAGAAATACCCGGTCAAGGGCGAGGGGTTCCTCACCGAGATGCGCTCGAAGATAGTGAGCCGCAAAAGTCTCGGGCAGTTGGCGCGGAAGATGGGGATGCTGGAACTGATAGAGCATCAGCCGGGCGTGGACGGATCGTTCAAGTCGGCAGGCGGCGATGCCTTCGAGGCGCTGATAGGTGCCATCTATCTTGAGAAGGGATTCCGCTTCACGCGGAGAATTATCATCGACCGCATCCTGTGCACATATCTCGACATAGACAGTGTGGCTAAGACCGACTGGAACTACAAGAGCAAACTTATCGACTGGGGGCAGAAGTCCCACCGGAAGGTGACCTTCGAGGTGGTACGCTCGATGGTTCGCGACCGCTCGGGCCGGCGCGAGTATGAGTGCCGAGTCAATATCGACGGCGCCCCGCAGCAGTCGGCCATCGAATACACCATTAAGGCGGCCGAACAACTTGCCGCTGAGAAGACCTACAAGGCTCTGGATGAAGCCGGCATGGTGAAGCACCAGGAGGCTACGGACTGACGCCGTTCAAGTCAGAATTTCCAACGTATTTGTAAATGCCAGGTTTGGCGATACGGTCCTTCGGTCTGTGCGTCGCCGCTGCCGATGCTTTCCTGCCCGGGGTAATAGCTGAGGGCATATTTGGCGGCAATGGCGAGATTGCGGCTCGGAGTGTAGCGCAGCAGCAGGCATCCCCGCATTCCGTGCCCGTAGAGCATGGGCATGGTCCATGCATATTGGATATTGCTCTCGCTGACGTAGAATCGGGCGTAGTAGCCGTCGGTGCGGAACCAGGCAAGCGAGGCGTTGGCCTGCCACTTGGGCTGTGTGTAGCGGGCGGTACCCATGACGAGGCGCCCGTACTGGGTGTCGCTCTGGTCGGCGTCGAAGCAGGCCCACATGGCGCGTGCGGACAGCTGCCAGGCGCCTAGGGTGGCTTTGGCCTCGGCCTGTAGTTGGTGGCGGAAGGTCTGCTCGCCGGTATAGAGAATGCTGTCGTAATTGGGGATGTTGCGCTCTTTCTGCCGATAGGAATAACGCGCGGTGGCGTGGAGGTGGCCTCCAAATTGCCGCTCAAGTTGTGCCCGCAGCCAGGCGCCGGAGGAAGGCCGGTAGTTGGCGTAGCGGAGTGAGGTGAACCTGTACAGGTCGAGGCTCAGCAGGCCATGCAGATTGAGCGGCAGCTGCGACTGGGCGTCAAGGCGGACGCCCTGCTCGCCTTGCGTGTTGCCGAGACTGTAGCCTGAGGAATGAAGGTTGTGGTATTGGGGATGATAGTAGCGGAAATTGGCGCTGAGGCGGTTCTTGTCGCTAATGGACAGGTCCACTCCTGCCGTGGCGGCTGGCTTGCCATTGTTGCTCATGGCCGCTTCTCCGTAGATGAGGGTGCGGCCGTGTTGCCATGTGCCGTCGATACCGGCGTTGAGAAGGCTGGTTCCGCGGAAGGCGTTTTGGTTATAGACATAGTCGCGGGGTGCGAGGCTGTCGCCGAGGGCGCTATGGGTGACCGTCAGGCCTATGACGTGGTTGTTGCCCCGCCATTCGGCATGACCGCCAAGCAACCGCTCGCCGTCTGTCTGTGAAGCAAAGCCTGAAAGGTGCAGCCTGCGCCAGAGATTCACCGTGGCCGCAATGCCCTCCTGATAGTCTTCCTCGTTGAATGCGCCTGCCTGACGTACGCCGGTGCCAAAGCGGGCGGGCGTGGTGCCGGTGATGTCGAATGGCCGCAGGCCTGTCCACAGGGTCACGCCCTGTCCGAAACGTAGGTTATACCGCCCCACGATCAGTTTCTCCACCGGCCCGATGTCGTTCAGCATCAGGTGATATCCGTAGTAGTTTCCCTTGTCCCATGCTTCGGTGGGATCTTTGTCGGCGGTGAGCCTCAACTGGACTTTGTTATGGTAATTGTAGCTGTAGCAGAGTAGTGCGCGCAGATTGTCGCCCTCGTATCTCCCGTTGCTATAGCCTTGTGCCTGCTCCACGGTGCCACCGATGCCGGTGGTCAGCGAGTGGTGCCCTTGCCATATACGCCAGCTTTCCTTCCTTGTGCAGGGCGCAGCCTTCACCAACGGGGCGATGAGCGCGATGGTGCTGCTATCGAACCTCGGCACATAGCGTAGCTCCTTCACCGAAAGCAACTCGCCGTACAGACGGATATAGTTCTTCAGTGCCTGTATGCGGAAGGGGGTCATGAAGGGAATCTGCGCGAGGTGGGTAGTGTCGTTGATATTGGCCGGGTTGTCGGTCAGTTCCGCCAGCCTGTCGTGCCAGTCGGCGGCCATGTTCTCTTCCCCGTCATCCAGCAGCCACTGCTCCATGGCATCCTCCACTTGCCCGTAGGAGGCCAGCGGAAGCACAAGCAGCATAAGGATGAACCAGCGTTTCAGAACCATAGCGTAAGCGAAATGCTTGGGGTGAGACCGAGGGTGTTGTGCAGCTCGGCTCCGAGGTCGAAACTGTAGCTGCGGTAGCGGAGTCCAAGGCCGACGGCCGCCGTTATGGGATTGGTAGCTATGCCTGCGCGGACATATACGCTGCCGGAATAGTTGTATTCCATGCCGAAGTGGATACGCCACAGGGCCTGATAGTCTGCCTCTATCACGGTCAACAGCTGAGGGGTCGGATGGTAGGCCCCTTGGAATAGGATGCGGTAGCGGTGTGTATCGGTCCCGGGACACGAGCCTGCGATTACCGACATCCGCAGCCGTTGCCCAACATCCGCGTGCAAGCCACCCGTGGCCGAAATCCATTGCTGGTGCTCATAATGTGGATCCGACGTGCCGATGTGCAGGTAATGCGCTGCAATTCCTGCCCAGAGCCAGCCGGTCACCCGCAGGCTGTAGGCCGCTTCGGCCAGATGCTCGAAATAGTCGGTGTTCCCGTGGTGGGTATATCCTGCCTCGATGCGGCCGATATGGCCGGTAGGCAGTGCCAGCGTCAACGTCTTGTCAGCCAGTTCCGGCAGCAGGTATGCCTGCCTGTAGGACAGGCGCACATGCCCCGCCGTGTCGTCAGCCGAAAGGCAACCGCCCATAGCGCTGTTGCGTGCACTATGGGCGGTGAGAAGAGTCTGTGCCGTGGCTGATTGCCCAAGGGCCAGCAGCGTTACGAGAATGAGTGGAGCAATGTGTTTATTCCACTGCATTGATTGCGTTCAGGTAGCGGCTGAGGCCGGCGCGGAGGCTCGAGTAGTTGCCGGTGAGCACCAGGGTGGGGAAGTAGGTCTCCCAGTTGATGGCGCCCAGTTCCGCTGCGGCGGCCTGTGCATCGGCACCGTACTCGGAGGGGTTGGCGGCGCCTCTGGCAATACGCTCTTTCAGGCCGCGGATGTATTCAATCTTGCTGTTGGTGATGTACTTGCATGTCACACCGTTGATGGAGCCCGTCACCTGTGCGCCCACCTGTCCGAGCGAGCTGATGGTGATGGTGCCCTCGGTGGCGACATAGTAGGCGTCGTTGCTGGTGGCAACAACCATGATGTTCATGCTATTGTCGCCGGTCAGCAGGGTGGTCCAGTCAAGGGCAAGCAGGAAATCGGGGTCGTTGATCGGGAAATTGATGGTGAAGCTGGTGTTGGCAGTGTCCAGCAGGTTCATGCCGAAAATGGGGTAGGTATTGCCTTCCACGCGTTCGGTCAGCTTGTTGGCCATGCCCACAAAGCGGATGCTGTTCTTGCCGCTGTCGGCGTCGCACAGCACAGCCTGGAAGCTGATGGCGTTGCCGTCGGAATAGGCTTGGTCGCCGGCCGAGGCATTGGAGGCCGAGAGGGTCATCTCGCCGTCGTTCTCGTCAATCACTTCTTTCACAAACTTCTCGGGGTTGCAGGCCGTGAAAGCAGTCATCATTGCCACAGCAGCGGCAAAAAGGGTAAATCTTGTTTTCATATTTAAATGCATTTTGTTGATTTTCAATAATGTTACGTGCCTGTACCATATAGGTACACACTGCAAAGATAAGTAATCTTTTTGAATTGCGAGCGAAAAAATGTCAAAAACCGCTCCCGAAAGGGATGTTTTTTTCGTGTTGGAGTGATGGAAAAATGTTGATACAATGATAATAAAAGAGGTGGGTCTGCGTTATTTTCTATATGAAAATACTGTTGTTGGGTGCCACAGGTCTCTTGGGACATAATGTGCTGGAGCGACTGATAGCCAGCGATCACCACGTGGTGGTGCTGGTCAGACGACCCGATGCCATCCGTCTTCCGCAAGGCGGCTGGCAGACGATGGTGGGCTCGCCGCTCGACTATGAGACCCTTTGTCGTGCCGCTGCAGGCTGCGATGCTGTGATAAACTGCACCGGCACCACCGACATGTCTTTGCGGCACCTGGACGACTACCTGCCTGTCAACCGCGACCTGCCCGCCATGCTCGTCAGGTTGATGGAGGAGCAAGGTATCGGCATCTTGGTGCACACCTCTACCGCCAACACCATTGGCTACGGCACCGCGACGCATCCGGCCGACGAATCGACCCCCATGCAACAGCCTTTCCAAGACAGCTTCTATGCCCAAAGCAAGATCCTCGGCGAGCAAGTGGTAATTGACGCCGCACAGCGTCATCCCGACTGGCACGCCGTGGCGCTCAATCCCGGCTTTATGCTTGGTCCTTACGATGTAAAGCCTTCCTCGGGACGGATGCTGCTGGCGGCCTGTCGCCGTCCGCTCATGTTCGCGCCGTGTGGCGGCAAGGCTTTCGTGGCCGTGCAGGACGTGGCCGAGGCCGCTGTCAACGCCCTCACGCTGGGCGCGAACGGAGGTCGTTATCTGGTGACCAACAATTCCGGCTGCATTACCATTCGAGAATTATACCGCCTGCAGGCCGACCTCTGCGACTATCGTCAGCGGGTGCTCACACTTCCCACCTGGCTGATGTCGCTGGCCGGCAGGGTGGGGGATCTGCTTCGTGCCGTCGGCATCCGCACCGAACTCTCCACCTGCAACATTCGGCAACTGCGGGTATGCGAATACTATGACAATAGCCTCGGCAGAAGTGCCCTGCACTATTCCGAGACCCCTATTGCACAGGCCGTTTCCGACTTTCATCAATGGCGAAATAAAACCGACAAGATATGAAAAAGACAGTGTTTCTCCTACTGGCCGTCGTACTATTGGCGGCATGCAACAGCCCCGAGAACAAGGCGCTCGCCAAGCGCAGTTCCTCGGGCAAGACCTGCGAGGTGTTGGTAGCTGCCGACAAAGGCCACTACACCGGCGTCACCAAGGCGTTGCTCGATACCATCCTGCTTTCGCCCCAGCAGTGCCTGCCCCAGCCCGAAGCGCGCTTCGACGTGGTCAACATCCCCGTCAGTTCGTTGCACAACACGCAGATGTTCAAGATGCACCGCAACATCATCATTTGCGACATCAACCCCGACAACCCCGACAAATTCTACATCCATCACAACCAGTGGGCCGAGCCGCAGGTGGTGGTCGACATCGCCGCTTCCAGCGAGGAATCGTTGCGCGCCATGCTCTCCACCCACCGCGACCGCATTGTCAAGGAGCTCTATTTGGCCGAGTATGAGCGAATGGACCGCGCCTTCTACAAAGACCGCAACGTCGAGCTCATGAACCGCGTGCAGGAGAAATACGGCTTCACCATGAGTCTGCCCAAGGAATTCTCGTGGGCCAAAGAGGACGGTGACTTCCTCTGGCTGCGCAAGGAGACCAAAGACTTCGGTCTTGGCGTGCTGGTCAACGTGATGCCATATCGCGACCAAACCCAGTTTGACACGGCCAAGATCTATAACCGTCTTGATACCATCATGCGCCGCGAGGTGCCGGGTCCGGCCGAAGGCAGCTACATGGGCACCGAGCGCCGCGTCGAGTTGCTGAGCCGTGCCGTCGATTTCAAGGGCTCGAAATACTGCATCGAGACCCGTGGCCTGTGGCGCCTCTTCGGCGATTTCATGGGTGGCCCCTTTGTCAGCTACACCCTCCTCTCGCCCGACGGCAGCCAGGTGGTCGAGCTCACGGGCTATGTATACTGCCCCCGTTTCAAAAAACGCGACTACCTGATGCAAGTTGACGGTATCTGTCGTTCAATCAAGTGGAATACAGGTGAATAGGTATCTTGTCATAGTCTTTTTGTTGCTCTCGGCGATTTCCCTCCGAGCCCAGCGCGACGACTTCCTCAGCCGTTCCGAGTTGCTGCTCATGGGCGGCGGCATGAATTACATCGGCGACCTCAACAAGCAGAGTGCCTTCTCTGAGGTCAACCTCGCCGGCGGTGCCGCCCTGCGTGTCCGTCTCGACAACCGCTGGGCGCTGCGCGGCCAGGTGAGCTACGGCCACATCGTCAACAGCCGGGATCGCATCATACTGCGCAACCTCAGTTTCCGCAGCCATGTGGCTGAGTTTTCGGCCCTTGCCGAGTTCAACTTCCAGCCTTTCGGTACCGGAGCCACCGACCATTTCTGGACGCCTTACCTCTTCGGCGGCATAGGTGTCTTCCATTTCGACCCCATGGCCTACTGCACCGACGTCGACGGCAACATAGGGTGGGTCTCCCTCCAACCCCTCGGCACCGAAGGCCAAAACACCCATGCCTACGCCTTCCGCCGCCCCTACCAACTGGTGCAGCTCTGTCTCCCCTTTGGTGTGGGCGTCAAGTTCCGCCTTAATAAAACCTTCTCATTGTCTGCTGAATACGGATTCCGCAAGACCTGGACCGACTACCTCGACGATGTCAGCACAACCTATGTGGGTGCCGCCCTGCTGAACGACGGCAGCGTCGATGGTGCTATGGCGGCCCAGCTGGCCGACCGCAGCGGCGAAGTGGAGGCAGGCTATATCAACAGCCCCGGCATCAAGCGCGGCGACGACTCACTCGACGACTGGTATGCCTACTTCAACATCCATGTCGGACTGAATCTCGACGTGCTCTTCGGCTGGATGCGTTCCAAACGTTGCAAACTGTAATAACCCTCATACTATGACCACCATAGAGCAAATAGACCGCAACCGCGTGCCCCGTCATGTGGCCATCATCATGGACGGCAACGGTCGTTGGGCCATGCGCCAGAAACACGAGCGCATATTCGGTCACCGCAACGCCATGACCGCCGTCCGGCAGGCTGTGGAAGCCGCTGTCCAACTGGGTGTTGAGTATTTGACCCTCTACACCTTCAGCACCGAAAATTGGAACCGTCCGCAGGCCGAAATCGACGGCCTCATGGAGCTGCTCATCAAAGCCGTACACGACGAGACCAAGACATTGATGGACAACAATGTGCGCCTTCAGACCATCGGCGACCTGCAGCGCATCCCCGAGCGGTCGCGCACGGTGCTGCAAGGCTGCATCGACCGCACCGCCGGCAACACCGCCACCACCCTCATCCTTGCGTTGAGCTACAGTTCGCGCTGGGAGGTGGCCGAGGCGTTGAAGCAAATCTGCCGCGAAGGGTTGAAAGACAGTGATATCGATGAGGAGACCATCCGTCGCTACCTCGCCACCCGCGACTATCCCGACCCCGACCTGCTCATCCGTACCGGCGGCGAGTTGCGCATCAGCAACTTCCTGCTCTGGCAGGCAGCCTATACCGAGTTCTATTTCACCGACTTGCTGTGGCCAGACTTCCGTCACGAGCACTTCTACGAAGCCGTCATCGACTACCAGCAGCGGCAGCGTCGCTATGGCAAGACCGAGGCCCAGGTGGAAGCAAAAAAATAGGCTAATTTTAACAATTTTTTTAACAGCTCCAATCGGCTGGTTACCAGTATTCTAAAGAGATCAACACCGTATCAACACCGTACCATCGACATACCTTCTCCGTACCCCCTCCGACCACCGTCGGTGATGATACGGTGCTGGTAGGTGGAAGAGGGTGTGCGGAAGGCGTGCCGAAAGGTGTACGATGTTAATTTTCTCAAAAAATATGTATGTTATATAATAAAACAGACAATGGAGAGTTATTATAAGGTTGTCGGGGTGACCGGCATTTGACAAAGAGACACTGTAGATGAAAGATATGAGACGCCTGCTGCTGCTCGCAGCCCTGTTGATGGTGAACGCTTTCGCGCTGCGGTCGCAAACCGTGGTGGGAGGCGACGGGGGCTACGACCTTGACTACCTGACTCCCAAGACCTACGAAATCGGAGGCATCTCGTTCGTAGGTGCCGAG
>JAEEGH010006252.1_pt1 | contig 29267 bp, 27 predicted proteins | sample 9134181 | NCBI WGS metagenome assembly JAEEGH01 (sample SAMN16246544, study PRJNA631951) | gut metagenome | biome: gut microbiome; feature: rumen; material: DP-attached | host: Bos | place: Iran: Karaj | collected 2018-10 | reverse complement strand
GCCGTCTTGGGGTGACCCATTGAACGAATAAAGTGGTTCATGCCGGGGGCGATCGTCTGGAAGATTGCCCCACACAGAATGATGCGCATGTAGCTGCTGGCTACAGGCAAGGTCTGCTCGCTTGCACCGAACAGCTTTAACAGGGGCTCCATGAAGATTTCGCCCAGCGTGAAAACGCCGATGGCCATCAAAATCAGGAGCGAAAAGGAGTTGTTCAGGATGATGCTTGCCTGGATGTACTTCTTTTGTCCGAGGCGGATGGCGAAGAGCGTGTTGCCTCCCACACCCACCATCATGGACATGGCCATGATGAACAGGAAAATCGGAAAGCAGAGCGTAATGCCTGCGATACCGAGACTGCCGACGCCTTGGCCCACAAAGAAACGGTCCACTACGTTGTAGAGGGCGTTCACCAGCATGCTGATGATGGCCGGAACGGAAAACTGCAACACCAGCTTGGGGATGCTGGCGGAACCAAAGGAGTTGAGGCGATCGGAGTTCAGTTTTGACATTTCGGAGCCAAATGTAGCTTTTTGAATGTCGGGTGACAATGGTATATTTTTATCTTTGATCGCAATGTATTTTTGGAGAAAATTTTGGGTGGTTCTGATTGCCTGTGCAGCCTTGGCTGTTGCGGGTGAAAGTGGTGGAGCAAAAGAAAATGCTCCTGAAGAGGATTTCCAGCGCTATTCGGTGGTGCCCATCTTGGGGTATACCGAAGAGACTGAGTTCCAGGTTGGCGTGATGGCCCTGCTGTTTCTGAAATCGGACGAGGCGGCAGGCAAGGTCCCCGAAATCGGACTTACGGCATACGGCTCGACGCGAGGCCAGCTGCAGTTGCAACTGGAACCCTACTATTACATGTTCCATGACCAGGTCAGCATTTGGGGCCTGCTCAAGTACCAGGACTGGGTGGCCGGTTATTACGGTCGTGGCAACGACCCCGACATCGACGTGTTTACCAATTTCAACCGGAAGAAATTCCAGTACGGTACCAAGATCGAATCGCGGGTGGGGTTGCCGTCTACGCTTAAGTACGGCATCGAGGTCCACGCCGAATACACTGAAATTGATTTTGAACAGGGCGAAATTGAAGACTTGCCCGATGAACATTCCGGGTGGCGAAATGGCGTGGGATATCTGTTCGGATTCGATTCCCGAGATAACATCAACTGGACCCGTCACGGATTCCTGGTGCAGTGGCAGCAGATGTTCTACAGCGACCGCCTGGGCGATTACACATTTGATGTTGAATCGCTGGATTTGCGAGGCTATTCTAGCTTGTCAAAGACGACTACGACGGCGGTGGGCTTCCTGTGGCAGCGCGCCGATGGCGACGTCCCGTTCGATATGCTGGCGGGGCCCGATGGAATTTGCCGTTTCCGTGGCGTAGAGAGTCTCTACTTTGGCGACAACCAGGCTGTCATTATGCAGGCGGAATTGCGCCAGTACATCTGGTGGCGGCTTGGTGCGCATTTCTTTTTCGAAGGGGGCAAGTCGGGGCGCTACTTTAGTGAACTTGTTCGCAACGACTGGCACCGGTCGATTGGCGCGGGAGCGCTTCTCGGTTTGAATCTGAAACAGACTCTTTTTGCTCGCGCGGACTTTTCCTGGGTCGATTTTGACCATCTGGGACTGTCTTTTTACGTGCGTCAAGCATTCTAGTGCCGTTTTATCCTTGATTTCCGTCAATATGTCAGTTTTGTAATGTTTTTGAAAGATGAATTCTTATTTTTTTCTATCTTTTAGCGAAAATTAAAATAAATGAGGTTAATTATGTCTTCTGAAGAAATGAAAAGCAAACTCAAGTCCTTCTTTATGTCCGATCTCGGTGTCGATGGTGACGTTCTCCAGTTCGATACTCCGCTTTTTGGTGAAGAAATCGGTCTTGATTCCGTGGATTCCCTTGAAATCATCTCTTTCGTGGATTCCAACTTCGGCGTGTCCATGACCGGTGTTGCCAAGGAAAACTTCCAGAGCATCGATACGATCGCCGCCTATATCGAAGCCCACAAGGCTTAATTTTTGTTGTTTTTCCCCCGCGGAACAGCTAAACCTGACGTCCCCGCGACCTGTGGTGAGCTTCGTCGAGCCAAGGCGGGGATTCCTTGTAGATTTTTGGAGTAGTATGACCCCTGACGAACGCCGCTGTGTAGTTACTGGCTTGGGTGTTATTTGCGCCGTCGGTAACAATGTCGAAGAGACTTGGAAAAGTGCCCTTGAATCAGTTTCGGGTATCCATAAGACGACTTCGGTCGATACTGTAAATTGCTATGCGGACTTGGCTGCCGAAGTCAAGTGCGACACCCTCGATAACCTGGACGCTCCCGAAGAAAAGGACCGCGTCTCCAAGCTCTGCATCAAGGCCGCGAACGAGGCCTTGGCCGATGCGGGGCTTTCTAATTTCGGTGACGATCAGCGCGTGAGCGTGGTGATCGGCAGCTGCGTGGGCGGTGTGCTTTCCATTGAACAGTATCACCAGCATGGTCGCGACGCTTCTGAAATTGCAAAGATGCCTATTGCCGCCATTGCTTCGCAGGTTGCTGAATCTTGCGGCGCTGGCGGTATCGTGACGAATGTAGCGAACGCCTGTGCGGCGGGCACGATTTCGATTGCGGTTGCCTGTGACTTGATTCGTGCGGGTAAGGCCGACGTGGTGATTGCGGGCGGTGCCGACTCCTTTGCGGCTGTTCCGTATTCCGGCTTCCTTTCGCTCCATGCCCTCGACGAAAACGGATGCTCTCCGTTCAACCGTTGCAACGGCATTACGCTTGGCGAAGGTGCGGGTATCGTTATTGTTGAATCTTACGAACATGCCCAGAAACGCTCCGCAAAACAGTACTGCGAAGTGCTCGGTTCGGGCGTTACGAGCGACGCAAACCACATTACCGCTCCGCGTGAAGATGGCGTCTGCCTGATGGAAGCGATTAACCGCGCCGTCAAGAATTCCGGCATCGACAAGTCCGATATCGGCTACGTGAATGCTCACGGTACGGGTACGGGTAAGAACGACAATGCCGAAATTACGGCGTTCAAGAATTTCTTTGGCGAAGACAATGCGAATGTCAGCGTGAGCTCGACCAAGGTGATGACCGGCCACTGCCTCGGTGCCGCCGGTGCAATCGAGGCCGTCTTCAGCATCAAGGCCCTGACGACCGATACGGTGCTCCCGACGTTCCCCTACAGCGAAGAACAGTCTGCCGCCCTCAAGGAGAAGGTGGGTAGTCTCGACTTCGTGCAGAACAAGGCTCGCCACAAGGAACTCAAGTGCGTGCTGAGCAACAACGTGGCGTTCGGCGGCACGAACGCGGCGATTGTTTTCTCGAAGGTCCCCGGCGAAGTTTCTGCCCAGTCCGCGAAGGCAAAGAAGATTGCCGTGACGGGTCTCGGAATCGTCTCTCCGCTTGGTAACAGCAAGGCCGCTTACCTTGCGGCCGTCGCAGAAGACAAGAAACCCGAATCCGCCTCGGTGCATTCGACGATTGCACTCGACGACTACAAGGAACTCGGCATCAAGATGGCTTTCTACCGCAAGCTCGACAACCTGGGACAGCTCCAGACGGTGTCGGGGATGCGCGCCTTGCAGGATGCGAATTTCCAGGTGACTGACGATAACGCCAAGGATATCGGCATTATCGTGGGTACCAGCGAAGGTGGCCTCGGTGCCACTTATGATTTTGAAGAACTCATTGCACGTGAAGGCAATTCCCAGGGCTCCGCTTTCAAGTTCCCGCATACGGTTTATAATGCAGCTGGCGGCTACCTTTCCATTTGCTCCGGCATCAAGGGTTACGGAGTCACGATTACGACGGGTCCGCTTTCCGGCCTCGACAGCATCGGGTACTCGATGAACGTGATTCACGACGGTCAGGAACAGGCTATGATGGCGACCGGTACCGACGAGAACCTGCCGATTATTACCGAATTTGCCCAGAAACTGGGCGTGGCCGCCGCTGATGTGGTGGCGCCTTTCGCAGACAACGAAGGCTGTGTGGTGGGTGACGGCTCCGTGTCGATCATGCTCGAAGAAGAAGGTTACGCCAAGGCCCGCGGCGCGAAGGTCTACTGCTATGCGCTTGGTTTCGGTCACGGCCGCAAGAACGTGAAGTTCGGCAAGCTGGTCGGCTCTGACGAGGCTTTGGACAAGGCGATTGCCGACGCTCTCGCCGATGCCGGGATTTCCGCTGGCGAAATTGATGCGGTTTGCGGTTTTGCGAACGGCTGCAAGCGAATCGACGATATCGAGAAGGGCGCACTCAAGCGCGTGTTCGGTGAAAAGCTCGCCTCGATGCCGCTCTTTGAGGTCAAGGAACGCACCGGTGAAGGTCGTGCGGGGTCTGCTGCCTTGGCGGCAGCCGAAGCGGCCCTCCTGTTGAGCGGTGAACTTGCTGGCGACAATGCCTACTTTGTCGCGGCCGACGGTTCCGTGGCATCCAAGAAGGTCGATACGGCTGGCCTCAAGAAAATTTTGGTGATTTCGTTTGCGGCGGGCGGCTCCTACAGCGCCGTCGTTTTCGGCAAATAGTTTAGAAGAAGGAGACTTGAAGATGAAAGTTGCTTTGGTGACAGGTGCGTCTAAGGGAATCGGCAAGGCTTGCGCCCTGCGACTCGCCCGTGACGGTTACACGGTCGTGGTGAATTATTCCAGTTCCGACGAGGCGGCGAACGCGACGCTCGACGAGATCAAGGCTGAAGGTGGCGACGGAATGATTTACAAGGCCGATGTTTCCAAGCTTGACGAAGTCAAGGTGATGGTGCGCGAAGTGTTCAAGGCTTACGGTCGCATTGACGTGCTTGTGAACAACGCTGGCATTGTCCGCGACGAATACCTGATGATGATGAACCCGGCAACTCTCGACAAGTGCTTCGACCTGAACGTGAAGGGCTACTTCTACTGCGCCCAGCAGGTGGCCGTCAAGATGTACAAGCAGAAGTCCGGCGTGATCATCAACATGAGCTCCGTGTCTTCGAAGTTCGCTCTTGCGGGCCAGGCCGTTTACAGCGCCACGAAGGGTGCTGTGAATTCTTTGACCCAGACCCTCGCGAAGGAACTCGGCGGTTTCGGCATCCGCGTGAATGCCGTGGCTCCGGGCTTTATCGCGACCGAGATGATCGAGGCTATTCCCGAAGAGACCCGCAAGGGCTATCTCGAAAAGATTCCTCTCAAGCGTTTCGGCTCTGCCGACGAAGTCGCAAACATTGTGTCTGCACTAGCCTCTGACCAGTTCGCCTACGTGACCGGCCAGGTGTTCGTGCTCGACGGAGGACTTTCTCTATGATGAATATTTACGAAATCAGCGAAAAGATTGCGCAGCGTCCGCCGTTCCAGATGATCGAAAAGGTCACGGAACTGGTGCCGAACGAATCGGCCGTGGGCCTCAAGAACGTGAGCGTGAATGAGCCGTATTTTACGGGACATTTCCCGGGAACCCCGATTATGCCGGGCGTACTCATTGTGGAAAGCTGCGCTCAGCTCTGCTCGCTCGTCATCGAAAAGCCTGCTGAAGATTTGGAAAAGAATCTCTATGTGCTTTTGAAGATTGACGGTTTCAAGTTCGTGAAGCCTGTGATTCCGGGCGATCAGCTTGAAATCTCGGTCAAGAAGACGAAGGAAGGTGGCGTGCTGGTCGGCTTTGACTGCGTCGTGAAAGTGAACGGCAACGTTCACGCGAAGGGTGCGCTCACCTTTACGAGCATCCCGAAGGAAAGTCTCGGAAAGTAATCGCTTTTTGATTGCGCTCGGTTATTTGACCGGGCGTTTTTCGTCGTTCAGGTTGAGTCCTGGAATTTCTGTTTCCAGTTGAGCTGCCTGGGCGTTTATCTTTTTAAGGAAATCCTGCGTGGCGGGTGCGCTTTCGTCCTGGATTCGGTGGCTTGCCATTTTTAGGAACTTTTCTACTTTCGCCATGTCTTCGCGAGTCCTTTCGTCGCAGTATGCGGAAACCATGCGCTCAAAGATGTAGGCTTCTGCGGTTTTGGACAAATGAATCATATCGTCGCTGTAAAAGCGGTAGTCGCGCAGCTCGTCCATCACGATTTCGTAGCTTGGGAAATAATCTACGGCGGGAAAGGTCCCTGAGCTGGCCGAAGGGACGGTGGTGATATTGCTTATTGCGCTATTTACTGCGAGCTGTAATGTCGCCTTAGAAAGTGTGTTGTTATGGGCACCGTCGCTCATGTGTCGCAGAGGCGATACGGTAAAGACGATGTGTGTGTTTGGATTTAGCTGGCGAATGCTTGTGACTGTTTCTCGGATGGAGTCTGTTGCTTCTTCTACCGAAATCATTCTGCGCGTAAACAGGTTCGGATCTTGTCGGTGGCAATTCGAAACGGGCTTACCGCTGTCCTTTAAATAGTAAACGAATGCGGTGCCGAGCGTGACGAAAATGACGTCGGCCTTCTGCAAAAAATCCCGTGTCTGCATTGTCGCTGCGTTCAGCTTGTCGATGCATTCTTCGCGGGTATGGCCCGAAAGAGAACTGTGCGCGTCCCAGCTGTGCCAAAGGTTATCGCCGTGGCCGTTGTCGCGACATACATCTTGGAACACGTCGGTGTCACCGTAGACTTTACCTTCGGCGATGTTCTTTACCATTTGGGCAATTGAGAGTGGGTTGTAAACCGTTCCGAATGGGTTTGCCTGCACTTTGAATTTACGCGACGCGAACTGTGCCGAAATGTTGTCTGCAAAACAGGAACCGATGAATACCAGGTTCGACTTGTGGTCAATGCGCAAATCGCTGGCGGGAATGTCTACTTTCGAGAAAAAGTTCATACAGCAAATTTAAATAGAATTTTAATGGCAAGAGATGGGGCTCATTTTCCATACGCATTTTTTTACCTAGTTCTAAATAGATTTATTGTGAAAAATGCTTGATTTTTATATTAATTTTAAAGAAATATTGAAATTTTTGAAATTTAATGAAAAAATTATTGTAAAAACTATTGATTTTTTAAAATTCTTTGTTTATATTTAGGATGTGCTTAACTTGGGCCGAGCTTTCGGGGGGTTAAGAGGAGGACAAATGAAAGATATACTTGAATATACGAGCTACCGTCAGTATATCGCGGATTATTACGCCGACAGAAAGGCGAAATCTGCGTTTACCTGGCCGGAGTTCGCTTCTGCGGCGGGGTTTTCTTCGCCGGTCTACCTTAAATACGTGAGTGAGGGACGCTTCAACTTGAGTGAAGCGGCTGTCGAGCGCGTTGGTGCTGCGATGCACTTGTTTGGTGGCGACTTGGACTTTTTCCGCGAACTGGTTCGCTTCGATCATGCGAAGTCGGACAAGGCGAAAAAGGAATCGTTCCAGAAGTTGGTGGCGATGGCGGAAAGTCGCAAGGCGAAGGTCGTTGAGGCCGATGCGTACCGCTACTTTGACAGTTGGAAAAATCCGGTGCTTCGCGAACTTGCTCCGTCTATGCCGGGGGCGAAGCCCTTGGCGCTTGCAAAGGCGTGCCGCCCTAAAATTACTGCTGCCGAGGTGAGTGATTCGCTGAACTTTCTGGTGAAGGCGAACATGCTTCAGAAAGACGAGAACGGCAATTACGTTCAGACGGACAGGTCGATTACGGCCGGGCCCATGGAAGTGACGCCTGCGGTGATTCGTGGCCTGCACCGTCAAATGGGCGAACTCGCGCTTGACACAATCGAGGGCGTGCCGCAAAACGAAAGGCATTTTTCGGGTGTAACGCTTGGCATTACGCAAGGTGCCTACGACGAAATTGTCGCTGAAATCGATGCGTTCCGCAAGCGCATTATTGAAATTGCCACTAGGGAAACTGAGACGGATGAGGTGTACCGCCTGAACATCCAGTTTTTCCCCATGACAAACAAGAGTTCTAAAAAGGGTTAGGAGGATATCATGAACTACAAAACAATGAGCAGAAACTTTATCTGCAAAATGGCGATGCCGCTCGCCTTGGTGTTCGCGGCTTGCTCCACTGACGAAGGAAATACCATTTCAAAAGTGGAAACGACTCCGGGGACGCAGATGGGAGGCTCTTCAGAAGAGCCGAGTGTTATCGCGTACAAAAATATCTCTTTGAGAGGGCGTGCTTATTATGCGCTTGAACGTGCAGAAGGGGATGCGTCGGAGGGAATTTCCGTTTCCGTTCCGCAGAATGCTTTCTTGGACGCAGGACGAGTAACCTTGATGGAATTGGATTCTGTGTCATTGGCGCCGTTTGGGGACACCTCGTTTACGGTTGCGATCAATGATGGTGGAACAGTCCGTTTTGATAGTGTTTCGTTGAGAAGTCCCATAGTTTCGTTCGAGGCAGTGTCGGGATCGATTTCGCTGAAAGCGATTGTGGATGTCCGAGATACGGGAATGATCATTGTTGATGGGGTGAGCCATTTGGCTGCTTACCGTATCGAAAAACTGGCCGAAGCGGGTATGTCGTTTGCAGCGGCAAGGACTCAAACTGAAGCCGAAATTGCGACTGCTCTTGGCTTTGGTGTTGAACAGCAGATGAATTCGTCAACTGAGGCATTGTGGCGCAAGGCGTTTAGTGAAGTGTTTCCGTTTACTTGGCTGGAGCGCCTCAAAGGGGAATTTGGCGAGACAGGAACTCTAACGGGGCTTTTGGATAATGAAAAGGAAACCTTGGTAAAGCGAGTTGAGTCGTCGTATATATTCACTGTTTTGCAGGTATCTTCGCGTGTTTTCGAAAGGCTTGGTGATAGTGCTGTGCAGTATTATCAAGATTGCTTGCAGCGCCGGGCCTATTTTGCCAACTTGCTTGCGTCCGTGTTCGGCTATGGTGCCTGCTCGTCTGAAAAAGAGGGACAATTTGCTGACATCCATAGCGGCATGTATGAATTGGAATGCGAATCAGATGCTTGGAAAATGACAATCCGCCAGGCGAACAAGGTGAGTGTCGCTCACACCTTTGGTACGATGACAGACTCCCGAGATGCCAAAACCTACAAGACGGTGCAACTGGATTTGGGAGATGTATCGCAAACATGGATGGCGGAAAATTTGAACTATGAAACGGAAAATTCTAGCTGTTTCAAGGAAGAATTTTTCACGGGTGAAATGTCTTATTGCTCTAGCTATGGCCGCATCTATTCGTTTGTGTCCAGCCTGGATTCGTCTTACCGAAAGTACACGACTAAAGAAGGGTGTGTTGATGTTAAAACACTTGAGTACTTGAACGGGAGTTCGTCTGATGATACGTTGTATTGGCGGGGTAGGGCCGAAGAAGATTGTGATGGGATTTATGAATACGGGGATTATCGTGACGATAGTGATAATATACTTTGGGAGAAGGTGGCTGATTCTCTGGAATCCATAAGTTTTGATGTATGTCCAGAAGGCTGGCGTATGCCCCAGTACGAAGATTGGGCGAAATTGTTCCTGTACTTGAGAAGTCACTTTGGTGTGGAACCGGGCGAGGAATTGAATTACTTGTTGTCGTGGTATGGTAATCCGGTTGGGTTCAGTATGGATTATGTTGCCGAAATTCGCGGAGGCTCCGATTGGTATAGAATAGGTATCAGAAGCGTTCCATATCTGTTCGCGCCGAAGGTGCTGTCTGAAGGTGATCGTGATTCTACGTATGATTATTCAAACAGTGTTGTTTATGGATCGATTGTGTATGCGGTAAATGCGAGAATGTACAATATTAATCGCTATCATGAGCTTAAACAGGCTTATGGTCGGCCTGAGATGGGTTTTGTCCGCTGCATCAAAGACGAATAGCGAATTTGGTGGTTAGGCCTGTTCGGAGGACCGGTTAGGAGGATTTGGTTGGGGAGAACAGGCCGAGAACGAGAAGGAGGGTCTCCAGCCCTCCTTCTTCATTTTTTTTATGGCATGGAAGGAAAAATATTGTATCTTTATAATATCTTGCGGAATAGACGCAAGAAAAGGAATTGTATGAAACCTGGTAAGACCGAACTTCGTCTGAATGCTGAAATCGAAAAACGCGGTGCGCTTTTTGCCGTGCTGCTGGACCCCGATACGTCTGACGAAGCCGCTTTTGTGAAGGCGGGCGCGATGGCCGCCGAAAACGGAGCCGATCTTTTGCTGGTGGGCGGTTCTTACCTGGGTAACTTTACGCTGCCTAAGCAGGTGGCTGCCCTCAAGGCCAATGTGGACTTGCCCGTGGTGCTGTTCCCGGGTGGCGCCTCCCAGGTGGTGCCAGGCTTTGACGCGATGCTTTTCATGACACTCGTGAGCGGTCGCAATCCGAACTACCTGATTGATGAACAGGTGCGTGGCGGTGCGCTCGTGCGTGCGCTCAACATGGAAGCGATTCCGACGGCGTACCAGCTGATCAACAGCGGCAAGCGTACCACGGTCGAATACATCAGCGGCACGATGCCGGTACCTGCCAACAAACCCAAGCTTAGCATGGTGAATTCCATTGCGGCCGAACTTATGGGCATGCGCTATGTGTACTTGGAAGCGGGCAGCGGTGCCGAAGAACCGGTGCCGGTGGAACACATCGCCTATACCCGCAAGGCGACCGAAATGACCATCATTACCGGTGGCGGAATCAAGGACCCGCAGACGGCCGCCATCCGCGTGGCCGCCGGTGCAAACATCATCGTGACTGGCACCCTCTGGGAAAAGGTCGAAGACCCGAAGCTGCTGGCCGAATTTGCTTCTGCAATCCACATTAAGGGATAAAAATTAACTACGCGACTTCGATGTCGAGCTTGCTTTCGGTGTAGCGCTTGACCACGGAATTGAGCAATGTTTGGTAAGGTATGCCGACGCGTTCGGCCTTTGCCTTGAATGCCTCTAAAACACCCGGATCAAAACTTGTTCCGACCTTGGTTTTGCGTTTCTTGACTGTGGCAATGGCTGCAGCCATTGAGGGGGCTGGAGGCATGGCGAAGCCGGCATTATCACCCGTTTCGTCATATTCCCTTTCAAGGGTCAATGCAAGTTCTTTGTCTGTCATAATCTACCTCCTCGGGAAAAGTGTTATCAGCGTAACCGTGAGCGCATTATAGACAAGTCTAAAGTCTCGTTCATCAAACACTGTATCAACAAAATCACAGAGTTGTCGGAGTCCGATATTTTCCAGGAGATAATCGGCTCGTTGGAATCAAAGAACGATTTCACTTGTTTTTCGGAAACGCCTCTCTCGTCCATTCGCTGTTTTGCGTGATCGCTTATCTTTATGTTCATAATATATATCTTTATCTAGATAATGTCAAGATTGTTGTTCGGGGGCACCCTATTACTTAACACGTTTGTTTTGGCGACTCAGAGCCAAGTTTTTTGTAAAATTTTTTGTAGAAATATGAGTATATTTATTATTCTTGCGTCCGGCGGATTGCACGACAGGAATCGAGGATTTGTGGAATGCTTACGGCGGCAAGGATATTGATTGCGAACAAGCTATTCGCAATTTCGTCAAGGTCCTAGAAATTCTGAAGCCGGACATGTTTGTGTTCTTGAGTTCTCGTGTCTGCAAGCAGGCGGAGGGCTTTGATTATCCGAAATATTTCGGTGGCGAACTTTGGGATTGGACTGGTCCGCGCAATATTGAGTACGTTTATACGAAACATCCGTCAAGTGTCCATTGGAATCAGCCGATGACGGGCTATACAAAAGCTCGTGGCATGACGTTGCGGGATTTCTTTTGCGCTTGGCTTAAAGAAAAATGGCTTAGGTAGACTTATAGGCGCCTTTTATAGGCTTTTTTGAGTTTTTCACCACTTCATTCCTCAAATATTTGTGTATTTTTCGGTATAAAGAAATGCACCTCAAAGGTGCTGTTTTGAGGTATCTATGAAAAAACTCGTGATTGTGACTTATGTGCTCCGTGCGCTGGGCTTTGTGCTGGTGCTTTTGATGCTTTTTGGACACAGCATTGTTTTGAATTTGTTCCCCTCTCTCGAAGGGCATTCGATTAATCCGATTTTTTATACGGGTATCGTTTGCTATGCGACAGGTGCGGTCATTCATTTCTTCATCAAAAAGAAAGAGATGGCGGAACGCCGCCGCAAGGAAATCGAGGATGCCGAGGAACGCGCTTTTGGAAAAAGGTCCGACGATTTGGACAAGTGATTGGGTTGTCTATGATAAAGATTGAACATTTGCATAAGACGTACCGCAGCGGTTTCTTGATGAAGCCGAAGCTTGCGCTTAAGGATGTGAGTTTTTCCGTGGAACCGGGACAGGTGTATGGCTTTATCGGGCCGAACGGCGCGGGTAAGTCTACGACTATCAAGGTGCTTACGGGTCTTTTGAATTTTGATTCGGGCAAGGTGCTGGTGAACGGGATTTCTCCGCGCAATGTGAAGAGCCGCCAGTTTATCGGTTATTCGCCGGAACAGCCGTACTTCTACGATTATTTGACAGGCCGCGAACTGTTGCAGTTTTACGGCAAGCTTGTGGGGCTTTCTGGTGCCGAACTGGACAAGCGTATCGACTGGTCGCTGGACCTGCTGCATGCGAATAAGGACTGGATCGACCGTCGCCTGCGTTCGTACTCCAAGGGCATGATGCAGCGCGTGGGGATTGCCCAGGCGATTCTTGGCAAACCGAAGCTGTTGATTCTCGACGAACCCATGAGCGGTCTTGACCCGATGGGCCGCCGCGATGTGCGCGAAGCCATTATGGAACTCAACCGCACGGGCGTCACGATTTTCTATTCGAGCCACTTGCTCTCCGATGTGGAATCGATCAGCCATAAGGTGGCGATGATCGTGGACGGCAAGATCGTGCGCGAAGGAACCGTCGACGAGATTACGGAATCTTGCGGCGTGGAATACCACATGCGTACCCGCGAGGCGATTCCGCAGGCGGAACTGCCCGAGGGTGTAACCCCCGCTGGCCATCCGCAGGAATGTGTGTGCGCCGACGATGCTGCACGTGACCGCCTGTTGCGTTACTGTTTGGACAAGGGTGTTGCCGTGGAACGTATGGACCACAAGCGCCCGAGTCTCGAAGATATTTTGACGGAGGAAATTGCCCGTGCAGACGCTTAAGCATATCGGCATCATTGCCCTCAATACGTTCCGCGAATCCATTCGCGACAAGATTCTCTATAACATCGGCTTTTTGGCGATTGCGCTCACCTTGTTCAGCATTGTGCTTGGCGAATGGTCGGTGTTTGACCGTGCCTACGTGATCAAGTCTACCACGCTTTCGGTGATGAGCCTTTCGGGCCTGTTGATTTCGATTTTCGTGGGCATTAGCCTGGTGCAAAAGGAAATCCAGCGCCGTACGGTGCTTACGCTACTCTCGAAGCCGATTAGCCGCGCCTCGTTTATTGTGGGCAAGTACTTTGGCTTGCTTGCGGTGGTGGCGGTACACCTGATGCTTCTGACGGCCATCTACTATGTGATGCTGTTCCTGACGGGCTCGGATCCGTCGATCAGCTTGCTCACGGCCATCTACCTGATTTTCTGCGAGATGGCGGTGGTGATTGCGGTGGCACTTTTGTTCAGCAGCTTCAGCAGCACGGTGCTCAGTGCGCTGTTTACGCTGGGTGTGTACTTTGCGGGCCACTTGAGTGACCAGCTGTTGGAACAGGTCCGCTTCGCGACCCGTATGGGCGAACTGAACGGAACTTCGAGCATGCTGTTCCAGAAGGCTGCCGAAGTGATTCACGCAATTTTCCCGGGGCTTTACCGCTACAACGTGACGACTTACGTGGTGCACGGCGTGGCGCTCCCCGACATGTATGTGTTCTGGAATAGCGTTTATGCGCTAGGATATATCGGCGTGTTCCTTGCGATTGCGAGCTGGTGGTTTAGCCGGAGGGACTTCCTATGAGAAACCAGTACATGGCAAAAGTCCTTGTGCACAACAAGGTCGTTACTGAAGCGCAAGTTAAGGCCCACTGGGGTGAAATCACCGACAAGAAAGATATTGGCCAGGTGCTTGTGGATGCTGGGATTCTCCCGCCCCCGATGTACATCAAGGTGCTCGCCTTTGTCAAAAATTTAGAGGCGAAGAATGCTGCCGAAGGTGGCGCTGCTCCGGCGAATACGACGGGCTCGGCGTCTACATCGGCTCCTGCCGCTAATGCTGCTGCAGCTGCGCCGAAACCCTCTGCCGCGCGCTTTGAGGCTCCGCCGGCATCGTCGGCTCCAGTGGCTCCTGCTCCGCAGCCCGCACAGTCCGAAGGCCTGCAGATCGAAGGCAACAGCAGCCTGTACGGTGAAGTCTCGACGTCGAATGTAGAAGTCGAAGCGGTGGCCGGCCTGGAATCGACGAGCATCAGCACGGTGCAGGTGCAGGCCGAAACGGAAGAGGAATCTTCCGAAGAGGAATCCGAAAAATTGCCGAGCCGCTTTGCCATCTTGACAGGCGAAGGAACTCCGGTCGAGGCTCCTGAAAAGATTCGCCCGATGACGAGCATTTCGCAGATGATTGCGTTTGCCCGTAAGTTCGGAGCGACGGATATTTACCTTTATGCGGATCGCCCCGTGGTGATGCGTCAGTCGGGAGCGCTCTTTGTGGCTTCAGACGACGCTCTCGATTTGTCGCGTATCAATGAACGACTGGATGAAGCGTCCAAGGGATTTTCGGACGGCTACAAGATTGTGGTCGGCAAGAATTTCAGCAAGACGATTGGCCTTGCGGGCGTGGGCCGCGCACGTATGACGGTCACCTGGAACGGTACCAATCCGAGTATTGCCATCCGCGTGATTCCGCAGGAATCGACGACGCTTGAAAACCTTTACCTGCCCACGTTCTGCAACCAGTTTGCCGAACTCAATAGCGGCTTGGTGCTGGTGGCGGGCCCTGCGGCGAGCGGACGCTCTACGACCATTTCCACTTTTGCCGAAACGATAGCGGCGAACCGCGATGTGTACATCCAGACGGTCGAGAAACCGATTGAACGTCTGTTGCAGAATCCGCGTGGCGCCATTGCCCAGCGTGAAGTGGGACTTCATGTGCGTTCCGGTATCGAAGGAATCGAACTTGCCATGCAGAGCGGTGCCGATGTAATCCTGTTTGACCATCTGGAAACGATGGATGAGCTGTCGATGCTTTTGCAGGCCTCTAATGCGGGCGCCCTTGTGTTTGCGACGGCGATTGGCAACAATGTGCATGCCTTGCTTTCTCGTCTGATTTCGTCGGTCTCGGCAGAAAACCGTACCGCCTTTGCGAATTCCCTTGCGGAACAGCTGAAGGGAATTATTGTGCAGCACCTGATTCCGATTGTGCAGAACCAGGGCCAGGTGCTTGCGGTCGAGGCAACCAAGATGACATCGACCATGGCGAACATGTTGCGCCGCGGAGAAATCGCGCAGTTGGCGGCGGCTATCAGCAGCCAGGGCAGTCAGGGAATTTCGCTTGACGATTCCTTGCAGAAGTGCGTTGAATCCGGTTATATCGACGGAGCCGAGGCTTGGATGCGTGCAAGCGACAGCCGTCGCTTTGCCTCTTACCGTCCGGCGAACTGAGGAGCTTGAACTATGGCGACAGAAATTGAATCTTTGGTGGAATACACGCTGAACGTGGGGGCGTCCGAATTGGTGGTGACCGAGGGCGCGTCCTCGGCGGTGCGCCTTGCGGGAAAGGTTTGCGCCATTCCCGATGCGCCTGCTGTTGAACCCGGTGCGCTCCGTAACTTTTTAGGCTCGATGGAAGGGGAGTCGGGAACGCTGATGGGTGGCCCCTGGTGCGGTTCCCGTTTCCGCGTGCGTTACAACCGTACTGCCTTGGGAAATTCGGCGACGTTTAGACCCGTACTGGATGAATGTCCTGATTTTTCGGCGCTTGGTGCGCCTCCTTCGCTGGCCAATGTACTGGGTTTCCGTTCGGGACTGGTTGTATTTGCGGGCCCTGCTTGTAGCGGCAAGACGACTACGGCGACCGCATACGTGTCGGCGCTTTGCCAGTCGGGAATTCTTCGCGTGAGCTTGCTGGACAAGGATGCTGAAATGCCTGTCAAGCGCGGCGAAAGCTTGATCCTCGAAAATACGACGGGGACGGTTCCCGAAAAAATGGAGCAGGCGCTCCGCAGCGGAATCGACTTGATTTGGCTCGGTAACTTTGAGGGGCTTTCCTTGATACCGGTGCTGCGCGCTGCGGAGGCGGGAGCACTTGTAGTGCTCACGGTGACCGCGGGTAACGCGGTCGGCGCCCTGGATGCGTTGCTGTCTTCTGAAACGCTTGAAAACCGCGACGTGGCCCGCAACATGCTTGCATCTGTCCTGAAGGCTGTCGTGGTGCAGCGTTTGCTGCCGGGCGCACAGGGGGCTGTTCCTGCGTGGGAAATCCTTTACGGCTCGCAGAACGTCGCTTCTAAAATCCGCAGCGGCGAGCATTATACGCTTCCGTCGATTATCGCGGCCTCGGCATCCGAAGGAATGATGCTCATGGACGATTGCCTTGCCGAACTGGTGAATTCTGGATTTGTCGCACAAGAGGATGTGGCGCGGTATGCGTCGAACCCGGCTCGCATGGGGTAAGCTGAAGGCTCTGGCATTGGGACTTTCCCTTTGCTCGTTTGCCTTTGCCGAAGGGGATTCCCTTTCGGTTTCTTCTGCTACAGGTGCATCTGTTGCAGAAACTTCCGTTGTTGGGAAGCCTGCCGCCGGGAATGAAATCCCGTCGCTGGATTCGCTGGTGGCGCAGGTCGATTCGGTAAACCGTATTGCCCCTTCGTCTGCGGATTCGGCAACGCCTGTGGCGCAACCGCTGCCAGAAAAGTCTTCTGCTTCTCTGAAGACTGTCCTTTACTTGGGTGGTGGCGAACGCTCCCCCTGGTTCCAGCTGGGCGTACTCTATGCCATTGAGGAATACGGCATCCCCGTTGATTCTGTCGTGGCGACTTCATGGGGAGCATGGATTGGCTCTCTGTGGTCTCGCGGCGTTCCGCTGGACGACATCCAGAAAATGATGCTTGATCCGGCGATTGCGCCGTTTGTAGGACACGATCTTTCCGCTGCGGAAAATCGTTTGGGGTATTCTCAGAACGATCCCCTGGAAATGCCCGTTTCCGTAACGGGAATTCCTTCTGTCCGCCAGCGTTTTACTTTGTCTGTAGATTCCGCGCGTTTTCTGGAACGTCGGAAAAAAATGCTTACTCCAGATTCGATGCAGGCCGTGCGCGCCTTGGCAAAGCTTCGTTTTCAGGAGAGCCTTTATCGCCAGCGTTCCAAGTACCGTATCCCGTTCTCGGTACAGTCGTGCGATGCGGGCAATCCGGTCATTGTCGGCGACTTGACGCATCAGGTCATAGAATCGCTTCCGTTATGGAACAATCCGTCTGGAGAACTCTGCCCCTATTATGCGATGCCCGCCGAGGATAACGCTTCGGAACTTTCAGTGATCGTGGTGTCCGATCCGCTGCGAGCTCCGCTGACGGGTTCGCCTTCGGTGCAGCTGGTCAAGCGGCATGCGGGAGATGTGCTTGCTAGTCAGCCGGGAGTCGTCATTCGGGCACATACGATTTTGGATACATCGAGGACGGCCTGGATTCAGGCGGGCTTTACTTCGTTCGAAAAACAGCTTGCGAATTTCAGAGTCTTGAATGGTCGCCGTAACGATTATTCAAGGGACCGTGTTGCGGCGAAGCCTTGGTTCCGTTTCGAGCCGACTTTTGACAGTCTTTCTTCCGAAGTCCAGAATGCCGTCAGGGATTATTGGGACAGGAACGATACGGGAATGGTCGCTCCGGCGAATTTTGCGTATTCGCTTCTGCAAAACCCTGCTTACGATTCCCTTGATTTTGACATGCAGCCGGGAGGCAACCTTTCGCTAGAAGCGGCGGTTCATCCGACATTTGATGTTGCTGCTGGTGGTTTTGGCTCGAATGCGATCGGGCCCAATGCCTATTTCGAAGGCTCCGTGCATTATGTCGACCATATCGAAATCGAATTGATCTTGGCGGGTTTCTGGGGCGGTAATTCCTATGGAATGCGCCCGCGCTTGGGTATCTCGAAGTTGTGGAACCGTCACTGGAACGTGCTGTTTGGCTATGATTACTTGAAACTGGTTCCGCTCAAGTCCTTCAACAACAAGCAGGAACGTTCACTCCGTGTTGAATCCGAAAAGCGTAGCGATCTGACGATGAGTATTGAATATGTTCTGGACAAGTGGCAGTTCGTGTCGCTGGATTTCTTGTTCGGCTCCAGACAGTTTGAGCTGCATCCGCTGTACTATGGTGGCAAGACGATAAAGACGTATCCCGTGTCACCGATGCTGCACTACCGCTATTTGGAAGGCCCCGACGACGACTGGTTTGCCGAAAACGGGTATGTGCTGAATGTCTGGGGTGGTTTTGAATCGATCGGTTTTGACGACGGTATAATTGACGTGGTTCCCATTTACTGGAAGATTCTGGCCGATGCCCGCTATTCGATTTCTCCAAAACCGTTTGTGACGTTTAATGTGGCTGCGGCAGGGGCGATTGAGCGCTATCATGACGAAGGCCACGGATATGTTTCTCCGAAGTCTTTTGAAAAGGCTCCTTTGGATGTCGCATACCGGCAGCATGCGGCGGCGACGCCCTGGTCTACCGAGTGGTACAATGCGGAACTTTCTTCGCACGAATATGCGATGCTGCGCCTCAACGGAGGCCTGCACGGGAGTTATCTGGGGGCATGGATTTTCGGGGCGTACTACCACGATTTCGAACGGAGCCCGTACGCGAGGCTGGCGGCAGACAAGTTTGTCTTTGAACCGGCGGTACGATTCGCCTATAGGTCACTGGTGGTTTATGTGGGAATGAACCGCATTGTCGACAAGGAAACCCTTGGCGACTTGACTCATGTCAAACAGTACGATTACTTTGTCCGCATTGGCAACTATAGCTTCTAGAGTGCGAGCGGCATCCAGGGCTTGACTTCGTTGACGGAAACGAGCTTGCCCTGCAATTTGCGACGGATGGCTGCTGCCGCAATCATCGCGCCGTTGTCGGTACTCAGGCTGCGTTCCGGGATGCAGAACATAATGCCGTGTTTGTCGCAATAGTCCTGCAGGCGCGTGCGTAACCAGGCATTCGCACTCACGCCGCCACCGACCACAAGCGTCTTCATCTTGGTCTTCTTGAGGGCGGTAATCGTCTTGGTTACGAGGCTGTCGACAATGGCATCTTCAAGGGAGGCGCAGATGTCACCGAGGTTCTTCTGGATAAATTCCGGGTCGTGAGTCTCCGTGTAGCGGAGAACGGCCGTCTTCAAACCGCTGAAAGAAAATTCGCAGTTGTCGTGGACATGGAGTGCTCGCGGAAAGTCGACGAACTTGCGGTTGCCGTCTTTTCCGAGGCGGCTGATGGTGGCTCCGGCGGGGTACTTGAGCCCGAGCAGCTTGCCGCACTTGTCGAAAGCTTCGCCGGCGGCGTCATCGCGGGTGCGTCCGATGCTAGTGTACTTGAAACCGGGTTCTTCGAGAACCAGTTCCGTGTGTCCGCCCGAAACGGTGAGCGTCAGAAACGGCGGCTCGATTTCGGGGTGCGTAAGCCACGCGGCGGCAAGGTGACCTTCCAGGTGGTTCATGCCGTAAGCCGGAATCTGCAGGTCGCGGGCAAGGCCCTTTGCAAAACTAGCTCCCACGAGCAGCGGCCCCATAAGGCCGGGCCCCGTGGTGTAGGCGATGGCGTCGATGTCCTTGAGTTCGATTCCCGCTTCTTTTACGGCAGCTTCTGCAATCGGGGAAATCTTTTGTAGGTGCGCTCTTGCTGCAATTTCGGGAACGACGCCTCCGTATAGGGCGTGCTCGTCGATTTGGCTGTAGAGCGGGTTAGAAAGAACTTTTACGGGATCGTCTTGCAGAACGGCGCAAGCGGTTTCGTCGCAGCTGGATTCAATTCCGAGCCAGATCATGGTGCAACCTCGTCGGTGGAACCTGTAGAATCTACGGGAGTGGCATCTTTCTTGGCCAGGGTCACCTTTTCGGGCTTGAGCTGGATTGCCTTGATGGCCATTTCACGGTTAATGTGCGGCGGAAGAGATAGCTTTACCGTAGGAGAAAGACTGTCGGCGTCCTCGATGGCGAAACGGTTGAATTCCATGACGAGTTCAATGTTGCCGGCCGAAATGGAATCTAGAGCCTGGTCGCCGCCCGTGATTTCAACAGACAGCTTGTTGGGCTTGAGCGAATAGGTCTCCTTGTCGAAAAATCCGATCAGGTTGACGGGAATGTCCTTGTAGGTCTTGCTTGCCATCTTCTGGATATCGATGGATATTTTCACGAGCGAATCGTTCGGATTGACAAAGGCGGGAAGCGTCCCGAAGTCGAGCGGTACGGTGAATTCTTGGCTTGCGCGGAGGGTGTCGAAAAAGGCGGAGTCCGTGGGAATGTCGATGATACGCGTGAGGGCGTTTCTTGCACCGGATACAAGAAGTTCTTCGGGAGAGATTCTGGGCTCGTCGGCGATCAGGTAACCTTGCGCGGCGTTGAACGTGGCGACAGACTTGATGGGAACGTTACGCGTAATGCGGGTGTCTATGTCGATGTCTACAAACAGGAGCTGGTTTTCGGGTTCGACAAAACGGATGTCGGGGAACCCTGCTGCGATAAAGTTCTTTCCGTCCAGGTGGATACGGGTTGCACCGAGGTCCGCCTGCTGCAGGTCAATGACCATGGCGATAGAATTCTGCTTGGGGTCGCGGATGATCTGTTGCAAGCGGATCAGGTCCCACGACTTTCCCTCGACGGTGATGTGGAGCGTGTGGGGCGGCTTGGAGGCGATGGCCATCGTTTCGGGGAGCTTCACGAAGTTCAAGGGGACTTCCACCGATAGCTGGAAATCCTTCTGCGATATGACCAAGAACCAAAGCGCGATACCGAAGATCAGTGCTGTTATCTTTATTACGATGTTTCCCATTGTTGCCCTATAAAGAACCCTCTAAAATTTAGTTATAATTCACCTCGTGTTCGGACAACTCGGTTATTTAGTATCGGAAACTTTCCGCGGAATGAGGCAACACCGCACGGTGATCCTTCCCTCGTTTGCGACCATTTTCCTTTGTTCCCTATTGTTGACGGCCTCCTTCGTGATATTCGGGGGTGTCGTCCGTGTTCTTTCCATGGAAAAGAACCTCTATGCGGTGGAAGCTTTCCTGCCGGAATCGTTGGATGCCGATTCGATTCGCGTTATCCAGGACCGCCTGGAACATACCAAGCACGTGGATTCGGTGGTCTTTGTCAGCGCTGATTCCGCACTGGCGGATTTCCGCAGGCATTTTTCGGGCGAGATGCTCGACCTTGTAGAAGGGAACCCCATTCCGCCCTTTTTCAGGGTGACCCTGGATGAAAATAGCAAGGATCCTGCAACCTTGGCCGAGCTGAGGAACGCCCTTGCCCGAGAGGATTACTTTGAAGAGGTGCAGGCCCCGGTCGAATGGGTCGAAAAGATTGCCGCCTGGAAATTCCGTATGGTTTTCTGGCCTATATGCATCAGCGTACTTCTGCTGTTTATCCTTTCGCTCATTATCTGCAATTCGGTACGCCTTTCCCTGTTCTCCAGGAGACTGCTGGTCGAGAACATGAAGTATGCGGGCGGAAGCCATTTCTTTATCGAGTTTCCTTTTGTGATGCAGGGTGTTGTCCAGGGCGTCGTTGGCTCCGGACTTGCCGTGTTGCTTGTGGCGACCGTGGTCCGTTCGGTGGCGGACGCGTTTCCGATCGTGGCGGCGAATCTGGCGGGGTTCGGCCTTGCGCTTGTCGTCGTTGTTTTGTTGGTGACCGTGTTGTCGGGGTATTTCAGTTTCCGTACCGTGCGCGGTTTCCTTTCGGTCAAGCGTGGCGAACAGGAATAACATGCGCCTCCTTTTCTTGATAGTCTGTCTTGTATTGGGATTCGGCTTTTCGGATTCCTATGCCAAGGCTCCTGCGAAATCTGGCAAGTCGTCGAAACCTGCGGCATCTGCCAAGGCTGCGCCCAAGGCGGCGAAGTCATCGTCCAAGTCCAAGACTTCTGCGGCGACCAAGAAGACCGATGCGCAGATCAGTGAGCAGAAAAATGCGCTCAAGAAACTGGAATCGGACCTTGCGAAAAAACGTCAGGAACTGGCGCTCCTGGAAACGGAAGAAAAGGGCGTCCTGAACACGATTTCGGTGCTGGACCAGAACCTGAACCAGACGCGAACTTACATCTCGGAACTTTCCAGGAGTGAGGGAATGCTGGAACGGGCGATTGTCCAACTTTCGGCGGATATTGATTCTCTGGACCGGAAAATCGAGGTGCGCAAGGCTGCCATGAAAAAGCGTATCCGCAATTTGTACGTAGTCGGTCGCAGCAGCGAGGCTCGCGTCCTGTACAGTCTGCTCACGCAGGAGGGCAATCCCGACCGTCAGGTTTACTGGGTTCATCATATTTTGAACCAGGACCGTCAGGAAATAGAAATGTTGCAGCAACTGGTGCAGGAACGCGACGAAAAGAAACAGCTGGAAAGTTCGCACCTTTCCGATTTGAAGCTGTTGCGCACCAAGAAGGCGGCAGAAGAAAAGGGACTTGTTTCGCAGATGAGTGGCCAAGAAAAGATGCTCATGAGTTTGAAGCACGACCAGAACATGCAGCGCCGCGCACTCAAGGAATTCGAACAGAACCAGAAAACGATGCTTGCGCTTATCAAGAAGTTGGAAGAACGCCGCAAGAAGGAAATTGAACAGGCGAAGAAGGAAGAGGCTGCCCGCAAGGCTCGCGAAAAGGCGGAAAAGTCGAAGAAGGGCAAGAAGGATTCCAAGGCACCGTCGAAGACGGTCGAGAAACCGAAAGTCGTTGTGGCGGAATCGGTCAAGGGGCCGAAGTGCATGCCGCTGAAGGGCGAAATCATCAGCAATTACGGTTTGCAGGAACACCCGGTGCTGCATATCATGACGCGTAACCTGGGTGTAGAAATTCGAGGAAAGCGCGGCGACGCCGTGAGGTCTGCCGCGGCAGGAACGGTGGTGATGGTCTCCGAAATTGACGGTCGCGGTCCCTCGGTCATTATTGAACATGCGGGTGGAACCTATTCGGTATACGGTCACCTGAAGTCCATTCGCGTGCAAGAGGGAAAAGAGGTGCGAAATTGCGAAGAAATTGGCGAAGTGGGTGATGTCGCTTCGCTAAATGGAATTAAATTGTATTTCCAAGTGAGCGAGGGTACACAGACCGTGGATCCCTTGCAGTGGTTGAAGACGAAATGATCGAATATTCTTTACAAGGTCCCGTATCGCAGGAACGTGTCCGCATCCGCGTGATGTCGGCGCTCCGTGAAAACCGATTCCCTCAGGCGGTCCTGATTGATGGCCCTGCCGGAATTGGCAAGAAAGCTCTTGCCATGGAAATTGTAAAGGCTCTCCAGTGTACAGACGAAAATATGCGCCCGTGCGGACACTGCTTTGGTTGCAAGATGGCAAGCGACAGCGGTGCGACCGGAAACTGGGTTATCCCGCTGGAGGCCGCCGAGGCCCACGCCCGCAGTTCAGACGACGTGTCTGCCGGGAGCAAGGCGAAGACGGTTGAAGATTTCAAGAAAGGCTACATCGAGGAAATCCAGAAGAACCCTTATCGGGTCGATGTCTTTTCGGCGGGTGCGTTCATTTCGGTGGACCTGATGCGCCTGATGACGTCGGGCTTTGCGTTGAAGGGCGATCGCGTGCGCACGGTGATTGTCGCCGAGGCGGACCGGATGAATGAGGCTGCGGCCAATGCGTTCCTGAAGACTTTGGAAGAAGTTCCCCCCGATACCTACTTCATTCTCACGACTTCTTCGCGCGAAAAAATGCTGCAGACAATCCGCTCCCGCTGTCTGGCCTTGCACCTGTTGCCACTGACGGACAACGAAGTCCGTAACGAAGTGCTTCGCGTCGCAGGGGAGGAATTCGATGAAGAATCCTTGACCGATGATGTCGTCGGCTTGGCGGTCGGTTCGCCGGGAAAGGCTTTGTATTACGCCGAACACGGAAAGAAGTGGTGTAGCCTCGCAGTTGATTTCTTGGTGAAGTCGCTTCTGACGGACTATGCGGATCTTTTCTTACAGCTGAAGGAAGTTGCGATAGAAGACCCTTACGAGGCCAACCGTTTTTTGGAAGTTCTCTCGTTCCTGCTGGCGGACTTGTTGCGATTGAAGGCAGGAGCGCCCTTGCGTCTTCCGCAGACAACGGTCAGCGTCGGTATTGAGAAATTCCCCCGTGTCGATGCGACTGCGCTTGAACTCTCGCTCGTGACCGTGCAAGAATCGATGTCCCGCATCGAGTCCCGCCGCATTTCCACGACGATGGGCCTGCAGGACCTGTCGCTCAAGATTTTCGAGGGCTACAAGTAATGATGCCCGCGGCAGAGGATTCGACGATGTGCAACGAAGAGCTCCTGGCGTCTTCGATGGCGCAGACCTTGCGCGTCCCTCATGCTGTTGCGCGATTCTTGGTTTCGCGAGGCGTTCGAACTCTTACCGAAGCGCACCGGATGCTTTGCGGAAACGCCGGTGATGTCCATGACCCGTTCCTGATGAAGGGCATGAAAGAGGCTGTCGAGTGGCTTCTGGCTGTACGTGAACGGCGCGAAAAAGTATTCGTCTTCGGTGACTACGATCTGGACGGGATGACCGCTGTTACTTTGATGACGCGGGCGTTAGCCGAACTGGGTATCGAGTCGGATTGGCGCCTCCCGAATCGCTTTGGTGACGGTTACGGCCTTTCTGTATCGGCCGTCGAAGAAATGCATAGCGCTGGTGCGCGTAATGTCATCACGGTCGATACGGGTATCACGGCGAACGCAGAAATTGCCTTGGCAAAAAAAATGGGCATGTCGGTGCTGGTCATTGACCACCATCAGCCCTCTGGCGAAGGTTTACCCGAATGCGATGTCCTGCTGGACCCGCATCAGGAAGGTGATACTTATCCGAATCCGGAACTTTGCGGAGTCGGCGTTTCGTATAAATTCATTTGTGCTCTTTATTCTAGGCTCGGCATGCCTGAACCTAAGAAATTCCTTGATCTGGTGGCTTTAGGGACACTTGCCGATTTGGTTCAGATGACGCCGGAGAACCGCTGCTTTACCAAGGCAGGGCTTAAGTCGATTGAGGGTAGTTGCTGGCCCGGTTTACAGGAAATGTACGGCGATCTCATGAAACGCCACGGAAGCGTGGGCGGAATCGATGTCATGTACAAGTTCGCCCCGCTCCTGAATGCCCCTGGCCGAATGGAACGCCCCGACCCTGCGCTGAAGTTGCTGCTGAGTCCGAATATGGCCGCTGCCAACGCGCTCATGGCGGAACTCAAGGAATGGAACAGCAAACGCAAGCAGAAAGAAGCCGAAATCACTGACATGGCGCTGGAACAGGTCAAGGCGAAGTATGGCGATAAGCTCCCGACCGTTCTCGTGGTGGCCGGAAACAACTGGCATGTGGGCGTTATAGGAATTGTCGCTGCAAAGCTTGCGCAGGAATACCATCGTCCGACGGCGGTGCTCTCGGTTACCGACGGCATGGCTCATGCGAGTGCGCGCGCAGTACCCGGTTTCAACTGGCATAAGGCTCTTTTTGAATCCAGGGATCTTTTTGACCGCTGGGGCGGTCATGCGAATGCGGCTGGTTTTTCTCTCCCGTCCGACAAGATTGACGAACTTCGTGAACGCCTGGAACAGTCTGCCAGAATGCAAAACTATACGGGCGCTGTCGAAGAATTGCCGGTGGGCGCCTATCCGTACGATATCCGGATTTCGTTGAACGAGTTGGTGGTCGAGGCGGAACAGTATATGTCTCCCGACGGCACGACGTGTCCCGGCGGCAAGAGGCTAATTTCTATTCTGGATTTCTTCGACCTGCTGGAACCGTTTAGCGGAAATTTCCCGTACCCCACTTTCCGAGCGGACAACATCAAGGTGCATCGCCTGCGTGAACTTCGTGGCGGGCATCTTCAGATGGACATTTCGCAGGCGGGAAGCCGCGTGTTTCCGGCGATTGCCTTCGGCCTCCGCAAGAGTAAGGCGCTGCTCCATGGCGACAAGCCGGTGTCTGTCATCTTTGAACCGACCTGGAACTATTTCAACGATCGGAAGTCCATGCAGCTTTGCATCAAGGCGATCGAACCGTGTGATTGACGGTGGTTTATGCAGGTGCGCGATTTACCCATCTTTTTTCTGGTGTTGGTCTTTGCGGGCCTCTTGCTCGGCGTATACTACATAAAGCCCTATAAGCCGGTCGTTTCGATTGTTCCTGTCGCCGAAGAGGAGCCGCAGTGGCATGCGTTCACGGGACGCGTGGTGATGCCGTCGCTCGACGACATGTATGTGCTGGGCAATTCCGCCGACCGCGATTTGCTGCAGTTCGAACGTTTCCTGCAGGGGCGTGCCGCGGGGCTGCACTTTGCTGCTGCGGATTATTTCAAGAAGCATAACTGCGTCGCGGCCCGTGGAGAAAACTCCCCGGACGTAGTGCTCGGAATAAAGCTGACTCTAGATTCTCTCGGAATTTTCGAGCCGGAAATTCTTTTCAGTAATATCTCCGATGAAAATTTCAAAGGCCTGGTGCTTTCGCAAATCCAGACCTATTGGCGTTACCCGCGTAGCGAGCAGGGGAATTTAGAAGTTTGGGTTCCCGTCGTTTGGAAATCGTGCTACAGGCACAATTCCAATTAGTTGCCTTTTAAGATGGCGAGCAGCTGTTCGGTGCGTTTCTCGATCAAGATGAACGCTTCGAACATACGGGCTTCGCGCCATTTGACCAGGTACTTGGCGCGCCATTCCTCGGCCACTTCTTCGGGATCTTCGTGGTGCGACTCGTTGCGGTACCATTCTTCTTTCTTGATTTCCTTGATCATGTCGCCCATTTCGGCGGCAGGCTGCAAGGAACCCTTGCAGAGCAGGAGGGCACGCAGGTTGTCAAGCAGGATTTCGTCGGTCGGGTTTTCGGAATCGTCGCGGGCGCAGTCCCAGATTTCGCCACGGTGGCGTTCCGTCCAGCCCATCAGGTGTTTCTCGGTCCTGGCGAGTTCACCCTTGGCGAGCTTTTCTTCGACGGCTTCGCGCGGGTAATAGATGCTGTTCGGGTAGAATTCAATCATAAGGAGCTCCCTGGTTTGCCGTTAATGCCCGGGGCGGGACTTGAACCCGCACGAGGTTGCCCTCAAGGGATTTTAAGTCCCCAGTGTCTACCATTCCACCACCCGGGCTCGGGCGTGGCCTAAATATAGAAAAAAGTATGCGGTGGGAGAATGCGCGAAAAGCAGTTTTTGTATTTCTTGTTGCAGCCACGGATGCCGGTGATGTTAAAAGCGGCTAGATTAGCGAATAGGTAACAGAAAAAGTCTTTCTGGAGGAACGAAGTTCCGACGGAATCCGGGGGAGATTAGAAAAGTGAAATGTGGAATTAAGTAGAAACTTGTCATTCTGGAACGACCGTAGGGAGCGACGGAATCCAGTGAATTTCTAAATTACAGTTTATGAAACACTTAGTTTTTTTCGTTGCCTTGCTCCTTGCCGCGCCCCTTTTCGCCTACGATGGCGATATGGATACTTACCATGAATTCAAGGAAGATCTTTCGCTTGCCCGTGACGGTTATATTGCGTGCCTGAACATGGCCATGGAATCTGCCAACGAAAGCACCGAAGGCTCGCTGGAGGGGTGGTTCGAACTCCGCAGTAAGGGGGGCGCCCGCTCCTGGATGCAGCTCGATTTCGAGGCTCCGGATCTCAAGTTCCTCAAGATGGAAGAAATTCCCTACGGGTTCAAACTCAAGGGCTCACACGGCGCCTACAAAATCGACGTAGAAATCCGCGTGGTTACCCGCGACACCGACATTTTCTACGATGTCAAGTACAACAAGGCGAGCAATGCTGCCGGCAAGGAAATCTTCGGCGAAGTCTTCCGCAACGACCGCGTCGTGTTCTACGACGAAAGTTCCCCGTGCAAGCGCAAGGCCGTCACCTGCATCAACGAATACTCCCGCGGTACTATGGGCAAATAAAAAAGGAACCCGCAAGGGTTCCTTTGGAAATCTAGTCCGGTTTAGCGGAATTCTGTTTGGAAACTAAGTCCATCAACTCATCGGTTGTATACTCGTTCCCGTCATCACATTTTTGCTTGTGCTCGTTGATCCAATGGTCGTACTTCGCTCCGTTGGCATTCACGGTGTCGAGCTTAGTCTCGTAAGCATCCTTACAGTTGAGGATTGTATTATCTGCCAACGTGTACTTGTTTGGATAATTTGTGCTGGCTTCGGCGTTTTCGGCCTGATTGGTGAAGTATTCCTTTGCAGAAGGACATGCTTCGCCGTTGGTTGCCGCTGTTGGGGCACATTGTTCGATGGTGTCTCCGACTAAAGCGAAAGACTTTGTTGAGGCGTACGCCATCTTTTTGAAATAAATCATCCCGTTGTCGCATTTGAATATGGAATCATTTCGGGCGGGGATGGTGCACGTTTGAGGCGGAACGCCGTAAAGAGCCTCGTTCTCGGAGAGCTCGGCCATGACGGTCTTTAAGTTTGGTCGGTACGAAGCGCAAGGCGATGGAGTGTAGAATGTCGAGTCCTTGCAATGAACCGATGGGTGCAACCCTAACGTGTACGGGTAATCGGGGTTGAAATAAGAAGAACTGCTGGGTATTTCGCTGCTAGACGAAGCCGGTTCCTGAATGTCTGGGTTAGCCGGTTGTTCCTCGGAACTGCTGGAAAGCTCGCTAGGTTCGCCTGTCTGAACCTCGGAACTGCTAGAAGGAGTCTCGGTCTGCGATTCTGAACTACTTGAAACATCGTTAGACGCGTTCGTTTCCGGATCGGGAACCGGAGCCACGGAACTGCTAGAATCGTTGTCGCATGCGGCCCAAAAGAGTGTGGCGATGCACAGGGCGAGTTTACGTTTGCATTTTTGAATAGACATGGTTGTTCTCCTTTTTTTGCTCTCTATGAATATATATAAAAAAAGAACGCCACGCAATTTATCTGTAATATTGTCGTGGACAAATTGTAAAAAAGGAACCCGCGAGGGTTCCTTTTTAATTCGGAATTTTGATTTCGGATTTCAGAATTGTTTTGGCGGCGATGCCGCGATTGTTTTAATTCTGAACTCCGAATTCTGAAATCGCAATTATGTTTAATCGTTTATTTGATGATTAACATACTGTCGTCCCAAGCCTCGTGCTTTTCGAGGCCGAGGAGGTTGGCCGTCGTAGCTGCGATGTTCGACAGACCCCAGTCGCCTTCCTTGAGGCCGAGCTTGCCGCCCGTTACGTTATCGTAAAGGATGCAAGGAACCTTGTTCAAGGTGTGGCTGGTCTTTGCCTTGAAGGTACCGTCCTTGTTGACCTTCGGCATGCCGGTCTTCTTGTCGATTTCGTACATTTCGTCGGCGTTACCGTGGTCAGCCGTGATGATAGCAACACCACCGAGAGCGTCGATCACCGGGAGCAAACG
>JAEEGH010006251.1_pt1 | contig 29268 bp, 23 predicted proteins | sample 9134181 | NCBI WGS metagenome assembly JAEEGH01 (sample SAMN16246544, study PRJNA631951) | gut metagenome | biome: gut microbiome; feature: rumen; material: DP-attached | host: Bos | place: Iran: Karaj | collected 2018-10 | reverse complement strand
ATGCCATCGCAATAACCATGTGCCTTAAGTTTGATGCAACCACAGGCGGCACTGACTTTATATCCATCTATCTGTCCCAGAAAAAGGGAGTTGATGCATTCCCATATATCCTGGCCGGCAATATTGTGCTCCTGACAATCGCAGGCTTTATTTTTGGTTGGGACAAGGCTCTTTACTCAATGATATTCCAGTACGTTTCCACACAGGCTCTTCATATCCTCTACAGAACATATCAGCAAAGAACTCTTTTCATAATTACCGATATGCCTGATAAGGTATGCAAAATGATCTACTCAACCTGTGGCCACGGAGCAACACTCATTGATGGAGAAGGCTCTTTTGCCCATAAAAACAAAAAGATCGTTTACTCCATAATCAGCGCTTCCGATACAAGAAAAATAATCCCTAAGATCCGCGAGATCGACCCGAATGCCTTCATCAATTCCATTAGAACTGAGGAGATCATGGGTAATTTCTACACGAGACCCAGGGATTAATTCATATCACTTGTTATTAGCTATATTTCTTACTCTGTCAGCATACTTGACGCTGTATATTCTTCTTAAGGATTCGTCAACTCTCTCTTCGTTTAGGGATCCTTCTCTTACTTCCGCAAGAAGTCCTTCATAGGCTTCCTGGAAGTTCTCGGGAATATATACCATATCCGCTCCTGCCTTAATAGCAGCTACCACAGCCTCAGCTGAAGTATAATACTGGGTAATCGCGCCTTCGTTAAGCGGTGCTGTCACAACAATTCCCTCAAAGCCAAGTGCTCCGCGAAGCTCATCCTCAATAATCCTCTCTGAAAGGCAAGCCGGAGTGTTGTCCCCTGTAAGCTCAGGAAGCGATACACTAGTCACCATAACGGCATTCATACCCTGGTCCAGGGAATTCTTGAAGACTTCAAACTCGCCTGTAACAAGGTCTTCTCTTGTCTTATCTGAAGCACTAAGCCCCGATGCAGTATCACCCTTAACCGGGAAGATGTATCCGCAGGAGGCAACACCGGTTGCCTGAAGGCCGACAGCATAAGCTGCTGTGTTTTCTCTGACCTTCTCCAGGTCACTTCCGAATTCTCCGTCCTCTTTCACTTCCATATCAGGTGCTATTGCCAGATTAAAGCCATATTTAAACAGCTCTGAACCAATTTTCTCTCCGGCAGCTGCTGCGCTTTCTTTATCAGTGATCTCTGCATCCGGAATAAGAGATAATGTACTCTGTACGTTCTCAGATGCGGCAGCCTGTGGTGAAAGTACTGCAAATACGGGATATTTGCTCATTGAAGTAGTTGATGAGAGCATCTCCTTGATCTGATCTGTGGTCTTGATATTCTTGGGAGCATACACAACTCCGCCAACCGCATACTGCGCAAGAGCTTCCTGTGTTCCTGAACCTGCCTTGACAGCTGTATCAACGCCTGTAAGCTGCTCGGGTGTAACCAGGAAAAGACCTGCTACCTTATCCTCAAGCGTCATCTCGGAAAGAACGCTGCCCACTATCTCTTCAAGGATCTCCTCCTCGGTGTATTCCCTGACCTCCTGGGTTTCCTCAGGAGTCTCAATAACCGCCGTTTCCTCGGAAGCATACTCTCCTGCTTCTGCATATCCATCGTAGGGATCCACCGGAGTTTTTCTTCCTCCGATCGCTTTAGTAAGCATATGAATTCCAAATACAAGAAGTCCAACTACAAGAACGACTATGGTTCCAAGCGTAATATATGCAATAAGCTGGCTCTTTTTCCTTCTCTGTCTGCGAGCCAGCCTCTTTTCATCAAAATCCTGTTCTTCTATACGTGACATCTATTTCCCCATCCAAACCAAAACTTTTTCCATTCCATAATATCATAACTTTTAGGATTTTTGATATAGAAAAATATATGCTCTTAACTAAGTAGATGTATATACACTTATGCGCGCACACAATTAGGGCAGAAGCTTCATCGATATTACCTGCTTCTGCCCTTATGCCGAGTACTCATCAAATTCAATTGTTATTACGTCCAACGGACTTTACCTCCGGTTTCTCAGCCTCATCTTTCCATTTACTTTTGCATTCATATGCTGTGGCTTCAAGATCTTGATATTGATATAACCACTACTCATGTACTTGAAGTGCTGTTATCGTACTTCTTAATTACTAACTCTTGAACTTCGAAATTTTTTATACTACTAAAATTAACTATGCTGGTGGTCCGTACCATCCTTTCCCTGAATATTTTAATTAACTATCCCTTTGGAGTGTACCTTCCTTTCTTTCCCCCAGGCTCTGTTTGATCTATTTACCATGGGGTGAAGTATTTTCGATATCTTATAAGTATCTCTTGATGTTTTCATTATATTCACCCCATATATATTTGTCAATACATTTTTGAAATTTCTTTTATTTATTTTGAATATGGCACTATAATTGTTCCATTTTCTGTTATTTATTATAATTGTATATTCATTATATACAATTCTGCAAATAAAATAACTGCTATACCTAAACCGGTTCGAAAGTCAAGGACTTATTTTAGACAATTTAAAATGTTCAATGGATTTCAAGTAGACAGCGATGTCATCGTGTCAAACAATTCTGGAAATTAAACAGCCCTTACAGAATCAGAAAAGACAGTCAATGCACTTTTGATTGACAGGATAGACTTTCATAAGACAGTCACGAAATCCTAATAGCCACTTCTTTATGGGTACAGCAAAAAGACCAGAGGATCCCTGATCAGACTAAAAAAGCTGTACCGTCAGAGGGTGAGGTGAACTCGCATTAGCGATAAGCCAGGCCCTTACTGCCACGATACAGCCTTTTAAATTATACAACTGTAAGGTGTTTTAATGTATTAGATTTTAAAGAATATATAGATCAGAACAGCTCGTTCATCAGGAACACGTAACTGAGTTCAGTATACCCCCTCCAAGCAAGCGGTTCCCTCAGCTCAGAAAGCCTTTCTTCTGTAAGAGTCCTTATAAACTCAAGCGCATTCTTTGCTTTTTCAAGGACAGCCTGCATCTTTGCGATCTGATTAGAAGCTGTTGTTTCCTTGTCCTTCCACTTATCTATAACTGCCTTGAGGATTCGTTGATCCCTTATTATCACTTTTTCAGGGTCCACAAGCCGCTTTTCTTCACGCTTTTTTCTGGAAGCCTCCCTGCGTGCTGCAGCCTCTTCGTCAGCATATCTGCGTCTTACTTTCTTAAGATCTCCACCCGTCATCATGACTGATGACGGAATCCCGAAGTAATTATCAAGAGGATATACTCCTGTTGTGGCATACTGGTAGAATTCCTCCGGTGTAAGGCCAGCCAGATCATACTGATAATGCTCTGAATTGTATGCCTTAATATACCCGTCAACAAGCTGTTTTGCTGAAGAAAAATCCCTGCACATGGCAACCATGTCAAGAATAGCTGTCTTAAGCCTGCCAAAGAAGCTTTCCATTGGTGCATTATCCTGTGAGTTTCCTCTGGCGGATACCGACTGTATAAATCCATCATTATGCAGCAGGTCTGTAAAAGATACCGCAAGATACTGGCTTCCCTGGTCATGATGCACATACACTTCATTCTCCTTCATAACTTCTGCAAGCTCATCGCCATGGTTCTGCATCATCTGCTTGTAAGCTTCTTCGACAAGCTGAAGCGACATATATCCGCCTATACTCCATCCAAGATTTTCTCTGGTATAAGCATCCCTGAACACACACAGATAAAAAGGCGTCCTGTATTCGCCATAATACAGGTAGGTTATATCAGAAAGAATGACCCTTCTTGGCCCAATGAAGAAGTTCTGGTTCACTGCATTGGCAGGTGCAGCGCAAACATGATTATGTGAAGCCTGGTGCTTATAGGCGTCCTTATGGGGCATCTGTGCCTGTATGTTCATTTCCACCATAAGAGCGGCTATCCTCTTGGTATTTACAGTCTTACCAAATCTTCTGAATAGTTCCACTCTGAATGTTCTCTTTCCTGGAACAACACCATTTCTGGCAATGATGATCCTGCGCATGAGTTCCTTGATGGCATCACGCTCAGCCCTTTTCTCAGCCTGCCTGCCAAAGATATCTTCCTTGCGGCCTTTCCATGCATAATAACCCGAGTCTGATACTCCGAACATACGCAGACATTGGGATGTATTATACCCACTGGTACTTGCTTTCTGCTTGTTTATAAACGAATCTACCATAACAAACCTGTCCGCGCGGATTTCCTTTTCCTCTATCAGGTAAAGTACTCCTCCAATTCGGATCGGATTTTTTTTTGAGCCAAAAGCATTTCTTCAAGATAATGATTGCGTGCTATAAGATATGCACGTTCTTCTTCAGGTGTCAGATTCCCCATCTGTTCACGTGGTACTGAGCCATCATAATTAGTTTCATCTATGGTAAAAAGCCTGTTATCCCTTGCTTTCTGCATGACACGCTTTCCAGCAGCGTTGGCACGGTCTTCACCAAGGATATTTGTATCAAATCCAAGAGCGTTGTATGCCTGTACATAAGTCATTCCTTCATCATGGATCTTCTTGTACAGCGCGATGTCAAAGTCTTTGGAATAGAATAGCCTGTCCTCCTTGAACCCTGTGACAAACTCATTATCCAGGAATGGGATTATCTTGTCGTCAGGTCTGTCAGTCCCATCCTCATATTTATATTTCTTCGAGTGATCCACCAGCTTCATTGTTCATCCCCCAATATTTTTTTCTGTAAACTCCTTATTGCTCTTTGCGACCCTGTGAGCATTTTCCGCAGCCTTTGCCTTCATATCTTCAAAACGTTTTTCTTCCCTTGCAAGATATTCAGCAAACTCTGCCTCGCTCATTCCTTCAAGATACTTTTCGTACTCTGTAGGCGTCATCTTTCCCCTGTCCCACATGCCTCTTTCATTATTATAGTAAAAGCTGTATCTATCAATACATTCCTGTAATTCTTTTAAAGTTCTGCACTCTTCATAATGGCACTCATCCTTAAAGTGCCCAAAGAATGACTCCTGTACTGCGTTATCCCAACAGTTTCCACGCCTTGACATGGACTGTGTGAGTTCCCTTTCTATTACTGCAGCTTGAAAATCATCAGTCATGTAGAGTATACCCTGGTCAGAATGAAGTATTGCACGACTTTTTGCCGGATGGATATCCATTGCCTCAAGTGTATCGAGCGCAAGCTGAAGATCATTGTTCTCACTCACTATGAAGCATATGAGTCTCCCTGTAACAGGGTCAACAGAAGCAGAACCGTAGGCACGCTTCCCATTCCCGTAATCAAGATACGTCACGTCTGTAAGCCTCACTTCGTTAGGTCTGTGCAGCTTGAACCTACGCATCAGAAGATTAGCTTTTTTGTTACGATCAATGAGTTCGCGCATTGCTTTCCTGTTCATGCTCGGCCTGCGAATATCCGTTCTGATACCATACTTGTTCATAAGTCTGCGTATTCTATACATGCTGAACGAATACTCTGTTATCTTGGGCATCAGCATATACACTTGGCGGATTCCTTTTTCAAACTCTTTATACTCAATAACCTGCCTTATCACAGAAATATCTGTTTCATCCTGATCCTCCCTTCTGATGCCCTGCATGCCATAGTTTTCATCATTTAGAAGCGCATAGTATCGACTTTTGGAAACTCCCACCCAGGCAAGTATCCTCTTGCGTGTAAAATATCCATATGGATCACGTGGCAGCTCGTCTATCCATCGGCATATCTTTCTCTGTATCATTACCGTGATATCATCAAAGACTGTACCTATCTTTAAAAAGCCATCCCTCACAGCGTTATTCATCGCTGCGATTCGTTTGTTCTGTATCTCCAAAACATCCTCATCCACAGAAAATTCCACCCCGCCAGATGGCTTCCACTCAATTATTTTAGAATGTATCCTGATCAGGCTTTCCTCATTTACTTTGCCTGCCTCAATTCCATAGATTTCAAAAAGGTCAGTAACCCTGACGGGAAGCAAGTACACTTCGTTGTAGAAAGCATCCGTCATATATAGAATTCCCCTGTCAACCGTTTTGACATATGGATGCATCATCAGAATAGATGGCGTTACGACTTCCGGTATAGGATCCTCATCATTGTTTTTTTCAGCATTATAGGCATCTGCCATTTCTTGATCAAACTGCTGCGCCAGCCTGTGTATCCTGCCATATCCAACATCCAGCGGATCAACTCCCAGGTGCTTCATCTTGGCTTCTATCGAAACATCCGGATATGTTTTTTTCAGTTCCTGTCGGAATTCCGGATCTATTTCTAGCCCCCAGTGGGTCTTTATCTTATGGAATTTCCCAGAAAGAATAAGCGGATTGCTCTCCTTATAACTGGTATCCATTTCAAACTCTTTCTTGTTCCTGTGTCTGGGATATCCTCCATTCTGAAATTTGATACTGATATCTTCACTCAGCCTTGAAGTGATATCCTCAAGTAAAATATCCTCATCTGCAAGAGCCAAGGTTATAGTTTCTGGACCAGGTGCAGTTTTCCATCGCTCAAAAAGATGGATCATAAATGGAAGCGTGAATTCTATGTGGCTATGGCTAACAGCCTTAACCACAGGATTACTCTGCAGTTTCAGCACGTTATTGTGACGGTTCCAAGATAATAAATCATTCATTTGACTCCCTCCAGACAATAAAAAATACCCAGACGATGGGTATCTCAACTGTCATGTTGAAGTCCATCATCTGGGTATCAGTTTAACCAAAGCCTTGATATAGCAGTTAAAAAATTTATGTCAATTCAAAATGTTAAAATCAGTCAAGAGGATATTTGTCTGTCAATTTCTTAATGATTGCTCTTGCCTCTTCGTTTCTCTCTCCCTTACTCTTGATAACGATGGAAATAGCCTCTGCAATCTGCTCCATATCAGCAGTATTCATGCCTCTTGTAGTTACAGCAGGTGTACCAAGTCTGATTCCGCTTGTTACAAAAGGAGACTGCTGCTCATTAGGAATTGTGTTCTTGTTGGCAGTGATATGAGCATCGTCAAGCCAAGCTTCCACTTCCTTACCTGTAAGACCAAAGTTGGTCAGATCTATGAGCATAAGATGATTATCTGTTCCATTAGATACGATCTTGATTCCACGGTTCATAAGTCCTGCGCAAAGAGCCTTCGCATTAGCCACTACATTCTGCGCATATGTCTTGAACTCAGGAGAAAGAGCTTCTTTAAAGCAGATAGCCTTGGCAGCAACAACATGCTCAAGTGGTCCGCCCTGAATTCCAGGGAATACAGCCTTATTGAACTTGTATTTGTCCTGAGCCTCCTGGTTCCAGAGAATGATTCCGCCTCTTGGTCCCCTTAAGGTCTTATGTGTAGTAGTTGTAACAACATCTGCATATGGGAACGGGCTTGGATGTACTCCTGCTGCCACAAGTCCTGCAATGTGGGCCATATCAACCATGAGCACTGCTCCACAGGCATCTGCTGCCTCTCTGAACCTCTTAAAGTCAATTGTTCTGCAGTATGCAGATGCTCCTGCAATTATGAGCTTGGGCTTATGCTCTACTGCAAGCTCATACATTTTATCGTAATCAAGGATTCCATTATCATCTACTCCGTAAGGAACGATGTTGTAGTATGTACCGGAAATGTTCGCACTACTTCCGTGGGTTAAATGTCCACCCTGCTCAAGATCCATACCCATGATGGTATCGCCGGGCTTTAAAAGTGCAAACTGAACTGCCAGATTGGCCTGAGCACCTGAATGAGGCTGAACATTGGCGTAGTCGCAGTGGAAAAGCTCTTTTGCCCTGTCTCTTGCAAGATCCTCACCCTTATCTACAACGTAACAGCCGCCGTAGTATCTTTTCCCCGGGAGACCCTCAGCATATTTGTTAGTAAGCGGACTTCCCATAGCAGACATAATAGCCTTGCTTGTCCAGTTCTCTGAGGCAATAAGCTCGATGTGATCATTCTGTCTGGCTACCTCTTCCTCAATAAGGGCAGCAATCTCCGGGTCAACCTTCCTTATTTCTTCAATTGAATACATACCGAATCCTCCACATTTCACAATTTAATGCGTTAAAGCAACATCAAGGCATATGGTATCACATAATAATAAAAAAAGCTAGAGTCTGATTTACATAACGATTATAATGGAATATAGTGTTTTAAACACAGCGAAAATCATGCAAACAAGCGAGGAAAACACATGTACCACTGCATTGTCAACCCTTCGGCAAGATCAGGAAAAGGAAAAGAAATATGGCAAAAACTCGAGTACAAACTTTTGGAAAAAGGACTGGATTACAGCGCCTACATGACCAAGGGACCAGGGGATGCAACAAGAATTGCTGAGAGGATCACTGATTCTGATGAAGAAGAAATAAAACTTGTTGTACTTGGCGGCGACGGAACTCTCAACGAAGTTATAAATGGAATAAAAGACTTTGAAAAGACTCTTGTGGGATATATTCCTATTGGTTCATCCAACGACTTTGCGAGGGATCTGGCATTTCCCAAAAAGGTGGATGACCTTATAGATAAAATAGTCAGCGGAGATATCAGAAGAAATCTCGATCTTGGAAAACTGACTTATAATTCCATGTCCAGGGAGACCTCAAGGCTTCATGATGACAGAATCTCAGTAACAAGACTGTTTGATGTAAGCGCCGGAATCGGTTTTGACGCCGCTGTTTGTGAGCAGGCGCTCTCTTCCGGAACAAAGAATTTCTTTAACAAGATCGGACTTGGCAAACTCACCTATGGCTCTATCGCTCTTCGTCAACTCTTTGGCGCTGAAAAAGTTCCATGCGATATCATATTGGACAACGGTGAAACTGTACATCTGAATCGTTTCATCTTCATAGCTGCAATGATTCACCACTATGAGGGTGGCGGGTTTAACTTCGCACCAGGCGCTGATCTGACCGATGGCAAATTTGATCTTGTATATGCAGGCAACATGCCGGGAGCACGAATGCTTATAGCTCTTCCCTTCTCATTTTTCGGCCACTATTTCTGGATAAAGGGAATTGGCCACCACCTTGTTCAGAAAGTTACAATAAAGACCGAGAAGCCTATGTGGGTCCACACAGATGGAGAAGTCTCAGTCAAATCCGATCATATCACCTTTGAGTGTCTTAAACAGAAGCTCAGAATGATGAACTGATAATTTAACACATAGCAAAAGCCGCTATCCATTATTGATAGATAGCGGCTTATTTCATCAGCTTTTAGTTGTATCTTACTGCAACTCTTCTCTCCTGCTTGGTGCAGAACCCTTCAAGAAGGGCTGTGTGGTAGAAAAGAAGATAGAAAATAATTGCCATGATAAATGCTGTAATTACATCATATACTGAATGCTGCTTGATAAAGAGCGTTGAGAGGATGATAGAGATTCCGATAAAGTCACTTATCATCTTACCTCTTTTGCCAAATCTCTTGCTGTGGTGTACAGCGATCATTGTTCCAATCGAGTTGTAAACATGAATGCTGGGCCACAGATTAGCTGGTGAATCGGTATTGTATATGATCTGAACAAGACCTGTAAATATATTGTCTCTTGGCATAACAGCGGGTCTTAGGTTATGACAGTTGGGGAAGAATGTTGATACTACCAAAAAAACTGTCATTCCTGTTGCCAGGAAGATGAAATTCTTGTAATAGTCCTCCACATCAAAGGAAAACATAAAAAACAACAATCCCAGCGAAACATATAAAAACCAGGTGTAGTACGGCAATACAAAAATCTCATTAAAAGGTATCAAATCATCTAAGGCCGTATGGATCACCGAATAATGAGAAAAGGTATGTTTCTCAATTGCAATAAACCAGATCAGATAGAATGGTGCATAAATAATGATTGGGATTGATAAATGCAGCAGATCTCTTCTAAGATCTCTGTCAACTGCCCTCCCAGTCCACTTTTCATATTTCTTTTTCATAATATTCCTCAATTTTCTCAAAAATACTCCACGATGAAAATCATTGTAGCACTTTAAATGCAATTGTAAATGAACATAATTAACATAAAAAGCGCAGATTATCAATGATATTTCAGAAATATATCTATTAATTAAAGTGGAATATCTTCTGAAGAAGCTTATAACCTGCGAGGGTTATCTTTCTTCCGCCCTTACCCGGAAGATAAATGTATGTTCCCTCGATACTGTATCTTATCTTGGTGTACAGCATAAAATTCTTTTCTTTAATGTAGTTCAAAAGTTCCTGTCTCTTTTCAAGATTCTCCTTAGTGTCCTCTGTTATAAGAAGAACCGAAGAAATAGCTGTAATGATCTCAAGATAGTTGAACATATACTTATGACGCTCGCGCTGAGAGCGGATCATACCAATATTCTCAACATAGTAGTCAACCATCAGCTTGTTAACCTTGAGCTGCTGATCAATTCTTGAAAGCATGATCTTCTGGTTAACGGACTGATCTTCTCTTCCAATGTAGTAATAATAGAAGTTAACATCAAGGTAATACATGTTCTTAACAAAAGGAAGCGGATTGAACACATAGATGTTATCTACATAGAAGGTATGCTCAGGGAGCTTTAACCCGCACTGTCTAAGGAGCTTGGTCCTGTAGATAACTGAATGCATCAATAGATAATGTCCCTTGGGAGTTCTCTTAATGTCCTTCCAGGTAAAGAGCTGCTCAATTGGGAACATCGTATTGTATCGCATTACCTTGTGGCGTTTTTCGCCAACCTTGTTATAAACGAAATTGCTGATAAGAAGATCCAGCTGATTCTCGCCTCCGGCAAGCTCTGCCAGGGTGCTGAGGATCTTTCTGTATGCGATTTCTTTTACCCAGTCATCAGAATCAACAACTTTAAAGAAAAGACCTGTTGCATTCTCTATTCCCGCATTTACAGCTGAGCCATGTCCACCGTTTGGCTTGTGGATAGCTCTGCAGATTGTGGGATATTTTTCCTGATACCTGTCAGCAATCTCTGCTGTTCTGTCCTTAGATCCGTCATCAACAATGAGGATTTCCACTTCTTCTCCGCCAACAAGCAGGGAGTCAATGCACTTCTCCATATAGTCCTGTGAATTGTAACAAGGTACTGCGATCGATAGTAACTTCATTGTATCTTAACTCCTTGATTTCTTATTCTTGTACTCTCATATTTTTCCATAGTGGTGAGACAGGTACGAAGATCATTGTATCTGTCATATACATCACCCTCTTTTACCACAACCCCCAGTGACATAGCCATAATATCAATCATATCATTGGTTATTACAGGGCGAAGCTTGCTGAGTATGCTGTTCTTATCCGCAGCCAGATCCGCATCCATAAATTCAATAACAAGTGGATTTAAGTTGAGCTCCTGAGCCTCCTCATCCACGCTCTTTTGCATGATCTTGGATTTCTCTGTGGGCTTAAAGTTAAATCTTGGTGCCTTTCTCTCAGGATTGTTCTGTGGTCTTATAGTTTCCATTGCAGCCTCCTTTGAAGATTCCTTGGATTCCGGTTGTACAATATACAGGGAACCATCCTTTTTTATTTCAGTCTTTCTTTCAGTCTGTATTTCAGGCTGTATTTCAGACTTTATTTCAGGCTTTGGTGCTTCCTCTTTTTTCTGATCTTCTGTATCTGCCGGATTGACCTTTTCAAATCTCATTTTCTGAGTAACAGCCGGATACTTTTGTCTGTCAACCTCTGACATGAACATATCAAGCGGTCTTACATAAGTTTTGTAATCCCCATACAAAGCCTGGTATACAACCATTTCTTCCCTTGTCTCTGAATGAGTTGCAATGGTTATTATCTGATAAAGCTTCCCCTTAAAGTGTCTGTAGATCTCCTGTGGTCTTGGTCTGTCTGCCATATATAATCCCCCTATAGCCATTTTGGCACACAATTGTATAGTATAATTCAACAGTTACATATTTTCAAACCTTTGATGAAGTAGTTCCGATTATCACCATCTCTACACTTATTATGTAGTCAAGTTTGCCGCTCTTAACTGCCTCATCATTGGATGCACACATCTCAAGAGCATCCCTTAGCGCCTTGTAGGAATAGTTTTTTGCCCACCCCTGGTATTTCCCTACAAGAAACGGTGCTATCTTAACAGCCGACGCTATCTGGTTACGATCCCTTCTATTGTCCGTCATCTCTTTGACCTGAAGCATGATGTTGAACTGTCTTGTGATCAGGGCGAGAATCTTGGCCGGCGGCTCCTTGAGAGCAAGCAGATCGTAGTATAGCTCTATGGCTCTCTTCTGATCCTGTGATGAGATGGCATCTGTCATCGCGAAAATCCTGCTGGTCAGATAGTTTGCACAGACACTCTCAATGTCCTCTTCCGTTATCTCTTTACGGTCAATGCAATAACACACAAGCTTTTCGATTTCAGTTGATATGTTTGACATGTCGGTGCCAACCCGGTCCAAAAGGACTGCCTGGGCTCTTGGCGAGATGTCTTTTCCCTCAGAAATCACCTTGGATCTGATCCATTTCTTAAGGATATCATCGCTTTGGATCTCACACTCCATCTCAAAGCCGGCTTTGGACGCAGCCTTGTAGATATCCTTGCGCTTGTCCACTTCCTTCTCTACAAATATGAAGATAGTTGTATCTGACGGGGTCTTTAGATAATCAGCAAGTTCCGGACATCCGCTCTTAAAAAAACCGCTGTCCTCCACAAGTATCACTCTCTTATCAGAAAGAAAAGGCATCGTCTGTGCCATATCAATTATCTGTAGCGGATCTGCACCTGTGCCATACCTGTTAAAATTCATGGATGAATCGTTGCAGTCTAGCGCCTTAAGCAGCTTATCCCTGTTCTGAAGGCGAAGATAAGCCTCCTCACCATATAAAAGATAACAGGGAGCAAAATTCCCGCTTGCGATAGCTTCATTAAGTTGTTTCTGTTTAGCGGGAAAATCCGTTGTCTTTGCTGCCATTTTTAAGAATACCTCATCCTCTATCTTAACATAGAACAGCGTTTTTTGATATACTAGATGGGCACACAATTTTGTTTTTCAAAGAGGTAAACCACAATATGTTGATATACGGACTTCAAAAAATGACACTTCTCGACTATCCGCAGCACATCGCCTGCACTGTTTTTCTGGGGGGATGCGATTTCAGATGCCCTTTCTGCCACAACTTTGAGCTTGTGGATATGAGTATTTCTCCCTATATGACTGAGGAAGAATTTTTCTCATTTCTGGGAACCAGGCAGGGGCTTCTTGACGGCGTAGCCATTACAGGCGGCGAACCTCTTCTATATAAAGAGCTTCCGGATTTCATCAAAAAGATCCGGGAAATGGGTTTTCTTATCAAACTGGACACAAATGGAAATCATCCCGAAAGGCTTAAAGCTCTTTTAGCTGATAACCTGCTTGATTATATTGCCATGGACGTTAAGAACTCTCTGGCAAAATATGGCGAGACCATTGGTGTTCAGGACTTTGATCCATCTCCCATCAAGGAAAGCATAAACCTTATAATGAACAGCGGCATAGACTACGAGTTCAGGACTACTGTGGTAAAAGAGCTTCATGACGAAGATTCGTTTGAGGCTATCGGAAAATTGATTAGTGGTGCCGGGAACTATTACCTACAAGAATTTGTGGACAGGGATACTGTACCTGATAAAAATCTTTCAGCTCCCTCCCCCGAAAAAATGGTTAACTATCTCGAAATAGTTCAAAAATTCGTCCCGAATGCGAGCCTTAGAGGATTATGATTTTTAGTCTCACACCACAATATATTGTATTTTCGAAATATCGTTTATCTATATGTTGACATTTCTCTTTTGCTATGCTATCCTCTATTTATCGAAAGTGCCAAGGCAATTGGCACTTTTAATTTCAGAAAATCTTATGGTAAGTATTACAAGGGGGTTTCTATGTATCAGGTTGTAAAACGAGACGGAACTGTAGCAGAATTCAACATATCCAAGATCTCAGCTGCCATTACAAAGGCATTTGTTGCTCTTGAGAAGGACTATCACTCAAGTGTGATCGATCTTATCTCACTTCGTGTAGCTTCAGACTTTGAGAGCAAGGTTAAGGACGGCAAGATTACCGTGGAGGAGATCCAGGACAGCGTTGAGAAGGTTCTCTCCGAAGCCGGATACTCTGACGTTTCCAAAGCTTATATCCTTTATCGTAAACAGCGTGAGAAGGTTCGTAACGTTAATTCTGCCCTTCTTAACTATAAAGATATCGTTGACGATTATCTCAAGATCAACGACTGGCGTGTTAAGGAGAATTCCACCGTTACATATTCAGTAGGTGGTCTCATCCTTTCCAATTCAGGTGCCATCACAGCCAATTACTGGCTTTCAGAAGTATATGATGATGAGATTGCCAATGCTCACAGAAGTGCAGCAATCCACATTCATGACCTTTCAATGCTCACAGGTTACTGTGCAGGCTGGAGTCTCAAGCAGCTTATCCAGGAAGGGCTTGGCGGTGTTCCTGGCAAGATCACTTCTTCACCTGCAAGCCACCTCTCAACACTCTGCAACCAGATGGTTAACTTCCTTGGTATCATGCAGAATGAGTGGGCAGGCGCTCAGGCATTTTCATCCTTTGACACTTATCTTGCGCCCTTCGTTAAGGTAGATAACCTCTCCCAGAAGGAAGTTAAGCAGTGCATCCAGTCATTTGTATACGGCGTTAATACACCAAGCCGTTGGGGCACACAGGCTCCATTCTCCAACATCACTCTTGACTGGACCGTTCCTAACGATCTTAAGAACCTCAACTGCATCGTAGGCGGCAAAGAGCTTGATTTCACCTATGGCGAGTGCCAGAAGGAAATGGATATGGTCAACAAGGCATTCATCGAGATCATGATCGAGGGCGATGCCAACGGACGTGGTTTCCAGTATCCTATTCCTACATATTCAATAACAAGAGATTTTGACTGGAGCGAGACAGAGAATAATAAGCTCCTGTTTGAAATGACAGCCAAGTATGGTACTCCATACTTCTCAAATTACATCAACTCAGATATGGAGCCTTCAGATGTACGTTCCATGTGCTGCAGACTTCGTCTCGACCTTAGAGAGCTTCGTAAGAAATCTGGTGGATTCTTCGGTTCCGGCGAGTCAACAGGTTCCATCGGTGTTGTTACCATCAACATGCCACGTATAGCTTACCTGGCAAAAGACCCTGAGGACTTCTACAAGAGACTGGATCACCTTATGGATGTTGCAGCAAGAAGCCTTCATACAAAGAGACAGGTTATCAACAAGCTCCTTGACCAGGGACTTTACCCATATACAAAGAGATACCTTGGATCATTCTCCAACCACTTCTCTACTATTGGCCTTATCGGTATGAACGAGGTTGGACTTAACGCAAACTGGCTTGGTGCTGATATGACAGATCCTCGCACACAGCAGTTCTCCAAGGAAGTTCTTAACCACATGAGAGATCGCCTGTCAGACTATCAGGAGCAGTACGGAGATCTTTACAACCTTGAGGCTACACCTGCTGAGTCAACAACTTACCGCTTTGCTAAGCACGACAAGGAGAAGTTCCCTGAAATAATTACAGCTAATATGAACGGAACTCCTTACTATACCAACTCATCACATCTTCCTGTTGGATATACAGAGGACATTTTCTCAGCACTTGATATTCAGGATGAGCTCCAGACACTTTACACATCAGGAACAGTATTCCATGCATTCCTTGGTGAGAAGCTCCCTGACTGGAAGGCAGCTGCAAGTCTTGTTAAGAAGATTGCAGAGAACTACAAGCTTCCTTACTACACAATGTCACCTACATACTCAGTATGTAAGGAACATGGCTACCTTACAGGAGAACAGGCAGTATGTCCTCACTGCGGTGCCAAGACAGAGGTTTACAGCCGTATAACAGGCTACTACCGCCCTGTTGCCAACTGGAACGATGGAAAGGCTCAGGAATACAAAGATCGTAAAGTTTACAACATTGGTAATTCCAAGCTTACTCACGAGGGGCCAAAGAAAGTTAGCTTTGTAGAAGCAGCAGTTAAAAAGTCCAACACAGAATCAGTTGGCAGCGCTTCCAACGTGGATAACCAGACAGTAATGCTCTTCAAGACACAGACCTGTCCTAACTGCAAGATTGCAGGTGCTCTTCTTGATAAAGCAGGGGTTCAGTACAAGGTACTTGATGCCAATGAGAATCCCGATCTTGTAGAGAAATTTGGAATCATGCAGGCTCCAACACTTGTCATCTCTAAAGGAGAAGGCTATGAGAAGCTCCTTGGTGTATCAGATATCAAGAGCTGGATCGAGAACAGCCAGGTTTCATAAATGCAAAAAATAAGCCAGTGCAAACAAATTGTTTGCACTGGCATTTTTTAATTAGCAAAGGTTCTTAACAACACCTACTGAAACGTAATTATCAAGCACCGCACCGTAGTCCGTAAACTCTTCGTGAACCGGACTGTAAATTCCATCCACAATAAGACTTACGCCTCCTCCAGGGAGGTCTGCTGTCTTCTTGTACCTGTCTGTATAGAAAGGAGTTCTTGAAACTGTTCTGTCCCTTAGTACACCTTTACATTCTGAGAGCTTGCAGCCAGGAAAGTTGACGCTGTGTACATACCCCGGTGTGTATTCTTTTTCCAACAACTCTTCCATTAGATCTTTTAAATATCTGTCTGTAGTCTCATGAATACCGTTATTGGCCTCAGAGAATGCTATTGAGTGAAAGCCCTGAAACTCGCCCTCAAAGGCAGCTCCAAGTGTAGCTGAATACTGGATGTCAGAGGAAACATTGTATCCGTAATTAATGCCACTCATGACAACATTGGGCTTTTCCTGCATAAGGTAGAGACTTCCCACTCTCACACAGTCGCTTGGCGATCCCGAGCATTTAAATGCCTTAACCCCAGAAATTCCAAAATCCACCGGATAACAGTCGACGCTTCTTCGAAGAGTCAGCGAGTGGGATGCTGCACTTCTCTCGCTCCCAGGCGCTACAACTGTGACATCGCCAAACTCTATAGCGCACTCCACAAGCCGTCTTAGTCCATCGGCCTTAATTCCATCATCATTGGTTATAAGGATAATTCTCTTACTCACTAAGGTATCTCCTCACATAGCTCTTACAATAGTTACATTGAGATGACGCCAAGTACGTTAAGCACTGCACTCACAAGAATGACAAGAACAAAAAGCGGGCAAAGGAACTTGATCATAAACGAGAACACATGCTTTCTCTGGAAAGGATGTCCATCCTGTTCAACCTCTTCTGTGAGCTTATCAACGCCCATGTATTTCACGATCAGAAGACATGTAGCAAGCGCTGCTATAGGCATCATGATTGAATTTGTAATAAAGTCAAAGAAATCAAGGAACTGCATTCCAATAATAGTCACGTTTGCAAGTGGTCCATTACCAAGTGATGAAAGGCTTCCAAGTACGATCATGATAACAGCCATAACGAGAGTACCATTTTTTCTGTTCCAGCCAAACTCATCAGAGAAGGTGGAAACTGCACTCTCCGTAAGGGCTATGGCGCTGGTAACAGCTGCGAACAGTACCAGGGCAAAGAACAGTATTCCGATTATCCTGCCAAATCCCATGCTTGCAAAAATCTTGGGCATTGTAATAAACATAAGTGATGGACCGGCCTTGAGCATGTTCTGATCCCCGTCATAGAATGAAAAGACTGCAGGGATGATCATAAGGCTGGCAAGAACCGCTATTGCAGTATCAAAGAACTCAACCTGTCTTGTTGACTCATCAATGCTGACCTCTTTCTTTACATAGGAACCAAAGGTGATCAGAATTCCCATGGCAATTGAGAGGGAATAAAACATCTGCCCCATGGCAGTAACAACTGTCATGATTGAAAAATTTGAAACATTAGGGATAAAGAGATATTTAACTCCCTGCAAAGCTCCGGGTCTTGTTACTGAATAAATGCAGATGATAATTGCAAGGACTACAAGAACCGGCATGACCATCTTGGATACACGCTCTATTCCGTTCTCTACTCCCATGAAGATTACACAGAGAACCAAAATAGCGAACACAATGAACCATAGTTCTGATTCAAAACCATCAGTTATGAAATCAACAAAATAGCTGTCCGATGCAACAACCTGGGCACCTTTTACTATGTAATCAAACAGGTACTTGCATACCCATCCGCCAATTACCGAATAGTACGGAACTATCAGGATAGGGATGATCGCGTTGATCCATCCACCTATTCCCATGGACTTTTTACCGCTTATGGCATTAAAGGCACCAACAGGACTCTTACCTGTGGATCTTCCAATAGCAGTCTCGGCTACGATCATGGTGTAGCCAAATGTCAGGGCAAGTATTACGTATACGAACAAAAAAATACCTCCGCCGTACTTTGCGCAGAGGTATGGAAATCTCCATATATTCCCCAGCCCGACTGATGCTCCCGCTGCAGAGAGCACGAATCCGATCTTTCCTGAGAAAGATCCTCTGGAATCATTTTTCAAAACCTTTTCCTCCCAAAAGCATTATTTTGCACTAAACTCGATTATACTACTTAGCCAGCCAGACTTAAAGTAATATATGATGAAAATGACTGTGCTTACAGTCCAGGTCAAAGGGTAAGCCCAGAATATGACGTTTATTACCGGGATAAAATGCACAGTAACGGTAATATATGTAATTCTAAGAAGACACCAGCTTGAGAGCATGACAAACATAGGAACTGTGGTCTTTCCCGCTCCTCTGTACACTCCTGCCAGAGCATGGCTTGTTGCCAGCATGAAGTAAAAGAGACTCTCAGTTCTCGCCTGCATTGTTCCCACAGATATTACATCCATTTCCTGCGAAAACATACGAAGCAGAACCGGTGCCGAAACAAATGTTATTATACCAATAATCTCGGCACATCCCGCACTTATAAGGCTTCCAATAAGACTTCCCTTTTTAACTCTGTCTATATTCCCCGCTCCGATATTCTGGCTGACAAAAGTTGTAAGTGCCATAGTCATACAAACTATTGGCAAGAATACAAATCCCTCAAGCTTGAAATAACTTCCGCAGCCCGCCATTGCAACAGATCCGAAGGCATTGATATTAGACTGGACAACAACATTACCAATTGCAATAACGCTGTTCTGAATACCTGTAGGGAATCCCAGACTAAGCTCTTTTGTAAGAGTCTTTTTGTGTATTTTAAGATTCGATATAGTTATCCTGTGGGGGCCATCAACCCTGGTCAGCTTACTAAATGCAAGAATGGCACTGACAAACTGGGCGATTATCGTAGCGTATGCTGCTCCTGCTATTCCAATACCCAGATATCTGACAAAGAGGATGTCAAGAATAGTGTTAATAACAGTACTTGCCATGAGATAATATAACGGATGTTTTGAATCACCCACAGCCTGAAAGACACCGCAGCAGGCATTATACATGACATTTCCCAACGCTCCCAGGAAGTATATCTTAAAGTAAAGGACTGAATTTGGCAGAACATCTTCCGGTGTTCCCATAAGACGCAGAAGCACAGGCGTAAAGAAATATCCCACTACTGTCAGGGTTACTCCCATGGCTGCGGCAAATGTTATTCCTGTATGAACTGCAATTGAAACACCCTTATAATCTTTAGCTCCGAAACTCTTTCCAACGATAACGCTGCTTCCCATAAACAGGCCATTGATAAAGCCAACCATAAGGAATATCAGACTGCCTGTAGTACTTACAGCAGCAAGCGCCTCTTTTCCCAAAACATTTCCCACGACAACAGAATCCACAACATTGTAGAGCTGCTGCAGGAGCTGCCCAAAGAAAAGCGGTATTGCAAAACGTATTAAATTCTTAGATATCGATCCCTGCGTCATATTAATAGTATATAGCTGTGATAGAAATGTGACAATTATGCAACTATAATAGATTAAGGGTCTAGTATCAAATACTATGTCGACTCAAGAAGGAGAAAAATTATGAAAAAAAGATTGTTGAACACTGTATTAGCAGGAATGATGACACTTTCACTGTGCGCCTGCGGACAGGAAAACCAGCCACAGAGTGAGCCAGAAACACCTGCAGCAACTGAAACCACACAGGAAGCGTCACAGGAGACGCCAAGCACACAGATTGCCAATCCATGGCACAGCTGCACTGAAGAAGAAGCATATGTGGTTGCACCTAACGGCTTTAGCGCTCCGGAAGGGGCTACAAATGTTGAATGGAGCATGTGTGATGATCTGGAGTCAGAGCCCGGATACGAACGTCCTATGGTACAGATGACCTTTGATTATAACGACATGTCATTTTGTGCCCGCGAACAGGCAGTATTGTCCGAGGAAATTGTAGATATCTCCGGTATGTACTACGATTGGACCGTTACCGATGATGTAACACTTGCAAATTGGGCAGGTGGAAACATGAAGGCTAAGACCATGAGATATATCGGTGATGACAAGTCCATAGATGTATGCAATTGGTTCGATATTGAGACCGGTTATGCCTACTCTCTCTCCACAGAAGCTGCAGACCTTGAGGGCTTTGATATTCAGGCTATAGCAGAGGCAATTTATGATCCCGCCAAGCTGATCGGCGCAAATGCTCCTGAACCAGATTCTGTATACGGTCCTTTCGAAGCACCTGTTATTGATATAACCGACTGCGATACATTTACACAGATAGTTGATAAGAAGCTAGCTAAGGGCATGGGTTATGCAAATGTAACTCTTGATGGAACAGATGCCCTTCTTGTATGCAGCGGTACCTTTGATAACCTTAACGATACTCATGCGGCAATTGATGCTACAGTATACATCTACAAGGATGGCGCTCCATTTGAAGCAGGCTATGTTGTCAGTGCCGGAACAGCCTACCCAATCACCGTAAAAGATGGTAAGATTTATACAGCAGGCCACCACTGGGTATGCAAGTCAGCACTCACAGACAATATTCTGGTTACAATGGAAAAAGCCGGATGCACTTACGATACAGCTGGAAACGCAACCTACTACTATGAGTCAGATGATGGCGGTGACTACAGCAATTTTGACAGCACTGAAGCCGAGAAGATCATGGACCAGCTCTTTGATGAGTTTATGTCCGGAGAAAACGTGGACTTCACCGTCGTAGAATAATAAAGAAAAAGGGGGAAAAGCTCTTATGGATCGAATGTATATTGCAATTGATCTTAAGAGCTTTTATGCCTCCTGTGAACTTGTAGACAGAAAACTCGATCCCCTCACCACAAATCTCGTGGTGGCAGATCCCACAAGAACTGAAAAAACAATATGTCTGGCAGTTTCTCCAAGCCTTAAGGACTATGGTATTCCCGGGCGCGCAAGGCTTTTTGAAGTTGTCCAGAAGGTGAAAGAAGCTAATGAGGCCAGATACAGAAAAGCCCTTTCTAAAGGTCTTTTACACAAGGATCCTGAAACCGGGGAGTATAAATTCTCCGGTTCTTCTTGCGATGCACCGCAGCTAGAAAAAGACCCTTCCCTGGAACTTTCATATATAGTTGCTCCCCCAAGGATGAAGATGTATGAAGATATCAGCACAAAGGTCTTTTCCATATATCTGCGCTATATCAGCGAGGAAGATATTCACGTTTATTCAATTGACGAGTGCTTTATTGATGTTACGGGTTATCTTGGCACCTACAATCTGACTGCAAGGGATCTTGCCATGACCATGATCAGGGAAGTTCTTGCAGAGACCGGCATCACTGCTACTGCCGGCATCGGGACTAATATGTATCTTGCCAAGGTTGCTATGGACGTTGTTGCCAAGCACGTTCCTGCAGATGCACAGGGCGTAAGGATCGCTGAGCTTGATGAAAAGAGCTATCGCGAACTCCTGTGGTGCCACAGGCCTCTTACTGATTTCTGGAGAGTCGGCAGAGGGATAACCAAAAGACTTGCGGATCTTGGATGCTTTACCATGGGGGATATAGCAAGACTTAGCATACAAAACGAGGACTCGCTCTACAAAGCTCTTGGAATCAATGCAGAACTTCTTATTGACCATGCCTGGGGCTGGGAACCCACTGAGATTTCCATGATAAAGAGCTACAAGCCGCAGACTAACAGCTTATCCAGCGGCCAGGTCCTTATGGAGCCCTACAACTCCGAAATGACCAGGATCATCGTAAGGGAAATGACCGAGCTTCTTGTCCTTGACCTTGTAAAAAAGAATCTCGTGACAAAGAGGATCGAGCTTACTCTCTCATATGACAGAACCAGCATTGAAGTTGATCATAATGCCTCAATAGGAAACAGTATAGTCTACAAGATTGCAGGTACCAGTAAAAGATATAAAGGAAAAGTAAGTACAGATTATTACGGCCGCCCTGCGCCCTATCACGCCCACGGCACAGGAACTCTGGACAGATGGACCAACTCCACCAAAAGAATAATGGATGTTATGATGGATCTCTTTGACCGCATAATCGACCCAGATCTGATGGTCAGAAGGCTAAACGTTGTGGCCTGCGGCCTTATCAATGAAAAAGATATCCCGGCCGACGAACCATATCAGATGGATCTTTTCACGGACTATGCTGCTCTTGAAAAGAAAAAGGCAAAGGAAGAGGAAGAAGACAGAAAAGAAAAAAGCCTTCAGAAGGCCATGCTGGAGATTCAGGATAAATTCGGTAAAAATGCCATTTTAAAGGGGACAAACCTACAAAAAGGTGCCACCACAATTATGAGAAACAAACAGATAGGCGGACACAGCTCCGGAGAACAGTGAAAGGAAAACTATCATGCCCTACAATGATAATAAAAAAGAAATGGATGCCAGAACTGTTTATGGGGATATAATCGATCTCCCACACCACCAGTCAACCAAGCATCCGCATATGAGTCTGTATGACAGAGCTGCCCAGTTTGCGCCCTTTGCTGCCCTCACCGGCTACGAAGACCTGATAAATGACGAAGCGCAGCTCTCACACGAGGACACATCCTTTGAACTTGAAACGTTTGATGATATCTAAAATATAAAACCCGGCAGCAGTACAGGCCACCAGGCTTTATAATGAAGAAGAAGATTATGATTTATCAGTCATCAATTTCAAAATCTACGATCTGACCGTTTGCTACATTTATATCGTAGTTATACTCAACAAATCCTACTCTGAACTCTATCTCATATACTTCCATTCCATCATCAAAATCCTTCTTTACATTTACGTAAAGAGTATCTTTCTTGGTATATCCGGCATCCTTAAGTGCGATATCTATAGCCTGATCCTTGGTAATGCCTGCTGATGCTGCTACGGTTGTCTTGTTAGCAGGAATCGCGAAATTCTCGATTTCCTGGTCAAAAGATACTACTGCTCCGGTTGCTGCATCGATATCATAGTCATACTCTATGTTTCCGCTGTAGAACTCGATCTCGTACTCGATTCTTCCATCATCCATTTCTTTCTTTTCTTTTACAAAAGTAACATCTGATGCCTTAAGGGCTGCGCTCTTAAGTGCAATGTCCTTAGCCTGCTCAAGTGAAATATCAGCAGCAAATGAAGTAAGTGATGTGGCTGCGATAGTTACTACTGCGATTGCTGTTGCTGTTATAGTTGAAATCAAACTCTTTTTCATAATAAATGATCTCCTTTTTTTCTACAGATTTCTCTCTCCTTGTTGAGACCATAGTATCATTCTCACCATCACAATAGTGTCACAGTTGATATAAAAAGCTCGTCCGGATTCTTATTTACATCCTCTCTTACGGATTTTTTGTATTGCCTTGGTGACATGTGGAGCTTTTCAGTAAAGACGCGATTAAAGGTTCTCTGGCTGTCAAATCCGGCGTTTTCGTATACTTCTGTTATTGTCTGATCAGTGTATCTAAGAAGGCTTAGAGCATAGTTGAGCCTAGTCTCATTTAAATATCTGTTGAAATTTGTATGGAAGGTTCCGGAAAAGACTCTGGAAAGCGCGAAGGGACTTATGTAAAGATCCTTGGCCATGCTTGTGAGAGTGATGGGTTGTGTAAAGTTTCTGGCGATATAGGAAACCGTCCTGTATATCAGATCTCCATCCTCTTTATTATCCCTATCTACAAGCTCCAGGTAAGGAAGGGCTCTGACAAGGATAAGCCCTATATAATGCTGATACAAGATCTTTCTGGCAGGATCGGTACTAATGCCCTTTTCCTTCTCGTCAACTATCTCATGATAAAGAGCGTCCAGCGCATATCGGATGTCCTTGTGAATATTGGCGCTCTTAATGACAGGGCAAGTGGGAGTTTTGTTAAGCAGCGTATCCGATAGCGAGCCTGCATAAGACGGCGAGGCGATAAGGTACGTACTCATTCCCTTCCCAGGATCAAAGACCTGTGTATGCTGAATCTGGCCAGGAAAAACAACTGCAAGATCTCCTTTGTCCATGTGATACAGCTCCTGTCCCACCCCTATTTCCATGCTGCCTGCGGAGATATACACAAACTCCAGAAAGCTGTGAAGGTGCGGCGGTGTGTGCATTGTAGGCCTTTTATATATTTCTATGTCGTCTTCAAATGATTCATATAGTGGTTTCATGCCATAAGTATACCACCATATGAACCGTTTGCAAGATTTGGCTACTTTTTTTCATGTAGTGACGCGTATTCTATTCTGAATAACGATATTATACTCATGTAAACAAAAGAACAGAACACGAATGGCATAGGAAGAATGCCTGAAAGGAGTTAATAATATGAAGAAGATTTTTAATTTTTACAAGAACGCATGGCTTGAGTATGTTGAGAAATATGGCGAGTACGTAATCTACCTTTATCGCTAATTAAAGCCTGAATATATAGCACATAAAAAGCTGCGAAGAATGATAACATTTTTCGCAGCTTTTTTTATTACTTCTGTATTATTTCTGTTATTACCGCTTTATCCTCTTGCCCAAGGCCCTTTTCTTGTAATAGTCCTTGAGTGCAATATAGGCAGAAACCTCCCTTATATAAAACAATTGTAAATGAAATATCGTTTTGTGTAAAATAATTATGTAAGGAATTTTCAGTTCTGCAGAAAGGAATATGTTAATGGGACTTTCAAGAGAAGAAATTGATAATTACACACTGATACTCAAAGAAGAACTTGTAACTGCCATGGGATGCACAGAGCCTATCGCAATTGCTTATGCAACTGCAAAAGCAGGAAAAGTCCTGGATGAAGAGGCAAAACACCTGGTTGTAAAGTGCTCTGGCAATATCATTAAAAATGTTAAGGGAGTTACCGTCCCAAATTCAGGCCATCAAAGAGGCATTGAAATTGCTGCCACTCTGGGAATTGTCGGCGGTGATCCTGACAAAGCCCTGGAGGTCATTTCCCAGGTAACTGATGATCAGAGAGCTGTAGCTGCCAAAAAAGCTTCGGAAGGTTTTTGTGAAGTGCTTCTTCAGGAAGATGTTCCCAACCTTTATATTGAGGCAACAGCCACAGGAGCAGAACATACTGCCACTGTCCTCATCGAAAACTCACATACAAACATTACCAAAATAGTCCGGGACGGGGATGTTTTATTCTCTGGAGAAGCTGCCGAAAAACTTCCGGATAAAGACATCCACCGGGGTGGAAACAGAGCGCTTATGACTCTAAGGGGTCTCCTTGAATACTGCGACACGGTAGATCTTGATGATGTCAGGGATATTCTTGAGCGACAGATAAAATACAACAGCACTATTTCTCAGGAGGGACTGGATAATCCCTGGGGTGCAAGGATTGGAAAGACAATTCTTGAAAACTGGGGAAATGATGTGAAATCAAGAGCCTGTGCAAGAGCTGCTGCAGGTTCCGATGCCAGAATGAGTGGATGCCCACTTCCTGTAGTCATAAATTCAGGAAGTGGCAATCAGGGAATTACCGTTACAATGCCTGTTCTGACCTACGCTAAGGAATGGGAGCTGTCATATGAAAAGACCCTCAGGGCCCTTCTTGTGAGCAACCTTGTATCCATATATATCAAGCACTATATCGGTGCTCTCTCCGCTTTTTGCGGTGCTGTCAGCGCTGCAACCGGCGCAGGTGCTGCGGTAACCTACATGTCAGGCGGCGACTACGACACTATTGGAAGAACCATAACAAACACACTTGGAAATGTTGGTGGAATTGTTTGTGACGGCGCAAAGCCCAGCTGCGCAGCCAAGATAGCATCTAGTGTCCATGCTGCACTTCTTGCTCATTACATGAGCCTTTCAGACAGGCAGTTTGAAGGCGGTGAAGGTTTCATCGAAAAAGATGTGGAAAAGACAATCAAGAATATGAGTTACATCGGTAAAGTAGGAATGAAAGAAACCGATGTTGAGATACTTAATGTAATGATCGATAAAGTAGACGTTGATTCATGTCTCTGATGCGGAGGTGTTTGTGATGAAAAAAAACGGATTCTTTGGAAGTCTTCCTTTTAAGCTCATAGTAGCACTTGTAACAGGAATAATCCTTGGTATGATACTTGACGCAACCGATACAAATCCTGTCTCTGTTGCCATTCTTAATGTTGTTGTAACTATAAAACAGCTGGCAAGCGAATTCATCAATTTCTGCGTGCCACTGATAATCATAGGTTTTATCGCGCCTTCCATCACCAAGCTTGGAAAGGACGCATCAAAAATGCTTGTGGCAGCCCTGGTGCTGGCTTATGTTTCATCCATACTTGCAGCTTTTTCCGCAACTGCGGCAGGATTTGGCATCCTTCCCCATCTCTCACTCCTTTCAAAAGCTGAAGGATTAAAAGAGGTGCCAAAAGTTCTTTTTGACCTGTCAATTCCTCAGATCATGCCTGTCATGTCTGCCCTCGTCCTGTCTATTTTGCTTGGACTTAGTGCTGCATGGAATAAGAGCCGCGTAACGACAGAGCTCCTGGATGAATTTCAGCAGATAGTTCTCACGATTGTAACCCACTTTGTAATTCCGGTGCTTCCTGTGCTTATCTGCTGCACCTTTGTCACTCTTGGCTACGAGGGCGCTATCACAAAACAGCTCCCGGTATTTCTTGTGATAATCATCATGGTACTTGTGGGACATTTCATCTGGCTTGCTCTTCTCTATGGCGTAGCAGGTGTTTATTCAGGAACCAACTCTTTTGCCGTTCTTAAGAATTATGGTCCTGCATACCTTACTGCAGTTGGAACCATGTCAAGCGCCGCCACCCTTCCCGTATCACTTGAGTGCGCCAAAAAGAGCTGTCCGCCCCTGGACAAAGAAGTTGTAAGCTTTGCGATTCCTCTTTTTGCAAACATCCATCTATGCGGCTCAGTAATGACTGAGACATTCTTCGTTATGGCTGTTTCAAAAATGCTGTATGGAGAGTTTCCCGCAGTTTCCAAGATGATCCTGTTCTGTTTCCTTCTTGGAATCTTCGCACTTGGAGCTCCCGGTGTCCCCGGTGGTACCGTAATGGCAAGCCTTGGACTGATAACGGGAATCCTTGGATTTGATGCCACAGGAACAGCCCTGATGCTCACAATATTTGCTCTTCAGGATTCCTTTGGCACAGCCTGCAATGTCACAGGAGACGGAGCTCTGACTCTTATACTTACGGGTTATTCAAAAAAGAAACCTAGTTAACCCAGGAAGAACTTTAAAACCCTGTCCTTGTAATCCGGAGCTGTATCAAAGGCTGCATGTCCGAATCCGGTGTACATATAAAGCCTGAAGTCATCTCTGTAGTCCAGGTTTTCTGCAATCTCCATCGTGGCATCAGAGTCAAGGACTGCATCTTCACAGACTCCCAGTGCAAGTACAGGGCAACTGATCTTCTTTAGATCAGAAGTCACATTGAAGTGCCTTATGCTCTCCGCAATAATAAGGAACCTCTCAAGCTCTTTATCGGTGACAGTTTTACTCACATCGGTAAAGTAGCCCTTGTACTGTTCATAAACATCCGGAGGATAAACCTCTTTTCCAAAAGCCTGGTACAATCCTTCTTTGTCGCCGGCTTTGGCAAGCCTTATCCATTCATCTATAGCTCTTTGCTGGTCTGGTTTTATGTTGGAAGACGTAGAACCAAGTACCAGCTTTTTTACTAAATCCGGATATTCTATAGCTATTGTCATTGCGATCATTCCGCCCTGGGATGCGCCAAAAAGATAGATGTCCTTAAGGCCAATATCCTTTATGACCGTCGCAGTGTCTTTTGCCATATCATGTATGGAATATTCCGGCGGAAGGTTTTTCCTGCGGTCAAACAGATATATGGTGAATTCGTCGCAAAAGGCTTTATAGGCATCTTCAACCGCATCTGCAGCGCTCAAGACGCTCTGGATGCTAAGTCCCGGGAGCATGACAAGTATCTTTCTGCCATTCCCGAATGTAAAGTAGTCCATTTCAATATCGTTTGTTATTATGTTTTTAACTTCTGCCATAGATGCTCCTTTGTTTAACGAGTTTCGGCAAGTTGCTGCTTACTTCTTGCGTTTTTGGCGGCAGGATGATTGCTTTCCGGTGATACTCCCTCCGGTATCAGTTTTAGGGACTCAGTTGCGTTTGAGAACAGGCCTCCATGACCGGAGATGCCAGCCATACTGTAATATGCTTTTTCGTCATGCACCTCTCCCTGGATAGTTTCTGTTCTGTATCCGTCAAAATCAAGAAGGCCGTCTCTGGTGTTACCATTTAGCTCGGTTGCGGTCAGCTGGGATTTCCAATTCTTAATTGTTCTCTACTATTTTACTATTCTTAATGCACCATAATCCTAAAAAAACCGTAAAATTAAGGGATTTGCCACTACGGCAAAGCCCTTAAGGATGTGGACAAATTCATAACCAAGACCCGCTTTGGATATTATATCACTGCCGCATTGGTTCTTATGCAAGTTTGCGGCAGTTGCTTCATGTATAAAGCAATAATTTATACATCGCCCCAATAATTTAAAGCTCGTTTAATTGCCTAACCTTTATTGCAATGATTGCAACAACTAAATGCTGTCACACATTGAAGCCATATTTTTCGAAAAAGTAAGAACTGGTTTTTTCAAGTCATCACAACTGATCAAAAAGGCCCCAACTGATGTGAATTTCTAGATGATCAAAAAGCGTATGGAAGTCTTACTGTAATTCTCCAAAGTCACTCGCTTCAATTTATTCACACCTTTTTGCCGAATCTATGGTTACTGTGATGATTTTTGCCAAAGCACCAAAATCAGACCAAATTTTTGGATTATAAAATTCACTACTTTTGCCCTGATTTCAGTTAGTTGTGATGAAGTCAAAAAAGCAGTTCACAACTACATACATAAATTCGCGAAATAGGTGTGACTCCTTCCGAAGTTTAAGCAAATAAGACTGCTGCTTCCAGCATGTTCTAAACTTTAAACAAGGCCATAACTGGCAAAAACCAGTAGTCCCAACTTGCCTGCCCCGGTTAGTGACCTTTTTGCACATAGTAAGGCTCACAGTTACATGGGCTGCCCTTT
>JAEEGH010006250.1_pt1 | contig 29269 bp, 30 predicted proteins | sample 9134181 | NCBI WGS metagenome assembly JAEEGH01 (sample SAMN16246544, study PRJNA631951) | gut metagenome | biome: gut microbiome; feature: rumen; material: DP-attached | host: Bos | place: Iran: Karaj | collected 2018-10 | reverse complement strand
TTCTGCCAGTACGGTCTGAAGGCCCGGCCCTACGAACCGGCGGGCTTTCAGCCGCCGGAGATCGGCACCTTCATGCACTACGTGCTGGAGCATGTGGCCGGGCAGGCCCGAGAGCGGGGCGGCTTCGGTCAGCTCAGCGACCAGGACGTGCGGACCATGACCCGGGACTGGGTGCAGCGCTATGTTCACGAGGAGCTGCACGATCTGCAGGAAAAATCCGGCCGCTTCCTCCATCTGTTCCGGCGCCTCTGCGCCGATGTGGAGCAGGTGGTGCTGGACACCGCACGGGTGCTGCGCCGTTCGGACTTCGAGCCCCTGGATTTTGAGCTGGATTTCTCCAAGGCTCAGGACATCCGGCCTTTGGATCTGGGTGAAGGGGAAGGCGCCCTGTCTCTCACCGGCGTGGCCGACCGGGTGGACGGCTGGGTGCACGAGGGGAAGCTCTACCTGCGCATCGTGGATTACAAAACGGGGAAAAAGAGCTTTTCCCTTTCCGACGTGTGGTACGGCATGGGTCTGCAGATGCTGCTGTACCTCTTCGCGCTGGAGGCGGACGGCGAAAAGCGCTACGGACGGGAGATCGTCCCCGCGGGGGTCATGTATCTGCCCGCCCGGAACGTCCTGCTGCCGGTAGACGCCGGCGCCAGCGACGAGGAAATCGACAAAAAGCGCTCCGACGCCCTGCGCCGCAGCGGCCTGGTACTGAGCGACCCGGCGCTGTGGGAAGCCTGGGAAAAGGGCGAGGAGAAGCGCTATATCCCGGTGAAGTTCTCCAAAAAGGGCGTCGCCTCCGGCAGCCTTGCGAGCCTGGAGCAGCTCGGCTGCCTCTCCCGCCATCTGCGGAAAACGCTGACCGACATGGCCGGGGAGCTCCATCGGGGCAGCATCGCCGCCGACCCCTATTATCGCAGCCAGCAGGAGACCGCCTGCCTGAACTGCGATTATCTGGAGGCCTGTTATTTCAGCGACGGCGAGGGCGGCGAAAGCTGCCGCTACATGCCCAGACTCAGCGAAAACAAGGTCTGGGGCATGCTGGAGGAGGGAATGGAGCGTGCGTAATTTTCACCCCACCGCGGCCCAGCAGGCCGCCATCCAAACCCGCGGAAGCGCGGTGCTGGTCTCCGCCGGCGCCGGCAGCGGGAAAACGCGCGTGCTCACCGAGCGGCTGATGGCCCGGCTGACGGATCCGGAAGCATCGGTGGATCTGGATCGCTTCCTGATCATCACCTTTACCCGGGCCGCCGCCGGCGAGCTGCGGGGCCGCATCACCGAGGCCCTGGCCGAGGCGCTGGCGCGGGATCCGGAAAACCGCCGCCTGCGCCGGCAGAGCGCTCTGGTGCGGCGGGCCCAGATCGGCACCATCCACAGCTTCTGCGCCGCCTTTCTGCGCCAGTACAGCCATCTGGCCGGCATCGGCCCGGACTTTGCCATCCTGGACGACCAGCGCGCCCGCAGCATGAAGGAGAGCGCCCTGGAGCGGGTGCTGGACGCGGGCTATGAGCAGCCGGAAAAGCACCCCGGCTTCCTGGCCCTGGCAGACACCGTGGGCGCCGGCCGGGACGACCGCCGTCTGGGGGCGCTGGTGCTGGAGCTGCATGAGAAAATGCAGTGCCACGCCCGGCCGGAGCGCTGGGCGGAGGAGCAGATCCGGGCCATGGAGGCCCCCGCGGCAGACGCCGGGGAGACCGTCTGGGGCCGGGAGCTGCTGCGCGGCGCCGCGGAGACCGCCGCCTACTGGGCGGAGGAATTCCAGCGGATGCTGGCGCTCATCCAAAGCGAGCCCGCCATCGCCAAGGCGTGGCTGGAGGGCTTTGCCGACACCGCAGACGCCCTGCGGGAGCTCTGCCGCTGCCTGGAGCAGGGCTGGGAGAGCGCCCGGGCCTGCTTCCCCATCCCCTTCAAAATGGGAACCCTGCACAAATCCCCCGACAAGGCCCTTTCGGAAGACCTGAAGGCCCGGCGGGAGGCCTGTAAGACGGACATGAAAAAGCTGGAGCAGTCCTTTGCCCTGTCCTCCGAAAAGCTGTTGGAGGATCGGGCCTTCACCGCCCCCGCCATGAAAGCGCTGCTGGCGCTGGTACAGGATTTTGACCGGGTCTTTTCCGCCGCCAAGCGGCGGGCAAACCTGCTGGACTACGCGGATCTGGAGCATTTCACCGCCCGGCTGCTGCTGGACGGGGAGGGCCGCCCCACGGAGCTTGCCCTCCAGGCCAGGGACCGCTGGGAGGAGATCCTGGTGGATGAATACCAGGACGTGAGCCGGGTACAGGACGACATCTTCCGCGCCCTCTCCCGGGACGGGGCCAACCTCTTCCTGGTGGGCGACGTGAAGCAGTCCATCTACCGCTTCCGGCTGGCAGACCCCGGCATTTTTACCGAGAAATACCTGCGCTACCCCGACGACGCGCTCTCGCCCTCGGGCGAGCCGCGGCGCATCCTGCTGCGGGAAAACTTCCGCTCCCGGCGGGAGATCCTGGACGCGGCCAACGCGGTCTTCTCCCGCTGTATGTCCCAGGCGCTGGGCGATGTGGATTACGACGACGCCGCGGCCCTGCGCTTCGGCGCGGAGGCTTACCGGGGCAGCGTCCCCGTCCCGGAGTTGACGCTGCTGCGCCTTACGCCCGACGGCGAGGAGGAGGCCCCGGACAAGGTGGCCCAGGAGGCCGCGCTGGTGGCCGGGAAGATCCGCGGCCTGATGGCCCAGGGCCTTCTCGTGCAGGACGGGGACGCGTTCCGCCCGCTGGATTACGGGGACATCGCCATCCTGCTGCGCTCGGCCAACAACGTAAGCCCCGTCTACCGGCGGGAGCTGCAGCGCTTGGGCGTGCCGGTGGGCTTCGGCCAGGGCGGCGGCTTCTTCCGCGCCGCGGAGGTCTCCGCCGTACTCTCCCTGCTCTCGATCCTGGACAATCCCCACCAGGACATCCCGCTCATCGCGGTGCTCCGTTCCCCCGCCCTGGGCTTCGACGCCGACACCCTCTCCGCCATCCGCGCCGCCGACCGCAAGGCCGACTTCTTCACCGCCCTGCAGACCTGGTCCGCGGGGGACGCCCGCGGGCGGGACTTCCTGGCCCTGCTGGATCGGCTGCGGCGGATGGCGCCGGATCTGCGCGCTGCGGAGCTGGTGGAGCAGATCCTGGAGGAGCTGGATCTGCTGGCCGTCTGCAGCGCCATGCGGGACGGGGAGCAGCGCCGGGCAAGGCTCCTGGAGCTGGTGGAGCTCTCGGAGCGCTTCGAGGCCAGCGGCTACCGGGGCCTGCACCGTTTTGTGCTCTGGCTGCGGCGGATGGCCGAGAAGGGGCAGGAGCCCTCTCTCGGCGAGGAGAGCCGCTCCGCCGTGCACCTGCTGTCCATTCACAAGTCCAAGGGCCTGGAGTTCCCGGTGGTCTTCCTCTGTGACCTGGCCCGCAGCTTCAACAAGCAGGACGCCAGCGCCACCGTGCTGGTGCACCCGGAGCTGGGTCTGGGCCCGAAGGTGACCGATCTGGATCGCCGGGTGGAGTATCCGGGCCTGCAGCGGCGGGCCGTTGCCCAGCGCCTGGAGCGGGAGACCCTCTCCGAGGAGCTTCGCCTGCTGTACGTCGCCATGACCCGCGCCCGGGAAAGGCTTTTCCTCACCGCCTCCTGCAAGGAGCCGGAGGATTTGCTGGAAAAAGCCGGCTTGCTGGCAGGCACGCCCATGGCCCCCACCCTGCTGGCCCGGGCCAGAAATCCCCTGCTCTGGCTGCTGGGGGCCGCTCTTGCCGACGGGGAGCGGCACCTGCGGCTGGAGATCGCGGACGCGGCTCCCGCCGAATCGGACGACGCGGCTTCGTCCGCTTCCGCGCCGGATCCGGCCGTCGCGGCGGAGCTGGAACGCCGGCTTTCCTTCGTCTACCCCCACCGGGAAGCGGAGCGCCTGCCCTCCAAGGTCACCGCCACGGAGCTGAAGGCTCACGCGGAGCCGGACCCCGACGCCCTGAGCCTTTCCCCGAAGTCCCGCAGGAGCTTCCGCCTGCCCGACTTCAGCCGGGAGGAGAAGCCTCTCAGCGGCACGGAGAAGGGCACGGCCACCCACTTGGTGCTGCAGTCCATCGACTTCGCCCGGACAGGCAGTCTCCAGGCCGTCCGCGATGAGATCGAGCGGCTGCGGGCGGCTCGCCTCCTGTCGGATCGGGAGTCCGCCGCCGTGGACGCCCAAGCGATCGTGACGCTCTTCGCTTCTCCTCTGGGGCAGAGGATGCTGACGGCATCCGGACTGCAGCGGGAATTCCGCTTCTCCCTTCTCTGCGACGCATCGGAGTTTTTCCCGGTCTCGCCCGGGGAGCGAGTGCTGCTGCAGGGCGTGGCGGACGCCTTCTGGGAGGAGGACGGCGCTCTCGTCATCCTGGACTACAAGACCGACCGGGTGAAAAGCCGCGCCGAGGCCGAGGAGCGGGCCATGGTCTACGCATCGCAGCTCCGGGCCTACGCCACGGCCCTGACGCGCATCTGCCGCAAGCGCGTACGGGAGTGCCTGCTCTACTTCCTGAACGCCGGGGAGACGGTGGCGGTGGAGTTTTGAGTTTTCAGTTTTGCGCTTTGAGAGGGCCGGGGACGCCATGATCATCAAGGAATATACCGAATATCAGGAAGCTGAGATCCTGGGGCTGTACGGAGCTGTGGGCTGGACGGCCTATACACAGGATCCGGAGGCGCTGCGGGATGGCTTTCGCCGTTCGCTGCTGACCCTCGCCGCCTATGAGGGGGACGAGCTGCTGGGCATCATTCGCGTCGTCGGCGACGGCCGCACCGTCGTCTTCGTGCAGGATCTGCTGGTCTGTCCCGCACACCAGCGCAGGGGCGTGGGCTCCGCCCTGCTGCGGGAGATCCTTGCGCGTTTCCGGGGGGTGCGCCAAATCGAGCTGGTCACCGACGACAGGCCCGAGACTCTGGCCTTTTACAGGTCCCTGGGCTTTTCCCCGCTGTCGGAGTCTGGCTGCGTGGGCTTGATGCGCGGCTGACCGGCACGCGCGAAAAAACCCGGCAAAAACCTGAAAAAGTGCTTGCATTTCCCGGTTCGCTATGCTACAATTCGCTTTGCGCCATGTAACTATGCCCATCGGGCACAATCATGGCAGCCTTTGATGAGGAGCGAAACTATCATGAAGCAGGGCATTCACCCCAATTACAAGCCGACGACCATCCGCTGCGCCTGCGGCAATGTGATCGAGACCGGGTCCACCAAGCAGAACATCACCGTTGAGATCTGCTCCAAGTGCCACCCCTTCTTCACCGGCAAGCAGAAGCTGGTCGACACCAGCGGCCGCGTGGATAAGTTCAACAAGAAGTACGGCATCAAGTAATCATATTTTGATTTCCGAAAACCCCCGCTGCGTCTGCAGCGGGGTTTTCGGTTTCGTTGGGAACGCATGGAGAACTTACGGAACAAGGTCACTCCTTCACCCCTTTATTCCTGCATTTCCCGGACGGGCAAGGCCCTTCCCTGCGGGTGCAGACCAACGTTCCTTCACTCCTTCCCTCCTTCACTCCTTCATTCCTTCAAATCACACCCGTGAGCTTCAGGATCAGCGCCGCCCCCAGCAGCAGCGCCAGCGCGGGCCACAGGGGAAAGCGCGGCCCCTCGGGCAGCGCGCGCTCGGTCTCCGCGCGGGCCGCCTCCCGGGCCTGGCGCAGCAGCTCCTCCCGATCTCCTTCCGAGTCGGAAAAGGCGCTGTCCTTCAACACATAAATCACCTCCTGAAAACGTGGGTCTCTCGGCCGCAGGACGATAACGTTCCGCGTCCAACCCTTGATCGCAGGGGCGCGCCGCGGCCTTCGCGCCCGCTGCCGCAGTCTGTCCAACCAGCAGGCAAGGCACTCCCGCAGACGACCGATCATGCGCGCTCCTCCAGCCGCAGTGCGATCACCGTCATGTCGTCCCCGGCGCCGTAGCGCTTCTCCGCCTCCCGCAGCACCGTGCGGGCCAGCGCCTTCATATCCGTCTGTTGTTCGCCCAGCAGGGTCTTGAGCCACTCGTCCTCCGTCTCGGCCAGCACGCCGTCCGTGGCGATCACCGCGGTGGATTCCGGCTGGAGCCGCATCCGCACCACATCCGGCGCGTCTCCCGCGCCAAGACTCAGCCCCACCGCCAGGCTCTCCCCCTTGATGCGCCGGATAACCTTGCCGCAGCGCACATAGGAAGGGGCCGCGCCGTATTTGTAGAAGCAGGCTTCTCCCGTGAAGAGATCCACGCACATCAGATCCACCGTGGCAAAGCCCCAGTTCTCCCCGCCCCGGAGCAGCATCACGGAATTCAGGATCTTCATCGCCACCGCCGGATCCACGCCGGAGCGCAGAAACTTCTCCAAGATCCCCACTACCCGCGCGCTGTCTTCGGCGGCCGCGTCTCCGGCGCCCATGCCGTCCGCCAGGATCACACAGAGCACGCCCGCATCGGTCTTGAACCAGATTCCCTTATCGCCGCTGACGCTCTCCCCCTTCTTCTTCAGGGCCGCGATCCCCACCGATACCGCCAGCGGCTCCGCCTCCAGCAGGGTCAGGCGGGAGCTCCCCTCCTGTCCCTCGGGCCGGCACAGCCGTGTCCCTACCACCTGGGAGAGCTTTTCCAGGTAGTTTTCCTGCCGGGTCAGCGGCGTGAGGCGTCCGCTCTCGATCACCACCCGTACCCGGCCACGCCCGTCCCGATAGACGGCGGTCTCCGCGTCGATATCCAGGCCCCGGAGGAAGCGCAGCAGACGCCGCTCCGCCAGGGGGTCGGCCCCGTTGAGGCTCCCCAGCTCCGCGGCCACCTGACCCAGTACCCGGGAGACGTCGGTGTATTGGCCCCAGGCCACGCTTTTGTTCTCCTGGAGCCTGCAGCGGAGCTGTCTGCGGTAATTGAGCGCGCGCAGTTCTCCGTTTACAGCCGTGACGAAGGCGGAAAGTCCCTCGCAGCGATCCCGAAAGTGCTGCGGAAGATCCTCCTCCCGGAGGCTCCCCTGCTCCGTCATGGCCCGGGTCGCGTCGTTCATGGCCGAGAGGGTGTCCAGGTATTCCGCGTTCCAGCAGCGATTCTTGTTCCGGCACGCGACGCAGACCGCGTCCGCCGCCCGGTCGAAGACCTTGGCCACGTTTTCATCGTTATAGGGCTCCTCCAGGCCGCTGCAGACCGTCTGATAGAGCTCCCCGTACGCCTCGCTGAGCTGCCGCACCCGGCCCGCCACAAAGCGGCGCAGGCCGGATTCTCCGCTGCCCCGCTCCATGACCTGCAGCATCAGACCCAGCTGATCCAGCAGGGAGCCGGGCAGCAGCAGAAACAGCACGGTGGCGCAGAAGCACTCCAGCAGGGCGCTGAGATAGATCGTCGCGTTCCACGCGCCCACCACCGCCAGCGCGTCCGCCAGAAGGAAGGACAGCACGAACAGAAAGCGCCCGTGCTTGCCGAACACGCCGGACAAGAGCCCGCAGAAGGCGTAGGCCATGGTGTAAAAGGGCGTGCCGCTCTGGGCCAGATCCGCCGCCAGCCCCAGCACGGTGCCCACCGCTGCCCCGGGCAGCATCCCGCCCTTCATGGCGAAGGTCATCACCAGCAGCAGCGACAGAAGGCGGCCCACGGAGACGGTTTGGAGGATCCGCAGCCGGGAGAGCGTCATCAGCAGACAGGCTGCCAGGATCATCAGCGCCACGTTGTGGCGCAATTCCTCCGTCTCGGTCGTCCGCCGGGAACCGGACAAAGCTTCTCGAAAAAAATAGCATCCCCCGAAAGCCAGGGCGCTCTCCAGCAGCAGCTCCGCCCACAGCGGCCGATGGACCGCGCCATAGGCAAAGCTGCCCAAAAAGCCCGTCATCGCCATGACCAGCGCCGTCGCCAGGGGCATGAACAGGCTCTGCCGATAAACCGGCAGTTCATGGACGATGTAGGCGATGGTGAATACCAGCACCGACGCCGCCAGATACCGGACGCCCCAGTCCAGACCGCCGCTGACCAGATAGCCCAGGGCCGCCCCCAGCAGCGCACAGACGCCCTCCGCCCCCGGCCCGGCGCAGGCCACCATCGCCATGCCGAAGGGCCCGCCGGTCTCCAGCACCCTGGCCCAGGCCAGGGTAAAGCCCAGGAGAAAATAGATCCCCCAACGGGACGCGGTCAGATTTTGTCTGCCCTGTCTGCCTCCTCCGATCGCAGCCAGCCGCGCGGCCGCTCGTCTTTGTCCCTCAAACGCCATCGTATTCGCCTCCGTTGTTACCATAAGGTGACCACATTATAGTTATGTTACGTGGAAAAGGCGGTCAAACGGCGCTGTTGAAACGGACAACTTTGCCGGGAGAAATGGGCGGAAATACACGGCCACAAGATCCGGGCCGGAAGCGACGGCCGTCCCGGTTGATTTTTCTTGTATTCCCTCTTTCGCCATGCTAAAATAATATATTATGAAAGGAAACGCACCCCTATGCTGCACACCGGAGGTGATCCCTTTGGAGGAAAATGAAATCCTGGAGGCCGTGGATTACGAGTCTATCCAGGAAAAACACTATGACGAACTGGCGGAGCTGCTGGAGAAGAAGGATCGGAAGGCCCTGCAGCAGCGCTTGGAGGAGCTCAACGAATTCGACGTGGCGGAATTCCTCACCGAGATCGACGATGCCCGGATGCCCATGGTGTTCCGCCTGCTGTCCAAGGAGACCGCAGCGGAGGTCTTCGCCAATCTGGACGCGCCGGAGCAGGAGCGCATCATCAACTCGGTCACCGACCAGGAGCTGTCCGGTCTGATTGAGGAGCTGTACGTGGACGACGCGGTGGACATCATGGAGGAGCTGCCCGCCAACGTGGTCAAGCGCGTCATGCGCACCGCCACGCCCGAGACCCGCAGCCTCATCAACCAATATCTGCGCTATCCCGAGGATTCCGCCGGCAGCATCATGACCGCCGAGTTCGTGGATCTGAAAAAATATATGAGCGTGAAGGAGTCCATCGCCCGCATCCGGCGCATCGGCGACGACAAGGAGACCATCTACGTCTGCTTCGTCACCAACGCCCACCGGAAGCTGGAGGGCATCGTCACGGTGAAGGATCTGCTGCTCCACGACGACGACATGATCATCGAGGATCTGATGGATCGGAACGTGGTCTTCGCCACCACCACGGAAGATCAGGAGAGCGTCTCGGAGAAGTTCTCGAACTATGACCTGATGGCCATGCCCGTGGTGGACAAGGAAGGCCGCCTGGTGGGCATCGTCACCGTCGACGACGTCATCGACGTCATGGAGCAGGAGGCCACCGAGGACATCGAGAAGATGGCCGGTATGACCCCCTCGGACAAGCCCTATTCCCGCATCCGGCCTCTGGAGATCTGGAAAAACCGCATCCCCTGGCTCATGTTCCTGATGCTCTCGGCCACCTTCACCAGCATGATCCTGACCTCCTTTGAAAGCCGCCTGGCCGCCGTGGCGGGCCTGGTGCCCTTCATCCCCATGCTGATGGGTACCGGCGGCAATTCCGGCGCCCAATCCGCCACCGCCGTGATCCGCAGCCTGTCTCTGGGCGATATCGAGCCCCGGGACGCCCTGCGGGTGATCTGGAAGGAGTGGCGGGTGGCGATCCTCTGCGGCCTGACCCTGTCCCTGGTCAACTTCGGCAAGATGCTGCTGGTAGACGGGCTGCTGCTGGGGAATCCCAACATTACCGTCCAGGTGGCCGCCACCGTCAGTCTCTCCATCGTATTTATCGTCATGTTCGCCAAGCTGGTGGGAAGCCTCCTGCCCATCGGAGCCGAGCGGATCGGCCTGGATCCGGCCGTGATGGCCAACCCCCTGATCTCCACCCTGACCGACGCGGTCTCCCTGCTCATCTACATCTTCATCGCCAAGCTCATCCTGCACATTTGAGGTGTTCCCCATGGATTTTACCGCGCTTCTCAATAAAATGCTGGTCTTCCTGGTGCTGATGGTCATCGGCTATGTGCTGTCCCGCAGCGGCAGGATGGATCGGAGCTCCATCAAGGTGGTCAGCTCCCTCACCCTGAACGTTTTTCTGACGGGCAGTATCCTCAACTCCACCCTGGGTGCCAATGTGGAGCTCAGTTGGGGCGAGCTGGGCCAGATCATGCTGGTGACCTGGGTCATGCAGATCCTGGGCTATGCGGTGGCCTGGCTGGTCACCCGCGCGACGCCCGTGGACAAGGAACACGCGCCGCTCTTCGAGCTGCTCATGGCGATGGGCAACAGCATGTTTGTGGCCCTGCCCATCGTGGACGCCCTCTTTCCGGAGAGCCGCGCCGTCTTTTACGTTTCCCTCTCCTGCCTGCCCTTCAATGCGCTGCTGTTTACCTACGGCGCATGGCGGCTCCAGAGCGGCCGGGAAAACGTGCGCCTGCGCTTCCGGGATATCCTGAGCGTACCTCTGCTGGCGGCCATGGCGGCGCTGCTCCTGTTTTTAATAAAGCCGCCCCTGCCCGACGCGGTCAAGGGTCTGATCTCCACCCTGGCCGGAGCCACCACGCCCATGTCCATGCTGGTGATCGGCGCGTCCCTGGGCACCGTGAGCCTGCTGGACGCCTTCAAGAGCGGCAAGCTCTATGTGGCGAGCTTTGTGCGCCTGCTGGCGATCCCCCTGCTCACCTGGCTGGTGCTGGGCCTGCTGACGACGGATCCGGTGCTGCGCATGACCATGACCGTCGTGGCCGGCAGTCCCAGCGCCGTCGTGATCACGGTGATGGCCAACCAGTACGACCGGGATGCGGTCTACTCCGCCGAGGGCACCCTGCAGAGCACCGCCCTCTCCATGCTCACCATCCCCCTGCTGGTGTGGATGCTGGGCTGATAGCGTAGGAGAATTGAAAAAACAAGGAGTCGCCTGCGGCGACATATTATCATCCCCGAAGGGGATACCATAATTATTCATTATTCATTATTCATTATTCATTATTCACTATTCACTATCCTCGGAGGTGTCCCATGCACATACCCAGCGGCGAGAGCCGGACGATCGAGCTCCTGGATTTCGAGGAGGCCCTGGCCCGTTCCGGCAAATCCGGCGGCTATGATCTCGAAAAGTGGCTCTACGTGCCGGATTTCTACACCGAATACCGTTACATATTGGGCACCCGGGGCAGCAATCCCCTGATCTGCATCGGGGTGAACCCCTCCACCGCCGCGCCCGACGACCTGGACAACACCCTGAAATCCGTCTCCCGCATCGCGGCGGGAAACGGATTTGACAGCTGGATCATGTTCAACGTCTACGCCCAGCGGGCCACCCGGCCCGACGACATGGATCGGGAGCTGAACGAAGCGCTCCACAGGGAGAACCTGCGGGCCTTCGCGTACATCCTGGCCGGGGCCGCGGCGGGCGGCGTCCGCCCGGCGGTCTGGGCCGCCTGGGGCGCGGTGATCGAGAAGCGGGGCTATCTGCCCGGCTGCGTGCGAGACATGGTGAGTCTGGGCAAGCAGTACGGCGCCCGCTGGCTCTGCGCCGGGGCCTGCTCCAAAAAGGGCCACCCCCACCACCCGCTCTACCTGCGCAAGGACGAGAAGGTCCGGGATTTTGATGTGGAAGGATATCTGGATACGCTATGAATGACAGGCTGAAGCTGGCCGTCCTGCAGCTGCGCACCGAGCTCAGCCGGGACGAGACCATGAAAAAAACCGCCCGGATGCTCCGGGAGGCGGCGGGATCCGGCGCGGAGATGGCGGTGCTGCCGGAGATGTTCAACTGCCCCTACGCGGGCCGGTATTTCCGGGAATTCGCCGCGCTGGGCCACGAGGACAGCGTGGCGGCCCTGTCCGCTCTGGCGAAGGAGACCGGCCTCTGGATCGTCGGCGGCTCCGTCCCCGAGCGGGAGGGAAACAAGCTCTATAACACTTGTTTTGTCTTCGATGACGAAGGGCGGATCGCCGCCCGGCACCGGAAGGTGCATCTGTTCGACATCGACGCCCCGGGCATGCGCTTCCGGGAGTCGGACACCTTCCGCCCCGGGCGGGAGATCACCGTCTTCGACACGCCCTGGGGCAAAATGGGCGCGGCCATCTGCTTCGACGTCCGCTTCCCGGAGCTCTTTCGGGCCATGGCGAGGCGGGGCGCCCGGCTGATCCTGCTGCCCGCCCAGTTCAACATGACCACCGGCCCCGTCCACTGGGAGAGCACCCTGCGGACCCGGGCGGTGGACAACGAGGTATTTCTGGCCGCCGCCTCCGCGGCCCGCTACCTGGGCTTCTCCTACGAGTGCTGGGGCCACTCCCTGATTTCCGATCCCTGGGGGACGCTGCTGGCAGCGGCGGACGAGACGGAGCAGATCCTGATTGCGGATCTGGACTTTGCCCGGGTGGACGAGGTGCGGCGGCAGCTGCCCACCTTCCTGCACCTGCGGGAGGATGTATACGAGGTGGCAAAATGAAAACCGTGGAAGAAATCGCCCGCTACGCGCCCTTCAACGAGCAGGAGCAGCGGGACAAGGCCCTGATCCTCCGCTATCTGGCGGAAAACCCGGGCTGCTTTGACCGGGCGGATCCCGTGGCCCACATGACCGCCTCCGCCTGGGTGGTGAATCCGGTGCGGGACAAGGTGCTGATGGTCTATCACAAGATCTACGACTCCTGGTCCTGGACCGGGGGCCACGCCGACGGGGAGACGAATCTGCTGGCCGTGGCCCTGCGGGAGGTCACCGAGGAAACCGGCGTGCGCTCCGTGCGCCCGGTGAGCCCGGAGATCTTCTCCCTGGAGATCGTCACCGTGGATGGGCACGAAAAGCGGGGAGCATACGTGTCCAGCCATCTGCATCTGAACGTCACCTATCTGCTGGAGGCGGACGACGCCGAGCCCCTGCGGATCTGCGAGGACGAGAACAAGGGCGTGGCCTGGTTCGGCCTGGACGAAGCCCTGGCCGCCTCCACCGAGCCCTGGTTCGTGAAGCGGATCTACGGAAAGCTCAATGAAAAGCTGAAAGAGACGCTGTGACGGCTGTCACAGCGTCTCTTTCCATCTTTTTCCCCCTGCGCGGAAGCAGCGGCGGGCGACCGAAGGTCGCCCCTACGGGCGCGCCCGCGGTGCAGGCCTCACAGCATGAAGATGCTGTCGTCGTTCTCCACCCAGTCGCTGACGGGTATGGTGCGGTACTCCGTTGCGCTCTGGCGGATCACCACCCGGTCGATGCCGGCGTTGATGATCTGCCGCTTGCACATAGAGCAGCTCATGGCGTCCGACAGGAGCTCCCCGGTCTTGGCGTCCCGGCCCACCAGATAGAGGGTCGCGCCGATCATGTCCCGCCGGGGGGCGGAGATGATGGCGTTGGCCTCGGCGTGGACGCTGCGGCAGAGCTCGTAGCGCTCCCCGGAGGGGATGTGCAGGTTCTCCCGCATGCAGTAGCCCAGATCGGAGCAGTTGCGGCGGCCCCGGGGGGCGCCGTTGTAGCCGGTGGAGATGATCTCGTCGTTGCGCACGATGATGGCCCCGTACTTGCGCCGCAGGCAGGTGGAGCGCTCCAGCACGGAGTCGGCGATGTCCAGATAATAGTTCTGTTTGCTGGTGCGGTTGTCCATGGTTTTCTCCTCGCTTCCGTATGATGGATCGTCTCCATCATAGCGCATGGCGGGCTTTCCGTCAATCCTCTGCGGAAAAAGCTCCTCCCCGACGGGATTCGGGATCCAGGGTAGATTTTTCCTGAAAGATGTGATATAATAAAAGAACTATGAACCGGAATTATCAGAAAGAATTGGACAGGATCATCCAGAAACGGGGCCAGAAGACGCCCCGGGTGCTGCTGCACGCCTGCTGCGGGGTCTGCTCCAGCGCGGTGCTGGAGTATCTGACGCAGTATTTCGACGTGACGCTTCTGTGGTATAACCCCAACCTCTATCCCCAGGAGGAGTTTGACCGCCGCTTTCAGGCCCTGGTGGAGATCATCGAGAAGATGGGCCTGGCGGACAAGGTCAGCGTTCTGGCGGAGCCCTGGAAGCACGAGGACTATGACAGGCGCATCAAGGGTCTGGAAAACGAGCCGGAAGGCGGGGCACGGTGCACGGAGTGCTTCCGCCTGCGCCTCCTCGAGACGGCGCGGCTGGCCAAGCACTACGGATACGACTATTTCTGCACCACCCTGACCCTCTCCCGGCACAAGGATGAGCGGCGCATCAACGACCTGGGCGAGGAGCTCGGCCGCGCCTTCGGCGTCGCCTGGCTCCCCTCGGACTTCAAGAAGCAGGGCCGGGAGATGCGCGCCACCGAGCTTTCCGAGCAGTACGGCATCTACCGGCAGCTCTACTGCGGCTGCGAATTCTCTTTGCACAAAAGGGACACGCACCGGGACGAAAGCGATACCACCTGAATCGCTTAAACGCCGTCTCCTCTTCTTCGTTTTCCCAAATCAAAGCCCAGCGGAGCGGGTTTGATTTGGAGAGGAAAAAGGAAGGAGCGGATGTGCAGCTTTCGCGGCTCTTACGGAAACCGCGGAAGCGGAACGAAGCGAGTTTCTTTTGACGAAAAAAGCTGGTTTCCACACCCAGCTTTGACCCGTCGGTCGAACCAAAAAATGGAGCCGGTCTGCCGGTTTGTCTTCATGCGCGGTTCCTCCGACGGAAAATAAAAAATGGAGGTACCCCCACATGAACAAGCAAGCCCCCCAAAAAACATTCACCCTGGCCGTCCTGGCCATCATCGCCGCCGCCTACGCGGTCCTCACCATCCTCCTGGCTCCCATCAGCTACGGGCCGGTCCAGTTCCGCGTAAGCGAGGCGCTCACCGTCCTGCCCTTCCTGATGCCCGGCACCGTTTGGGGCATCTTTGCCGGCTGCATCCTTGCCAATCTTTACACCGGCAGTATTCTGGACATCGTCTTTGGCTCTCTTGCCACGTTTTTTGCGGGGCTTTGCACGGCCTGGTTCGGCAAGCGGGGCAACAACGTCAAAAACCGCCTGCTGGGCTGCCTGATGCCGGTGCTGTTCAATGCCGTCATCGTCGGCGCGGTCCTCACCTGGGGCTATCAGATCCAGGAGTTTCCGGATAATCCTCTGGCCTCCTTCGGCTTCAATGCTCTGACTGTTGGCCTGGGTGAGATGGGTGTGCTCTATCTGATCGGCTACACGCTGCTGCGTCAGCTCCCAAAGATCAGGGTGATCCGCGAATTCATCGCACGCTTCAACAAAGGATAAGCCCCCGCGCCCTGCGGGGTGAAAGGAGATCGAAATGCGCGTTCGGAAAGCCATCATCCCCGCGGCGGGTCTGGGCACCCGCCTGCTGCCCAACACCAAGAGCATCCCCAAGGAGATGCTGCCCCTGGTGGACAAGCCTGTGATCCAGTACATCGTAGAGGAGGCCGTGGCCGCCGGCGTGGAGCAGATCCTCATCATCACCAACCGGGGCAAGTCCCCCATTGAGGATTATTTTGACTACGCCCCCGACCTGGAGGATCGGCTGCTCCACGACGGCAAAAAGGGCGAGGCCCGCATCGTCCGGGAGGTCGCCGACATGGCGGACGTGTTCTTCCTGCGGCAGAAGGAGACCAAGGGCCTGGGCCACGCCATCTGGCGGGCCAAGAGCTTCGTAGGCGACGAGCCCTTCGGCGTGCTGCTGGGGGACGACATCATGCTCTCGGAAAAGCCCGTGCTGAAGCAGCTTGTGGAGGCCGCCGAGGCCAACAGCTGCAGCGCCATCGCCGTGCGGGAGGTGCCGGACGAGCTGATCGTGAAGTACTCTTCCGTCAAGCTGGAGGAGAAGCTCTCGGATCGGGTCTACCGCATCAGCGACATGAACGAGAAGCCCACCCTGGCCGAAAAGCTCTCCCAGTACGCCATCCTGGGCCGCTACGTGCTGACCCCGGGGATCTTCGACATCCTGGAGCACACCGCCCCCGGCCGCAACAACGAGATCCAGCTCACCGACGGCATGAAGGAGCTGGTGCGCCACGAGCCCATGTGCGCTGTGGACTTTGAGGGCCGCCGCTACGACACCGGGAACCTGAAGGGCTATCTGGAGTCCATCATCGACTTCGCCCTGAAAAACGAGGAGGCCGGCCCCTGGCTGCGCCAGTTCATTATCGACAAAGCCAAGCTGCTGGGCTGACGAAAACGCTCCCCTTCCCACAGGGAGGGGAGCATTTTGCCGCGCAGGCCCGCGGTATTCTTTTGGAGGAGGGTTTCCATGGATTTTCCGGAGCTGATCGCCCAAACCCGTCCCGCGCTGGCACAGTTTGACGCTGTCCATTACCCCGCCGCTTTTTCCGCCTTTGAAGCCCAGGCTGCGCCGCTTTGGGTGAGCGCCGAGGCCGCGCCGCAGGAGGCGGCGCAGGCGCTGCTCTCCGCCCTGGAGGCGCGGCGCGCCGCCCTTCCCCGCCGGAAAAGGCGCAGGGCCGCGCTGGAGGACAAGCAGGTGCTTGCGTTGTTCCTCGCCCCGGCCGCCCTGCGGCAGGGGGGCGGAGAAAGCCCCTTTGCCCGGGAGCTGCAGCGCCAATGGGCGGCGCGTTATCCCCGCGATCTCTTTTTTCTGGGAAGCTATGAGGAGCTGATGGAGGGCTTCGACGCCTTCTTCTTCGGGTTCCCCCGGAAAAAAACCAGGTAACCGCCCGGCGCCGGGAGCCGGCGGGGATCCGATACAGACTATCACGAACAAACCAGCACCCTGCGGGTGCTGGTTTGCTCGTGATACTGCTTTATAGGAGGATCGTTTATTGTCGGGCTTCTTTCTTCGTCCACAGCTTGCCCGTGTACTTGAAGAGCATAGGGTACACGCCCACGGCCGCGAAGATCGTGATGGCGTAGCGGGCGGTGCGGATCAGGTGCGCGGTCAGATCGCCGCTCTTCAGCAGCTCCTCGGGGAAGGGCATCTTCAAAACCTTGTTGAGCCCGAAGTAGACCGCGGCGCCGCCGACAGTGCGCAGGATGCAGCGCAGGATGTTCCGGGTGTTTTCGAACTTCACGAATCTCTCCTCAAAGGGCTCGGCCAGCATGAAGCCGATCAGCATGCCGAAGGAGGAAAAGTAATCGTTGCTCGTGCAGTAGAAGAAGCCGGGAACCGTCGTGAGCAGCAGCACCGCGTAAAAGAGCCAGCGGTTTTTGATCTTCTTCCGCAGCCAGGGCACCAGCAGCACCACGATCAGGCCCAGCAGCCAGCCGCAGAGCACATCCGTGGGATAGTGTGCGCCGACGAAGACCCGGGAGAAGCCCACCAGAAGGGGCAGCGCAATGGCCAGGATCCAGAACAGCCGGTTCTTCTTCTCATGCGCCGCGAGAGACCCGTACGCCACCACGGCGTTGGAGGAGTGGCCGCTGGGGAAGGAATAGCCCTGGGCTGCCACGTCAAAGGGATCCGCGCTGCTGTCGACCAGGCGCAGAATCTTTACGTCGTAGCCCTTCACAAAATAGGGCCGCAGCCGCAGGAAGATATTTTTGATCATGGGATTCCAGACGTTTGCCATCAGCACGTTCAGGCCCAGGTATTTGCCGAACTCCTTGCTGAGCCCCCAGTAGAGAAAGCCCATGATGGCCACCATCAAAAGCTCTTCGCCGAAGGCGGAGAGATTGGAGATCAGCCAGAAGCCGAAGCTCTCGCTGCCGATATGGGCCTGCAGCCACTCCATCAGCCGCATTTCCCAATCATAGTAAAAGATTGCTCCCGCCATGGGTTTTGCCCTCCCTTTCGGATTGATGCTCCCATTTTACTCCACTTTTTGTCAACTTGCAATCCGAAATATGCTCGCAGTCGGATATGCTCCTGCAATCGTGAAAAGCCCCGCCGTCAGGGCCGTCCGGCCGCCGGCGCTCTCTGCAAATAACGGCAAATCCGACCGGTTTTTTGTTGTCATTCGAGGCTTTGTGTGCTATGCTTGTTACAGCGTTCCCATCCGACATTGAACAAGGAGGTCGTCTCATGAAAAAAAGAACCCTTCTGGCCCTGCTTCTGTGCCTGTGCATGACCCTGGGGCTCTGCGGCACAGCATTCGCGTCTGAACCTGCGCTCGCTGTCCCCGACACGCCTGAGCCCGGAATGGTCTTCGTCCACGCCTCTGTCCCCGACAACTGGAAAAACCCCAGCGCTTGGGCGTGGAGCAGTGATCGCAACGCGTTTGACGCCTGGCCCGGCGAGCCTATGGAGCGGGACGGCGACTGGTACACCGTTCAGGTCCCCGACTGGGTGGATCATTTCATCGTGAACGCCAACAACGGCAGCGTCCAGACCGCGGATCTGGACATCCAGCCGGGCAAGGAGGTCTGGATCACCGTCAATGCCTCCGGCAGCACCTACAGCGCAGACATTTCCTATGAAGATCCTTCGCCGGCCACAGCGGAGGCGGCGCCCGCGGCGGGGGCCTCTGGAGATGTCGCTGACGCTACCATCATCGTCTACATGGTGGGCTCCGATCTGGAGAGCGATAACGGCATGGCAAGCAGCGACATCGTTGAGATGGCGTACAGCGGCTTTGACTTTGAGAACAAGAACCTGCTGGTGGTCGCGGGCGGCGCGGAAGAATGGCATCTGACGCCGGAGCTTCCGGAGGACTCTCTCTGCCTGCTGGAGATCCGGGAAGAGGATTATTACCTGATTGACTCCATCCCCGCAGTCAGCATGGCGGATCCTTCCACCCTGAGCATGTGCCTGAACTTCTGCTATGAGAACTATCCCGCTGAGAGCTACGGCCTGATCCTCTGGAATCACGGCGGCGGGCCGATCGTGGGCTATGGCATTGACGACCTCTTCGCCAACGAGGGCTTTACTTACTGGGATATGCTCACCATGCGGGAGCTGGCGCAGGCGCTGGACGACAGCCCCTTCGGCAACGGCAACAAGCTGAGCTTCCTCGGCTTCGACGCATGCATGATGTGCTCGGTGGAGGTGGCCTGGATGCTGCAGGACTATGCCGAGTATATGATCGCCTCCGAGGAGATCATCCCCGGATACGGATGGGACTACTCCTTCCTTGGCGCTCTGGCCGCCGGTCCTCTGGACGGCTATAACGCGGGCTACTGCGCCGTGGAGGCTTACGAAAACTATTATCTGAGCAATCCCTCCCCCTGGAACGCCACGATCTCCCTCTCCTGCCTGAATCTGTCCTACGCCGATCAGCTGGAGAAGGACGTGGAGGCTCTGTTCTCCAAGGCCTCCGCTGACCTGGCCGAAGGCGCCTATTCCTCCCTGGCCCAGCTCCGCTACGACGTCGCTCCCTTCCCCGCCAAATACACGAAAGCGGAATGCGACATGGTAGACCTGGGCGACCTGGCCGAGATTTTCTATGCCGCTTACCCGGAGGAAACCGAGGCCATTTACAACACCATCAATCAGATGAACGAATGTTCCTGGCTGGCCTCGGATCGGGCAACGGGCATGACCATCTATTTCCCCATGGAGCATCAGGAGGAGTACCTGAAGGGCAGCCCTCCTACGGACAATATTCCCTTCAAGGACGTCTACAAGGATCTGGGTTTCGCGCCGAAATACGTCGCCTTCCTGGAGGACTTCTCCGAGCAGTGGAGCAACAGCAGCAAGGCCTTCAAAGACGTGAAGAACCTGCCCGTCGTGCAGGAGACCGAGGAAGCGGAGACCGCCTACTACTTCCAGCTCACTGAGGAGCAGGCCGCGGACGTGATGACCGGCGGTTATTACCTCTTGGTCGACATGGGCTTCAGTGAGACGGAGCAGCAGGAGGGCTATATGCTCATCTCTGGCTACGGCGGAGGCTATGTGGACAGCCAGAACCGGCTGCAGGTGTCCGTCAGCGATTCTTTTCCTGTTCTCATGAATCAGGACGGCGAACTTGTAATCCCCGCCCTGTATGTGGACGAGGTGACCAACGCCTATTACCTGTTCGCATATCTGAGCAATCAGGAGGATCTGTTTGCCGAGGACAGCGATGCGATCCTGGTCGTCATTCCTGTGGTCGCAGAGGAAATCCTCACCCCCGTGCCGCTGGAATACGCCGTGCCGTTCGAGGAGGACGATACGATTATCGGCAAAACCGAATTCCCCATCTCGGAATACACCTATATCTCCTTCGTCAATCCCATCGTCTGCCCGGCCTTTGACGAGCAGGGAGCTCTCCTGCCTGCCGGCGAATGGAACGTCCAGGCGGAGAGTCTGCAAACCGTGACCACCTATCGGACAGACAGCTATTTTGAGATGACGATCATTTCTCTCGCCCTGCTTTCAGAGGAAATGGAGTCCCCGTTCAGTGTCCAGCTTTTCGGCGTCAGTGCCTACGGCGAAGTCTTCGCCTCGGATCTGATCCCGTATACCGGCGAGTTGCACACCTGGGGCGTGGTCGGCAATATCTGCGGAACCTCCTGGGACGCCGATTTCTCCATGCTGGAAATTCGGCGCGGTATGTTCTGCTCGGAACCGCTGCAGCTCAACGCCGGGGAGGAATTTAAGGTTCGTCTGGACGGCAGCTGGGATCTGAACTTCGGCGCGGATGGCGACAGCTTTGTGTATGAGGACGAGGCCGGAAACACCTGCCTGGTCTTCAACACGGCGCGGGACGGCGCGAACTGCGTGGCGGAAGAGAGCGGCACCTATTATGTGCTCTTCGACTCGAATCAGAACTTGATCTACCTTATACCGGCCTAATCGGGAAACCGAAAGCATCAAAAAATGCTCTCCGAAAGGAGAGCATTTTTTATACATTCGGTTGTCGAAGGGGCGCTTTTCCTTGCGCGACGCTTCCCCGATCCGCATTTTTTGACCAAAAGGCCGGCTTACTTTTCCCGCTTGGCCAGGATCTGCAGCAGGCGGATGAAGAGGTTGGCGATGTCCAGATAGATATCCAGCGCGCAGTCCACCGCGTTGTCCACGGTCTTGGCAAACTGCTGGGAGCGCCACACGTCATAGCCGATGTAGAGGCTGAAAATGCCCGCGGCGATCCAGTCGGATATCACCTGATCCACGCCGAAGATCAGCATCACGATCTCGCACAGGAGCAGACCGAACAGGCAGCCCAGCAGGGCGCCGCCCAGCTTGGAGAAGAGCTTGGGGAAGGCCAGAGCCGCGCCGGCCATGCCCAGGGAGATCACCATGGTGTACAGGAAGGCGTAGGTCACGATCTCGGACTCCAGCCCGCCGTAGCCGGCCACCACCGCAGAGATCATCAGACCAAAGGGCAGCACCACCATGTTGTAGCCCAGGAAGCTGATCCAGGGGTTCTGGGATTTTCCGGCAACGATAATGCCCGCAAAGGAGAGGACAACATAGCCGATGATGAAGACCACAGGATTGACTGCTTCAAACACGTCGCCCACGAAGGCGCACAGCAGCACGTTCACCAGCAGGCCGTACAGCACCACGCCCAGCAGGATGCCGTTGTAGACCCGGTCGCTGACGATCTGGTCGGGGGAATAGACCGCTTCGCGCCGGGCCTGCCGCGCCGCGGCGCCCAGCATCAGTCCCCCGCCTGCCGCGACCGCGGCCACCTGCCGCTGCTGCTGCGGCTGCGCCATCGGCGCGCCGCACTCGGTGCAGAACTTGGAGCCGTCTCTGATTTCCGCCTGGCAATAAGGACAAATCATAGAAATCACCTCGTCTGAATTATTTGCGTTTTTGATTGTAGCACATTCCGCAAGGGGCCGCAAGGGGTTTTCGGCGCAGCCCGCTCAAGCGGCGCGGGCCGGCAGCTCCCGCAGGATCGCCGCCGTCTCCTCCCACTGCTCCTCCGGGGAGATCCGCGCCTCCCCGTCCCCCCGCTGGGGGCCGTAGCTGCCGAACCAGGCGTGGTTGGCGCCGGGGATCGTGACGAACAGGGCGTCCTCGGGCAGGTACTGCATCCCCTCCTCCAGCTTCGCGCGCTTCACCACGCCGTCCTCCGAGCCCACGATGACGACCACCCGCAGACCGGGATCCAGGGGCTTGGTGGCATAGGCCGCCAGCAACACCAGGCCGCGGAGCTTCTCGCCGTGGGCGGAGGCGTAGTTCGCCGCCATGGCGCCGCCCAGGGAGTGCCCGCCGATGTACCAGTTGGCGTAATCATGGGCCGCCATCACCTGATCCGCCCGGTTGGGGGCCAGTACCGCCAGCCGGAAGGGCAGCTCCACCAGGCACACGTCCATGCCCCCCGCCGCGATCTCATGCAGCAGCGGGGCGTAGGCCGCAGCCTCCACCTTGCCGCCGGGGTAGAAGATCAGGGCGTCCGTCTCCGAGGGGCCGTCGAAAAGCCAGCCGTAGGCCGTCTCCACCACCTCCACCCGGCTGTCGGAGCGCAGAGCGGCCAGGGCCGTCTCGTTTGCGTGATAATAGACGGCAGTATAGCCGAAGAAGGCCGCCGCCAGCAGCGCCAGCGCCGTCAGCGCCCACAGCCAGGCCCGCCTTCCGGGCATTCTGCGTGATTCTTTCATCCGCATCCCGCGCCTCAGATGATCCCCAGGGGGATCAGCACGATCAGCAGCAGGGCCACCAGGCCCCACTCGGCGATGAGAAAGATCCTCCGGGCCCCGGGCTTCATGTCCGGCACATAGTTGCTGGCCAGGAAGAAGGGGACATAGGTGGTCACGAACACCGGCAGCACGCCCCACCACTTGTAGACCCAGATGAAGGAGTGATTGCTTGTGCCCGCCAGGAAGGACTCGAACAACGCAAACAGCAGGGCCATCTCCAGAGCGCCCACCAGCTTGCAGCTCACGCCGCCCTTGCCGTTTTTGGCGAAATAGCGCTTCGTCCGATCCTGGGGCAGCATCTTGAAGGAGATGATCCCCGCCAGGGAGAACATCATGCTCAGCTCCCAGCACACGCCGATGAGCAGGATGAAGGTGGTGGAGGCGTTGCTCACCGACCAGAGGGGGTAGCCCCAGATGTGCGCGATGACGGCGTTGCCGATCTCATAGAGCCAGTGCACCCCGTAGAGGGCCAGGCCCGCGGTGACCGCCGCCCAGTTTTTGTTGTGGATCTCCGTCCAGTACACGTAGAACACCACGGCCAGGATGAAGATGAAGGTCCAGTTGAAGTTCTCGGTGCTGCGCACCCGGATCTGCTCTACCAGCGCCTTGGCCTCCGCAGAACCGTCTCCCCAGAATTGAAACATGATACCGCCTCCTTTTCCGTTCTCCGCTTGTCTCTTGCCTCTTTTGCCCGCTCACGCCTTCCGGATCGGCAGGCGGAGCACAGTTTTCAGCTTCTCCGGCGCGGTTCGCCGGGCGTCGCTGAGATAGATCTCGTGGTGGAAGCGCGTCTCGGTGATATCCGGGACATAGCCCCGCTCCTCCAGGAAGGCGTGCATCCGCGCCACTGTGGCGGGCTCCTCGTCGTAGGGCCCCAGGTGCAGGCATTGGACGCAGAGGCCCTCGTCGTAGGGTAGAAACACCACCCGGCTAAAGTCTGTTTTCTTTTTCCGGGCCGCCTCGTCCCGGGCCCAGGCGAAGTCCTCCCGCGTCACAAAGTCCGGCAGGCGGAGCAGGGAGATCCATTGAAAGTCCTCCTTGCGGGTATAGTCGATCCCCTTCACGCCCTCCTGCCACCAGAAGCCCTCCAGCGGCGGAACCACGTAGTCGAAATAACCCTCGATCCGATGCTCCGTCAGCTTGCTCATTTTGACGGTGAAGGCCATGCCGTAGAGAAGGCCCATGGCCTGCTGATAGTCGCCGCCCTCCGCGTTGGGGTCTCCCCGGCCCCGCACCGCCAGATAGTTCATGGGCGGTACCGTCACGAGGGACGGCACATTCTTGGGCAGGTAGAACTCCTTATACGCTTTCTTGAAATCAAAGGCCATGCTCATTCTCCCCTCTCCGCCGCGGCGACCAGCTCCGCAAGCTCCTCATAGCCGAGGGAGCCTTCCCGGTTGTAGGTCACCACGCCCTGCGCGTCCAAAACAATAGTCTGGGGCAGAACCGTCGAGGCGTTCAACAGCTCGCCCAGGCTACCGTCCTCGTCCACGGCGAAGGGCATGGTATAGGAAAAGCCGGAGAGCCACTCCCGCACGTCCGTGGTCACGGGCGCGACATGGATCGCCAGCACGGCCACCTCCCCGCCCCGCTCCTGACAGAGCCGGTCAAAGTTCGGCAGCTCCCGCACGCAGGGGGTGCACCAGGTGGCCCAGAGATTGAGCACCACCACCTTCCCCCGCAGCTCCGACAGGGTGAAGACGCCGCCGTCCACGCACTTCACGGTGAAATCCGGCAGGCGCTCTCCCGCCTGCGTGCCAAGCGGAACCGAAGACGTCCCTTCCCGGGCGTCGCTTTCGGACGCGCCCCCGCCAGGCAGGTTCACAAACACCAGCACCGCGGCCAGCAGGAGCAGGGCCGCCGCCCAGAGCAGACGGCTTGTGCGCAGTTTCATTGCCGCGCCTCCTTTCCTGTGTCATCCCGAGCGGAGCCGCAGCGCGGCGAAGTCGAAGGATCCGGGCCGCGCAGGACGAGCTTCCCGGCGCGGAAGGAGATGGCCCGGAAGGCGCAGACCTCCATGCATTTGCCGCAGTGGACGCACTCGCTGTCGCCCACGGCGCGAATATCCATGGGGCAGGCCCGGACGCAGGCGCCGCAGTCGGTGCAGCGGCTCTTGTCCACCTTCACGCCCAGCAGCGCCAGCCTGGCCATCAGGCCGTAGAGCGCGCCCAGGGGGCAGAGAAAGCGGCAGAAGGCCCGGAAAACGAACACGCAGGCGGTGAGGATCAGCACCATCAGCGAGAGCTTCCACAGGAAAAGCCCGCCGGTCATGGCGCGCAGGGCGTCGTTTGCCGGGTGGAGCATCAGCAGGATCGCCCCCTCCAGGGTGCCGGCGGGGCAGATAAATTTGCAGAAGCCCGGCAGAGGCAGCCGCCGCAGGGCGAACCAGGCCGGGATGCCGATGGCAAAGACCAGCAGGATTCCGTATTTGACCCGGCTGAGCTTCCGGGTCAGCGGACTTTTTTTCAGCTTTTTCGTCGGAAGCTTGTGCAGCAGCTCCTGGATCAGCCCAAAGGGGCAGAGGAAGCCGCAGATCACCCGGCCCAGCAGCAGCCCGAACAGCAGCAGGAGCCCCACCACATAGAAGGCCGGGCGATCCGCGGAGGCGGCCACCGCGTTCTGCAGCGAGCCCAGCGGGCACGCCGCCACGGCCCCCGGGCAGGAATAGCAGTTCAGCCCCGGGACGCACACGCTTTTCAGCGGGCCGGTATAGATTTGCCCCTCGGCGAAGCCCTTGAGGTGGGCGTTGTAGAGCAGCGCCGAGTAGAGCTGGATCAGCCGCCGGGTTCCCGGCTTTCGCAGCCGCTTAGCCAAGGCCGATGCACTCCGAGCAGATCTTCACGGCCTTTGCCGTCACGTCCCGGGCGCCGCCGTTCAGCACGCCCAGTACGATCAGCGCGACCGCCGCGCAGAGCAGCGCCGCCCACAGCGCCTGCTTCCGCGTCATGCGTCCGCCTCCTTCAGGAGAACCTGAAAGCTCTGCTCATAGGGCTCGGTGTACCACTCGGCGTCCCCGTCCACCTGCAGGCCGCCGGGCACCTTTATGACCTGCACATGGTACCGATCCGGCGCCCCGGTAAAGACCGCGCAGCCGTTTTCATCGGTGGTGACCGGGCGGCAGCTCAGGTCGGTGCAAAAATTGATGACGACGCCCGCCGCAGCGTTGCCGCTGCTGTCAAAGACCTGGATCGTATAGCGGCAGTCCTGCGAAGGCTCGTTCGTCTCCGAGGGCTGCGCGCTCGTCTCCGGGTCTGGCTCCTCAGGCGTGTTCGCCTGCGCGGAAGCTCCGCAGCCGGCCAGGCAGCCCAGCAGAAGAAGCAGCGCGAGCAGTATGCATGTTTTTTTCATGAACCGTCCTCCCTTGCGTTCGTCGCGCCGCCGATGCGGCGGCATCTCATCATGTTTTTATTGTAGCAGAAAACGCTGTTCCTGACAAGAAAAAGCCGCCAAGCGCAAAAAAACAAGCACCCACCGAGGTGAGTGCTTGTACGGTCTCCGCTCCGCTTTGCTTGATCCGGCGGATCCTGTAATTCCCGGGTTCGGCGCAAAGCCCCTTTTTCCGGGATCCCTTTTACCCGAACAATACAGGCACCAGGAAGAAGCCGATCATATTGTTCAGAAAATGCGGAACGAAGCTGATCAGGCAGTTTCCGGTCTTGCGGTACAGGATCGCAAAAAGGACGGCGTCCACAAAAATACAGCCCATATCCCACGCAACGACTCCCGCAGGGCCCGCGGTAAAATGCGCCGCGGCAAAGAGCACGGCGCCGACGATGGCCGCCGGCCAGAACGAAAAGCGCTTCATGCCCTTTCCCACAAAGAAGGCGCGGAATTCGATCTCCTCCCCCAGCACGGAAACGATCTGATTGAACAGCAGCAGCGGAAGCGCGTCCAGGCCCGGCACATCGACACGTCCCAGCACATGGTCAATGTAGGCGCGGCCGAACACGGCCTTGCTCAGCAGCATTTCCGCGAGGGACAAAAAGAGCATGACCAGGATCAGAAGCAGAACGCCCGGCTTCTTCAGATCCGAGAAGAAGCGTTTGAAGCTGAGCCCGGATTCGGAATCGGGCGTTTTTTCCATGCCCTCGATGATGAAGAAGCCCGCCAGTCCCGCGACGTGGATCGCGGCGGCGGCGATCACGGAGGAGGTCGCCGCTTTGACCGCGACCGCAAGGATCATGACCGCCATGCCGATGAACAAAACGAGCGTAACCTTGTCTTTTTTCGATGAAGCCTGCATCAGTCTGTCTCCTTTTTTCGTATTTCGTTTCTCCGCCGTCAGCCTTCCCTTATTCTTTCTTTGCCAGCCATCCGCGGAAGATCCCGCCCTTAAGGATCGACAGGATCACAAAAAACAGGTCGGCAAACAAAATAAAGAGAAAGGAAGGGATCAAGATGCGGGTGTATTTCTTGCCGCTGGAGCCCGCCCTGGGGATATACCGGCCCATACGGGCAAGGTAAACCAGCGCTCCCAGGTTGAAATACAGCAGGAGCGCGGCGTTCTCGCCAAAGCTGATCCAGGCGCTTTTCGGGAAAAAGTCTCCCGTACCGGCCGCGCTGAGCACGGTATTCAGCGCCAGCAGCGCGATGTCCACCAGGAACAGAATACGGGTCACGTTCAGCATCACGCCCCCGCCGATCCCGACGCCGCCGCCCCAGGAAAGCCCGGCCCGAACGCAGAAGTTCTCGAAAACCTGCATCAGCGCTTCGTTTTGCTTTCCTTCGATAAAGCCGTTGTTGGCGATGCAGTAAACGCTCAGCCGCAGGCCGTTCTCCTTGCAGAACTGCTCCATTTTCTCCATGAAGCGGAGCACGTGGGAGGGGACGCCGTCCACATACAGCGGAACGCCGAAAACAACCGCCTGCGCGTCCCGCAGCTGCTCCAAGACCCGGCCCTGATCCGCCGGCGTGCGCAGCTTTACCGTGACCTTTTCCCCGCCGACGAACAGGCGCTGCAGGAACAGGAGATAGGAAGACGCGCAGAAGCGCTTTTTCGGGCTGCAATTGATGAACACCGTTTTCACAGCCATCCCTCCAATTCCGAGAAGTCCTCCAGGAACAGCACTTCGGAACGCGCAAAGCCGTCGTTGACCGCATTGCGCTCCGCCAGAAGACGGAAGGTATCCTTTTCGGCCTCGGTGATCTCTCCGTAGACGATCACCTTCCACAGGTCGTGCTTTCCGTAGCGCAGCGTGTGGTGCATCTGCCGTCCCCGGTAGGTGCTGAAGGGGGTGGAGGTTCCGATGGAACGATCCAGCACGTTTTTGATCGCGGCGCTGTACGAGCCGTAGAGATTCTTTGTGACGATCACAAGCTCGTCCGCCCGGCCGATGATCCTGCATACCTGCCGCAGCGTGTCCTTCATGAAGCACTCGGCGGGATGCTTTGTCCAGCAGCCGAAGCAGCCCTGGCACGGGGCGTATTTTCCGTCGGCCTCGATGGCCCGGTCGCATTTGGCCTTGATCAGGTCGGCATATTGTCTGTCAAGATCATGCAGGATGACTTTCATCAGCGCTCCTCCTGCGCCGCCGCCAGCACCGCGCCGTTCCATGCGCGTTCAAGGTGCTCCGCGATCAGCTTTTCGTCGAATTCCAGATGGTTGTTGGCAATGATGCTTGCATATCCGTGGGCGAACAGCGCCACCGTGACGAAGACCTCCCTGGTCTTCCGCATGCTCAGCCCCGTGCCTTCCCGCATGGCGGCCAGCACCGGGACCAGCTCTTCGGAATCCACCATCTCCAGCAGACTGTTTTCCTCCGCATATCCGGACTGGAACAGAAAGCGGAAAAGCTGCGGTTCCTCAACGGCAAAGCGGATATAGTTCATGCCGATCCCCAGGATCGGATCCTGTCCGGGGGGCGTATTCATCAGATATTCCGTATGCAGTTGATCAACCTTCCGGTAGGCGGCCCGCTTCAGGTTTTCGATGGTGGAAAAATGATACATCACCGGCTGCGTGGAGCAATGGAGCTGCCCGGAGACCGTTCGGGCATTGATCCTCTCAAATCCGCTTTGACGGATCACTTCCACGGCGGCTTGGACGATGCGCTCCTTCGGGACTCTTGTTTTCGGCGGCATGTGCGGATCTCCTTTGATGATAACAATTGTTATGCAACGATTATTACAATACGCCATCCTCTGTGCTTTTGTCAATAGGCTTTGGGCCGCGGCCTCGCTCCCGGGGCCCGGGGGACGCTGCGGGAGCGCCTCCGTCCCTCTTGCCGGGTCAAAAAGCGCCGGGCGGGAAAAAGCCCCGGAACCGGTGAAGGTTCCGGGGCTTTTCGTGTCTGGCACGGCGGACGAAGCTGCCCGCCGAAAAAAACAGACGCCTCCGAAGAGACGTCTGTTGCTTGCCATTTGCAGTTTAGCGCTTGCTGAACTGGGGAGCGCGGCGGGCGGCCTTGAGACCGTACTTCTTGCGCTCTTTCATGCGAGGATCGCGGGTCAGGAGACCGGCGTTCTTCAGGATGGCGCGGTAGCTCTCGTCCACGAGGAGCAGGGCGCGGGCGATGCCGTGGCGGATGGCGCCGGCCTGGCCGGACACGCCGCCGCCCTTGACGGTGGCTTCGATATCGACCTTGCCCAGGGTGGAGGTGGCCACCAGGGGCTGACGGACGATGAGCTTCAGGGTCTCGAGACCGAAGTAATCGTCGATATCACGGCCGTTGACGGTGATGACGCCGGAGCCGTTGGGGATCAGGTGAACGCGGGCCACGGAGGACTTCCGGCGGCCGGTTCCGTACATATAGGGCTTCTTGGTCTTGTAGGTTGCCATGATCGTTTACCTCCTCTTAGCGGTCCCAGACTTCGGGCTTCTGGGCGGCGTGGTCGTGCTCGGCACCGGCGAAGATGCGCAGACGCTTCAGCTGCCACTGGGCGATGGTGTTCTTCTGCAGCATGCCGCGGACAGCCAGACGCATGGCCAGCTCAGGCTTTCTCTGCATGAGGGTCTTGTACTGGGTCTCCT
>JAEEGH010006246.1_pt1 | contig 29273 bp, 26 predicted proteins | sample 9134181 | NCBI WGS metagenome assembly JAEEGH01 (sample SAMN16246544, study PRJNA631951) | gut metagenome | biome: gut microbiome; feature: rumen; material: DP-attached | host: Bos | place: Iran: Karaj | collected 2018-10 | reverse complement strand
TTACATTGCACCTCTACTTTCTGTATATCTTCAAAAGATTTTTCCAACTTGGCGACCTTCTTTTCGATGAACGCCTCTAGCTTCTCGGTAGCGTCGAAATGAATCGACTGAATCTTAATCTCCATAGTTACCTCCTATTTTTTAATAGTTAATAAAAAAGGTTCAGGCTCTCGGATGAGCCTCTTTGTAAACTCGCTTTAACTGTTCGAACGTCGTATGGGCGTAGATCTCTGTCGTACTGACGCTCTCGTGACCCAACAGATTCTTGATACTCTCCAGGCCCGCACCATTGTTCAGCATCGCTGTAGCGAACGTATGTCGCAAGACATGGGGCGAACGTTTTTTCAGGGACGTGACTGCCGACAGGTACTTATGCACAAGATGGTAAACCTGCTCTGCCGTCATTCTGTCTCCCTTGTCGTTCAGAAAAAACGCCTCACTGTTCTTCAAGCCTTGCTCTTCACGGAAACTCCGATAGGCACTCAGGGCATCGCCCAGCTCTTTACCAAACGGAACGATTCGCTGTTTATTGCGCTTACCTGTCACTTTCAGCTGACAGGCAGAGATATCCACATCGCCATCGTTAAGCCCCGTCAGTTCCGACCGCCGGAGTCCTGCCTCGTAGAATAATAATAATATAGTACGTGCGCGTACATCATTATAATTATCCATATCCCACTCCAGTCCGTCAAGGAGACGATCCATCTCACTCTCACGGAGGAACTGCGGCAGCGGCTTAGATTTCTTCGGACCGGTAATACTGTGAGCCGGGTCTTTCTCAACCAGTCTTCGTTTAAGGGAAAAGCGATAAAAGGAACGCAAAGCACTCAACTTTTTGTTCAAAGTCGAAGCAGTGTTTCCTTTATCCATCAGACACTCCATCCAGTCACGGATCAAGTCGGTATCAACCGCCTTCAAAGAGAGTCCGTTGTCCCTAAGATTCAGATACGATTCAAATTCCCGAAGGCTCTCCTCGTATGTCTGCACTGTCAGCGGAGATGCATTCCGCTCATAGCGCAGGTAGTTTAAAAACTGGTCAATCATTACCGAAACATCTGTTTTCGGCTACGAATTTACGGAAATTTTTCGAAACTACCAAATTTTCGGGAATATTTTTTTATTCCTCGTTAGTACGGAGCTGCTGTACGTAAACGGCGTGCTCCATCTTAAGGCGCTTCAGAACAGACGGTTTGTCGAACTGCTGACGACGACGCAACTCTTTAACAACACCTGTCTTTTCGAACTTTCTCTTGAACTTCTTGAGGGCCTTCTCGATGTTCTCGCCTTCTTTTACTGGTACAATAATCATTTGTCTTTTGCTTTAAATTTTATGTTAAACTTAACGCTTCGGGCAAAGGTGCCACGAAAAGCGGGTGCAAAGTTACAACATTTTTAGGAATCCACCAAGTTTTTACCTTATTTTTATTAAAATCAACCTAATTTTCCGCCTTTATCCCACAAAACATAGAGGTTATTGGGTATGAAGGAACACTTATTGACGATGATCATCAATGCTGAAAACGGTTACGGTTACAGTTGTAGCCATGTAACCTTTTACGATCCGGCAGATTACTTTTGTAAACTAATTTCAAAATTCACCAATTTAAAGGCATTATTTTGTATCCATCTGACACACAACCAGTTACGAGGTGTTAAGTTTATCGTTAGCAAACCCAGAGTTTATAGGGACTAAAAGGGTAGTTTGTCGTAATGAAACCAGTGCTTACATTACGGCAAACCCAACGTCTTTAGGGTATGATTCAGCTTTGTAAAGTAATTTCATAACCACAAATAAAGAAACGGTTACATGGTTACAACTGTAACCGTAACCGTTTTGCTTCTTCAGGCTCCGCGAACAGAATGGCAGGGAAGAGGCTAGAAACTGACGTTTATGTAAACTCTGAAGCCACTTATATCCGTACTGACCTTATCCCTATCCTTATGTGATTTTTCTGATCCTATCATACAATACTCTTGCAAATAGTCTGCTTAAGGGCGGGGTATCCTGATGGAATCAGAATCCCACTTTTCGCACTTCCCGACTATCAAGCCGCTCATTGTCACAGTGTGTGATAAGCATGGCCAAGGCATCGTCATTAACTCCATGCAGAATACTGTCTATGGCGTAGTGACGGGCAATATTCTCTATCTGTCCACCACTGAAGTCGTACTTTGAAGCCAGTGTCTGCACATCCATCTCGTTCAGTTCTGGAATCATCTCATGCCAGATGCTGGCACGAGCCTCCTCCGTAGGTTTGTCGAACTTGATCTTATAGAGAAAACGTCGCTCGAAGGCCTTATCCAGATTCTCCTGCAGGTTGGTGGTAGCAATCATGATGCCGTCGAGTTGCTCCATCTCTTGCAGGATAATGTTCTGCAGAGAGTTCTCCATCTTGTCAACGGCATTCTCCGCCCCACTCTTCCGCTTGCCGATGATGGCGTCCGCCTCATTAAACAATAAGATAGGTGTCAACTTGGCGCGCTTCACCTGTTCACGATAGCGGTCAAAGAGCCCCTTCACGTTCTTCTCGCTCTGCCCTACCCACATACTCTTCAACTGCGGCACATCCACCACCATGATGTTCCTTCCCGACTGACGAGCCAACTGATAGACGGTTTCTGTCTTCCCTGTACCTGGTGATCCATAGAACAGACAAGCGAAGCCATTACGGAAACCTTTTTCCTTCATGCGCTCCTGAATCTTCTGATAGTTCTTTGGCTGCAGGAAACTGCCCAGTTCCTCCACCTGTCGCTGAATATCCTTGGGAAAGAACAGCTGTTTCTGAGTCAGTTTGCTGGCATCCAGCATTTCAGCCAGTTTCTCCTCAGCCTCATTGATTTTCATTTCTGCTAAAAGCGTACGTTTGGCGCCCTCCGTCAGTTTGTATTTTGTCACATCGGCAAGGCCATCTACACAACGATGCTCAACAATCTTTTTCTCTTGCAGTTTGTGTTCACTTGTCCGTAGTTCCCCTTTTGCCCTATTAAAGTCGCTGATATTGTCAAACAGGTCTTCAATATCACCAAAGCGGATATCATCGTCGTCCTTGTTCACCAATCGATGACAGAAGAAACTCACCATCATCTGATCGTTAGGACTCAGACAATATTCCTTCAGATGTTTCACAAAGCCCACCTGCGGATTGTCCTTGAAGAGCGATTGCAGTTCTTCGCACAGTTCATGAGGCGAGATGGCATCATCATCCAGATCCTCAAACCACTGGGCGAGCAGTTCAAACATCGAGGCACAATCCAGACCTTTGCGCTGCGGTAACTGATACACCTCGTTATGCTTCAGACTGCGGATCACGAAGGAGGGGATGTCGAAGTCATCTTCATCTTTCACATCGCGATATTTTAAAAGGCGACGACGAACTAGTGCATCAATGTCGCTGGCAAAACTCAGCACGCCGATCTTGTTCAAGTTCAGATATGATGCCAAGTCATCATAATCCACCCGTCGCGGTCCCTTCTCCATACAGACACAGAACAGCACAGTCTGTCTCTCGGTGATACCAAAACTCTTAGCCAGCAATTGTATTTCAGTCTTGGCCTTCTTCATAAACTCTGGACTCATCTTGGAATCCTCAGACAATTCCACCACCCGCTCTATTGCCTGTAGTAACGTCATGTCCTTTTTTTTTACTTGAATCTTTTTTTCCATATATTAATCTTTTTTGGTGAATCATGTTCTTAATATAGGAACAAAAAAGAAAAAATTCAAAAAAGCGCGAGACTTTTTTGAATTCTTCCTTCAGCAGATTCTTCCATTTGGCTATTTCTTATCCGCTATAGCATACAAAATAGACTCGCGGATCCACCAGACAGCGTAGGAGATAAACCTGAAGCCACGAGATTGGTCGTATTTCATAGCCCCCTTTCCCAATCCAATCTTTCCTGCCTCCACGAGTTCGTCGAGCGAAAGACCATTGTTCAGATACTCCTTGGCGACGCTCGCCACAAAATTACCATAGACCTCGCGCAACTTCTTCATCTCGTCGCAGTCAGTCCCCTTGTCCTGCACAGCCTTGGTAAGTTTAATCTCCTCCTCAGCAGTCAGCAAGTCATAAGCTAATTCTAACTCCTTATTATCCATATTCATTCTTATTTCGTTTGTTACTTTTTTCTGATATTACCGCTATATTCCCTCAGATAGACATATCGGTCTGTATAGACTTCGATGTCTTTCCCATTGCTGGCCAACAGCAAATCCAGAATATGATTGCCATTGAACTCAGCAACCCTGCACCAACAGCTGCTGCCATACGAGCTACGCTGCAGTTCCTTGTCATTATCAGGATTAATCCTGTATATGAACGTTCCGATTCTTACTTGAATGGCCATATCTTGATATTCAATTACGATCGAGCTTCCTATACATGAGCACAGTTGTTTTATCTACTAATTACTATATATAACGTTTTTGAGGCTCATCATCCATCATTTTATACACAAAGATATCAATCACTATCATATCTGGTATCTTGCATAAGATTTCCACACGACTCCCATGCTTTCTCATAGAGATTAATCTATAACCAGTGTCTTCGCTACTAAATTCTCCAACACTATCATACCATTTTAAGAAGTCTCCAAGGTCATCCACAATATCCTTGAAAGCTTTTCCTTTGTAATCTTCCCATATGGGATCATTACAGATTTTTTTTTAAATCAATTGCCATATCATTTGTAAATTAAAACCACATAATCAAATTAATCGATATCTTTGTTTTCAAGACTCACAAAAGTGTCAGAAACCTTACTCTCATCCTTTGATCGCAATTCTTCTGCAATTCTTCTCAAAGCATATTCTTGGAATATTTTATTTGTAGGACGATTATTCCTTATTTCATTAACAACCTTATCAACAATATAAATGTATTTCTCCATATTGCCAAGTAAATCACTATAATATCTCTTTCTTGAATCTACATTTCTTGAATCTACAACAGATAAACCTTGATCAATATTTATTATCTCATAATATGCCGTTTTATCATGATTCCCCAATTTAAAAGGTTCATTTATATTATTCTTTTCTACATTTTGATAATTCAAATGGTCTACTTGCATTTTCCATTTGATGTTTTTACCTTTTAGGAAATAATCTGTTGAAGTTAGGAAGTAAATAGAAGGAATTGAATATTTCCTTGTATCCAAATCTGCCCATCTCTGTCTATATAATAAAATAAAAGAGGGGGTAAAATAGAGTTTCCAATCTCCGCCCAAATCTGCACCATCATTAGAGAAGATACTAGTCGCTTCAGATCTCAGTTCACGCACCAACGAATGTAATTCAGGTAAATCATCCACATCTATACCTTTATTCTTTAGTTCCACAAAAAGAGCTTTTATATTCTTGCCTTCATTCTCATTTCTTTTCTCTTTATCAACCAAATCTTTTACAACGTTCATCATATTCAATATGGCATCATATTTTTCCACATCATTTGATTGATTCAAACTCTTTACATAATCAATAATTAGTTGAGAATTACCTTTCCCATAAAACAGTGTCTTTAAGTATTCTATATATTGGCGAACACCTGCTATTGCAATGCCATCATCTGAATAGGGCATGTTTGGCAAAACATCATTTTCAAGCCAAGGTATAATATTTTCTAAATAATTTATCGAGTAGTAGTTTATGTGGTTACCCTCAAAATTACCATCATCATCTTCATTTTTACGGAAATAATTTGGTAAACTAGTTTTTTCAGGCTTCTTTGTCCCGTCTGAAGTGAGATAAACAACGTGAACATTATTATAATTTGAGCTTGGAATTGATTGAACATCTTTGTTGCCATCCCATTCTTTCCATATTTCTTCAAATTTAGTATTATCTATATTAGGATCTATAACTGTCGCAATATATCTTGCCAACTGATAATCTGTATCACCAGCTCCATATATTTTGTTCTCAATTATAACTTTTTCTGTATTGTTTTGTGACTTGTATTCAAAATACAAATCAATAAAACCTTTACCACTATTTCCAATAGCAGGCTTTTGGTCAGTCGGGCATTCGCTGATACTAAGATAATCAGGTGCACCTATTGCTTGCAAAAATTTAGGCAAAAACATATAATTGTTGAATTTGAGAATACCAAGAAGTACCTTTGTGTGATCATTCTCATTGGCATTTGCTAAGTCAAATAGTAAAAATGGGTGTTCTTGCCTATTATAATCACCTATGTAATCAATAATCAATTTAGCCATCTGCTCAATTGCCCCACTCTGATTTAAATACTTTTCTGATTCCATAATAATTTTACGTCTTTAGTTTATAATTTGGTGCAAATATACGCATTATTTTTGATTGGAGCAAATTAAAATTGAAAAACTGCTTAGGCAGCAAGAGCCAGAGGCTCCTGCTGTTTTGGTGAGAGGTGGAAGTGTTTGGTCATTTTGGTGATGAGAGAGTTGATTTCGATATTTGTGAGGTCGAAGATGGTGAGGGTATAGACCCCATTTTCGATGGAGGAAGTGAAGAAGACTCTTTTGTTTTTGATGTACTTCTGGATCTTGTTGAAATAGTTTTTTGAACTGGTGCGAATTGTTGTTGTCATAATCTTGAATTTTTAATGTTTACATCAGGAATATAGAAACAAGTATCTAAAAATTCAATTCTTGACACAACTTTTTTATTGAAATAATATAAATGGCATCTCAAGACCTTTATACTACAGGATTAGAAGGATGCCTGCCAGCCTCCGGCTTCAGAAGAAACTTTGACTTTTAGTCGAAGTTCCTTATGCTCGGCAAAGTCGAAACAAGCTTCACTCTGCTCTCGCTTACTCGAAACTTTCCACGACTGGTTCTGATTTCTTTTTTATACGACAGGGACTATGTCCAGCGTGCAACTGAATAGTTCCTTTTTCTTCACCCAATCAACAAGAGCCTCAAGTGATTCCATGCGCCATAGTTTCAACATAGTGACTTGCTTGCCGTCGGTGGTTTCGATAATAAAGCGGCCTTTCTTGTCGAAATCCCAATTCCCTTGAACTGGTCCATCAGCTTTCTCGCCATCATAGCTATAACTACTTGCAACTTCATAGAAGAGATGCTTGAACCGCTGCCCTCTTTCATAATACGGATTACATTCTATGGGGAAAGTCTTGTTCAGAATATCCAAGGTTACATCATTTCCACCGTCTTTCAGAATGCTTGCCCATTTATTTATGATAGCGAATGCTGCTTGAGCGTTGCTAAGTGGAGCGAAATCAATAATTTGTTTCAGATAATCATTGTTTACCATAATATAATAGTTTAATAGATAATATTTCCTCAAATATTAGGCAGCGAGAGCCAGAGGCCCTTGCTATCGTAGTTTGGTTTCCTTCATCTCTATTTCGAGATTGGGGAATGCTTGTCGCAGAGCATAGAGCAAAGGCTCCATCGTGTTAGCTTCGGCATGGAGGACGATACACTCAGGATCGTCAGTGTTCATCGAGAGCAGATTACCGTCATAGTAACGGGAGCCCACGAGCGTCTTCATCAGGATGTTCATTGGAATATAGAGACCAAATTCGTTATAGGCATCTCCATATTTCTGCGTCAACTCATCAATGAGAATCTTTACGGCTGCAAGTTCTTCAGCGGAACCTCTCAGATAATAGTCTGCTTCGTGCGGATCTTCCTCTTCAGGCTCGTATTTATATTTCTCACCAGCCAGTTTGAAATAATCTCTGGCTTTCAGGGGATGTCGGAAGATGCCGTTCTTCTCGTCACCACAGTCATACAGATGACCAAGTTTTAAGGCTGCACTCTTACTCCCATTATCACAGAGTTCTTGAAGAATCGCAGGGTCATCACTGAAAGTGGCAACATCATCGCTAGAGCCCCCAAGAGCAACGACGATCTCTTTGCGAATCCACCAGACAGCGTAAGCAATGAACTTGAAGTCGGAGTTCAAATCGAACTTCATGGCTGCTTTAGTCAATCCAGAACGTCCAGCCTTTAGCAACTCTTCAAGCAAAAGACCTTTGTTTTGATACTGTCTGGCAATGCTCAACACAAAGCGCTCATTGTGCTTTGTCAGCTTTTTCATCTCGTCGCAGTCTGTACCCTTTTGCTGTACAGCTTTCAACAGCTCCATTTCTTCGTCAATACTAAGCAATGGCGTCTTGCCAATCTCAATTAAATACTTGTCTAAATCCATAATCATTCATTTTTGTTTGTTACGTTATCAATATAGATAAGTGAGATGAAAATTCAAAATACATGGCAACTATTTTTTTGACTTCAGTTGTTACTTCTTTAACTCAAGCCTTATCTTTCCTTCCTGAATGGCACGAATAAGGCGGACTTGTACTTGTTCGCTTTCCTCTGTCATCAGGTCGAAAGGATGACCATCGGCTTCTGTCTCTGGGAAGTACTTGCCCTCGACATCGTTCTTCAGATAGACTCCGCAACCAGGTTCTTCCGCTTTGTAGTAGATACGAAACGATGGATAAACCGTTTCCATCAACTGAGTGACTTCATAGCAGGGCGTCCAAGCCGTTTCGAAAGTCACCAATAGTATGTCGTCTTGACGTTCAAGTTCAATCCATATTCCTCGACATAGCACGTCATCAGGATTCTTTCCCAAGGCTTTCACCAGACAACCCAGCCATGTGGGACCTAAGCCGTTTTTTACTAAAGGCTGTTCCATCTCTTGGAGTTCCTTCATTTTTTGATATAGTGCATCAAGTTCTTCATTTTTGCCCTCGAAGACATAATTGGTAGTGCAGATGTTTGGCATAATTATAATACTTTTTATTTTTTATTACTAATAATTTTCAATATGACGACAAATCACAGGCAATTGCTTGAGAAAACCAACCAAGGCATGCAAACCCATAATTCCGTTCAATGTAAACGAGTATTCAGGGTACTGACGGTTTGGATAGATGAAATATTTGTTCGTACTATTGTAATAATCAAACTCTTCAACGTACATCACGTAACCTTCCACCATAAAAAAGGCTTCTCTTCGTTCACCACTTGGATAAGTAAGTCTAACTACATCACCTATCTTGAATTCTACGTTCACTTCCATTTCCTTGCAGAGTTCACAAAACTTCTCTTTAGGAGTGCGTGGATCATTTTTAACTCCAGGAAACAGAATATTGACTAATGGATTTGGGGGTTCTTCATGTTCCTTACAAAGGTCTGCGAACCTGATTCCGTCGTTATATCGCCTCTTCATCATTTGGAAATAGTTCTCAATGTTTGGCATCCATTCATCAGGATTGTCTGACAGAGTGATATTCGACTCGTCGAACACCATGGTGTTCATATTAAATACCTTCAGATGTTGTAGATGGTATTTGAATTCCTCATTACGTATGGAGTATTCCAGCGCCACATCCATCAACAACCGAGGCAGATTAAGCCAGAAGAATCTTGATTCCTCTATTTTCCACGATGCCTCGGCAGGTAGTTGGCGGGCTGGTATAACGGTGTAAGAACCAAATGGCGACCCTTCTACCGACCAACGCCATATATGCATCTCAACATCTTTATAAGTGATGAAGCAGCCATGACTGTTCTTATCCTTTCTCTCACTCATCTTAAACATTGATAAGTCGGCCTTGGCTTTAACAAGTGCTTGACGGAAAGGCTCCTCCGTATAGGAAAACACCCCATTATCAAATCCAAACAGAGGATTCCTATGCTTGCTGAAATAGATGTTCAAACTATTCAATTTTATGGGAGCATACACTGCCTTGCGGATTTGCTCTTCATCGTACATGTTTGCTTGAAAGGTTTTCCACCTCTCTTCAAAAGTAGCGCGACGCTTCTTTACATCATTCTGGGTATGTGCTATTTTTGCCATAATTGTTTCGTTTTTACAACTGCATCAGACAGACACGACCTGTCTTTCGCAGAGATGAATAATTTTGTTTATAGGAGTTTTCATTATCAATGACCCAAAGTAGTTTTGTGCTCAAATGGGGCGGTACTTCTGGTGTTACGGCATAGCCATCTGTGATAATGATAAGTCCATCGTAGTTGGGATACTCCTTCACATAGTCAATAGGAGCCTGAAAGTTAGTGCCGCCTCGACCTTTCACTTCGAGCTCTTGCTTATTCTTCTTGGCCTCATCCAGTTTGATGGGTTTACCTTGAACTGTACAGTCGAACATCAGCACATCGATCTCCTGCACTCCATATTTAAAAAAGGTGGTGATGATACGGAAATAGCGACCCAGTTCTTCTGAGCCAACAGATCCACTGGTATCAATGGCAATGAGCAGACGAGTGACAAAGTCGTAACGACTTCCCATCTGTTCGAAACCAAAACGACGACTGGGACGCATACGTGTCAAACAACGTTTCTGAGAGAGAATGCTGGAACGGAAAGCTCGCAGAACGTTACGATAGTCGATTTTTCCATCTGCTGCTTTCTTGATGAGTTCCACCATATAGCCAGGTATGCTACCCCATTGCGTTGTGCTTTGAACAATATCAGTAATCAGTCGAGATTGGAATGAGTCTTCCTCCCAGAGGGCTGTATAATCTGCCCCATCGTCTTCAGCTAGCCTTTGCTCCAGGCTTTGGCCTTGTTCTGGTCCTAATGAACCTTGACTAATATTCTGTGCCTGATTATTACCTTCCTTAGATGGTTCTGAGACATCTTCACCTTTCTGCTTATTAGTGCAAGAATTACCTTCGCTGGGTTTATCTCCATCACGATGAACGCCCATTTCGCATAGCCGTTTTGCATACCATTCGTAATGCTGACCAGAGGGCAAACCATATTGTTCAGGTCTCGTCATATCGAGAAAGCCAAAATGATAGGCAGGCGAGATAACCATATCGCTGGCCATCTGGAGTACCATGGGTTTACAGCCAAGAGGCTGACGGGCGTATGGATGTTGAAGCAGGATACGAATCATCTCTACTCGAAGCATTGCACTCAGTTCCATATCCTTCACACCTTCGATGATTTCCGGATTATACTCTATTCTACCTTGTCCAGACCGAAGCGCACACTGCATGTTGGCATTCATCTTGAGCCGATGCGTGCAATAGACGGTGAAGAACAGCGGTTCTGTGAGAAACCACTGTTCTGTTTCCTGTTGTATACGTTCTCGAACTGTCATAGTGTCTGGATGAATTCGATAATCTGTTTGTAAGTCTCAGGCAGTTCCTTATTAATCAGCCGTAGCATCTGTTTGTAGCCTGAACCATCCATCATCGATACAAAGTGGGCGTAGGCTTCACGACTATGTTTTAACAGATAATCATGGTAGGCTTTTAGGTTCTGACATACTATTGTCTTGTCCAGTTTGTCTACATGATCCGTCTCAAAGAAACGAGCCATACCTTCATTGAGAACCGAGAACTGATGCAATTCATATTTATCAAGTTTTTTCTTTGTTTTACTGAAGTTCGACAATACATCCATAGGTGTTAGCTCTGACTTCTGGAACGACAGAAACAGTTGGGCTGTAGCCTGCACACCTATAATGCCTGCCACAATCTTTTGATGGATAGGTTGAGGGTTGGGAACGTTTTCCAATAATCGCGCCACCTTCTCCCATGCTCTGCGATCCGGATCTTTCTCCAAGCCCTGTTCCTCTTTGGTGTCTGCACTGCGGTCGAGCAATTCTGGATTGGCACTGATAAAGTTGACCACTCGCTCGTCCAGTCCTGAACGTACAGCCCAAAGCACCCACTCCTCAGCAGAAGGACGGAAGGTGTAGATGTTGAATCGCGACACCAAGGCAGGGTCGAGATCCGTCAACTGATATTCCTCACCATCATTACAGGCAGAAATGATACGACTGCCCTCAGGCAAAGGACGACCTGCCAACTTGCGATTCAGCACCAGGTCCATTACTGTCTGGAGGATTTCAGGACGGGCACGATTCAGCTCGTCCAAGAAGAGCACGATAGGTTTGCCGTCCATGGGGAACCAATAGGGTGGCATAAAGGTGGTTTTACCAGTCGCCTCATCCTTATTGGGCAGTCCCAACAAATCGCCTGGATCGCTCATCTGTCCGAGGAACAAGGTCTTCACCATCATCCCCTTTGCTTCATAATACTTGGTCAGAATCTGCGACTTACCAATACCATGCCGGCCTGTCAGCATAATGTTCTGCCATGAAGGCGTTACCTCTAATACTGTCAGCAGTTCGCTGCTATTGATTGCTATTGCCATATTTATTTTTCTGTTTTGTTCTTTAATTCGTTATACTTCATATTAACCAGTTTCACCACCCTGTCAATTTTTTCATTGATAGCTGGCATACGCCTTAGATATTCTGCCACAGCACTTATGGTAAACACGCAAAAATGCACATGTAGCCTGTCATCGCAATAAGACTGCATAATAAATTTGGGATCAAAGACATTCGGATAAAAGTCTACTACCCTATAATCACTGCAATGCATGGAAACCTGCCATCCCTGATATTCTATAATCACCTGATGATTGTCGTGTGCAGGAATAAACATATGGAAGTCGCCCAGATTCTGACTGTTGAGATAAGGACGTAGTTTCTGTTCGACAAAATCTTCAAACCCTTGAGAAGAATGATAATGGAACTCCAACGCACCATCACTGATATCACGGGTAGTGATAGCTTCCATGAATTTCTCCACGCCAATGATCCACGGACGGAGAATAGCCTGATACATTTCCTTTAGGCTATAGTCCTTTTTGAAGTATTCTTTCACTTTCGTCTCGATTTTCTTATCATCCCACAGTTCGAAGTCGATGCGGTCACATACTACGGCCTCCAGCGCCCTCAGTTTAAGTCTCTTGGCATGATAGTTTAATTCCTCGTTTCGTAATTCCCATTCTGCAGCCATCTCCATCAGCAACGTGGCAATGTTGAGGGTATGAAATGTAGTTTCTTGCAGTTTCAATGCTGAACAAGCAAGATGATGACAAGGTATCACCTCGTAATACCCAAAGGGTACATTTGATTTCGAATAGCGATTAATCATCATAGTTACACCCTTATATGTCAACAATACCGTTTCTACTTCAGAACTTAACTCATATATTTTCTCTAACCACCAATAAATGGTATAATCCAAGGTTCCAGGGAAAAGGTCTGAACTTCTTCTTCTAGCCTTTTCTTCTTCAACATCACTTTTACCATGAATAGGCCTCTTGCTCTGTTCCATCTTAAAATAGGTCATATCAGCCCCTTCGCTTATCAAGGCCTCACGCAGGCTGGCTTCTGAGAAAGAGAACTTATCACTCTTCCAACAAACAATCGGATTCTTCTCTGTGTAGTGAGGCTTTAAATATGTTTCTAATTTCCTTTCATCCAACTCTTGAAATACTTCTCTACGGATGTATTCCAACTTATTATGTCTACTAGCATATCGTTTATCCCTTGCCACCCACGTCTTCCTGCGCTTAGCCGCCTTTTCTTTCCAGTATTCATTGAAACTCATAACTATGCTGCTTTTGTTGTTATTATGATTTCTTCCCAACCTTTCTTTACGTTGGCTGCAATCTCGTTGGCTAGGAGTTCGCGAATCTGCTGCTCATCACTGCTATACATCATATCGCGCTTAATCATCTCTTTGCGTGCACTGCTATAATCTGTGTGGTAGATGATATAGGCAGGATAACGACCTGACTGTTCCTTGTTGGTTTTCCACAACATAAACTTATGTAGCATCACCTTCTCTCCTGACACCTTTTTATAAACATGGCGTTCTAAGAGCTCGCTCTCTGCTAGTTTGCCACTACCAGCTTCTGGTTCCTCAAAGGGACAAAGATCAGTTAGTTGCGAAAGGCGGATATCTACCGTGTTAGCCTGTTTGTCAGTGCGTTCCTGATTGAAAGTGATGCCCAGCACGGATACGCCAGGAGTAGTGCCCTCTAACAACCAGCCCAGATTCTCGTCGTAACAGAGCAATGGATTCATGCGAATCTTATCATCATTGCCACGAGCCACCAGTTCCAGCACACTCATCTCAAATACCAGTTGCGGGCGAACCATCTGATAGGCTATACCACGAGAATCAGAAAGTACATACTGTGATTCAACATGCAGTTCACTCAGTCGCTGGGCAACTGATGTCCTGTCTTCGTCACTCAGCCCTGTAGAGCCCAAGGCAAACATTTGGAAGAGTCCATCCTCACGACGAACAGCCATCATCAAATCGCGCACACCTCTGTCGCCCATGGTATAACCAATGACTGCAGCATCGATAGTATGACGTGGCTTTACCTTCCACACGATATTAGAATCGGTATGAACCACCAGACCTTCAGCGCCTTCGCCTTCTACCCACTCTTCATAGATAGTCTTCACATCATCTGTCGAATCTACCTTACGCATATCAACAGGACGAACGTTCTCATTCTGGAATATGTCACATAAGCGCTGATGGATTTCGTCGTAATGCACATCATTCCATTCCTCGCCATCCAACTCTACAATATCGAATGGAGCCAGACGGATTTCATCGCGTTTCTCGATATCAGCCAGTGCAGTAGTCACATCACCACAACGGGGGCGGCCATCCTGGCGAGGCATATATAGCTCAGCTGCAATCACGGCCTGTTTTACACCAGCCTGCTTTAGCGCCTCTGAAAAGAGATTGATACACTTCAAACCGTTAGCCTTTTCCTTGCCATTGGCATTGAGCATCAGCGTCTGGCCTTCAGAATAGAACAACACCTGAAGGTGTCCGTCGATCTTACGGGTCACATAGAAATGCTCGCCATCTATACGCTGCTTGAGCTTGGCACCTTCAACCAATACAAACTTACCTGCAATATTCTTCTTGTAATTAATCGCGGTCTGAATATACTTCTGTTCCATATTTTTTATTAATTAATTGTTTACTGACTTAAGTTCCATATTTGTGAGTCGCAGAATGAGCACATACTTATCGCCATCTACCCTACCTTCGAGAAATGCGCGATAGGGCGTTCCACCACCAGCCATCACTATAGGCTCGTTACCTTTGGCACCACCACCCAACAGCATCATGGCATCAGCTTCATCTAATTTCTTCGCCATATCATAAAGAAAGTCGAAGGTCAGGCCATTCACATGCTGCACCTGATAACTCTTCTTAAACATAAACATGCGCATGGCTTTCTGCACAGGAATCAACTTACCAGTCCAACGAAGTGGGAATCCATCTATAGCAATATTGGCTGTGGTAGTTGTTTCTGGATGCATCTCCTTTTCTGTTCCGTCGGGCAGATATACGTGTTCGTTTAGTGTTACACCATACGCCACCTTCTGCTGAGCAGTGAGATACACCTTCTTCAGTCCCTCTACCTTCAGTCCAAACTGTTCCATATCCACCTCTGGATCGCTATCAACAAGAACAGAAGCCAAGTTCTCGCCATACTGATTGAGCAAGGCCTCATCAGTGGTCATCAACGTGCAACGCACTCTGCGTTCATTCACACTTCGCTTACCATTAGAAGTTTTGTAAACGGGTTGCTGGCGATGGATAGTGCTTCCGAAAGCCACTTCAGCATCGCGCCTTGAGTCATTTGAAATATTAATCTTACGCATAGTCTTATACCTTATTATTAATTAGAACATACTGAAATCAAGCTCGTCGATCTCTTCATCCATACCCTCGTCCAGGTCATCAATAGTAGTTTCTTCTGCCAGCGATACCAAGGGGAAATCCTGATGGATACCAGCAAAGAGGAATAATCCGTTAGGAGTATTCAGAAGATAGGCATCGTTGAGGTTGGTTCCTCCACGATAGCTAAAGTTGAAACGGTAGATGTCATCACCAACAGCAGCACTCAGATCAGCATTCACTATCTGATATACCGATTCCCATTCGTTATCGAGAAACTCTTGAGCTGTTGCTTTTTGGTTTAATTCGATTGGGGCATCGAAAGATGAAGGATATGAGGGCAACACCTGTGCCCCATCCTCACTATAGGCAGTCAGATCACTCTTCTCTATCCAATAGCCGTCTTCATTTACTGTACCCTGCTTAAGTCCTCCAGATGGAATGATAAGTGCATCGTCAGGAGATAGATAAGCCGAGTTGCATACATCACCATTGCGACTGGTAGCCACAAGACTGGTCCAGCCATAAAGCTTTTTTCTCTCTAACTTAATAGGTGTTGACCCATAAGTAGCGCCATTTAAATTAAACAATAGTTCCTTAGCCATAACTTTTCCATTTTTTAATGTTATGACCTATTAATAGACAGATAAAAGAAAAAATTCAAAAAAGCACGAAACTTTTTTGAATCTTTCCTTCATTTTGCGATAAAAAACGGCATCCCAAGACCTTTCTACTACAGGATTAGAAGGATGCCAGCCAGCCTCCGGCTTCAATCGAAACTTTCCACGACTGGTTCTGTCTTCTTATTTCTTTTGGCTTGTTATATTAACAAGATAGACATATGGGATAAAAAATTAAAAATCTAATATTGAGTATTTTAATAGAATTCTTGTCCTTTTTTGGGGCAGCTTTCGTAAAGGAAAATATCTTCAACAATCCAACTTGCTTGTGAAGGAGAGATACGTTCGCTTTTGTAACGATTTTCCTATACATCGTGAAGTTCTAAAACTATTTTGCAACAATCACTTCGAGTTTTTCAACAAATTCAGGCAATTCCATAGCATACTTGACGAATTTCTCCATATCATCCTTACGCCACATCTTCAAGATAGTAACTTCACCATCACTTGTTACAATATTATGCTTTTTGCTTGCTGGATAAAAATCCCAACCGCCCTCAACCATCTTGCCTCGTGCATCTCCATCATCATAGTAATACTTTCCATCTTCCTTAAATGGGTGGAATAGTTCTTTGAAGCATTTTGCTCTTTCATAATATGCATTCACCTTCTTTATAGGAAATGTCTTATTCAAATCGTGCAGAGAAACAACACTTGAACTTTGCGACTTAACCTCAGCCCATTTAGAAACAATTGTGTAGACAGTTTCTGCTTTTCCCGTAGGTTTTCGCTCTCCATCTGTTTCTGGATTACAACAACAGCCATCATAGAATACAAGATACTTGGTATTGTCTCGTTTGGACATGGTATTTAGCAAACATTGGATTTCTTGCTTGCATTTGCTGTCAAGGGAATCCATAAGGGCACACAGGAATCTTCTATTCTCTTCCCAAAAAGAAGACAATAGATCTAATACACTTTCATCTATAGTCGCAAATTCCTGTGAGTATTGACTTACGTTAATCCCTTTTTCCTTAGCATAGGCCTCTATAAGCGGATACCATGATCGACTTTTATACCAATAACCACCGCAGAGTTCGTCCTTATATTGATTGTTTTGCTTTGAAACACACCATTTTTTCTTTTCCAATTCATCATAATAGCCTTTAATTATCAATAATTGGAGTAACTCTTTTTTAGGTTGATAATCATAATATGTTCCTTCTAAAAACCAAATTGGCGTTTGTGAAGTAGCAATAACAGTATCGGTTATAAGGTCTTTGTATTTATTCTCCCATAGTTTGGTTATCTTTTGAGAGAAGTCTGTTCCTTTGGCAATGCTAGGATGGACCGATGACCCCTCAATACTCGGAAATGTAAGTTCGTTGGAGAATTCTTCCAGAAAGAATCGTGAGCGGTTTGATAGGGATGATGAATTAAGCAAAGGTGTTATAATATCATCAAGAATATCCTGATAACTAAGCCGTATGAAGTGTTCATCAATATTATCAGATGATGATAGCGAGTGCGGTGTCAAATAGACATATATCTGATATACTCCATCATTCTTCCAATGCGAGCCAATATAATAGCGCTTTGTTTGAGAAGCATTGGTGTATTCATCCAAATCAAACTTTTTATTGACTTTTGCTCCTCCTTCTTTTGAGTCAATTTTGTTTTCTATGATAATTTGTAATTTCTTCTTTTCATCATTAACAACAGCATCACCCTCAATGTAAATATCAACACGGTCTTGGCATCCAAGAACAATCTTTCTCATATCAGATGTCTCGAAATACCCGTTATACATAGCCATTTCTGCCAATTCACAGATTGCTTTTTCTGTGTCTACCTTCAGTGACATCATCTTCATTTTTCGTGTGACAATATTTTTCTTCAGGCCATCATCAATGAGATTCTCTGCCCCTTTTTGCTCGCCACATTTGCGGACTAAAGTATCAAGTAACATCATGATGGGGGCATTATGTCCAAACATTGTACTATTGCCTTGAAGCAACCAGCTGAGAAAAGCACTAAATGTTGTCTCACTTCTTTGCTTAGAGATGATTTCAAAAAAAGAGGGCTCATTATACCTCTCACGTAAAGCAATGAGTGATTTATCACTATTGAACTCGATAATTTTATCGAGATAGGTTTGATAAGTTCTTTCCATATTCTCCTACTTAGGTTTATTTCAGCTACAAAGATACACATTATTTCAAAATAACAGTAACATAAAAAGAAAAAAATTAGGCAGCAAGAGCCATGGGCTCCTGCTGTTTTGGGGAGAGGTGGAAGTGTTTGGTCATTTTGGTGATGAGAGAGTCGATTTCGATATTGGTGAGTTCGAAGATAGTGAGGACATAGACCCCATTATTGAGTGATGGAGTGAAGAAGATTCTTTTGTTAGAGAGGTACTTACAAATCTTTGTGAACTGGTTCTTTGAACTTGTAGAAATTGTTGTTGTCATAATCTTGAATTTTTAATTGTTTGTATTAGGAATATAGTTACAAACAACAAATAATTCATTTTTTGGCACAACTTTTTTTCATTTTAATAATAAAGCGGCATCCCAAGACCTTTGAACATTGTTCTTCTAAAGGATTAGAAAGATGCCTGCCAGCCTCCGGCTTCAGAAGAAACTTTGACCTTTGGTCGAAGTTCCTCACGCTCGGCAGAGTCGAAGTCAATTTCACTCTGCTTTCACTTACTCGGAACTTTCCACGACTGGTTCTGGTTTTAATGAACTAAACTAACGCAATTCGGTTTCTTTCATCTCTATTTCGAGATTGGGGAAAGCTTGTCGCAAGGCATAAAGCAAGGGCTCCATCGTGTTAGCTTCAGCATGGAGGACGATACACTCAGGATCATCTGTGTTCATCGTTAGCAGATTGCCGTCATAGTAACGTGAGCCAACGAGCGTCTTCATCAGGATATTCATTGGAATGAAGAGACCAAACTCATTAAAGGCATCACCATATTTCTGAGTCAACTCATCAACGAGTGTCTTAACGGCTGCAAGTTCTTCAGCAGAACCTCTCAGAAAATAGTCGGCCTCATGAGGATTTTCCTCTTCTGGCTCATATTCATATTTCTCGCCAGCCATTTTGAAATATTCTCTGGCTTTCAGTGGATTTCTGAAGATACCGTTTTTCTCGTCACCTTTATCATACATCTGGCCAAGCTTCAAGGCAGCGCTCTTACTACCATTATTACAGAGTTCTTGAAGAATAGCTGGGTCATGAATCGGATTGATGTCGTCCACATCAGGACTCCCAATGGCAATAAGAATCTCTCTGCGAACCCACCACACAGCAAAAGCAACAAACTTAAAACCACGACTTGCGTCAAATTTCAAAGCAGCTTTCTCTAGGCCTGTGCGACCAGCTTTGAGTAACTCTTCCAGCGAAAGCCCCTTGTTTTGATATTGTCTGGCAACACTCAGAACTAACAGTTCGTTGTGCTTTGTCAGCTTTTTCATCTCGTCGCAATCTGCACCCTTCTGTTGCACAGCCTTTGCTAACTCAATTTCCTCTTCGATACTAAGAAATGGAGTCTTACCAATCTCAATTAAATACTTTTCTAAATCTTTGTTGTCCATAATCATTCTTTTTTGTTTGTTATATTACCAATATAGAAATGTGAGACGAAAAATTCAATTTTAGTTTGACATTTTAAGCAGCGAGAGTCAGAGGCTCCTGCTGCTTGGGTGAGAGGTGGAAGTGCTTGGTCATTTTATTGAGGAGGACATTAGCCCTAAAGCTGTCGAGGTCGAAGATGGTGAGAGCATATATCCCGTTTTCGACGGAAGGGGTGAAGAAGACTCTTTTGTTGGTTATGTACTTCTGGATCTTGTTGAAATAGTTTTTTGAACTGGTGCGAATTGTTGTTGTCATAATCTTGAATTTTTAATGTTTGTATCAGGAATATAGAAACAAGCATCAAAAAATTCAAAATCCATGGTAACTTTTTTTCATGACAATATAATTAACAGCATCCCAAGACCTTTGAACGATGTGCCACCTATATCAGGACGCACTCTTCGCCTGGGATATCGCTCACCCATGCGGTTATCTGATGGAGTTCAAATATCGTATTATTCATTATTATGGATGAGCTGCCAAATAATTCTTAACTAGCCAAACTAAATTCTCCCTATTTCCTAAATCTATAGCACGTTGACCTGAGAGCATACAGGAGAAAAACAACTGACACTTGAATTTTCCATCAATAGATAGAGTATAACCGCCGTTTTTATTGTTTGGAGAAAGAGTAAATCGGTTATAAAAAACCTTCAATTCATTGCTTTTCCCTAACTTTTTTATGACAGAATCTTTGCTTATGGGGACGCACTGTAATTTTTTTGTTCCTGCAACAAGCAATTTCCTAACAAATGCATTTGCCACAACTATTACAGAGGGTTTAAGCCCAAAAATTGCATCAAGAAAGATGTTTAACATACCAGAAAATAACGAAGGGTTGTTTAGAAAGTGTTTAACAACTTCGCTTTGAGTTTTCCTAACAAGACCTAAAACGTCTAATTCAGAATACCCCTCATATCCACATTCCTTCGCGAAACTTTCCATCGCTTGATAATAAGGACTATTCCCTGTGTATATAAAAACATCAACAGTATTCCCTGCATAAGAATTCGTATCAGCCCCAGAAGGATTGAATCCAATAAATAAAATCGTTCCTGAATGAAATTTATCCGATATTTCAATTAGTGGCACGTTGGGCGTAGATATTGCCCTTTCTGAAAAATTCTCCAATTTTCTGTAATCACCACCACTTTTTGTGCCGCTTAAATAGCCTTCATAGGCCTTCTTTATATCTTCTAATTTCGTTATTGTTGCCATATTTCTTCAGTTTGTTGCTTTGATTATGTATTATTCTACTACCCCTTTTAACTTCTCCCAGACCTTTACCATTGCCCAGGTGTCGAGTTCACAGTAGCGGAGGAGGGCCTCGCGACTAGCGGCGGCTTCGATGGGCTCCATAAATTGGATTTGTGGGAAGAGGGTCATGGCATTACCACCATTCTGGCAACGCTCATCCAGGTTGTGATAGTTCAGACTGGGCTCGTCAGGGAATAATGCAGGCAGCACACTCTTGATAGAGAACGAACCATGCATGGCTGGTACGTAATAGTAACCGTCTCTGAATGGGTCGAGCAAATCTTGGATATGCTCACGGATGTTTAGCAGATGAACAGCGAGGTCAGGATACATACCAGCAAGTTCCCTGATGCGTCCACATTCGAAACCTTTGTTATAAGCCAATGTGCAGACGTTCATCGGGATGTCTTTACAGAGCTGCTCGGCTAGAGAGCGACGTGGATCACTGCCATCGTTTGGTGCTAAGAACTCTAGATGCTCATAAGGCGCATCAGCACTGCGCTTAATGTGCAACGAATACTGGAAGGTTATCTGCTGATAAGGCTTTGTACCATCATACAAAGGGATAGTCTGCTGAAGCGTCTCGAAGTCGAGGAAATACAGCGGATAGCTGAGGTTGTTGAGGAACTCATGGATGCCTTCCCTATCGATATGTTCCGTCTGATTCAGAGTACACTCTACCTGCATCTGCTGCTTATCGCTAAGCTCATGACTACGTAAGTCTTCAAACGTGATACGGCCTGCATGATAGTGCTCCAACTTCTTCGCAAAGTTCATACGATAGAGGTCGAAAACGGTTGGTTCGTCATCAGGCACACCATGCTGACGTTTGCAATAATCTAAGAAAGCACAGCCGTAGGGTTTCATGCAGTGTTCTGACAGGTCAAGGTCAGGCTCCTCTTCAGAAGCCAATAGCTTCAGCGCCTGACTGACGCGGGCAGGCACTTTCAGGTATTCGTTATCCACCAGTTCCTTCATGTCGATTGTGACGAAAAGTTGCTGTAGGTTGAGTTCGCCATGGCGCACATAGTCGCTATTCAGGCAGACAAGATAGGTATCAGTTACATTGATGCCGCATTGCTCCAACACCCATTTCTGATAAGCGATATCTGGGGCGTACTTTTCGAGTTTAGCCTCTTGTCCGTCGAACTCTGGAAAACTAGAACTCTTCACTTCATAGATAGCCCAGCCATTCTTGGTTTTTCGCAGGATATCTACAGCACAATAGTTCTTTTCGAACGTGAATGATGCCTCGCAGATCACATCTGTTCCACGTTCCATCTCTTCTTTCGTCTTTTCTACCATCGCTGCGAGGTCAAGACCTCCATCCTCCCGTTTGGCAGTCACTTCAACGAAGGGGCCAAATAGTCCCATTGCCAGATCACCTACCTCGTTACCACTCTCAAAACGGGCCTCTACGCCAGCATCCACCGTAGCCTCATCTGGCTTGTAAGTTCGCAGCCAGAGCGTCTTCGGGCACTGACAGAACAGCGTATAACGCGATTTTGACAATCCTTTTGCCATATTTAGTTTTTAGTTATCGTTCTCAAATACCGCTACAAAGATACGAAACATTTCGAAAAGACACAGGTATTTGAGCTGAATATTTTTGAATATCTCTGTCTTTTAACACATTTCCTCTTTATTCACTACCTTTGTAGGCCAAAAAAAGAAATGACATAAATGCAGAACAAATCAAGAGAATCGTGGACGATGAGCGCGCAGAGCAGCTGACTGCCCTGTTGTGCCGTCATTGGGAGGTGGCTACTGCGCGGCTGGAAGGACTGACAGAGAAGTTGGCAGCCGATATGGATACCTGCGTCGAGGCGGAGATCTAAGACCATTATCTGTCGCTGGGTGAAGGAAGGGAATATCAAAAAGACGGATACTAACCTCTAGCAGAAATGCTAACTGAAAAGAGCCCAAATCACTTCGGATGGTGGTTTGGGCTCATTCTTATATCGCCTTGCAGCCTTCGCGGAGCCAGGCGGCTTCTTCTGCAGAGAGATGGGGGGAGAGGGTATCGAAGACGCGCTGATGGTAGTCGTTGAGCCATTGGATTTCCTCTTGGGTCATCATCTCGATGAGGATGGGAGCCTTATCGATGGGACAGAGGGTGAGCGACTCGAACTGGAGGAACTTGCCGAATTCTGTCTCCTTGTAAGGTACGATCAGCAGAGTGTTCTCTGTGCGGGCGCCACAACGGTCCGGGAGATAGATGCCCGGTTCATCGGTAATCGTCATGCCTGCCACTAGCGGGGCCGGTTTCCACTCCATACGGAACTGGTGGGGACCTTCGTGAACATTCAGATAGGTGCCTACGCCATGACCGGTGCCATGCAGATAGTTCAGACCTTCGCGCCACATATCCTTACGGGCCAGGATATCAATCTGGGTACCGCTGGATCCGCTTGGGAACTTACAGAGTTCTATCTGGATATGGCCCTTGAGTACAAGGGTGTAGATCTGCTTCTCCAGATCGGTAAGCGGTCCGAGGGCAATGGTACGGGTAATGTCTGTCGTGCCATCGAGATACTGGGCACCACTGTCGAGCAGCAGCATACCCTTGGGCTGCAAGGGGATATCAGTCTCTGGGGTGGCCTCGTAGTGAACGATGGCGGCATGGGTGCCGTAGCCGGCGATGGTATCGAAGGAGATATCGCGGTAGAGAGGCTGTTCGGCTCGCAACGAGGTCAGTTTCTCATCAATCGCGATTTCCGTCAACTCTGATATCTCAGGTTTCCCGATATAGCTTGAGAGCCAGTAGAGGAATTTCGTCATGGCGATGCCGTCTTTCAGCATCGCAGACCTAAAACCCGCAATTTCCGTGTCGTTCTTCACCGTCTTCATCCGCTTCACAGGCGACTCTTCCTCTACGATTTCCGTCTTTTGGAGATCATTCATCTTGCCTTTGTTCCTCACCACCTCATAGAGACGATAGTTTACCTCGTCAGAATCGAGCAGGATATTATAATCGAAGTATTGCTTCAGACCATTCTCCACCTGTTCGTAATTTTCCACCTTGATATTCTCAGCATCCAGGTAGGCCAACACCTCCGGCGAGAGTTTCACCTTATTAATATATAATGTAACCGTCTTCGAGGAGATCAGCAGATAGGAGACGAACACGGGGTTACAATGTACATCGGTACCACGCAGGTTCAGCGTCCAGGCGATATCATCAAGGGCAGCCATCAGCATACCATCGGCATGACGCTTACGAAGTGCCTCTCGGATACGGGCAATCTTATCTTTTGCACTTTCCCCAGCATACTTCAAGGGATACAGCTCTACGGGGTTCTCGGGGATAACGGGACGATTACGCCATATCAGCTTCAGCGGATCCAGATTAGTCCGCACGGTGATGCCACCTTCCTTGCGCAAATCGGCAATCAGTTCCTTCACGGCGTTAGAAGAACTGCACCAGCCGTCAATGCTCACCTCAGCACCGGCTCCACACTCTTTACCCAACCATTCCGCAATAGTTGGCGTACCCTCGATCTTCAGTTTCATCAGCTGGTATTCCGTACCTTTCAGCTGGTCAGCTGCGGCAATGAAATAACGGGAATCTGTCCAGAGGGCAGCAGAAGTGAGTGTAACGACAGCGGTACCAGCCGAACCGTTGAAGCCCGAGATAAACTCACGGCCTTTCCAATGATCGGGGATATATTCGCCCTGATGAGGGTCGGTACTGGGGAAAATACAAGCTGAGAGATGCTCACGGCGCATCACTTCACGAAGGTCTTCTAAGCGTTGATTAACTGGATTCATATTGTTTTGAGCATTTATTGTTTAAGGATGAGTGTTGAGGGATTAACCTCCGATGACAACTTGGAAGCCATGAGACTCCAACAGACCAGCACAATGCCGTTGCGTCTCTTCCGAGGGTGCCGCCATCTGGAAACCCTGCGGATTATAGGCGCTCCACATCCGACGGTGCTTGTCCTTGCCGACATCATGATAAGGCAACAGATTAATGGTACGCCGTTTCCAAGGCAATGCCTCAAGGAACGCCGCCGTAGCCGTCATATTCGCATCGTCAGCATTCACGCCCTCGATAAGGGGGATGCGGATGAAGAAATCCTTACCGGCCTCAGCCAGATAACGGATATTCTGAAGGATCACCTCATTAGGAACACCGGTATATTGGCGGTGCTTCTCCGAGTCCATCAGTTTCAGGTCGACGAGGAAGAGTTCACACGCGGCAGCTACTTTCGCCACCGTATCCTGTGAGGCATAGAGGGTCGTATCTACGGTTCGATGGAAACCGCGCTGCCCCAGTTCGTGAAGGATCTCCAACGTAAACGCCGGATGCATCAGCGGTTCTCCGCCACAGAGGGTCACCCCTCCCCCACTATCCTCCATAATCGGACGTTCCTTCTCTATCTCGGCCATCAGCGCCTCCATCGACCATTCCTTGCCACACATCTCCAAGGCGGTAGTGGGACATTCCTCGGTACACTTGCCACAGAGGATACAAGCATTCTGAGTCGGTCTGATGCCCTCGGGCGTCAGTTCCAAAGCCTGTTGCGGACAGACCTCCACACAACTCCGGCATCCGATACACTTGGTTTTCTTATAGAGTTTCTGAGGCTGCGGCGACCAACTCTCCGGGTTATGGCACCACACGCAGCGGAGCGGACAACCCTTTAGGAAAATGGTGGTCCGGATACCCGGACCATCATTTATCGCATAACGTTTGATATCGAATATCAGTGCCATTACAAATCGTCGTTTTCAGTACGGGCGATGATCTCGTTCTGCAACTGCTCCGTCATATCATTGAAATAGTCAGAGTAGCCTGCCACGCGCACCAGCAGATCCTTGTATTCATCAGGATGCTTCTGGGCATCATAGAGCGTAGCCGTATCCACGATGTTAAACTGGATGTGATGTCCGCCGAACTTAAAGTAAGTACGGATAAGACTGCCCAGCTTCTTCTGGTCTTCCTCACGCTTCAGCAATGCCGGTACGAATCTTACGTTCAGCAGCGTGCCGCCACTCTTCGTCTGATCCAGTTTTCCCAATGACTTGATGACGGCTGTTGGGCCATGACTGTCGGAGCCATGAGCCGGCGATGTGCCGTCGCTGATGGCAAAGTGGGCCATACGGCCATTGGGCGTTGCGCCACAGACAGAGCCGAAGTAGTTATGGCAGGTCGTCGAGAGCATATTGAGTTCAGTCTTGCCGCCACGGGTATTCGGGCGACCTTCGATAGCCTTCACCAGATCGTCGTAGACACGAACGGCAATGGTATCAGCATACTCATCGTCATTGCCGAAGAACGGTGTATGGTTGCGGATATACTGGCGCATCTTCTCCTCACCCTCCCAGTTCTTGGCTACGGCTTTCAGAATCTCGTCCATCGTGTACTTACCCTCCTCGAACACATGTTTCTTCAGCGTCGTGAAACAGTCAGTAATCGTACCGAGACCGGTACACTGGATATAGGTCGTGTTATAACGGGCACCGCCACTATAGTAGTCCTTTCCCTTTTCGATACAGTCGTCGATATAGAGGCTGAGGAAAGTGGCAGGGGCATAGAGGGAGAACATGCGCTCGATGTAGTTATTCACCGAGAGTTTCAGGTTCACGAAATACACCATCTGCTTGTGCCAGGCCTCATAGAGTTCCTCAAAGGTCTTGAACGTACGCGGATCACCCGTTTCAAGTCCCAGCTTCTTGCCGGTTTCCGGATCAATACCATTATTCAGGGTAATCTCCAGGATCTTCGGTGTGTTCAGATAACCTGTCAGCAGATAAGCCTCCTTACCGAAGGCACCGACCTCGATGCAACCTGAACAACCTCCCTCACGGGCATCCTCCAGCGTCTTACCGGCACGTACCATCTCCTTTACATAGGTATCAGGGTTGAAGATCGAGGGATAGCCGTGTCCCTGACGGATGACCTTGATACCTGCCAACAGGAACTCGTCGGGTGTATTCTCTGCAATGTGGATGCTCAGGCCTGGCTGCAACTCGTGGAGCTCTTCCTGAATCTCGAGGATGATATAGGATATCTCATTCGTGGCACTGTTGCCATTGCGATCCACACCACCTATATTAATATTAGTAAAGTCGTTGTATGTGCCCGATTCCAATGCCGTCACACCCACCTTCGGGGGAGCAGGCTGGTTGTTGAACTTGATCCACAGACAACTGATCAGTTCCTTGGCCTTGTCGCGAGTCAGCGTACCGTCAGCTATTCCTTTCTGATAGAAGGGGAACAGATGCTGATCGATATGCCCTGGGTTCATCGAGTCCCAGCCATTGAGTTCCGTCACGGTACCGAGGTGTACGAACCAGTACATCTGGATGGCCTCCCAGAGATCGCGAGGGGCATGGGCCGGTACCCAGTGGCACACATCGGCAATCTTCTCCAACTCAGCCTTGCGCTGCGGGTTCTGCTCTTTGGCAGCCATCTGCTCTGCCAGTTCCGCATGACGCTCAGCGAAGAGAATAGCGGCATCGCAGGAGATGGCCATTGCCTCCAGTTCCTGCTGCTTGTCGGTAGCCTCGGGATCGTAGATATAGTCGAGCGAGGCGATCTTCTTCTCGATACGTGCCTTCACGTCGAGCAGTCCTTCATGATACATCTTGCCGTCCATGGCCGTATGACCAGCGGCACGCTGTTCCATAAACTCGGTGAACACACCGGCATGGTAGGCCTCCTCCCACTCTTTCGATACGTGGTTGAAGATGCGCTCACGCTGGGTCTTACCCTTCCAGTAGGGGATGACCTCCCGCTCGTATGTATCGATATCCTCCTGACTGATGGTATAACGCTGCAGTTCACGTTCGTTCAGGGTGTGCAGGTCCTCCACCGAGTGACAGGTCAGTTCCGGGAAGGTAGGCACAGCCTTTGGCAACGGCCCGCGCTCACCGACGATCAGTTCGTCATCACCGATATACAAGGTCTTCTTCTTACAGATCTCATAGAAATTCTTTGCACGCAACACGGCGATAGGCATGGTGCCATAGTTTTCCTTATAGAAAGCGGTCTCAATCAGCGCGCGTTCGATACTCAAGGTTGTGGGGGTGTCAAAATTCTGCTGACGCAGGCGCTTGATGCGCTCGTTCATACCCCCTTCGTTTTCAGGATACTTAATAGAAAAGTTCATATTGTCTTAATTATGCTTTGCTTGATATACTTCTTCAATTGTCATCGGTTTCTTGATGGTGCCCAACAGTCGGGCACCGGTTTCGGTCATCACATAGTTCAGTTCGTTACGCAGACCGGTGAAGTCGCGCCAGGCATCGAGTTTGTCGTAGTTGATGAAATCCATAAACTGGTGCTCTGCCCGCCACTTATCCATCAGTTCGGGGATGAAATAGATGCCCGGCTCAACCGTGAAGACGAAACCCACCTCCAACGGACGGGCAAAGCGCAGCGACTTGAAGCCGAACTGCGTGCTCTTCACCTGACCTTCGGCGTAGCCCACATACTGTTCGCCCAGATTCTCCATGTTATGGACGTCGAGCCCCACCATGTGGCCAAGACCGCAAGGGAAGAATAGAGCATAGGCGCCTGACTCCGCAGCCTCCGCAGGATCACCCTTCATCAGTCCGAGATCCTTCATTCCCTCGGCAATCTTCGTGGCAGCGGCGATATGGGCATCACGGAAAGGCACACCCAACTTCAAGGTATCCACCGCAGCCTGGAAACTGGCCAGATGGATATTATAGATGATCTCCTGACGCTCCGTAAACTTCTCTCCTACCGGCATCGACGAAGAGAGGTCGCCGGCATAGTGCGACTTCGTCTCGGCACCGGCGTCGAGCAGGAAGATGTCACCTTCCTTCAACTGGTGGATGAATCCGTGGTTATGGAGCACCTGTCCCTGAGTGGTAGCAATCGTCGGGAAGGCCAACGCATTGCCATGACGACAAGCCACTTCTTCCACAGCAGCAGCCACCTGCGATTCATGAATACCTGGTCTTACGGTCCTATAGGCTGCCAGATGCATCTCCGTACTCAGGTCGACGCTCTCTTCTATCAGGCGAATCTCCTCCTCATCCTTATAGTTACGCTGGGCGACGATGGCCTTGATGAAAGGCACGGAAGCCTTAGCCGTCTGAGCGGCAGGCTCCACCCCGAGCAGTTCCCAGAGCCACACCTTGTGGTCACCGCGATAAGGCGGCAGGAAGTGGATCGCCTGTCCCTTGGCACGGGCTTTGTCGATATAGTTCTTCAACTCCTTCATGGGCATCGTGTCGCTGATGCCGATCTCTGAACACTTATCC
>JAEEGH010006244.1_pt1 | contig 29286 bp, 24 predicted proteins | sample 9134181 | NCBI WGS metagenome assembly JAEEGH01 (sample SAMN16246544, study PRJNA631951) | gut metagenome | biome: gut microbiome; feature: rumen; material: DP-attached | host: Bos | place: Iran: Karaj | collected 2018-10 | reverse complement strand
AGCGAAGCACATCCTGCGCGACAAGCGCACGATGCTCATCCTCTTTGGCATGCCGCTGGTGCTGATGCTCATCTTCGGCTTTGCCATCACCACCGACGTCAAGAACGTGCGCACCGTGGTGGTAACCAGTTCGATGGACCACCTTACAAGGCAGGCGGTGGACCGGCTGGCGGCATCAGAGTATTTTACCATTACCCAAGTGGTTGCCACACCCCACGATGCCGAGCGTGTGATCCGTGGCCAAAAGGCCGACATGGCCGTGGTCTTCGGCCCCGACTTCGCCTCCAAGCGCAGCGGTGTCCAGTTCATCGTTGACGGTGCCGACCCCAACATGGCGCAGCAGTGGACCAACTATGCCATTGCGGTCATTACCAATGCCGACGGCGGCGCTGTCAATTCCAAGATGCTTTATAACCCGCAGATGAAGTCGGCCTACAATTTCGTGCCGGCCATCATGGGTATGCTGCTGATGCTGGTGTGCGCGATGATGACCTCGATTTCGATTGTGCGCGAGAAGGAGAAAGGCACTATGGAGGTCTTGCTCGTCTCGCCCGTCAAGCCGTTGATGATCATCATTGCCAAGGCCATCCCCTATCTGGTGCTCGCTTTCGTCATCCTCACCACCATCCTGCTGATGGGCCACTTTGTGCTCGGTGTTCCCATGCACGGGTCCATCATCTGGATCTATGTCGTAAGTACCATCTATATCCTCCTTGCCCTCTCGTTGGGCTTGCTCATCTCCAACATTGCCACCAGCCAACTTATGGCGCTGCTTCTGTCGGCCATGGTGCTGCTGGTACCCATCATCATGCTCTCAGGCATGTTGTTCCCCGTGGAGTCGATGCCCAAAATCTTGCAATGGATCTCTGCCGTCGTTCCGCCACGCTATTATATTGAAGCCATGCGCAAACTTATGATCATGGGTGTCGGTCTGGGAGAGGTGATGCGTGAGGTGCTCATCCTCTCAGGGTTCACTATGGTGTTGCTGGTCGTCTCGCTGGCCAAGTTCAATAAACGTCTCGAATAACCTATGACACTGAAATATCTCATCCAGAAAGAATTCCTGCAGATACGCCGCAACGCCTTCTTGCCACGGCTCATCATCGTGTTTCCCATCATGATGATGTGTGTGATGCCGTGGGTGATGAACATGGAGATAAAAAACATCGTGGTCGACGTGGTGGACAACGACCGCTCCACTTGTTCACGACAACTCATCCATCGCATCGAGGCATCCAACTATTTTATCTTCAACGGCCAGAAACCCACATATCAGACGGCACTCAAGGAGATTGAGAAGAGCAAGGCAGACGTGGTGCTGGTCATCCCGACTCACTATGAACGTGATTTGATACAGGGCCGACAACCGCAAGTGCTCGTTGCCGCCAATGCGGTGAACGGCACGAAAGGGGCGATGGGCAGTGCCTACCTGTCACAAATAGTGACAACAAATGTCAACCCTTCTATAACCGCCATTCAGTCTAAGGTTTCCACCCTTTTCCTCTACAACAAGCATCTTAATTATAAGGTCTTCATGATACCAGCTCTTTTCGCCATTGTGATGATGATGATGTGCGGGTTTTTGCCCACTCTCAACATCGTTGGTGAGAAAGAGGCTGGCACCATCGAACAGATGAATGTAACACCTGTCTCGAAGTGGGCTTTCATTCTATCGAAACTGATACCTTACTGGTTGATAGCCCTCTTCGTCATCACCGTCTGCCTGCTGTTGGCCTGGCTCGTCTATGGCATTACTCCTTCAGGTTCCGTTTGGCTCATCTACGTTCTGGCCATGTTGCTGGCACTATTCTTCTCATCGTTCGGACTCATCATCTCCAACTATTCCGATACCATGCAACAGGCCATCTTCGTGATGTGGTTCTTTGTGGTGATGATCCTATTACTATCCGGACTTTTCACGCCTACCCGATCTATGCCTACTTTAGCCTATCTGACCACCTATATCAACCCCATGCACTATTTCATCGATGCCATGCGCACCGTCTTTATCCGAGGCGGTACGTTTGCCAATGTCGCACATCAGGTTTTAGCTCTGCTTGGCATCGGCCTCTTTATGGCGGCTTGGGCTGTACAGAGCTATAAGAAAAACAATTAGACAATTGGTACATTCTATAATCTCATCCGCAATGGAAGTACCGGGTCACTAACTTCTGGATTTCCTCGGGGTAGTTCTCAATATTCTTGCGGAGCATCTTGTCATCGTAGGCACGTAACTGTGCGATGATGCCGTCGATCATGGCGGGCGAGAACACATTGTGTTCCTCGAATACCTTGCGCTGACGATCTAAGCAGTCTGCTGAAGCTACGCATGAATCGGGGAGCTGCGCCAATGTGGCCAGACGGTCTGCATTCTCGGCTGCATGGATGTTCACATTCACATAGGTCTTTTCTGCCTGTTCGAGCGCATTCTCCATCTCAAAACCATGACGGCAAGCCACGCAGAGTCCTGCCAACAGCTGATACAGATCGGCACTTCCGTCAGGCGAACGCATCTCTACGGTCTGCTTGATGCTGGTGTCATAATTGGCTCTTGGCTCAAGCGGATTAGCTGCATGACACATATCCACATCTGCTGCCCAACCTAAAGGTACACGCACCAGTACAGAACGGTTTCTGTCGCCCCAACATACATTGGTAGGAGCCTCCTGATGAGGAACCAGACGGAAATAGGAAGTAGGATTCTTGTTGCCGAATGCCGTGATGGCAGGCGCCAGATCCATCATGCCTGCAATCATCTTGCGGGCACTCTCGGAGAGGACACCGCCTGAGAGCATCTGGTTCTTGCCGTCCTTTATCATTCGCATGTGGATATGGAGTCCTGAACCAGCCTTGCCAGTTGTAATCTTCGGGGCAAAGGTGACGTCGTAGCCCAGTTCGTAACCCAGATTGCGGATAACCCACTTGGCGATCATCAACTGATCGGCAGCCTGCTCTACGTCTACGGGCAGGAACTCTATCTCATTCTGTTCGTAGTTCTTTCCGTCAAGACAGAAATTGCCCACCTCAGAGTGACCATATTTAATCTGTCCACCAGCCTGGGCGATATACTGCATACAACGGGTACGGAACTCATTGGCTTTGGCGTAAGGAGCCGACTCGTGATAGCCTCGCTGATCCTGAGCAGGGAACAAGCCCTCGTCGTCGCTGATCACATAATACTCTAGTTCGCCCATCGCCTGGAACTCCATTCCCGTTACCTCGCGGAATGCCTCAGCAGCCTTGTGGAGCGTGTGCTCTGGCGATGATTCCAGCGGACAGCCGTCTTTATCGAAGAACGAACAGAGCATCGAAACGGTAGGAATCTCTGCAAAAGGATCCACAAAAGCTGTACGGAAGCGGGGCAGTACATAAAGGTCGCTCGAGCCTGCCTGTATAAACGAGAACAGGCTGCTGCCGTCCACACGCTCGCCACAAGTAAGTATCGTGTCGAGGTAAGCTAGGTCGTTGATGACGAAGTTAAGCGTCTTCAATTTTCCGTCACCGCCTGGGTACATGAAGTTCACCATGCGGATGTCGTTCTTTACGATGTAGTCGATAATGTCGGCCTTGGTAAATTCAGCCGAAGGTTTTTCAAGTGCCACCACGATAGGATTGGCATTCATAACCAAGTGTTCTTTGTTCATGATTTCTTTATTGTTTTGAAGTTTGCGTAATAATTGTGCACAAAGATAATCATTTTAATTGAGAACAGCATATTATTTGGCCAGTTTTTTCGTTTCAGCACTAAAAAACGTCATTATCAGGGTGCTCAAAGACTGACTTCGGGCACCACCTGACCATCGAGCAGATTGATGATGCGCTGAGCATAGCCGGCATCGCGCTCAGAGTGCGTTACCATCAGTACGGTGGTTCCTTCCTGGTTCAGTTGGGTAAGTAGCTGCATCACTTCCAGGCCGTTCTTCGAGTCGAGGTTACCTGTGGGCTCGTCAGCGAGTATCAGCTTGGGGTTCATCACGACGGCACGGGCAATGGCCACACGCTGCTGCTGACCTCCAGAGAGCTGTTGGGGGAAGTGGTGTGCGCGGTGGCTGATGGCCATACGGCGCAGCACCTCTTCCACCCTCGCCTTGCGCTCCTTCTTAGGTACGCCCAGATAGGTTAATGGCAACTCAACATTTTCTTCTACATTCAATTCATCAATCAGGTTGAAACTCTGGAACACGAAGCCTATCTGTCCCTTGCGAACCTTCGTTCGCTGGCTCTCCTTCAGCTTACCCACTTCCTCGCCATCGAGCCAATACTTGCCACTGGTAGGATTGTCGAGCAAGCCCAATATATTTAATAAGGTAGACTTGCCACAGCCCGAAGGCCCCATGATGGCCACGAACTCACCTTTCTTCACTTCGAGCGATACACCGCCCAATGCTACGGTCTCCACCTCTTCCGTGCGGAACACCTTCTGAATGTTTTCAAGTTTAATCATTGTTTATTCTGTTTTAATATTGTTAATCGGATTCTCAGAAGCAGCGCGCCAGCTCTGGAAGATGACGGTGAGCAGGGAAATGATGAAGCAGGTAAACCCAGCAGCAGCGAAGATCCAAGGGCTGAGCGCGATGCGATAACTGAAGTTGCTGAGCCAGTCGTTCATGATGTACCACGAGATGGGCACAGCAATGACAAACGAAATCAGCATAGGGATGGAGAACGTGCGGAGCATCAGCAGCAGCACTTCGCCCGATGTCGAGCCCATCACCTTGCGGATGGCAATCTCCTTCTGCCGCTGACGGATAAAGAAGAGTGACAGCCCCATATAGCCCATCACGCTGATGACGATGGCGATGAGGGTGAAGAGCGAGATGATCTTCAGCGTGTTCTGATGATCCTCGAAGGTCTCGGCGATGCAGTCCTCCATGCCGAGGACATAATACTGCAAGTCTCTTTCAGGGATGCCTTGCTCTTGGAGCATAGACCTGAAAACCTTCTTAGCCTGCTTGTCACCATTTGTCCTCACCAAGAAATTGGGGTCCTCCACCATTTCCAACTTTCGGATAGCCATCGCATGCGCATCCTCCAGCACATTGATGATGCGGAAGTCCTGCATGACACCAGCAATGAGGTCCTTTTCACCATCGCCCCACACCAGTTCCTTTTCCTCACCAGTGTAGTTCAACAGACGCAGGGCTTCTCCGTTCAGATAGTAGCCATCATTGGTGACACCGTTATCGCGGATAGTTTTCAGTCCTAAGAGGTCGAAAGCCTCCTTGTCCAAATCGGTTGTCATCAGCATTTCATAGTCACCCTCGCTGTTCTTGACGCCCTTCCCTCTAAAATTATAACCCGTGAAGGTGCTTCCCTGGTAGCAGCCGATGCGCTCCACGAAAGGCATCTTCTCCAAAAGGTTTCTCACCAATTGGCTTTTGCCTGCCGGACTCTCAATATAGAACAGGTGCTCCGTATTAAACCCCAACGGCGCATGGATAAGGTGGTTCAGCTGGAGCCAGATGACGAACGCTGAGGTGAGCATGGTGATGGTGACAACATTCTGCACGATGATGAACAGACGACCCAATACCATTTTTGAATGGAAACGGAACGAGCCTTTGACGATGTCAATAGGCTGATAACGGGAAATGTTCCATGAGGGCAGTATGCCCGAGACGAAACCCAAAAGCAGGATAAAGCCGAGGCAGAGACTGACACTGCTAACGGTGATGTCGTTCGCAAGATCTATTTTGCCCTTGAACAGATTGGCAGCATCATCTTGGAAACAAAAAGCCAGCACCAGTCCTATGGCGAAACAGAGCGCCACCATTAGCGATGATTCTGCTATCAGCTTCAGCGAGACCTCATGCTGACTGCTGCCAAAGAGCCGCCGCGTGGCCATCTCCTTGGCGCGGAACCCTGTGTTGGCGACGGTCAGGTTGATGTAGTTGCTAATGGCAAAGAAGAGGATGGCGAGTACGGCTGCCAACAGGATGCGTAGTCGCGTCTTGTCGCCCTTCTGCAAACCTAAGCCATTGTTCTGTGGTGCAAACATGATGTCGGTGAGTGGGGTCATCGTTGGCTTGCTGTCACGCCATACGCCGTGGTGGTGCTCGTCGATGTATCTGGAGGCTATTTCCCTCGTGGCCTCGACATTGGTGCCAGGCTTCATCAAGAAGAACGCCTTGGCGGCACCTGTACCTCCACTGGCAAAGGATTTATCGTCCAGTTGGTAACCCATCACTTGCGGATAGCGCTGCATGCTGACAATGATTTGTGTCTCATTGGGCAGCACCGTACGATCCATATCTTTCATCACGCCGCTGATGGTATAGACCAGCGTCGTGTCGTAAGGGTCAACATGGTTTATTCGCACATGGCGCTCACCCACAATCTGCAGCGACTCACCGATAGGATTCTTGTCGCCAAAGAGACGATGGGCAAGTCTCTCTGTGACAACACATTTGTCTGGCGCATTAAGGGCAGTCTGACGGTCACCCTCCACCAATGGAAAGTCAAAGAATTGAAAGAAAGTAGAATCGGCGAGCATGATGATGCCATTCTCACCATCACCATCCTTCACCTCCTTATTCCCATACTTAATGCGTCCCATCTGACTCATCACGCAACAGGTTTGCTCCACATCGGGAGCCATACGCAGGATACCCTCTGCCGCCTGAGGCCACAAGAAGAAATAACTCTCTTCACCCATCAGGTAGATGCGGTCAGAATTCTTATGCCAACTGTCGATGCTATACTGCCGCCAGGTGTAGTCGCCCATCAGGATGATGAACATCAACGACACCACCAGACCTGCTATATTTATTAAGGTATATAGCTTGTTGCGCGACAGGAATCTGAAATAACTCTTCATATTTTAATATTATGTTCTTTTGTTCTTATGTCTAAATTGACACTGCAAAGTTACGTCATAAAAGCGAATCCGCCAAGGTTTTTCACCCTGGCGGAAGCAGATTGTCTAAAAATAAGACAGTAGAGCGTATGATTTTTAGACAGTCATAGAAAAAATATCGTTTGGATAAAAGATCTTTGCGTCGTCAGGATGCTTAGGTTCTCTTCTTAAGAATAATGCATAATGAATGGAATGGCCTTTTGCAAATGGCAGACCATTAGCGATAGTCTGTAACCTTTCAAGTTCCTCTTTAGCGTCTATCAGTTGATGGCCATTTTGCCACTTACATTCACCAAGGAAAAGATGTTTGCCATCAAATGATTCTGCGACAACATCTAATTCTACGGGAATATGCTGTCCTTTTTCTGCATCGTAATAACTTCCCCACCAGCGGGATGCCATCTGGTATAAAACGCCGTCAAAGCCATAAGTACTGATATGGTTTCTACAGAGTTCTTCCCATACCTGACTGGTAAAATCATTCTCAGTTTTCTCCAGCACCTTCAAAACCGCTTGACTGTTACCCAGTTCTATAAGTGAACGATAGGGAAGGACATAACGATAATGGAAGCGCAGCAATGGGTCGGCAATATGATAAAGTCCTTTTTTACTCTTCTTTTCACTTTCACCAAAAGGTATCTCCTTTCTAATGAAACCAAGCTCTTTCAGTCTCGACAACTGCGGAGTGATGTCTGTCGCCTGTTTTTCTGCACGCGAGGCAATCTCTGACAATTTGTTTGCTCCATTACCAATAAACGACAATATAGACGATGCCTGAACGGTATCGCGCATTTCATCGTATAGCAATTTGGATGGTTCTTCATATAGTGTTCCTTCTGATGCCAACAACAAGTTTTCTATGGCATCCTGGAGACTGTCATAGTTCTTACGAAGTTCCCAATATCTGGGAACACCACCCCAAACAGCGTATTCTCTTACGGCCTGCTCTGCATCACAGTGGAGTGCCTGGGTGACAAAAGCCGGAGCTAAAGGCTGCATCTTAACAATCTCATCGGCACGCCCATACAGGGGTTCCTTACTATCAAGAACAAAACCTTGCATCATTTGCTGCGAAGAACCACAGATAATCAAGTCAAACTTCAGGTTCTTATCATCAAGCAGTTTCTGAAGGATAGAGGGCAAGGCCGGACAACTCTTGACAAGATACGGGAATTCATCGAGGCAGACAGTGATACGATGGTCAATAAGCCTGTTAAGACTGACGAAAAGCGACTCCCAGGTGGGATAACTGGCCATGCTAAAGCCTTCGACACTCATGCTGGCCGCAGAAGAGAACAGCTGCCTCTGACTTGGCTCTGAGGTTCTGTCGGCCAGAAAATAGATGTCACCTCGACTGAAGTCCATCAACCTCTTTATAAGTGTGGACTTACCTATGCGCCTACGGCCATATACTGCAATGAACTGAGGCTTCTCTCTCTGCAACGCTTTCTGCAGTCGTGCAAACTCTTTTTTCCTGTCTATGAACTCCATATCTCCAGTTTTGTTGCAAAGATAATCTATTTAGGCTGTCAAACCAAATCTTTTAGAGATAATTAAGAATATAATTCTACTTTATAATAATCCAGTCTTATAATTCAGGTTGCGAGAATTGTGGGAGGCGAATCCGCCAAGGCTTTTTGCCCTGGCGGATGCAGATTGTCTAAAATTAGACAGTAGAGCGTATGCCCCTGTGCTTAAAACATGTAATACTTGGTCAGGAAATAAGTTTTGTCCCAATCAACAATCTTCACCTCAGATTCCTTTGCCGGACGGATGTTGTTCACATCAAGCACCATCACCTGCTTATTCCCTGTATCGTAGAGCGGCCACTCCTTGGCTGTGCCATCGGGAGACTGAGCTGCCGTGAGCGATGGATTGCCGGTCTTGGCGAACTGTACCCACATCTTGCGCATGGTCTTGCAGAAGGTGGGGTCAATGTCAGTCTGATCCGGATGGCAGAATACGATGGGGAGCTCTTCACCATGTGCGGCTTTCAGCTTTGGTTCAGAAGCTTCAACCCTGTAGAAGTAGGTATATGACTTGCCGCCGGCATTGGTCTGGTTCTCCGACATTCTCATGCACGGTGCAAGGAACCAGCTCTGGCTAAACAAACGGCTGTCTGGCTCCCAGTTTTCGCCTTGCTGTTCGCTGAGGTAGCTGTTGACAAGCGCCACCTCATCCTCCGTCATCTGGGCGAACTTCTTCTCCTTGCGATCAGCGGCCCAAGCTATGAAGTTGTCCGTACCCATAGTCAAGGCGAAGAAATTGAATTCATCCTTGTTGCAGCCCTGCAGGAATGTGATGTTCTTCGCCGCACCGTTTGCGTAAGCCTTATGCGGCTCCGAAGGCAGGATTTTCCCGTCTCTCTCCGGGAATGTGTTCAATGCATACGGGGTAGCAGCTTCAACCAGCTTCTTAGCATCGACCTTCAGCAGGTCGGCTACGGTCTTACAGCCCAGCGATTTCATAATGCCGTCTGTACATGCGATAGCCTCTTCTGTAGAACGCGTGACAGCGGGGGAACCGCTCTGGGCGATGATCTTCTGGAAATAATTTTGTGAACCTTCAATCAGCGCTTGCAGCGTACAACTGGCCGAACCGGCTGACTCGCCCCAGATGGTCACGTTGTCGGGGTCGCCACCAAAGCCTGCGATGTTCTCATGCACCCACTTCAGTGCCATCTTCTGGTCAAGAAGTCCCAGGTTCTGCGCATCAGGATAGTCCTTGCCGTCAGACAGGTGAGACAGATGGAGGAAGCCCATGACGCCAAGTCTGTAGGCTACGGTCACCACGATGACATCGGGATTCTCCTTAATGAGATTGGTACAGTCAAACAGGTCTATGCCCGTTCCGCCGCCTACAAAGGCACCACCGTGAATCCATACCATGACTGGTTTCTTTTCAGCCGATGTATCCTCTGCCTTCCATACATTCAGATACAGGCAGTCCTCACCCATAGAGGGTACGATTCCCTCAGCCTGGCACGCACCTTTTGCATTTTCGTAGGCCTCATACACACCGTTGTCCGCAGTATATTCCACTGGTGCTTTCCAGCGCAGGTTGCCTACGGGCTGCTGACCCACAAACGGGATGCCCTTATAGGCAATGACATTATCAGTCTTTTTGCCTATGAAGGTTCCGTTGATGCACTTTACTGCCAACTCATTGTCGGTTGTTTCGCTCCCAGGCTGTACAGGAGCTGGGGTGTCATCATTGTCAGACGTACAAGCCGTGAATACACTCGTGCCGCAGACAAGGATGGCGGCAAGCATCCATTTTTTCATTTCTCTCATTTTACAATAATTTTTTTTTGATTAAACTTGTCTGATCGTATTAACTATTTCTCATTTGTTTCCGTCACGAAACAGGCCACGAGCCCGTAAGTGATGGTGGGACGGATCCAGATTTCAGTCATCAAATAGCCAGTGGCTTCGTCTATAGTATCAATCAAGAGGTCATAGTTGTAGAGTGTGGCTATGAGCACATCAACGATAAAAATCAACCAAAGGTTGGCCTTCGAATAAGTCTTCCAATTCTTCCGAGCATAGAAAAAGGTGAGCATGAGTAGCAGCAGCACCGAAAGCGTAAGACACGACAGATGGAGAGGGTAATTAACCAGCCGAGGTGGAAAGAGAATATCGCGCAAAAGTACCGTTATACCCAGACACACCGAACTCCAGTAGTTGAACTGCTGGGTCTCCAGTCGGTTGAAGAAGTACATCCACATCATGACAAGACTGGCTACGTAAAACGTGTTGAGAACCAGCTCTGGCCAAGCCACACTCAGTCCGAAATGGCCGACGGCATAAAACATGATACTTACCGAGAGCATTCCCGATATAGCAGTAACAGCAACGTTGAAAATATTGATTTTCTTTTTAAATCTTGTTTTCATATTATCGCAATTTAGCTGCAAAGGTAGATATTTTCCCACAAAAATGAATCAGAGCCCATGTATTGAGCCTTGATTTTGCCGATTTCGTTACTATTTTTGCTGATTTCGGTATTTTAGGCTTCTTTGGCAGAGTCCAAGCCAATTTAGCTCTGCCCTGGCTCACTCGCAGCCTTTATCCAGGCCGTCACCGATAGTCCCGTTTTGCGCTTAAATGCATCGCTAAAGGTGTTGTAGCTTCGGTAGCCACTTTCATGAGCCAGTTGCTTGATGGCGAAAGAGCGTTGGGCGGCAACAGCCTCGCGATAGAGTCTGATGAAATGATTGATACGCAAATCGTTGATATAAGCATTATAATTCATGCCCTGGCTGGAGAAATACTGACTCAGATAGAGTCGGTTGGTACCAATGGCCTTGGCAAGCTGGATAATGGTCAGGTCGTGCTGCAGGTAGAGTTGCGCGTCTATGCAATACTTCTGTAGCAATAGGGTGAGGTCTTGGGCTGGTGAGGTTCTAACGTTGTCGGGTAATGTCACCTCACAGCCCGGTACGGAGATAGGCGCATAGGCGGGAATGGGCAATCCTTGCTCGGGAATGGGTGGAGCAACCTCGGAACCAGGAAGCTTCTGGATGCTCAGATCGCTTAATGTCTCTACTCGCCACAGGAGGTAGCAGATCAGTATCATGTTGTTCACCTGCACAATGTATTCACGTATCATACTATTGAAGGCAAACGAGTAGATGCCGAACACGAGCAGAAGAATCGCCAATACCACCAAACTCTGCCACACCTCCTTGTGCTCCAGGTCGGCATAATTGTCGCGCAGCCAACGCCCGTATCGCCTTACCTCGTGCACCATATATATAATTAGTCCACTACCCAGCAACAGATAATAGACATATAATAGCGGCAACAGGGCTAAGCTACGGCTGGCAAAGCCAACCGCCAGGACTACGATGGGTGGTGCTACTATCACACAGATGGGCCACAGCGGCCGTCTGCGGTCTTGCAGCATGACAAGCAACAGGGCTATCGCAGAAGGGATGAGCGTCATGAAGTCGAGCAATGCACCTACAAAATAATACAGCATGATTTCCTCATTAGAGCTGAGAAAGAATATCGGCAGATACCATATATGGCTCAGCGCTATGCAGGCAAAGAAGGTCGCTGTCCAACGGCGCAGGCGAACTGACGACGTGACATCAGGAGCAACGGCATTGCTCCGACGGAACAGCAGATAGCAACATGCCATCAAAGACATCATGGCCACTGCCCCGTAAAGCATCGCATAGAAGAATTCTCCCTGTGTTTGATGATTGTACATGGTTGTGCTCTTTTCAGATGAATGTCCGTTTCAACCAGAGATCGAGAAAGCGGTCATAGACAATATAGCCTTTCGGAGTCTGATAGACGAGATCCTTATCCTGCAATAGCGCCAGTGCTTTTTTGATGCTGCTGGCACTGGGCAACTCATGCTTGCGGATGAAATCGTTGGCCTGCAGCTGTGCTACGCAACTGTCCTTGGCTATAGCTATCAAGAGGTTACGCTGGTTGTCGGTCAGGAAAGTCATCATCATCTCGTATTGACTCGACTTGTCTTTAAGAATGCTCAAAATGGCCTCTCGCACCTGCTGATAGTCTGCGACATGGCGCTCAGACTCATAAAGGCGGTTCAGTACAGACTGGAGATACCACGTATAACCGTCGAAAAGATTGTATAATTGCTGAAACACTTCTCTGCTGAGAGAGCCTTTTTTCCCTTCGAACCATTTCGAGGCAAAGTCGTAATAAACCTCCTCATGCAGCGGCAGGAGTGTCAGCATGGCTGTGCTCTGATAGAAGGGGCGCTTTGGCGAACCAAACATCTCGTACATCAGGTGCTGTTTGCTGCCAGAGAAGATAAAGTGGACATTGTGGATGAACTGGATATATGACCTTAGGAGTGCTTCAGTGCCCTGTTCCGGATACTCGGTGATGGTCTGGAACTCATCAATGGCTACATAAACCTCCTTGCCGCTCTGCTTGAGGTATTCGAAAATGCTTTTAATCGTGTACTCGGTGTTAGTGCGTTCGATAGCAACGGATACTGTGGGAATACCCGTTACGGGGTCAGGACTTAGAGTTGGCCGCCATTGGCTGAAGTATTTTAGCACTTTTGTCATAGAGCTTCGTGTATCTAACAACCTTTCTTCCACAATAGCCTTACCCAGCGTCTGCACGAAGTCATACTGATTCTGTGTATGAAAAATGTCAGTATAGATGCAGACCGCATCCTTATCCAACTGTTTTATTCTATTAAATGCATGGAGAATAAGACCCGTTTTTCCGATTTTTCTTGGAGAAACAAGCGTAATATTTCGCCCATTCTGCATACCAGAAATCAGTTTTTCCGTCTCTTCCATCCTGTCGCAGAAGTAGTCAGACCCCTCGTAACCTTCGTATATAAAGGGATTTCTTGGTTTGTATGTACTTTTCTTTGGCATCACAGATATTTTACTTTTAGTATTTTACTTTTGGCGTTATACTTTTGGGACGATGCAAAGATATAATAAACTATTGATACAACCAAATAATTTGGGCGAAATCTATGCAAAAAGTGTTAGAGTCATAAAAACCGAAAAATAAATGAGTTTCTATTTGCTTTTGTTCACGCTTATTCATACCTTTGCAATCGTAAACTAAAAACATAAGATTATGAAGAACATCCATTTCATCCTTGCAGCGCTTCTCCTATTAGGAATAACTGGCTGCAGCTCAACCGGCAAGAACAAAGAGGCTAACGACTCAACCCAAGTGGCAGCCATTGCCGAAGACACTGCTGCCGCAGAAGTTGCCGCCCCGGCAGAACTCTCTGAGGCCGCACAGCAGGAAATCAAGGCCAAGAAAGCCTTTCTGGAAACATTCTACGACGGGCTCGATGAATCTGGTTTCGATGATGCCTACATCCGAAAGTTCATCACACCCAACGCCAAGAAGATTCTGAACGAGAACTACGACTACGATTGCGACGACAACGACTGTCTGGCCGTATGGCTGTTTGCCTACGAAGCAGGAGGCGACACTGGAAAATGCTTGTCGCGCACCATCAAGGAACAAGACGAAAACCATTTCCTCGTAACCCTCAAGTACGAAGAAGAGGAATACAACGTGCTCCTGACCGTCATTAAAGACGGCGACACCTACAAGATTGACGACATCGAGAAAAAGTAACCCATGAACGATATCTATTGCCCCGAGTGCGGCAGTCCCCGAGTCATTGTATATCGCGATGGCAGTTGCGAGTGCGAAGACTGTCGCTTCCAGTTTTATGTAAACTACCGCGGATAATTAGAAATAGAAAAAGGAATCCAGTTTTTACTGAATTCCTTTTATTTTTGGTCGGGATGAGGCGACTCGAACGCCCGACCCCTACGTCCCGAACGTAGTGCGCTACCAACTGCGCTACATCCCGATCTTTTTGTGCAATAGCACCCGATTTCGGAAAATCGAGTGCAAAGGTAATGAGATTTAGAGAGAAATCAAAATAAAAGGGCGAAAATTTTGTTTTTTTTGTGTATCTCAGTACTGAAGATAAGGCTCAAGACGCTGAATATCGTGCGCGGAAAACTCTTCGAGCAGGCGCAGTTGCTGAATGCTCTGCAACGGGCCGTGCAACCGCCGGTAGTCGGTGATGGCCCTGGCCTGATAGAAATTCAGATAGGGATGGGCCTTCAGCTGGTTGAGCGATAACTTGTTGATGTTCAGTTTGCTGACTTCCGTTTCTCCGAGCTGGAAATAGCTTAGGGCTGATTCGGGAAAGCCGTTGATTTCGCGCAACTGCCCGACGCTGACAAAGCCGCCAAGTTGCTGACGGTAGCGTACAATGCGACGGGCAAAGCCGGAACCTATGCCGGGAACGTGCTTCAGTGCGGTGGTGTCGGCAGTGTTCAGCTGAACGGTCTCGCCGGGAACCAGCTTAACGGGATAGGCAATGGTGTCGCGCGGACTGACATCGGCATGCGTGGTGGTGTAGTAGGAACGGGCATCCTGGTAATAGTCGCTGATATGGATATATGGCTTGAGCTCTTCGAACTGTTTACGTGTGAGTCCGTAGGTTCTGGCAAAATCCTCCGGACGGCGATAGGTTCCTCCGGCTGCACGATAACGATAGATGTTGCGAACCATGAACGGACTGAGTCCCAGTCGGAGCAGCTGGGTACTGTCGGCTGTGTTCGGGTCGAAGGCGAAACGCTCCACCCTGCGTTCCTCCACCTTATAATATTGTTGCGGTCGGTTAGGATAGCGCCTATATGAACGATGAAAGGATGTGTCGCTGACAGGAGCCATGGCCAGGGAATCTTCCGCCGTGAGCTGCGTGGAAGTCTGTCGGCTGCCAACCAGCCAGACGACCCCGACAACAATAGCAATCAGCGCCAGCAGGAAGAAAATGCTGATGCGGTCGGACTTATGCAAATAGAATAAATCGCTTAATTTCATTAACGAATTAAGAGTTTTGAATTAAGAGTTTAGAATTGTCGGCTTCGCCGATTATCAATTATATAATTATGAATGGTCATGGTTGGAATAACTTCCTAACTCCTACTTCCTCATATCACTCCGAACTGATGGAGGAAGATGCAAAGCATGCCTATGGGGCAGACATACTTGGCGGCAAAGACAAAGAGGGGGAAGAAACGGGGCGAAAGGGTGCCCCAGTTGGTCATCTGGTTGCGCACGGTCTGATGGGGCATCACCCAGCCCACATAGACAGACGTGAGGAAACCGCCGAGCGTGAGCAGGACGTTGGCCGAGAGGAAATCGAAGAAGCCGAACAGCGAATAGCCGAACAACTTCAACTGCGGAACGGGACCCAGCGAGAGGGAACAGAGGGCGCCGGTAATCATGGCCAGCAGGGTGACGATACGGGCACCAGTCTTGCGGCCAAGGCGGAACTCCTCGCTGACGAAGGCAGTGGGCGTCTCATGCATGGAGATGATGCTGGTGAGGGCAGCAAGCACCAGGAGCACATAGAAGATGATGCTGATGACATAGCCGAGGAAGGGCATGAACATGAAGGCCTGCTGGAAAACATTGGGCAGCGTGATGAAGATGAGCGAGGGACCGCTGTCGGGCTGAACGCCCACGGAGAATGCCGCGGGAAAGATAATCAGTCCGGAAAGCAGGGCCACCAGGGTATCGATGACCGCTATCTGGATGCCGGAACGGGCAAGGTTGACGTTGCGCCCAAAATAGCTGGCATAGGTGGCCAGGCAGGCCATGCCCGTTGACAGCGTGAAGAAGGTCTGCCCCAGCGCATCGAAAAGGGTGGCAGAGGTGACCTTTGAGAAATCGGGATAGAACAGGAACTCAACGCCCTTCCAACTGCCGGGGAGCATGAGCGAGCAAACCACGAGCACGAGCAGCAGGACAAATAGCACGGGCATCATGAACTTGGAGGCTTTCTCGATGCCGCTCTGCACGCCACGGACGATGACATAGTGGGTGATGAGCAGGAAGACGACCGTCCACATGACGGGCTTGACGGGGTTGTTGGTGAACGAGTCGAAATAGAGCTGGATGTATTGCGGGTCGCCCATCAGATGTCCGGCCACGGAGGCAAAGACATACTGAAGTGTCCAACCGGCCACCACTGAATAGAAACCCATGATGATGAACCCGGTGAACACGCCCATATAACCCACAAATTTCCAGGGCCAGCCGCCATAGGCCTGGGTGGCATTGCGCTGCGCATTACGCCCCACGACGAACTCACAGAGCATGGCAGGAAGCCCGAGCAGGAAGAGGAACACCAAATAGATGATGAGGAAGGCAGCACCGCCGTTCTGCCCCGTCTCGTAGGGGAAGCGCCAGATGTTGCCCAGTCCGACGGCCGAGCCGGCCGTGGCAAGCACAATGCCAATCTTTGATGCAAACAATCCTCTGCCTTCCATATTATATATAACTCCTAACTCAAATTAATCCGAACTTGTAGAGGAAGATGCTGATAATCAACAGCGGACAGATGTATTTCACCAACAGCACGAACAGATGAACAAAGCGCTGGTTGACCGTACCCCAGTTGGTGATTTCGTCGTGCACCACCTTATGGTCGACATACCAGCCGATGAAGATACAGGTAAGGAAGGCGCCCAGCGGCAGACAGCAGTTGGCCGTGAACCAGTCGAGGGCGTCGAACAGCGGCATTCCGAAGGGGGCACACCAGTCCCACATGCCCAGCGAAAGCGAGCAGATGCCGCCCGTGATGATGGCATAGAGCGTGACCATACGGGCTGCCTGGCGACGACCGATGCGCAACTCTTCGCTGAGAAACGAGGTGCTGACTTCGTGAATGGAGATATTGGAGGTGAGTGCCGCTATGGTGAGCAGCAGATAGAACATGATGCTCACGATATATTCCATGACAGGCATGGAACCAAATGCCTGCTCGAAGACATTGGGCAAGGTGATAAAGATGAGCGAGGGACCGCTGTCGGGCTGAACGCCTACCGAGAGGGCTGCAGGAAAGATGATAAGTCCGGCGAGGATGGCTACCAGCGAATCGATGGTGGCTATCTGTACGGCGGAGGACAGCAGACGGGTCTCACGCTTGAAATAGCTGGCATAGGTGCAAAGGCAGCCCATGGCAATGCTGAGCGAGAAGAACGACTGACCGAGTGCCTCGAGAAACGTACGGCTGGTGACCTTCGAGAAGTCGGGCTTGAGCAGAAATTCCACACCCTTCCAGGCATTGGGCAGCGACAGCGAACAGCCCATGAGGATGAGGAGCAGCAAGAACAGTACGGGCATCATAATCTTGGATGCCTTCTCGATGCCGTCCTGCACACCGTGGACTATCACGAAATGGGTGATGCCAATGAGCAGCGCAGCCCACATGATGGGTTTGACGGGATGGGTGGAAAAATCCGTGAAATAGTCTTTGAATATTTCGGGAGTTCCATGGATGTTACCCATTGCTGAAGAGAAGACGTACTGCAGCGTCCAGCCGCTCACCACGCTATAGTAGCCCAAGATGAGCGCCGAAGTGAGCACACCGAGATAACCCACGAGTTTCCAGGCCGTTCCGTTGCCCATGATGGAATAGGCGCGGGCGGTGTTTGACTGGGCATGGCGCCCAATCATCATCTCACAGAGCATGACGGGAATACCCATCAGCAGCACGCAAAAAATATATATAAGGATGAAGGCGGCTCCGCCGTTCTGACCTGTCACGTAGGGGAAGCGCCACACATTGCCCAGTCCGACTGCTCCGCCGGCCGTGGCCAGAATGACGCCCACCGTTGTTCCGAAGTTCCCTCTTTCAGTACGCATACTTTTAAAAATATAAATGATAACCTGGACCCACCCCCCTGCCCCTCCCTAAATGGAGGGGAGTAAATTGTAATAAAGCCTCCCCTCGGGGATTATTGGAGGTGCTTTAGAGCCTATAATTCAAATTTCTGACCCCACCCCTAGCCCCTCCCCTACGATGGGAGGGGAGTTCCCAAAGCAACTCCATCGCTATCAACTCCCCTCCATTTAGGGAGGGGCAGGGGGTGGGTCTCTTTTTACTTTTCCAGTTCCAGATGACGGAATTCCGGGGGTATGGTGCCACGCCATACCACGAACGGCATCTGGCGCAGATGAGCATTATAGAAACGACGGTCGCCAGTGACCTCATCACCGATGAAATCGGGCTTTTCGAACGGTTCTTGCTCATTTTCAAGTTCCACCTCGGCCATCACCAGTCCGGCATTGTCGCCATAGAACTCATCTACCTCGAATGTATGGCGGCCGTCGGGACTGGGCACCAAGTAGCGGGTCTTGTCGATAACCCCAGGCTCGCACATTTCCATCAGATGGTCTGCCTCGTCGAGCGTAATCTCCTTCTCGAACTCATAGCGCGAGAGTCCGCCGTTGAGAGAAGGCCCTTTGATGGTGAGATAACCATGGGCATCGCGGACGCGAACCCTGACGGTGCGCCCGTTCCTGCTCATGATATAACCTTGCCTGATACGGCTTTTCGAGGTGGCCTGCTCGCGGTATCTCTCGCCACGTACCAGAAATTTCCGCTCGATTTCCAGTCCACTCATGGCATCAGGAAATCATGATGGTTGCCCAGATGGCATAGATGATGGCAAGCACGATGAGAGCGCCGAAAATCCACTTCACGACACTCTTGCCCTTCTGCTCTTCCTGTGCGGCATGGCGCGCACGCTGCAATTTTCTTTTCTGACTCATAATCAAATTAATTTTTAATGAAGAGTTAAGATTATAGAATTCAGAATTCTTCTTCTCTCCTCTTATTATTATACTTATTATAAATGTTTAACTCCTAATTGAAAATCATTAATTGTTTAATTGCCGAAGGCAACAAATCTTAATTCTTCAATTCTCCTCGGCAACGGGGAACTCCATGAGATAAGCCTTGATGAAATCGTCGATTTTACCGTCCATCACGCCATCCACGTCAGATGTCTGATAGTTGGTGCGGTGGTCTTTCACCCGACGGTCGTCGAACACATACGAACGAATCTGCGAGCCCCACTCGATTTTCTTCTTGCCAGCCTCAATCTTGGCCTGAGCCTCGAGGCGCTTCTTCATGGCGCGGTCGTAGAGCTGCGATTTCAGCAGCAGCAGGGCTTTCTCCTTGTTCTTAGGCTGGTCGCGCGTCTCGGTGTTCTCGATGAGGATTTCCTCTTCCTCGCCTGTGTCAGGGTCGGTGTACCAATAGCGCAGACGAACGCCCGACTCCACCTTGTTCACATTCTGGCCGCCGGCTCCACTACTGCGGAACGTGTCCCATGAAAGCTTGGCGGGATCGACATACACCTCGATAGTGTCGTCGACAAGCGGACTCACAAATACCGAGGCAAACGACGTCATGCGCTTGCCCTGGGCATTAAACGGCGACACGCGCACCAGACGGTGCACACCGTTCTCACTCTTCAGGAAGCCGTAGGCATATTCGCCGTGCTCGATTTCCATCGTCACGCTCTTGATGCCGGCCTCGTCGCCGTCCTGCAGGTCGGCAATGGTCACCTTAAAGCCGTGGGCCTCGCTCCAGCGCATATACATACGCATCAGCATTCCTGCCCAGTCCTGGGCCTCGGTGCCGCCGGCGCCCGAATTGATTTTCAGCACGGCGTCCATGGGGTCTTCCTTCTGGCGCAGCATATTCTTCAGTTCCAGGTCCTCGATGGCCTTGATGGCCTTGGCGTAGTCGTCGTCTACCTCATCTTCGGTCACCATATCCTCGTGATAGAAATCGAAGGCCAGCTGCAGCTCGTCGGCAAGTGTGCGCACCTGCTGATAGCCATCAATCCAGCGCTTGATGTCCTTCACCTTCTTCATCTGCACCTGGGCGCGCTTGGGGTCTTCCCAGAAATCGGGAGCCTGCGTGCGAAGGTCTTCTTCTTCAAATTCTATTTTCTTGCGGTCGATGTCGAGATAGCGATGCAGGTCATCTGCACGCTGCATCACGTCTTTCAATTGATCTTGCGTTATCATATCACTAAACAGATTCTTCGTACATGGACTCGATCTCGGCGGCGTAGTTCTTGTTCAGCACGCGGCGCTTAATCTTCAGCGTATTGGTCAGTTCGCCCGACTCCATCGTGAACGGCTTTGGCAGCAGCACGAATTTCTTCACCTTCTCGTAGTTGGCCAGCTGCTGCTGAAGCGTGTCGATGCGCTCTTCCATCATCTTTATGATGCGCTTGTTGTGGCAAAGGTCTTCAGCACTGCTAAACTCGATGTCGTTGTCCTTAGCATATTCCTCGAGGGCGGCAAAGTTGGGCACAATCAGCGCGCTCACGAACTTGCGCTGGTCGGCGATAATGGCCAGCTGCTCGATAAACAGGTCGACCAGCAGCTTCGACTCAATCATCTGCGGAGCGATATACTTGCCGTTGGAAGTCTTGAAGAGTTCCTTGATGCGCTCCTTCAGGAACAGTTCGCCGTTGCTCATATAGCCGGCGTCGCCCGTGCGGAAATAGCCGTCTTCGGTAAAGCTCTCCTTGTTGAGGGCCTCGCGCTTGTAGTATCCGCGGGTAATCGTCGGACCCTTGAGCAGGATTTCGTCGTTGTCGCCAATCTTGATGTCGAGCCCCGTAATGGGACGTCCCACCGAACCGATGGTGAACGGCTTGTCTTTGTGGACATTGCTCACCGTGGCCAGACTCTCGGTCAGTCCATAGCCCACCATCATGAAGATGCCGACGCTGAGGATGAACTCCTGCACTTCGGGCGACACATAGGAACCTGCCGTGGGGAAGAAATTGGGATGCTCGAGTCCTAACTGCTTGCGAACCAGCGAGAAGACGGTCTTGTCGATCATCTTGTACTCCATCTGCAAGGCCAGTGGCGGACGCTTGCCGCGGCTCAGGTATTCCACATTGTGCTTATGGCCTACGGCCAGGGCATGGTTGAACATCTTGCGCTTCACAGGACCGGCATTCGCAATCTTTTCCTTCACGCCGATATATACTTTCTCCCAGAAACGGGGCACGCTGCTCATACACGTGGGATGTGTCTCGATGAGCGACTGCTGCACCTCCTTGGGATAGGTGTTCACGATAATCTTTGCGCCCTCGGTGAGACAGAGGAAGCACCATCCGCGCTCGAAGATATGTGTCAGCGGAAGGAAGCACATGATGCGGTCGTCCTCGCCGACAGGCAGGTTCTCGTCGTTGGCAATCATGGCGGCATTGAACTGGCCATGGGTCAGGATGACGCCCTTGGAGTCGCCCGTGGTGCCGCTGGTATAGAGAATGTTTGCAATATCGTCGTCGCTGGCCTGGGAATAGAGCGTCTCTACCTCGCTCTGGCGCGGACTGCCCTCGCCCAGCTTCAGGAATTCATCGAAATAGATGCTGCTCGAATCGTGGGGAACCTTGCGTACAGAACGGTCGTAGATGATGACCTTCTCGAGCGTCGGACAGAGCGGCAGCACCCTGTAGGCCTTCTCGTACTGCTCTTGCTCGCCTACGAAAAGGAACCTGATCTGGGCATCGCCGATCATGTACTGAATCTGCTGCTCGGAACTGGTGGCATAGAACGGCACCGTGACTGCACGAATGCCAAAGGCGCCGAAGTCGGTGAAGAGATACTGCACCGTGTTCTGCGAGAAGACGCCCACGTTCTCCTGCACCTTAATGCCCAGGTTGAGCATGGCATTACTGACCTCGCGAACCTGCTTCGAGAACTCATTCCATGAGCATTCCTTCCATTTCAGACTTCCAAAGTCGCGATAGATGAGAGCAGTACGGTCGCCGTACTTCTCAGCCTGCTTATGAATAAGCACCGAAAAATGACATCTTGTCTGCATATACGCAAATGTTGTTTAATAAAACGCAAAAGTACAAATAAATTTCAAAAAAACAAAAAAAACAGCCAAAAAATCCATTTTCCAGCCCTTTATGGCCTCTCGGCAACAATCAACGGCTGCCGAAAAAGTTAAAAAATCATATTATTCAGGGGGAGTTTTCGGCGAAAAAGGGATATTTCGGCAGATTCTGATTATTTTTGCATGACACTTTATCTTCAACTGATTATGAGACAAGAAGAACTGACCAACCGGGCCGTGGAACTGCTGAAGCACCTCATCGCCACGCCATCGGTGAGCCGCAACGAGGCACAGGCTGCCAACGTGATGGAGCAGGCCATCCGAGAACTGGGATTCGAACCCAGAAGGGAGGCCAACAACGTATGGACCATCGACCCGCACTTCGACGAGCGCCGCCCCACCCTGCTGCTGAATGCCCATATCGACACGGTGAAACCCGTAGCCACATGGACACGCAACCCGTACTACCCCCAGCAGGAGGACGACACACTCTACGGACTTGGCAGCAACGACTGTGGCGGCGGACTGGTGTCGCTGCTGCAGGTATATGCCTGGCTGACAGCGCGTGAACAGTCGTACAACCTGGTCTATCTTGCTTCAGCCGAAGAGGAAGTGTCGGGCAAAGACGGTATTTCCAGGGCTTTGCCGCTGCTGCCGTCCATCGATGTGGCGGTGGTGGGAGAACCCACGGGCATGCAGCCGGCCATTGCCGAGAAGGGACTGATGGTGCTCGACGTGGTGACCCGCGGCGTTTCGGGCCATGCGGCCCGAGGCGAAGGCGTCAACGCCATCTACGAAGCCATCGAAGACCTGTGCTGGCTGCGCAGTCATAAGTTCAGGAAGATCAGCGACTTCCTTGGTCCCACGGTGATGAACGTGACGGTCATCAAGGCCGGTACGCAGCACAATGTAGTACCCGATAAATGTGAGATGGTGGTGGATGTGCGCACAAACGAGTTCTACCAGAACGAATTTGTGTACGAGTTCATTAAAAAACACCTGAAGAGTGAAGTGACGGCACGCTCGTTCCGCCTGCATTCATCGCATATCGACCCGTCGCATCCGCTGGTGAGGCGATGCACCGAGATGGGAATGGTGCCCTACGGATCGCCCACGCTGAGCGACCAGGCACTGATGCCGTTCCCGTCGTTCAAACTGGGACCGGGCGAGTCATCGCGCTCGCATAGTGCCGACGAGTTTATCCGCATCACGGAAATCGACCATGCGATAGACACCTACATCAGACTTTTCGACGGGGCATCCATCCGCTGATATTTCGCGGCCGAAGAAAATATCAGCGCCCCAGCCAGACTTCAGGATTAAGTTTCGAGGTTTCGCGGCGAAGTTGGAACTGAAGAATATTGTCGGCACCTACTGTTCCAAGTGCCTGGCGGGTGCTTACCCGCTGGCCGCGGTGAACCAGCACACTGCTCAGATTGCAATACACCGAGATGTAGCTGCCATGGCGCACCAGCACCATGTTGGTGCCGGCCACGTTGGCCACGGCGGTCACTTCGCCGTCGAAGATGGCACGTGCCTGTGCGCCGGGCGAACCCAGAATGTTGATGCCCTTATTGTCGAGCCGCACGTTCTTCAGCCCTTCCACATTATACTGGCCGTAATGGCTCACGATGCGATACTTGCCGGTGATGGGAATAGGCAGGCGGCCCTTGTTGTTCACGAAATTACTGCTCAGCTTGCGGTCGACACTGCTGTAGAGCGTAGCCTCCGATTCTTCTTTCTTCACCTCGGCAACCTCACGCTCGTGACGGCGTTTCTCCACCTCGGCCTTGCGCTCTGCAGCCTCACGCTCGGCCTGCGCCTGACGGGCCTCACGTTCGGCGCGCTCGCGCTCGGCGGCATCACGACGGGCAGCCTCACGGGCAGCACGCTTGGCACGGGCCTCACGCTCGCGGGCCTCGGCAATGCGGCGCTGGTTTTCGCGGGCAGCAGCCTCGGCGGCAGCCTTCTTGCGCGCCAGTTCCTCGGCTCTCTTCTTCTTGGCAGCAGCCTCGGCGGCAGCCTTCTTGCGGGCTTCTTCGGCAGCGCGGGCACGGGCCTTGGCCACCTCCTCGGCAATCAGCCGGTCGATGGTGGCGTTCAGTTCCTGGTCTTTCTTGCGCTGGTCGTCGATAATGCCCTGTATGGCCTTCTGCTGTTTCTGCAGCGAGGTCACCACCTGCTGCTGCTCGGCCTGCTTGGTCTGCAGCTGGTCGTGTTCCTGCTGGTCTTTTCGCAGCAAGGTGTTCTTATTTCCTTTTTCCTTCTTCAGTTCATTCTGCTTGGCCGCAATCTGCTCCTGCTTGGCCTTCACCAGTTCGCCCTGAGCACGCTGGAAAGCGGCATATTCGCGCACAAAGCGCAGACGGCGGTACATCTGACCGAGGTTCTTGGCCGAGAAGACGAACATCAGCTGGTCCTGCACATTACGGTGGCGGGCCATGTAGCGCAGGCTTTTCACGTATTTCTCCTTGCGCTCGTTCAACTGCTGTTCCAGCGTGGCGAGCTGTGCCTTCAGCAGGTCGATGTTTCCTTCGATATGGGTTATTTCGCGCTGAATGCCCTCTATGCTCTTCTTCCGCTCATCAATCTCGCTGTTGATGACCAGCAGGTTGCTGAGCCGCTGCTTCACGTCGGCCTTGTTGGCCTTGAGCAGACGCTCCTGCTCCTGTATCTTTTTCTTAATCTGCGCGCGCTGGTTCTGCAGTCCGCGTATTTCCGAGTTGGTATAGACGGGCGTGCTCTTGCCTTTGGCTGCCGGCCTGGCAGTCTTGCCTTTCCTGGCAGCGGGGCGCTGGGCGGTCTTTCCCTTTTTGCCGCCACTGGCCGCTGCTGTCTTCTGCTTCTTGGCAGGCGCAGCGGAACGGACCGACTTCTGCGCAACAGGAGCCTTCTTCGCCGTGGTCTTCCGGCGCTGCTGTGCGCCTGCCGGCATTACCAGCAGCAGAGCGATCAATATGGATAGTAATCTGTTCATTTACATGTTCATGATTTTTTCCAACACCTCGTCGGCGCTCACCTCCTTGTATTTCGACGAGAGCGTGGTGCGCGTTTCCCAGTCGCTGCTCATCTTCGCGCCGTCCATCTTGATGGTAACTGTGATGTTACGGGCTTTCTTCGAAATCTGCGACTGGGCGTTGAGCGTCAGCAGATGGGGGTATTGCTTGGTGCCGAGGGGTTTGAAATTATCGTACTTACAGCTCAGCTTGGTCGTGCCGTTGGCCTTGTCGTTGTAGGTAACATCGGTCTGGCGGATAAGTCCGGTCTTCGACTCCGTCTGCCACACGTAGTCCATGTTGCCGTTTTTCAGGCTCAGCGGCACGTTGGTGCCCCTCGTGGTCAGGTCAACGGCAAACTTTTCGAGCAGCCGGTCGGTCATGTTTGCCTCGCCGGGCACGAAAAGCATGTTCCAGAACAGGGCCTGCAGCGTGTAGAAGTTCAGTCCGTTGCGCTTCATGAAGTCCACCTTATTATAATCGGCCTTGATGTATTCCTTATGGATGCGGTCTACTATCATCACGTAGTCCTTGGTGAACTCTAACCGTCCCACCTCCATCAGTCCGAGTGCCGTGAGTTGGATGCGCATCACGTCGTCTTTCCGCATGCGGATGGAACCGCCCACGGAGATGTTCTTTGAGCCGGTGTTGATGGTGAAGTCGATGCTGCTGACGATGTTTTTCGTGTAAACAGCGTTGTCGTAGACCTTGCGCAGATAATTGATGCGCAGCTGCTCGGAGTTGGTTTCAACGGGTGCCGTGACGGTGCCGCCACCTTCGGCGACGACTATTTTCTTGGTGCCACAGGCGGCCACGACCAGAGCGGCCATCACTACAAACAATATTTTCTTCATTTCTTGAGATATTTTCTGAGTTTTATCTTACGTATCAGCACTTTCGAATTGCCGCCGGCGTCGCGGGCCTTCTCCCACCACTCCACGGCTTTCTTCATGTTGCCCAGCTTGGCCGAGATGTCGCCGGCATGCTCCAGAATCACGTCGCTCACCGTGGAGTCGTTCTGAACGGCCTGCTCGATGTAGATGTTAGCCTCCTCGTAGCGTCCCTGCATGAACAGAATCCAGGCGTAGGTGTCGAGGAAGGTGCTGTTCTTGGGCTCAGCCTTGATGGTGCGATAGCTCATTTTCTCGGCCTTCTGCAGGTCCTTTCCCTTCTCGCTGAGATAGTAGGCGTAGTTGTTCAGCGCCCCCAGGTTGTCGTCTTTCCATTGCAGACAGCTGTCGTAGGCCACGTATGCCTCCTGTTCGCGACCTTTCTCGTGCAGGATGTCACCCATGATGGCATAGAAATCGCTGACGATTTCCTTGTTGCTCTCGCTGTTAATCTGACTGACGCCGAGCTGGAACGTGTGCAGGGCCTTGTCCTTCTCGTCTTTCTGGAAGTAGGCAAGTCCCAGGAAATAGTAGAAGGCCATCTCGTCGGGGTTATACTCCAGGGCAGGTTTGCACAGGCTGATGACATCGTCGAAAAGCTGCTCTTTCCACTTCGACTGTATCAGCTGCAGGCGCACGCCGGCATTGTCGGGAGCCACCTCGAGCGCGCCTCTTAGTGAATTGTCGATGCTGTCCTGGGGCATTTGCTTCAGCGACATATAGGCCGCCTGCAGCTCCCACATGTCGGAAGTCTTCTGCGGCTGGGCAAGGATATGGCGGAAAATCCTGAGCACCTCGGTGGAGTCGCCGCCCTGCTGCTCGTTGCTGTTCACGATGCCGCGCATCAGCGTCATTTTGCTGTTGAGCGGCGTCGAGGGACTCACCACCAGCTTTTCCTGCAGTTCGGCGGCCAGCGAGTCCTGCCCGATGGCGTTATAATAGTCGAGCATCGACATCTGTGCCATCAGGTTGTCGGGTTCCTGGGCCAGCACGTACTCGTATTCCTTCAGGGCGTCGGCCGGCAATTCGTTCTGCAACAGCCAGTTACCCATCATCACACGGTAGTTCATGTCGTTGGGATGCTTCTTCGAAAGGTCTTTCAGCTCGGCCAACTCAGCCTGTTTGTCGCCTTTCAGCGAATATACGCGCATGCGGGCCAGCGTGATTTCCTCGCTGCTGCCCTCCAGGTTCTCCAGCCGGTTTATCGTCTGCAGCATGTTGTCGTAGTCTTTCTGCTGCCCATAGAGCCTGATGAGCACGTTGAGCACGTCGTCGCGGTCGTGGTTGTTGGCATAGAGTTTCTCGTAGGCCTCTATCGCTTCGTCGTATTTTCCCGAACCGATATAGGCGCCTGCCAGTCGCTCCAGATAGACGTTGTTCTGCGGATTCAACTCGGCAGCCTTCTGAATGTCGGCAAGCGAAAGCGAGTCGTTGTTCAGCAGTGCATGATAGGCCGAACGCATGAAATACACCTCGGCGGCATCGGGATTGATTTCCTGACAATGGTTCAACAGGTCGAAGGCTCCGGCATAGTTCCCCTTCATCTGCTGGTCCACGGCCCCCAGGTAGAAATACTTGAAGCGCTGCTCGTCGTTGTAGGAAAGAACACGGCGGGTGACAGCCGGCTTAACACCGCGGCTGCTATTTGAAGCGGTCTTTGTGGAGGAACCGCACGAGTAAGCAGCAGACAATATCAGTCCGCCGAACAATAGTTTACAGAATCCATGCCTAATCCTGATCATGATTTCCAAATGCTTAATAACCAATTATTTCACTCCAGTATGACCGTAGCCTCCGGCACCGCGCTCCGTCTCGTCGAGTTCTTCCACCACCACGAACTCGCCCTGCTCATGGCGTGCAATCACCATCTGGGCAATGCGCTCGCCGTCTTCGATGACGAAATCCTCCTGCGAGAGGTTGATGAGCAGCACGCCCACCTCTCCTCTGTAGTCGGCGTCTATGGTTCCCGGCGCGTTCAGCACAGTAATGCCATGCTTCAGAGCGAGTCCGCTGCGTGGCCGCACCTGTGCCTCGTAGCCTGGCGGCAGTGCGATGTATAGCCCTGTAGGTATGAGCCGTCGCTCCATGGGCTGCAACATGATGGGCTCCTGCGTGTCCGCCCTTAAATCCATGCCGGCACTCAGCTGCGTGGCGTAGGCAGGCAGGGGGTGGCGGCTGCGATTCACTATCTGTATTTTCATTGTTTACTATTATAATTGTGCCAATGCTTCTTTAGCAGGTATATACTGGAAGCCGCCTTCTTTCGGCGAGACGACGATGGTCTCGTTGCGCAGCGCTTTTTCTTCCAACATCCGTCTCTCAGCCAACCGTAGTCCGGTCTCTAACTTACGGGTGAAATTCTTTACTTCTTTATTTGACATAAGTCAGCATTTTTTCGTATGATACGTTTTCGAGGATTTCTGTTTTAGCATTCAGTCCGCCTGTGGCTACTGTGCGGCGCGGCGTGTCGCTGTTGTCGAAGACAGCCCAGTAGTCTACCAGCGGTATGAACAGTTTGAAAAGATTGTCGATGCCCGCTGCATAGCGCCGTGTGATGGTGCTCTTGGCAATGTCGTGGCCGCCCTTACTGACACGCTCAGCCACGCGTCGCATGGCCAGCTGCGGGCTGTTGAGCCAGAAGTAGAGCAGGCTGACGCGATAGTCCTGGCTCTTGGCGCGCCGGACAAGGTTGACATAAGAACGCGTGGCCAGAGTCGTCTCGATAGAGAAACTCTCGTCACGCGCCAGCAGGTCGTCAATGCGCTGCAGCATCAGCCGTCCGGCCTCGATGGCTACACTTGTGGGGTTGAATGGCGACAGTCCGCGGGCTATCTCGTCGGCATTGACAAACTCCTTGCACCCGAGGATTTCGGGCAGCACCGTGTAGGAGGCGGTGGTCTTACCCGCCCCGTTACAGCCACTGATGATATACAAGTTCTTTGCCATCATGTTCCCAAGTTGGGTGCAAAGTTACGAATTATTCTTTGAACTGCCTTAAATTATATGTTAAAAAGGAAAAAACAAGGCGAAACAAAGCGTTTCTCCCCTCTGCTGTCGGGAGCGTCTGTCCCTCTCATGATGTGGCTGTAAACCTCTGTCCCTCTCATGATGTGGCTGTTGCCACGCTCATGATGTGGCCTGCCGGTCGTGGGTGCACGCTTCGTGCACACCTGCCAATCTGAATAAGCGGAAGAACGAAATAATTCGTGCTGTACGGATGAAGTGACATAGTTGCGTCGCTATTTAGGTCAGTTATGTTCCGCTAAGCGGACTTTTAAAAAACCAATAAAAACAAGAAAAACAAATAAAAACATTTTGGGACAATAGC